>Ga0307951_1000191_pt1 | contig 35215 bp, 30 predicted proteins | sample OrgLakmetagen374_FD_201842 | JGI IMG/M metagenome (GOLD analysis project Ga0307951, IMG submission 201842) | Saline water microbial communities from Organic Lake, Antarctica - #374 | ecosystem: Environmental > Aquatic > Non-marine Saline and Alkaline > Saline | place: Antarctica: Organic Lake... | reverse complement strand
TGGTGGGGCCTGCAAGAAGGGAACAAGTGGAAGGGAATGTCGTGCGTAACTCCAGACTTGAAGAGTGTAATGATCAGCTGCACTTCTGATGGCTGAAGCTGAAACCTTCCTGTCGCGTTACGAGATCTGCACTGGCTGACATACCTTAAATAGGCCCGTCAACTGACGTTGGCGTTTTGGTGGCCTGCATATAAGAGAGGCAAAGAGAGTGTGAGAGAGAGAGAAAGCATACATGCGTTTTCATTGCATGCATGAGGTTAAATTAATGTCCTCATGTTATTATTGATGAGATTTATGCAGTAGCACTCTATGCATTCAACATTCAATTCCTCTCTATATCTTTCATATATGCACTTGGCAGTAGACGCTCTAGCTCAATGGCAAACGCATGCACCTCGCAAATCACATGTACGGTCACATTGACCTAACCTAATTGTACCTCACAATGTTATTCGGGCAAGGCATGCAGCAGGAATAAATTTGAATGCGGTTATTGGCACACCTTGTTAAAGCCTCCCTCTCCCTGTCTAGGTCTGATCTGTGGTATTTTTAAAGTAAGTCCCCCACATCTGCGTAACACGCAGTATTTCCTATTGCCTCTAAAAGGACCCAGCCTTTCACAAGGTGCACGCCAATCTTGGCGTACAACCCGTTTGCCTGTCGCTTACTGAGGGGGATTCCTGTGTCCACAAAGAGAATATGCATATTAGACCAAAGAAAGATTTGAAACAACGTTCTGAATATCGCAGACAGGATTTATCTGAATTGGTGGTCCACTTTGATTCTTGACCAACATTCCTGGTTCTGAACTTGTTTTAACAGTGCAATACAGGCATACTAGGATCAAAGCTGAACCGCTTGTTCTCCACTTTTAAAATCACACGGTGGTTTCTATATATAGTTGTAAAACTTCATCTTAGAAATGAATGGGTGTGTGGTCAGGGGTGCGGTGGGGGGCTGGATTTGTGCCGCTTCACTAATAAATTAGCTAACTACAGTGACATGAGTGCAGACATATATGCCTAAGGACAATTTTCACCCGTCTTTTTGTTCCCGCGTAGTTATCAGCACGGAGTTTGTACACTGTCTGAGTATAGGTAGATAATTGATAGTTATGAATTATAATCCTCAGAATGCTCATAGTAGATGAATAATTATTCAAGTGACATTTTTAACCCACGGTTCAGTAGTAAGGAAAACCCAAACATTCCACTATTATTTAGTTGACTGTTCAACACCCTTCTTTTATGACCTACTCACACGATGATTGTGAATTTCCCATAGGAGGTTACCTGGGCGTAAGCCAGAACGTTCCTTTTTGCATGAAAGGTGCAACTACTCACATGTCACCTTATCAAGTTGGACCCAACCTAGCTTCAAACTGATGCTTACTTTATAAGCTACACGAGCATGTGCAAGACCGTCTAAATCTGGTGACCAGATATAGACAAATATTTTGCATATCTTGCCAATCACCTGCTGTTTTTGCCCCATTTATTTTGCAATGGTCTTAATTTATTATAAGGATTTCAAAACACCAAACATCACTCAGTTTGATGCGCTGGGTGGTCAGATACGGCATATGGCAGCACAAAAAGGTTTCACGCTGCACCAAGCTCAGCTGCATTTGAATCCTTGGAATCAGCCCTGCTTATCAGAGCTGAGCTTAAACCAGTTAGGAGCACGCGAAAACCATACCCATTTTGGGCCACAGATAACCCTCTGTGACTTTCCTTCATGTATAGGTGGGCCTGAGTTTATACAACGGATCAATTAATGCCCAGACCCAAAAAACTGCAAGTTCCTTTAGAAATGCAAAACTGCTTTTTCACATAGTCTCTGCTACCCATGGTCAGGCCATGCATACACAAGTACCAACCTTCGTTCTTCCATGCAATGAAAGCAACGTTGACGTACCTGGTAAGATGTTTCGTTGCACAAGGTTGCAACAAATGATGTACTCTGCGCTCCTAGCAGCAGGTGAGCTCAAACCACTTCGGCCAAACTCCTCCCAGTCGCATACGATAGCAACCTCTGCCACCTGGCTTTGTCGAGGATACATGCCGTTCTCCTTTGCAGCTCGGGCGAATTGCATTTTCCGACCTTTAAGGTGGTGGGAAGTTGACGAGAAAAGAGTGAGAAAACTCATATGCTACTGATGAGCACAAGCAAGGTCTAAGCTTTGTTTATAAAGCACGTGTTTGTAAGCGGATTGACCTGACTTTGCTTATGCATACGTTGATTTTCTCGTATCTTTTAACATGACCCGGATCTAAGCGTCTTTTAACATGCACATTATTCTCACTCTGGATCCAATATTGTATCTGAGCAAGGTACAACACCTCCTCACCTGCTGCCGACGGGTCCCCCAGCTGCAATGTTTGCACGACCTGAGAGACGCTAAGAGTATGGCGGCGTATTTGCTTTTTACACGCACAGTACACGGATAGTTTGTGTGCAGTGGTAGCACTCCGGGGATTGCAGCTGGTGCTGGAATGGCATGTATGTAACATGGCACTTAAATAAGTCACAAGTAGATAGAGAAGGAACCATGGCAAGGAAACAGAAAACGAAAGAATGCATGACAGGCTAAATGCATACCACAAGGCTGCTGATTCAATGTAGCGCATAGTACAGCCATCTCCGTTTCTGGCAGCAGTTCTCTATCTGAAACATGCAGATATATATACGGAGACAGAAAGGCACTGATGCACTTGATCACAAATTCCTGACCTCAATGTAAACACATGCAAGGACAACGAGTGAAGTGACTTAATCATAATCTTATATTGCTGGAATCAACACTGAACTTAACACAGACCTCAGCACTACAATTGTACACCAGCGCGGTTTGAAACGCAAATGACTTGACTTCTGATTATTTACGAGTTAGTTTTCTGTATTTTTTTCACAGCATATTCATTCTGGGCAGCACTTCTCAGACACTTGTCAGTGCTCAATGGAAAGGAGATCTCCCAACTTACCACGCGCTACGGCATTATTGCACTTCCCTTCCTCATTGTATCCTCGGTCGTGCACGCGGGAGGATACAATGAGGAAGGGAGTGCAATAATGCCGTAGCGTGCGGTAAGTTGGGAGATCTCCTTTTTTTGCTATGCTCACACCGACCTTTGCTTGCATGCCGTGGCAGTTAAATGCCAAAACACACTTTTTGTTTAATAATTATTTCGCGGGAGACCGAAATTTTAAAGACAGACCTCGGATGACTCAACGCCTGTCAACCTGATTTCAGAATTGGATTATTTGTGCACATAATAACGAGCATCCCTGTGGGAACAACTTTAGAATTAAGACGTCTCTACGCTGACCGCCATCTCTATCGCTATTGACAGAGCTATCAATGATAGTCCTGCGTCAAAAATCGGTCCCAAGAAAGAAATCCACGTACTTTCTCTGTCGGCCGTTTTGAAATTTTGTCGTAGAATAATGATATACAGTGTTCCGTATATTTTATTAGTAATGATTCAATTATTACTCTACATATTTCGATGTGTGTTGGGGAATTTCACCGCATTTCCCATAAGAATGACAATTAAGTGGCCAGGAATATTTTTCCATTGGTCGTTAGTTCATGCCAAACATTATCTAAATTGTCATTTGGCTTGTCCAAAGTAAGAAACTCTCTACAGAGAAATGACAACGGCCAAAGTGCTTCTGGCACACAACCTGATCTCCCACCTGAACCCGGCTGCCAAATATGTTACAAGTCGCAATTCAAATACAGCCGAAACAAGAAAATGCTCAAGGGATCAAGATGTGCAAATTACAATAACAACGCAAGAAGTGGTTACCTAACCTATTTGTGCACCTGTCAGGAATGGAGTATTACAACTTAGCAATGGAACCAAATCCCCTCTAATAAGCACAAGCCACTCGCGAACAGGAGCAACAAAATAATGCTCGACCAGTCATTGGGTTGAGAAACGTTGTAGGTATGACAGGCAACGTGAAAATATGTTGTAGGTATAGGTGAAAATAAGAGCTCCTGGCTTATGATGATGGAAATTGCATTAGTTAAGCAAGCGTGCGAAATGCCAACTTGCTTCAAAGCAACATACAAATTTTGAGGAGGGACCTTCATCCACACCTACCTCCTTCAATTGACAGACGTGCGGGTTTTGAAGTAAAATGAGGGGTTTGTGGCCGCAACGTCACTCGGCTTTTCATCAACAATGAACTGCGCAATGTGCATGTGAGCAAGTTTAGCAGAATCAAAATCGCTCTCATTGTGGCTGCTGGAACTGCTTGCGTCGTGTCATCATCACCAACAGCGCGCACTATCAGCACAGATACTGAGGCATCTTCAATATAATTAGGGCCAGTGTCCTGGATGTGTGCTTCAAAAAAGGATGCTTGCATTATAGCCCTTCAGTTGTTCTGCATGGTAATGTACCAAGCTTTAACACCTATCATACCTGCGTCTTCGAACACCGCAGCAGGCTGGATGGATGGCACAGGAACGTCTACACCGAACAAAGGGGCATTCCTGTAGAGACCTCTCCATTTTTCAAGGTGCTGCTTATAATTGCCTTGGACCTGGGTTACCAAATTTTTGCGTCAGGCATGCGTATGGCATGCAGAACAGAAATGATTAGAAGGAATTTTTTTGCTGGGAGCATGTCGTAAGTTAACATCATCAGGTTGTCCTTGGGAACACTGGTGCAGATTTTCCAATCGTCCAGCTTTGTTAGCATGGCCTTGAATCTGTCTTGATTGAGATGTGTCATGCTCATCAGGGTTCTGTTGCGCTTTCTGTTTGTGCTCGCTAATCTATTGTTAGCAGCAGATGTACCAGGTAGTTCCCGCCTGGTCATGGCCCGGGTTTGCCTAGATGTGGTCGCAACACTTTGAGGTCGTATTTGTTCTGAACCGACCGCTGCAGGTCTGATATTTTTAGTGGGTATAAAGGAGAGATGAGTCATGCAGGAATGGAACTTGCAGAGTGTGGAAAGTATGAAAGCTGATGGGATGTTCTGACGATGCAATGGATCCCCCCAATTATGGCCTTTATAACTGGAAATTGTTCAACTGAATAAACATCTTTGTTCACATTCGAGGGGATGCTGTGAGGGGGCCAGGGGCCAGGATTTCGTGTCCTGGGCAGTGCTGGAGCGCTTGAGGTGTCTAGAGTTCTTGAGGGGTCCAGGGGCCAGGAATTCGTGTCTTGGGCAGTGCTGGGGGCTTGAGGGGTCTAGAGTACTTGTCACATTGTCTGTCTGCGCTTTGCTGGGCGGTGCTGGGGCGCTTGTAGTGAGCATTTATGTTTCCACCTCTTCCCTTAGCTGAACTGGGGCGCTTGTAAAGAGGATCGTATTCTACTACGTACTGCACCTCCTTGTGCTTACTTACACTTTTAGACTCGCCCTGCTTCATTATATCATCGCCTTTTGTGTGTTTCATATTTGGCAGGTACACTACGCCTCGCTTGCCACTTGCCCCTCAATATTTGCGTGGACTTGGGCTGTGCAAACCCTACCATTTAGTACACACTTAGTGCTACATCATTGATATTTTTCTTTTTACACTGTTTCCACACGCAGCCTAGCAGTCGCACTTTCTGACTGATGGCTTAATTTGAACATTTTAAACACCTGTTATCCAACAATATAATTCATTTCTAGTCCATGCCTGAAGTGCTTACAGACCACGGTGTTACTTTACCTTAACACTTTACAAGATGAGAACTCCACTGTCCTAATTCCATGCAGATCTGCTCCACGCGTCCACATGTTGCTTTTCTGTCTCTCTTTTCCCCTCTAAACTAGTTCAGCTGCTGCTGCCGCCCTTGCCATCACTGCTTCTCTCTGTGCTGCTTCTGCTGTCATCAGTCAGTGTTTACATCAAATCCCCTTATTAAAGCCTTGAGAATTCAATTCATTAAAAGCTGAGGCCCAGTGTCCGCACCTGGTGCTGAGTGAGGTAGATTAAAGCCTGTTTGACCCCAGCCTAAATTCCTGGTCTGTTCTTTTGAGCATGCCTTTCTACACATTACAGATCATCTGAGAGCCTTGCTTCAAAATCGGATCAAAAACGGATTTCATGATGGCAAGGAGCAAATGCACTCAAGAAAAGGGCTGTAAGACAAATTTATACCGTAGAGGGCCGAACGAACAAATATAAAAAGCAGCACACAATTGTCACAAACAACAGAGTGCAGCGTTCTAGTCTTCCAACTGCACGTAAGTCCTTGCATTCCTGCTTGGGAGGTCTTTTTCTGCTAGTTCTTAAGCCATTTTTGACTCTCCTTTTCTTCTCCAGCCTAGACCTTTATTCCCTCTCTTTCTCTTACTTATCATAGACGCTTCCCCTTTTGTTTAGATAGTTTAGGGTTGCAGGCTTTTTCCAAGCTTCCGCTGAGATGCCCTTTGAGGCATATATAGTGATGTAACCTTAACCTTGGGAGGTCTGTGTGCTGACCTTGTGATCTTGCCCTGTGACGCACCTTGATCAATCGCAAATGACTGTTTGCTGCCTGTTCTCCTAAATCATCATCATTCCCCAGCATTGACCAGAGTGTGTGCTCATGCGTCTGATGCAGGTGGCAACAATGGAAGCGCAGGCTCTTGCAGCCACTGTCATTGCCGCTTTATGTCAGGAGGAGGGGCCCGTCCCTGAGGTCCTCTACGATCATGCTGCACCACGCACAGAGCCTACAACAACAACAACAGCAGCAGCAGCAACAACAGCTGAAAGGCAGCAACCCCTTATTAACAAAAGTAGGTTGTGGCCAAAGCTGCCTCAAATGCCTCAGCTTACCCGCCGTTGCCTCCTCCCCCCACTGAGCAGTGAGGACGATAGAATTAGAAGGAGGGGATGGGGGCTGAGTCGGAGGACACTACGGCCATTAGATAAAATAAGACAGGACGAGACGGGTCCTCTGTAGACAAAGCATGCCACTCTAAATTGATCGAGAGAGATTTTATCAGAGATCAAGGCGACACACATCTCCGTCAGCATGGGTTTGCGACGAATAATGACTGCTACCTTATACATCGCTCTGTTCCTAGCAAATACTTTGTCCCTGCCGTTACATCTTTTTATAACTTGGTACCAATGTGGCTCCTATCCCTAAATTTATGTGGGGAATGGAATTCATTGCCTGCGTATATTTTTTTATCTTAAAGAGACTGTATTTTGTTTCCTGTTTTGCAGAACAATGGACCGTAATGTTTCCCATATTCGTATGCTAGCGTACTATAGTACAGTATTCGCATGGCATATTTTATACCATATATGTTTCTTTGTCTTCTTTTCAAAGAATGATTATCATCATGATGCTGCTCTTTACATACATTTCAGTGGGGATGGCTTTTCTATGTGGTGTACTACAGTTAGTAACAGTTAGTAACTGTTTTATACGTTGCTAGGCACGTGTCTTACTATTTAAGAGTCAACTTGCTGCCCCTCTAAACTTTTTGATTTGTCCCCAATATTCCTCCTGGATTTTACCCGGATTCGATGTGGTATTATGTCACATTCAATTGGCAACACGGAGCAGTAAGGCTAGTCGCTTTCAAACTAACTAACCCTAAGTTACTGCCCCTTCTTGCTTTTCATTTCAGTTACTACTAGTCGTCTACGTCAAGTTTGATCTGGGTAGCTCCCTTTAATCCTACTAGTGGTTTGTGCTTAGGCCCAAATCTTTGGGGTTGCAGATTGGTAACGTGAGCACTTATTGGCTGTACAATAGCAACGATTCCGTTTGTAACTCCTACTTGGGGTGTTATGGCCGCTTGCCACTAGGCTTGCATGCCATCAGCAGATCCGCAACAAAAATCTTACAAGGTTTACAAAACTAAGGCCTTCGGTCAAGAAGTGCGACTGCTAACCTAGCGAAAATCTTACAGCCAGAACCGGTCTCAGATTGAGGACTGGACTGTTGCAAGGCAACGAAGCTCAATGAACATAAATAAAAAAAGATGCCACGGTGCAGGTCTGAGTGCTTCAGCTAAAATCCTTTCTGAACCTCATTTACTGGTTTCCATCTTAATTTGGAGGTGTGGGGCCCTCAAGTGCTGGGATGGACACAATTATTCACATTCAAGGCCTTTTTTTCCCTACTGGGTGAGCCAACGCTACCGGCGCACCTTTCCTCTTCGTGGATGAGTACGTCACAGCTTGGATTTGGGAGCCGCTGCCTCCTGCACAGGCAAGTAAAGATGGATGAGTGGGGTTAATTTAGCATGATCGTTACATATACGGTGTAGACATGGTATTCTTTGGCAAGACAACCTTTAATCATACGCCCATTATGTACACTGTGAATAATATATACAAATGTATACATGCAGTCCTGGCCGACTTTGTGAACCAAAAACATGTGCCAGAAAAGGACGCAAAGGGAACAAAGCATATAAGCAGGGCGGAGTCGTACGGCATGTTGGTATAATACACTGCACCGTATACAGCACGCAATATAGCATATGTTGGTATAATAGACAATATAGCATATGTTGGTATAATACGCTGCACCGTATTCAGCACACAATATAGCATATGTTGGACACCTTTGGACTCCGTATGATCCAAACCTGGTACCGGACAGTCCCAAAAGGTCATGCTAAAGCAGGTCACGAAGACACACTTACAAACAACAGAAGAGTACTCAATACTTTTAACAGGGTGTGTAGCGTAGTTCATGATGCGCATCTCTCTCGCCCACAACAAATCCACAAACCAAAACTACTGCCAGCAGGATCATGCTGTGCCTGACTTTCACACATGTGATGTTTGAGCGTGACAAAACATGTAGCAGAGTTTGTAAAAGCACGCTCGTCATGTTAATGTTGCGCTTCTTAACAAGGATATTGGTGCGCTCGCTCTGCACATCGGTCGGCAGTCAGCCTTGGTCCTCCCCTCGGACAGGCGATCCAAATGTGGGCAAAAGCTGTGACTCACAAGAACAGGTGTCAGCTTCATGGCCATGCCCATCGAACCATTGAGCTTCAGCTTCCGCATGAGGAATGCCTGCAAGAACAAAAATATCAATAAAAAAGATGTAGGTCCTCGTCTCAACCTATTTATCGTGTTGCATCTCTGGACTTGCATGAGCTGCTTTATCTCTCTATCCCTCTGTCTCTCTGTGTCTGCATCAGTAGCTTTATCTCTGAATGAGCTGCTAGAACTTTGACGTTCTGGCAAAACGTGTAGGGTATGGTGCAATTTTGACCTTGCACCAATCCCCTCTGCTTCAGGACATATGCAATTTGAATGTCGTTTAATGATGCAATTATCGTCAGAGACAGGGCAGGGAACTGGGTACGAGGAATGCCTGCAAACACCCACGCAAGGGACACACGGGGGCAAGAAAGGCAATCATTGCTCCATCCAAGGTTTCTCCTGGTTTTGGCACCCAAATTTTCGCAGAACAGATTCAAGTTTTAGTTAACTAGATGAATTTGGTGGACTGATTGAGTTCCAGTGGGAGGGGGTAGCACGACATGCTCTCTGCTTAATGGTCCCATGCTAGTTATTAGGTGCCTCAAATCTCCACCATGATAGTTTTAAGTGCCTCGAATTTCCACCATCGGACCAGAAATCAGCCTCCAAGTTTCAGGATGGTGCACTGTGTAAGCAACGGTGCTTCCTTGGACCCGAATCACACACAACAAAAAATCATCCAGCTGCTGGTAGCTTTGTTCAAGGCGTGTCAAGAACAAGCCTAAGCTTGCAGGCCCGAAACAGGAAGTGGTCGGGCAGACAAAAAACGTGCTTGCAAGTCCGGAAATGGGAGCCCAGCAGAACCTTGACATCTTCCAACTAAACCTTATATATATATATAACTTGACGGGGGGAAGAGAAGAATTTGGTGCATTGTGATTGCATTACGTATCGGCTGTCCGTTCAACTCTCTAAAAAGCATGTACAAAACTCAAGCTCAAAATTTTGTCCCTTGCGCAAACCCAAAAGCACTCCTTTTAATTGCTACAGATTATTGATGCACGATAAGCGGTCACTGTGCCATCTCAGTTTAAAAGGCCTAGTAAAGAGCCTGTTTCTGGCAAACTAGCAAACTAGCAATTGGTATGATTGTGTGTGTTTGTGCGCGTACATACGCATGTGTGTGTGTGTGTGTGTGTGTGTGTGTGTGTGTGTGTGTGTGTGTGTGTGTGTGCGCGCGCGTGTGTGTGCCCTCGACACGCACCGTTTGTGGGTTCAACTTTCCAGAGCAAAGCTGACAAAACACAGCATCAGCCTACGTGTGCACAGTAGCGGAGGGAAATGTGAGGATGCTAATGTATTTGTTTAGCCGTCATAGTGCAAAAAACTTCCACGTCTACAAAGCAGGCACAGCGTTCGATGCTGAAAAGCTGGTCTCGCACACAACGCAGCTCATTCACCATGGTCAATGTCAAATCAGGCTTCTCCTCGGGATCCTCCTGCTTGAGGGACGGGATGGCTTCAGGCCGCAAATCCAGTGACCAAACATCATTGTCGATCCTGAAGACACAGAAGATGAATGGATGTCAGCAGTCAAGAGAACGTTCTCGTAAACACAAATACGCGCATGCACGCACACACACACACACACACACACACACACACGCACACACACTCACACACACACGCACACGCACACACACAATAACACACATGCACACATGCACCCCCACCCCACACACACACATACACACGCACATATGCACATACCTAGGCACAAGCACGTACACACACACACATATACACACAGGCACACACACACACACGCACGTGCACGCGCACACGCACGCGCACACGCACACGCACGCGCACACGCACACGCACATGCACACGCACACACACACGCACACGCACACGCACACGCACACGCACACGCACACGCACGCACGCACGCTTACTTAAAGACAATAAGGCCCTTCACTCTTCCTTGCAGCTCCTTGCCCAAATCAGACTCCAGAGCATTTTGTAAGTTTTGTAGCAGCACCGTAGAGCCTTTGGGAGGTGGCATTGCTTATTTCTTTAATTATTTATAATCATTTGTTCTGGCGCGTGGGGATGCAAGCAGGAACTTTGCGGGCAGTCCGTCGTCGATGTTTTGCAGGGGCACGAATGACGCTCGAACCGTAACTGAATTTGAATAATTTGACGGTCAAATTTATTTCACGTGTATTGATGGCACCGATCCTTTATGAATAATAAAGGTCGGTTAATCCAAGGAACTAAATCTGACAAGTTCTGGACAAAGAGTGCTTTAAAAAAGTTTAGGATAACATTCGAGACTTTCAAAGCAATTGTATGATGCATTGATGGCACAGTCCCCAGACTAACCGACTCCCGCGGGAACCCTTTGAATGTATATACCCCCCGATACTGCTCCGTTTGAAATATAAATTTTGTGCGTTGGAAAGCTGAGATCGTTTACCCCCTAATTGTTTTGATGGACTTGTGCACACAGCGGACCAGCCTTGTGCGGGCCACGGCTAGAAAGTGGATAAATGCAAAGTTTATGACCCCGGAGCCCAGGCAGGTGCTTTTTCCTGGAATCTGAGCGTTGCTTTGAGGTGAAATATGAGGAGGCAGTTTTGGCATGAGGAGGCAGCAAGCCAGCACTCATTTCAATTTTCTTATCATGTACATTGCTTCTGTTACTTTGGACGTGCGGCAGCAGGCGTGGGAGGGCCTCGCCGTCGTCTGTCTACGCTCTGTTTGGCCCCGGAAGCCCTAGCAGCCCCGATTCTTGACCATTTCAAAACTTGAGCACAGATTTAGAAAGCTAAGTTTCAGGCTTTCCAGCGGTGCCCTCAGTTTGCGGAACGGTGCAGTGTGTGGGGAACTTTCCACACTCAAAAGCTTTTTGCCGTGGGTTTTGGCCAGTCTGGGGACTGTGGAGTGATGGCAAGCCTGGATTTAGGGTTACGTTTTAGTTCAGGATGATGAAGGTGAATTAGGCTCATGATGCCAAAATAGAATTCGGAAGCTTGCATTGCTGGGAATTACACAATTCGGGTAATAAGATGTGCATTGAACTCATTAGGTAGTTAATAAAAGTCGGGCGGGTTGTGCTACAACGTGTTTTTGGGGGTGCATGTTAAGATGTATGTTTAAAATAAATAGAAACTGTCTGTGATGTCTAGAAACAGCACCCCAGCATTTTGCCTTTCTTTTTTCCTTGGCACTCTCACGATGTAAGAACTGGACATGGACAGAGAGATTCAGCAGAAATTGGACGTGGTAGTGAGCTAATCCATTTAGTCTTTTGATATCGATGTGACTTGTTAATGCGACTTGTAAAAACATTTCGTGATGCGAGGTTTTATTCATGCAATTAAATTTTGATGGTTCAGTACACTTAGTGGTTTCAAAACAAAACTTCTAAATCGCTCGCACAATGGCAGTGCAGAATCATTCGGACTAACACCTGGGAATTGCATGCTTTTTGCCGCAGCCACCTATACTCAAACTTTGAATCAAAGGGCATGAACAGGTCAAAGGATCTGTTTGTATGATACATATCATACCTATAATGGGCATCAAGTAGGAGGCAGACCCACATTATTGTTGTAACCATTCTCTCTTCTCGCTATTTCTTGTCTTCCCTTTCCTCCAATGCCATACCTCAATCTAGTTAGATGTGCAAGGAAATCTGAACTCATTGGAGAAGAGCTCTCCGGACCTATCCCACATTCACACCACAAGAGAAAAAAGTAAGGCCAAGCGCAGGATGTTGGGCTTTGAGTTTGAGTGACAGTTTGAAGGAACTGCAACGGGCCTCGCGCAAGCGCGTGCTCAGCGTTTGTTAGTAAGTTTGCCAGAGGGGGTTATCTGAGGCCCAAAATGGGTTTACTTTTTGCATGCTCCTAGGGCAGGTGGCCCTAACTTGCATGTTTCAAGCTCAGCTCTGCTATGTAGTGATTTCGGTGCAGCTGAGCTTGAAACGTGCAAATTAGGGCCACCTGCCTCAGCAGCCGCGGCGTGAACCCTACTTTTTGAGCAGCCATATGCTGTATCTGACCAGCCAGCGCACCAAACTGAGTGGCGTTTGATGTTTTGGAGTCCTTATAATAAATAATGATCATTGCAAGAGAAATGGGGCAAAAAGACTAAGTGGTTGGCGAGATATGCAAATAACTGTGCCATTCCCCCTGGAAAGCACCCATCTAGGGTACAGGTGCACGACGTGTGCTTTTAGTCCTGTCATTTTGTACGCAGGGCGACTTGTCTATATCTGAGCACATGCTCGGGTAGCTTATAAAGTCAGCATCAGTTTTAAGCTGGGTTGGGTCCAATTTGATGAAGTGACGTGTGAATAGTTGCACCTTTCATGCAAAAGGGAGCATGTTTTGACTTATGCCCAGATAACCCCTCTGTAAGTTGCCCGTGTTTAGTACGACCAGGCTAATGGTGCATTTACAATGATTAAATCAACTGGTAATTACTCCAAGGGCGGATTAACAATCGTCCACCCTGCATTTACAACGACTTTATAATTTTTGGTAACTTGTCCAGGGGTGAAATAACAAATATCCATCTGCCACGCAATAATCCCTGCACGTGCGCAATGTTGCTGGATTTCCGCCGATTTTGCTCATCCCCTTCTCTCTGCCTCCTCTCCAGCAGAGAACTTTATTTGTGCTATATCTGCGCAATGCCCAACTGGTTCTGAGGTCTTGTGTCCTCACAGTACTTGAGATCTCAATGAGGTGGATGTAACGGTGAAGTATGCTTAGATCTGTGGGCCGGCGCTGTCTGGGGAAGAAGGTGGATCTGGTGATGGCTGGCGGTGCTGCTGAGGTGCTCCCGGTCTCCCCTACTTGCCCCTTGCCATTCTGAAGAATGGCAACCCCCTCCATCAGGTGTTGGTTCCTTGTTACTTTTGCAGGTATGGGAGCGGCAACGATCTATGTTTACTGTAACTCCTTGCAAGACACAAAATCCGCTGACCTGTCCATTGTGTATTATAAGGTGATCTGTGATCTGTCATGAATTTTTGGAAGAAACAACTGGGGTCAAGTATTGCGAGAGCACGCAGCACGATGCCTGGCAGCAACTTGCATACCTGTGTCGAGCAAACCCTTTCATTCATTGAAGATATGACAATCGTTAACAACATCGCACGTTCCCCCCATGAGCAGGAGAATCCTTGCCCCACAAACCTTCTGGCCTCGAGTGGACGCAGAGTTTGCTCGTTTTTCAACCTGTTCATATTAAAATTCACCGACTCCTAACAACTAATAAAAATCTTGCGCGCGCTGAAGCGCAACTTGAATCAAATTAAATAATTAGCAGCAAATATGACCGGGTTATCTGAAGAGGATTGGAAAAAGAGCCTGAATCTGCCAGCAAAGGATACCCGGACGCGAACGGAGGGTGAGAAGGATGCTGTGTCTGCTCTGTCTGCCCCTCTGCACTGCAAAGAACCGGCGGAACCATTGCGCAAACTCGCATTCGGTCGAGTCAGCTCCGATCGATTGAAGGACCCCCCCCTTACACCGCACACATACAGATGTGACTGCCACCAAGGGCAATGATTTCGAGGACTACTTCCTGAAGCGCGAGCTGCTGATGGGCATCTTTGAGAAGGGCTTTGAAAAGCCTTCGCCCATCCAGGAGGAGAGCATACCCATCGCGCTGGTGGGGCGCGACGTGCTCGCCCGCGCCAAGAACGGCACCGGCAAGACAGCTGCCTTTTGCATCCCCGTGCTGGAGAAGGTGGATACCACGAGGAACGTCATCCAAGGTGGGAGTGGGGGAGAAGGTGTTGCCCTGCCATCAAGATGGGGACTGGGGCCCCACATGGGCGCTGCTCACAGTCCCTCTCCCAGGCCAGCCCTTCAAAGGGCTGAGTGCATGTTAGTGTGTTTTCCCTTCCACCTTTGATCAACAAGTGTGTGCACACCTCCTTTCCAGCCCTGATTCTGGTCCCCACCCGCGAGCTGGCCCTCCAGACCGCGCAAGTTTGCAAGGAGATGGGCAAGTATCTGGGCGTGGAAGTCATGGTCACCACCGGGGGCACCATCTTGCGGGACGACATCATGCGCCTTCACTGCACCGTGCACATCATTGTCGCCACGCCCGGGCGCATCCTGGACCTCGCCAACAAGGGCGAGGCCAAGCTCAACAGCTGCAGGGTCCTGTGCATGGACGAGGTGAGTGGACGGGGGTCCTGGAAGCGGGGTGTGCCAAAATTATTCTCCTTTCTTGCTACTGATAATTGCTGGAGGTAGGCTTTTCTAGAGACTAGCTTTCCTTCTTGTAGAGGAGCGCAAGAAAGAAAAGCAAATCTGTCTCTTGCACCCCTTCCTCCCCCATGTCCGTCACTCTCCCTGTACGGAAAGGCTGTTACTCTGTCTGCACACGTCACCCCCTGCATGCCTTACACACACACCAGTCACTGCACACCCCTCCTGTGTGCTGCAGGCGGACAAGTTGCTTTCCCCAGAATTCGAGCCTATCATCGAGCAGCTCATCGGCTTCCTGCCTCGGGACAGGCAGATCATGCTGTACTCAGCCACCTTCCCCGTCACCGTGAAGCATTTCAAGGAGCGGTGGCTCAACAAGCCGTACATCGTGAACCTCATGGACGAGCTGACCCTCAAGGGTATCACCCAATACTACGCATTCGTGGAGGAGAAGCAAAAGGTCCACTGCCTCAACACACTGTTTTCCAAGGTGCGCGACTTCTGACCAGCATGACCAGGAGGAGAAGAATTACTCCTGCTTCAGTTTGGGAGGGTATGGCTGTATGGCTCGTTTGCTTTTCCTGTAAAAGATGTGTGCAGACATGTCACCACCGTTTGTCTTCTTTGAAGGACACGCTTTGGCTCATTTTCTTTTTCGTCTTCTTATGCCCAAGCATTTTAATGCCTTCAGAGAAGGCGAATGGAGGTGACGCTTGTGATTATACTCCGCAATGCACTTCATGTTGGCGCCTGTGCCAATTACAGTGTTATACTCATGTTTCCAATGTTCACACAAACAACAATTGCTGCTGCGTCGGACAGCGTCTGTATTGAGCCGTCTTTTTTGGTGTTCAATTTAACGCTCAATGGAATGAGGTTTACGGAAAAAGGCAAAAAAACACTTTCTCATCATGAGGTAGCCTAGCTAGGATGGACAGCTTGTCAGGCTGTCCTGTTGAAGTCTTCCCATCGCGACGTGTCTCACTCCTGCTCTCGTGCTCCCCCGCCTCGCAGCTGCGCATTAACCAGTCCATTATTTTCTGCAACTCCGTCAATCGAGTGGAACTCCTGGCCAAGAAAATTACAGAGCTGGGCTACTCCTGCTTCTACATCCATGCCAAGATGCTTCAAAGTCACCGCAACCGTGTGTTCCACGATTTTAGAAACGGACTGTGCCGCAACCTGGTGTCCTCTGGTGGGTTTGCACCTCTTAGTATTGTTTTTCTCAGGCTGTCTGGGGTTGCCAAAGCGAAGTACTGCCCCAACTTGCCGGTTGGGTGGGTTATGTGTAAGCCGCCTGCACAAGTCAGGGACCCCTCCCCTTAGAACAAGAGTCGCCTTAAGGCTTCCAGCTCTAACTATATTGAAGATGGGGCATAGCATTAATGCTATAAAATGTTGTTTTGTTGCGCCTGCTGCACAATCCGCATCCACTGAGCGTATTTGCAACGAATGTCAAGTTTTAGGCGCCTGCTGCACAATCCGCGTCCACTGTGCAGGAATCAAGTCGAGTCAGTGGTAAATTGCATGCTCTAGATGTCTTACATAACCCACGCATGAGGTATAGGTTTCTAGCCACAATTCAAACCTGGGCTAGAGATATCCTAAAGCAACAAGGTTAGGTTTCAATTTGTCAGACGATTAACTCTTGCAAAGCCGTCTGTGCCGGGCCCGAGGCCACAAGGTGCCTTCCCAACTTTTCTTCGCACTGCCAGTTTTACACGTCCTGCTCTCCCGCACGCTCACCTGCAGACCTCTTCACTCGAGGCATTGACATCCAGTCCGTCAATGTCGTCATCAACTTTGACTTCCCCAAAAACGCAGAGACCTATTTGCACAGGGTGAGTGGCGCATCGTTTTCACCGCTAAGTCAATGAACGGAAACTATCAGGCCTGACAGCCTAATGCTGTGTCCCCCCCTGATCTGCAAGTGTTCTGAGGTCGTATCGTTTTTGCGGCTGTAAACGCTTTTCGTTTCCAAAGATTAAGCAGCTTGCCAAAATTTCATGCAGGAAGGTGTAGCTTAAGTAATAAGTCTAAACATATGTGCAACCACTCTAACACACATGCACGCACACAACACACACGCACGCACAGGTGGGCCGCTCCGGTCGCTTCGGTCACCTGGGCTTGGCCGTCAACCTAATCACTTACGAGGACCGCCTTAACCTGTGAGTGCCTTCTAAATTTGCTGAAAAGGTGCAAATTCCTTTTCTCAGGTCTTCTAGATCTACTAGTGAAGCGCAAGCCGATAACATCTAGTGCTTGGAATGACTCTTCAAAGGCTCCTAGTGCAACGCTGCATGTTTTGTGAGGAGCAGCCGTCCGCTGTGCAAATGCTGATCATCCGTCACACAAGCTACTCGTGATTGCCGGGGGTTGTTTGCGTGGGGATCACAAGTTTGCCTCCGTATTCAAGCGCAAGCAAATACTCGTGGTTTCAAACAACGCTTGTCGCAGCAGCTTGTGATCTTCATCTGTCGCTCGCTGCATTCAGTTATCTTCATGCATCGCACCAAAAGCACTTGTTTCAGCATGCGTGCATGCAATTAAGACCCTGTCATGGAGGGTAACAGTGTATGTTAGAATGTGTTCGCTGTGGCTATCTTGCTCTTGCAAGGTTGACAGGGTGCACCTTCTTGACCTCAGGCCCGTTCGCCCAATATTTGCTCATGCAGATTCCGCATTGAGCAAGAGCTGGGCACCGAAATCAAGCCCATCCCGTCACAGATTGAGGAGAAGCTGTACTGCGTCTAGCTTGATGTGTCCAGGATGCCCTCACGCTCTTACCACATTGCCACGCCTGCCTTCCGTCTCAAAAATATGCGCTCTTGGGCACCAGAGCTGTCAAGCACCACCGCCGTTCCATGATTCCGGTCTGACCAGGCCGGTCACGTTATTATAATGGGAAGAAGGTGACCTCTTAATTGTATGATCTGGTGCTTGCTTGGGAGGCTGCCGCTTAGCAAAAATGGGCAGTGAGATTTGGTGCTGTGCCATTGCAAAGACTTGTTGTGTAGGGGCCACAATGCTGTTGAGGTGCTTGCTTCTAGGCCTGCTAGCCTGCTTGGGCAGGAAGGGCTTCAAAATTACAGTGCAAGGACAAAGGGTAGGACGCACACAGGACGTACTCGTTGCTTTACCTCCATGAGCCCTAGACGTCTCAAAAGGAAAGGACAATCATAGATCTAGTTGTGAGACATGTCCATGTTAGTGTTTGATAGACAGAGAATGAGAGGAAAGGTAGATGCATACGATGAGAGAGGAGAGAGGAGAGAGTGAGAGAGAGAGAGACTGTGTGTCTATACTATGCTTCTGTGGATGTGGGCTCCGTCTCCATAAATCTTCCTCGCTAGCTCACCAATGTTGATGCCCTTAGCATTTGCGTGTGTCAAGTGTGTCCTGTATCAATGTTAAGGAGTGCCGCTGTTGATGAGGTCCCAGCGTTTTTCCCTGGCTTGGATGAAGGCTCCACCTGGATTACTACAGATATCGTGCTTTGCCTCTGAGCCTGCAGAGTTAATGTAGCTTTAGGTGTCCCCCCTGATTGAGGCTGTGTGCTTCCTTCTTAATCGTTCGTGTGCGTGCTACATGCTGTTTAGGAGGGGGGGCGGGATGTCAAAAGGTGATTTTTTGAGTGGAAGGAACGCAGGGCTAGAGGTCACGAGCTGGCTGGGCCTTTGCTGCTTTTTTGCTACTCATCTATGTGTGCCTGCGCGCTACCCATTTGATGTTTCATTTGTGTGTACGTTCTTACGAGTGTGTTGGTGCTGTGCACAGCTGGCAGTAGTTGCTGACTCGCCAGCATGCTTGACCAGGAACAGCCTTGACAAGCTGGGTGCCAGAATTTGAAAGGCGCGGTATTCTTTGGGGGCACACATGCGGTGTCTTGCCTTTTGGCATGCTATCTGTGCAACAGTGCTGGTAAACTGCAATAACATGGCAGTGCCAGGCATGGTGGCATGCTATTGAGGGTGTGGCCGAAAGGAGGAGCAGGGGGAGGGAGGGAGGAATGTGGTCAGAGATGGGTGTTTTGAGGGGTCAGACTAGCGGTCAGGGGACCATAGAAGCTTGCAGCTCTTTGTGTATGGATGCCATACCAGGGACTGTGTGCATGATGATGCCAGTAACGTTGCTGATGAATGGCTCCTATGACAGAGGTTGAGGCAGGGTTGTGAGGAGGCACTGTGTGCAGGTGGGGTGCCAGATGACGACTGCTTACTACCCCCCCCTCCTCCCTCCTGTTTGGTTTACCAGGCAGATGCGTGTTCCAAATCCAAATTGGAGTTGAGAGAAATGTCGACAGTCGGTGATTTCTTTTTGCATCCGTGGGTGGCACTTTGGAAACTAGGGTGAAGTGGCAATGGTCTCGCCTTCGTAAGTGCCAAGGGGTTGTTGTGCTTTGGGGAATGAGGGGTTGTAGCAGGATATGGAATACAAGTATGCAAGTTTTGCAGCACTGCGCTCAAGAAGAATTGTTGCAGTGTGTTTATATATGTACGCGTGGTTGTGTGTTTGCACTCGTTTTAGTCTTTCATTCCCTGCCTGGTTTATTGCATGTACAGAACCATATATGCTTGTTTTACTGGTGTCGCCTAAGCATGCGCGTTTGTACTATGCTCGTGCATTAAGGAATAGTATTAATGACTTCAGCTGGCTATGCCCAGTGCCCCTGTTTTGGTGGCCTGCATTTTCTGCACTCCACTGATTCTCACTCCTGTTGCTGTCTAGTGATATGGCGAAGTGCGCATGTGCCAGGGAGGGAGTATGCCAGTGAGCATGTATTATTTGCTCATGACAGAAACACTGCACGTCCCCTGTTAGCTGTAGGGTTTCATTCTTCGTGTGCCGATATTTGCAGTTGCTGCTGCTGCTGAAACGCGGTGTCTTAACGCAATTTTGCCCTCAGCTACTACATCCACTTCACAGGTTACTGTGCGTTATGCATGTTTCTTTTTTCTCAACGCTCTTTCCCTGGGAAACCTTAATTGGTCCAATAAATGTTTTATCCTTTGTATTCTGCTCAGCCTGGCACAGGTTGGGGCAGACTAAGCGTACAGTGGACGGTAAGCTTGGTGCATGATTATGATCGTGGCAAGGACAAGATGGAGCAGATGCTGCTAGGAGAGCGCATTTTGCTAGCTGGATCAGGGTGTTTGATGGTCTAGGAGAAGGAGGGAGTACGTGGCGCTATGTTTGGCTTTAATTTTGAAGCAGCATACCGCATATTTTCTGTGGCTGAGCCACTTCCAACCTCAAGATGGATAATTTTCGGTTGCCATGCGCATCTTGGGCTGCACTAAGTGAAGCGCTGCAACACTGCACTCTTGAGTTTGCTGCCAATTCATGCTTTCCAGTGCTGATTGCTTCGGTAAATTTGTGCAGCCTGGTTTCCTTGTCTAACTTTGGGTTATTCTCCTGTTTATTAATGCAAAAATGTACTACAACGGTTAAAGAGCAAACACTGTGAAAGAACAGGGTGGACGTTTTTGCTCTTAGTTGTGGTCGACTTTGTATTGCCTTCGAACACACATTGTAACTTACTCTGGGTGATCAATGGTTATGGTTACAAGGGGGGGTGACCTTCAGCCAGGTTGTTTAACTGATCGGCTGCTGACTGGTCTTGGCCAGCCACAAATAAATCCATAAGCTCAGAAAGAGAGAGAAAGTTTATTGTTCTGTTGAAAAAGTTCAGTTTAGTTTAGTTTGGATTACTAAGGCCTCCAGCCTGGCATGGCTGCTCAACCTATAGGTCCCAACAAATGAATCAATCAAAAAAATCGACAGCTGCACTAAGTAATTTGTAGTTTAGTTGAAAAACAAAACCTTTGATATCACCTTCAAAAATATTATCAAATAAATGGTTGTGGTGCCGTAAATGTTCGGTGCCCATACATGAAAAAATAACGTGTTTCTCATCTTGATTATAATCCCCGTTATCACACAAATTGCAAACACGTGCACTCCTGTCTGGACTCCTGCCATATCAACCAGTTTCACACTTCAACCCATGTCCTCGAATCCTGAACAGAGCTACGTTCCTCATGACACGTGCACGCGCATCAGAAACCGGTCTCTCAGGCAAAGCAAACCAGTTGTGATAAGCAACAAACTTTTTTTAACAAGAGCAAGGATCTTGACCATGTGTTTCTCTCCAAACTGCCTGATGCCTGAATCTCAAGTCTATGCGCAAATTTAAAATATTTAGCTTTCTGTAATGTAAAAAGTCACATTTGTATAAAGTGCCATTATATTGCCCCCTGCCACTCCGAAGAACCCACCCCCCTACATTGAGGGAGACTGGGAGCACCTCAGCAGCACTGCCAGCCACCATTAGAGCCACCAACCCCAGACAGCACCGACCTTAAGACCTCAGCAAACCTCGGCGTGACATCCACCTTGTCGAGATCAAGTACTGTGAGGACACCAGACCTCAGAACCAGCTGAACGCCGCAAAGGAACAGCACAAAGACCTGTGCAACATCTCCAAGGAGCCTCCGTTACTCTCCACATCATCCGTTTGGGTGTGGGGGGTGGCACCATCTACAACACTCACACTCTGAAGCCTTTCAAGGAACTGGGTCTTGATTCTCAAAAAGTTGAGAAGCTTGCCTCCAAGCTCCATGTGCACTCTGTAAACTTCGCTGCTAAACTTGTCCATACCATACGTGCCCATTCCAGTACTGTTATCAACTCTCATTAGGAGCCGGTTTCAGGCCAAGTCTACAACCCTCCTGATCCCCATTGATTTTCCTTTCCTTTTCGCGGTGGAGGAGCTTTACGGTACTCGGTACCAAAGTGGCTCCTTTTCCTTGGTTGATGTGGGGAGTGGCTTTCACTGCCTGCGTAGTTTTTTTCTTCCTTATATTGTCACGACGAATCATGGTAGTACCAGCTGAAGCATGGATTGCAAGTATGAGCCATACTTGTCCGCCAAGCCCCCCCATAAAGGTGGTGTTTAACGTCTCCTCCCTCTCCACGCGAGAAGGAATCGACGGCTCAAGCAACGCCCAAGAGGAGATGGTACTCAGTCAAGTCTGAGAAAAGAGCGAGTTTGTTACAAGAGGACCATCTAAACTGGCCAAACAACCAAATAACCATAAAACCGTTGCTCACATTATAAATCCAGGGAAAATCACACGATTCGTCCATGCCACTGATTTAGCATGACAATATAGATGTTACAATTTGGAGTGACCTTCAGCCAGGTTGTTTGGCTGATTGGCTGCTGACTGGTCTCGGCCCTGGCCTCTTTGAGGATTAGCTGAGGTACGTTACATCAAGGATTAGCTAAGCCAAGACCTTAAGAGGTTTCATGAGTGCTGAAGTTGGTGCTACACACTCCCTTGATGATTTCGTGGAGACTAGTAGAGGCAACTTGCCCGGCAACCACGCCCCAAAGGAAACCCACACAAACACGTACCAAACTAGGTCTGCCAATATTGCAAGGAAATTTGCCCATAACCTAGCAGATAACCTTGTCAATACCTCTCTGGCTATGACACGAAGAGGCATTTAACATACAGCAGACACGATATGGACTGGTCGAAAATGAGTTCTATTACGTGTGCATCGTGAGATGGCGGTGGATTATTTACAAGGGCGGGTCACAACTGCTAGAAATTAGGTCCTCACAACTACCCAGAAAGAGGGGAACTATACATATATATGTAATAAAAAAGGGAGAGAAAATAAACCCAGACTCAGAAGGATAGCAGTTGTCAGGACCAAGTAATAAAAAGATGGAGAAAATGGAAAGGAGCACAGATAAATAGCAAGAGTGCTATGATTGATATCACTTGCTTCACTCCAAGAACTGGAGCTCAAGTGTTACACACTGAACTCAGCAGTTTTCTGCGGACACTTCTCCTACCCAACAAGCAGATAAGGCACAATAACAATTTAAGCTGCTAATGTCTTGCTTACTCGGACACCGTAAAACCCTTCACACCATCCTGCTAGGAGCAACAGGCACCATTTACGGCAGCCATACAAGGAACCCACGCCTCAGCCTTGAAGTCCCACAGCACTCATGAAAAAATCAAGCTTACATGCCATCAGATCCGCAACAAAAACATACAAATAAGACAAGACATCGACCACGACCCTCAAAAATATATGAGCAACACTCCTAGTGGTGTGCAGGCCTCTGCCTCCCAACCACCTGATCCCCATTGAAGAGCTTTTCCTCTTTTATTCTCCAGGTGGGATATTGTGTGCCTCTCCATCCATTGGGTGGTGCAGAACACAATACACCAACCCTTCCTGATCCATGCCGGTAGTCTTTACGCTATCTGCGTTCTATTACTTTTCCTGACTGCTTTCAAAATTGATGCCCAGCTTTAAGTCCATCTTGATCCTTATCAATGTGGGAAGTGTTTTCCACTACTACCTGGGTTTTCTGAATTTCTATCCTTGTGCTCTTCGCTCTTCGCTCTTGGATACTAACCATTTGAAACTTTACTCCAATTGATGCTTAAAAAGAAGAACAACTACGCAGGCAACGAAAACCCCGTGATATTGACAAAAGTTAGAATAAAAGGTCAATTTGCTCAGTCCTGAACCAAATGGCAAAAGCAAAGCGTGGTTCTGATACGTTTGCCCCGTGAGACGGCGGTTAATTACTTACAAGCTCTCGTCACAGATGCTTGACTTTAGGTCCTCACAACTGCCCAGACTAGAGGGAAAAGGAAGAAAAACCACAGAGAGGGGACACCAAGGCCCAAAATGGTACGATTTTTGCATGTCCCAGGGTAAGGGCCCCCTAATTTGCAGGTTTCAAGCTCAGCTGCATATCTGAAACCTGCAAATTAAGGGGCCCACACCTAATCGGCCGCGGCGTGAACCCTACTTTTTGAGCAGCCATATGCTGTATCTGACCAGCCAGAGCACCAAACCCGGTGCTTTTCAGTGCTTTGAAATCCTTATAACAATTTAATGATCATTGCAAAAACAATGGAGTAAGTGGTTGGCGAGATATGCAAATTAATATGGCATTCCCCCTGAAAAGCACCCATCAAGGGTACAGGTGCATGACATGTGCTTCTAGTCCTGTCATTCTGTACGCAGGGCGACTTGTCTAAATCTGAGCACATGCTCGGGAAGCTTATAAAGTCAGCATCAGTTTGAAGCTAGGTTGGGTCCAATTTGATGAAGTGACGTGTTAGTAGTTGCACCTTTCATGCAAAAAGGAGCATGTTTTGGGTTTTGCCCAGTGTCCCCCTCTGAAACAATCAAACTTGGAATAAGAAGGAAAAGCAGCTGTGAGGAATAAGTAACTAAAAAGATGGAGAAACTCGAGAGGAACACAGATTAAAATCACGAGTGGTATGAGTGATATGAGTGATATCACTTTGCTTCACTCCAACTGGAGTTCAAGTGTTACACACTGAACTCAGCATTTTTTGTATGGCAACGTACGGTAACATGAGGCTAATACAGCAATAAAGTCTTGTGGCAAGCAAATTCACCTGAAGATCAGACGGTCACATGCACCATAAATTTCACCTGAGATCAGACGGTCACATGCACCAGAATAACCCCACCCCTCATAGGACTGCAGGCAGTCTTCTACTCCAGACATGTATGATTGATAAAGGCCTCCGGCTAAAAAATGATGCAAGGCACTGGTATCATAATTTAACACCAATTGATAGGATACCAAGGCAACAAAGATGGCATCGTCAATGATTAAATAGCGATTGATTCCTAGCTTTGTCTGAGTAAATCTACTTGCCAATTTAACCCTCAATAAATGAAGCCCCTGGCAGCTGATCACTGGGCCAACCCTAGGGTGGCTCGCTGTTCTGACTTTTCTGCTACTCTAGCAAAAAGGAATGGCACAAAAAGTGTGGTGCATCATTTACAATTTAACAAGGATAGCGCAAATCTAGGGAGGGAACAAGGCCTAAATCTGGTTCAGTAAAAATACACATTTAAGCACGCGAATAACAGTGGGAAACACGTGCTTAGTCAGCGTCCTCTGTAATGCACTCTTTGCCAGGAGGCACGAGGATGGCTCCCCTGCATCAATGCAGTGGTCATGGGAGGTTATTTGGGGCACAAGTTTTTCACGATCCTACTTCACTACTTCTAGTGAGCATGTTGATTTTGCAAGATCAACCACTTTGGCTTCAGGACCTGAAGAAACTTGGCCTCTTGAACCTACGTCTCTCCTCCAGAAAGGGCCACTGAGTCCTGATTAAACCATTTTAAATTAAAGCCAGCGTAGGGATCCTTAAGCAAACATGTCACTGCTGGCAGCTTGCTAGTTTGCAAATACAAACCACAAAGTTCTCCTTTTTAAGCAGAGGTGGTCGACGGAGTAAATGTCCTGAAATTGTTCCTTTTTCGATGCAATCGTTTAAATAACATATCCGTAACTAGGTAACTAGATGTTTTATGAAGTTTGAGGCCAAATGGACTACCCCAGTGGTCTGGGCAGAAATCCAGTTCAAAATTTGCAAATTCTGGCACTGAATGTTTACGTATTGAGCCATCACACTCAACCCAGGGCCTCTTTTCACCTCAAAACACGACGGGAGTACTTCGTTTATGATCGGGAATTTGGTGGAACTTGGTTTTTCATCCTTTTTGGCACCCCTTTTGCTGATTTTTCAAGGGAAATGGGCAATGGGGTACCTGGCCAACTACTGCTCTGTTTTGCCCTGTTTTTCTTGCAATGATATTCTTTATTATAATGTCATATAAAAATGACACAAATCAGGTCAGTGTGTGGTGAGATATGAGAGAATGGTGGTGGAAATTAGGGTTCACGCCGCAGGCAAACAGACATTTTTGCCCCAGCTGGCAACATTCAGGCTCAGGTGTTATCAGCACTACATCTGGGTGTTAAGCTTAGAAGTTGCCAGCTAAGTCACCCTTACTCTGGGAACATTTCAAAAGTACCCCTTTTTCAGGCCTCCGTCGACCACCTCTGCTTATTTATAAGGGTTTAGGGTAAACCCTAAACCCCAAGTTAAAGTATACTTCCTCTCCAGCATCCTTTACCCCACAAAAACGAGCTGCTGTAACACACACAAGTACGCAGACACTTAATACCCTTGTCCACCGCACCTGTTTCCAATCTGAGTAGACCCATATAATTCCGAGTAGACAGGAGGCAGTGCACGTTCAGACATGGGAGAGATCCATAAGCGAAGGAGGTGCCTCTTCTGGCTGCCCTCCTGCGCATGCACGCCAAATAGTTTGCATGCATCATCAGGCACATTGATTTTGCCAACCTGCATGACATCCGCGTTTCTAGCATTCCACCACCGGCCTCCTAAATCTCAGCTACTTTTACTTTTACTCTTTTACTTATAAATCGCCCCTCTTCCCTTTTGGGCTTAAACCCTGATGAAAATTGCTAAACTCTAATGGAATTTAATCCCTTACCATACTCTTTCCAGAGCGTCCTCTAAAGGACCTGTATAGCTAATTAACTCTTGCAATTACCATATGCTGACAAGAGGTATAGTAATTATTGATCACAAGAATCAAACTGGATCGCGAATGACACATCAATGCAACACATGCGGCTATAGCAAGGAAGGTTTCATCTGCTGCGAAGAAATAAAGCAGCGTGCGAAGAGCGCAGGGTGCTGTCGTTGCTTGTTTTCAAGTATAAAGCATCATCAAGTGTGAAACATCATCGCAAGAACCAGCAACTCACAGGGTGGTCTTTGAACTCTGATCGAGTATGAAGCATAGTGTGATTGTTCAGCAGCTGCAGGTCTCCTGGCTGAAGTGCCATGTGCATTGCCAGATGGTCGCTCCCAGCAAGCTCCTCAAACAATTCGATGGCCTGTAGTTGCTCATGTGTCAATCGAGGCACCTGTGTGCGCGAAATAACGTGGCTGACACAATTTTCTGCAGTGGCACCATTAACAAAATCAAAACGGCACACCCGTTCAGTTTGAAACTTATTGTAAAGCTTGTGCGCGGCTGTTAATTGTTGTAGGGAATAGAAGTTGTTGCAACTTTTAACACATCATACATCTAGGGAAAGAAAGAGTGTTGGTGCCATAGTACATAGTACATAGTACTTACAGCCACCCACCCCTGCAGCTCAGTTGCATTGCAACGCAGAATGTGGAGGGATGAGGGTAAATATCAACATCCTCACACGATAGAACACTCAGAACTGCTCAGACCTGGTAGAAACAAGGAAGGCAAAAGGGAGACAAAGCTAGGGAGATGTAGAGGCACACACCATAATGTAGTGATAGATTACATTTGCACTGCAAGAACAGGGAGACTCTTGTAGGCATTCCAAGCTCAATGTGAGGCAGCAGCAAAAGAAGGAGGGAAAGGATCACTCTGCTTTTAAGATCATGCTTTTGAGAACATAATTGTGTAACAGGGGCAGCCTTTGGCGTGGCTTTTAGGACGAGGCTCCTGGTGCCCTCTCATTGTTGCGTACGGATTCATCTGCGCGCAGATTGCTCAAGTGTTACAGCTCAAAAGGTTTCTAGCAAAAAACATCCCGTTCAGTCCATACAGTTTTGCTTAATGAAAGCATCCGCCTTGGCCGAGATTCCTACCTCAGGATGTCGCTGCGAGCCGAGGAAGTAGTTTGCAGAGAAGTTGCAAGCAAAGTATCCTTCATGGTAATTGAAGACCGGTATCCTGAAGAACGGCTTTTTGTTGGGAGGAATCTGCATCAATCAGCGGTAATGACAAGAAACACTGCTGCTGGAAATAGTCCATCCCATTCATCATAAACTAAGGCACAGAAGCAGGCACATCAAGGGATAACGCATAAATTTGGAGCAGAGCACTGAACGTATATAAATTGGGTTGGCCAGAACCATACATATACGGTGCATATACGGTGTTTTTGGCAGGGAAATCACCAATTATACGGTCATATCCGGTATTCGTTCTGGCCAACCGTTGCACAATTCTTTTTTGTGCTGCGCCCCGTGTACCTGCACATCTTCAGCACCCACTGGCTTCTACCTCTTGTGCACTTATATCCAGCTACCTGGCTCTTACCTCGCCCTTTCGGTCAAAATACCAGTCTGGGCCAGCCAAAGCGCTGGCCAGGTGGGGCGCCCTTTTTAAGATCTCGTTATGCACCGAAACTGATGAGCACCATCCACTGGTGCCGCCCTCAAGAGCTGGGTGCAGGCATAGCAGGGCTGGACATGCACAGATATGCACGGCACACACAGAGATTTGCACAGATATGCACGATATGCACGGCACACACAGAGATATGCACACAGATGCACGGCACACACACAGAGATATGCACACAGATTCGTGAGCAGCAGGGATTGATTGATGTAGGATACAAAGTATATAGCACATGCACATCGGAAATAGCTGTAAGCTATCTGAGATCAAAAGTGAAGACAGGCTCAAGTGAACATCATCCACTTACCGACAAGGTCAGCCACGTCATTATGCCTGGAAAAAGTTTGGTGGTTGCCGGGAAAAGGAAAATTATCAGTGAGGATCTTCCAGTCAGAGTTGTAGTGTGCGGCAACTGTGATATTTCACAGTCGTACGATTGCAAAAGAGTCGCAGCCTAAACCCTATGCCACTCAAAAAGGCAAGGCTCTATGGCTGGGGAGCATACAGCTCCTTGTAACCCTGTCCACCAATCAAAGTAACACACACTTTCCAGTACTATTACCAACCCTCATCAGGAGCCGGTTTTATGCCAAGCCTGCAACCCTCTTGATCCACATTTATCTTTTCTCTTTCCCTTGGTGGAGAAGTTTTGCTGTACTCGGTACCAAAGCGGCCACTTTCTACAATTATCGTTGAAAGTGGTTTCCGTGGCCTGCATAGGTCTTCCTTCTTTTCATTCCTTCACAAGGGTTGGTGGTGGTGCTTAGAGAAATATAAGCCTGTTCCAGCACACAAGTATGATGACATGCACAACTATGTCCATGATCTTGAATGTGACTTTTTATAAACATAACCAGAATTACAGCTCAATGTCTCAGCCGTTGCTAGAGCCTGCTCTAAGGTATATTACGGACAAGAATCACACCCAGGGCAGGTAGGTGTCCCCTTACCATGGTTGTGCGGCTCTTGTTGCATAGAGACGAGTATCGGGATTGGCTGGATCAAGGCCAATGTCCTTGATGTGACCAATCAGGTGGCCTGCATGCAGGGGTGTCTGGAAGGTGTTCACTTTTTTTAAAGCTTTATTATATGGCATGTTTGTAGGGTTGACCAGAACTGTATATGTACGCCATATAGGACCGTACTTTTATAAAAATCTGCAAAAATAATTATATGCACCGTGCATATATAGTTCTGGTCAATTGCACCTGTTTGTACAGATGAAACATTACAAGCCCAACCAGGAGACAAATGCCTGATTACCATGTACTGAGGACAAGTCTCCCTCAACTGATTTGCAGTTGCAGCTCGCATATCCACACACCCCCCCCCTCCCAAAAACAAAACCTTGCTTGTAGATGTCATCTGCCTCATTGGCAATTGCAACATTAGTACATTATACAATGCAGAAATCAGGTTGAGGAAACGATTGCCACACCGCTTGTATGTGCCGCTGGTACCTTTGCTGTTGTTCGCTCCGGCATGCCCAAAGTAGAGGCCCATTCCCCAGAAGCCTAGCAGAGCCTGTTTTGTGCTCCAGGCGGTCACCGGCACCCCTCTTATCACTGTTTGGTAACGAGAAGAAAAGGGCAGCAGGGTAAAGCACACATTATTATTGCCACCCTGCATCCGCAAAAACAAAAGGAGGAAATGCAACGTATGCAGCGAGCGAAAAGACTGCATATCTTTGAAGGATGCCATTTCGCCAGGCAAAAAGGAAGGTGAACGACAATCATAGAACGAGTTCAAATTGTGCACCTGCAAATCCACGGCCCCAAGTGACTTCCTGCTGAATCTGTTGGAGCTTTGGGCCTAGTGTCGTAAGCTGAAACTGATCCTGGCGGACGTCCTGAGTAATAATGCAACATCGCAATGAACAATTAAGTAGTTGATAGCATGAAGCGTTATAAGCTAGGCAAGGAGTGCTGCTGCCCACCTTCTTGTCCTAAAACAATTGATCCGTGACAGTTTGAAAGGGGTGTAGTTGTAGGGTGTAGTATCGTGTGCTTATAAGGCCACAACCAGAGCTTCACAGTCTTCATGCTTCATCCTTGGAGTGCTCAATGGATGGTGCACAACAATAAAGCAAGGGGTAAAGTTCTGCATATAACCATGCGTGATGCACTACTGTTTTTTACCCCCTGCTGCTGCGACAATGACGTACTTTGATACTAGATACGGATGAGAGGGTAGGCAGGACGTTGTCCACAGCATGCTGCAATTCGTCCAAATCTTCTTTGGTTAGCGTGTACACGAATGACGGGTTGTCGCTGTACTCCTGCGTAAAAAAACGCTTCACTGGGCCTGTGTCATATATGCATTCCAGTCGTTACCATTCATCAAGAACCTGGTGCATTCATTTTAGGGGGGTCAGGCAGGAAGAAGCTGCCTGAAGCTGTCAATTCCTGAGAGTCAATTCCTGTGAGAGGTGCCTGCTAGCAAGTGCATAATGAGATTTTGCCATCTGTGCATACAGTTTATAGGACAATATGTAGCAGGGAAAAGGACAGCGCCTAAGCTGGTGAAAGTCCTGCCCTGCCCCTGTACCGAAGAAAAACATGGCCATGCTACGCAGGATTACAAGATGTGCAGGGATTCCCAGCTACAAACAGCTACCTTTGCAGTCCAGGCCTCTGGGCCCTCGATAGAGGTCAAGGGCTGAATGGAACCTTTGCTGCTGATAATGGAAGGGGGGCAAAGCGGGGTTAGCATCCGCCAATTTTCCAGAAAACAGCCACCAAAAAAACGAACAGACAGGGAGACAGCTTTGCCCACACCTGCTCATCGTGATCGGCGAGAATCGAGAATCAAGGGGAGTAAAAACTGCCGGTGTATGCTTGGAAAATATACTATATTATTTGTATCATGGCGGTATCGACTACAAAGCATGATACAGTAAAAAGCGTGTTGCGCTTAGCACAAACTGAATAAATAGCAGCGCGAGACGCTCTTGGGTGTTTATAGGCGATCGAAGGCCCTCTTTGCTACTCTGTCGTGTCGGGAGGAAAACCTGAGGATCGACAGAGAAGACCTTGTGATAAAAATTTGCTGCTCTATCGATGATTATGGGGAATTAACGTGTGTCGCTATATTAATAGGCGCCCCTAGACATACCAAGTATTGTGGGCCCCTTTGCCATGGAAAGAAGAATTAGCAAATGGGATCAGAAAGTTTGCAGGCCTGACCTGACACCGACTTCAAAGTCGGTGGTTCATTATAATTCTTATGAAAAGTACGGTTAAGAAACTTGCTTCCACGCTCCATGTTCACTCTGTCGACCATGCATCCATACCAGACCTTTCTAGTACTAATATAAACTCTCATCAGGAGCCAGTTTCAAATCGAGCCTGCAACCCTCCTGATTCCCATTGACCTTCCTCTTAAATCTTTTGTTGGAGTGCCTGCTAATCTGTTTTTACATCTGATTTAAAATTCGCTGCTTATACACAATTTTACAGTCTTATCCAGGCAAGTGCCACTTGTTCAGAGTTCATCTAGCAGCAGGCCCGCAGCAAAAGTAAAAGAAAAAGTCTACGCCGGAAAACACCAGCGTGCATTAAAAAAGGCTCTCACTTGCTCACACTACTGGCCAGAGCCCCACCAAAAATCGAAAAAAAGAGAAATAACAGAGACTTATGAGGATATGGTGGGTTGTCAGCCATGCGATCCGGCCTAGCCTGCGTCTAGCCCTCCTGAAGCCAGCTGCTCTATCAGTCTCTATCAGTACCCCCCCCTCCAGATCCCCTATCATCACTGTTGTCGCTGTTGAATTGTATTTTGTGTCTTGTTTCTGTGATCTTGTTTATAAGCTTTTAATTGCATGGCAGTGTAGTGCAGTGGCTTGTTGGTGCACTTTGTGCAGAGGGATGCCCAGGTTTAGTAGAGGAGGTATGGTGTACTAATTGTAGATTGTGCCCCCGACTATAAGGAGTATAACATGAAGTGTGACTTTGTTTTGTGGGGGAGACTCACGGCACTTCAAGCCAATGTGTCTCCTTTTCCTTAATTGATGCAGGGAGTGAATTGCTGCCTGCGTAGTTATTCTTTTTTTCTTGTTGTTCCTAGAGATGCCCCGGAGGCTCCTTGTTCGTAGACGCTGGATAAGAGGTAGATATTGGTTGTGTTATTCTATGTTTATGTCTGAGCATAATTAAAATTCTACAAGATGTATGTCTCTGTTCCTTGTGGGGATCAGTCTGGGGTCCAGCTATCTACCTTTTCCTTCAATGGGCATGATTCACACGCTACCTACACGACTTTGATGTCTAGTAGAAAAGTTTGGTATTGTTGGGAAAACCCAGTCGGGAACGTTTCTTTGACATCGTGAGGTTCAATGCAAAGGTCACATAGCTTTTCACTGTTACAAGCATCCAATGTAGCGACTGCTGAGCCCAGCTTGCCTTTGCTGACCTCTTCCCCACAACGCCTAACTGTGTGGTGGTGTCGGTTTATGTGCATTCTCTGCAAAATATGGTTGTTGCACCTAAGAAGCATGTGTGGAGCACCGTCTGATCCTCCGCACAAGGGGCAGGTGGCAGGACCTGTCATGTGGCTAAACATTCTGGTGTGTTTGTCTGTTTGTATTGTATCCGTCCCATATATTTTTGAGAACTTGTTCTTGTTCCTTAGAAGTCATATTTGGCACGGAACATAATTTGTTACTTATTAGTTGGGCATGAGCAAGGGGCTTTGCTCTAGGTTGCTCTCATAGCCCCGATGGAAGTGTTGCACGCATCCTCTATCCCATGTTATTGACTCCCAGGAATGTGTGTGTGTGTGTGTGTTGTCAACTGTGTCTGGCTTTGCCTTTGTCCTCGTCAACAAGTCGCTTCTTGCTTCTTTATTACGCGTTTGCATCTCAAGGACCCCTGAATTGTCCATTCCGGTATCCTTCTATCGCCCTAGACCATGTTTTCGACTCCCAGGAACACACACAAAGCGTCGGTTGCGCGTTGTTCGCCCTTTGTGTATGTATCGATGGCACCCTCAATTTACAGCACGCACAGCACGGTGCTCGTTCTTGCCTGCACAGCCACGATTGATGTGTAGCACGCACCTTACCCCATGTTTTTGACCCCCAGGAATGTGTGTGTGTGTGTGTGTGTGCTCTGTCTGAGCTGGTGTTACAACTAAATCGCCAATTTTGGACCAAGCAGATCAAATCACCACTGCCTGAATCAGCAAAAATTCTGGAGTGTGAGACCTTCCTATCACCACAGCCACAGGGCGGTTGCTGTGTGTAAGAGCCGGGCTGTGCTGCGCGTTAGGCGTGTCATGCATTTTTGGCCAAAGCTTGTATGCAATGTCTGTGTTAGCTTCACCGAGGTACAGGTTGACTTCCTTTATGTTTTAGCTTGTCCTATAAAATAGTCATAACTTGTAGCTCTTCTGCATGGGAGTCATCAAAAGAGTGACGAACCAGACCATGTTGATTTGATGTTCCAGATCTCTTCATTGTGCGTGCGCTGCTCCTCAAACATGAATTGTATGTATGGTAATATCTGCCCCTCTCATTCTTGGTAACCTGAGTGTGATAGTCCATGTTTTCATGTGCCCGAACCACACAGGTGGTGATTCCCCCTCCTTGACTAAATGCGGTCGGTTGGTCCTGGCAGATGCTTTATTGATTTTACTAATTTTATTCAGTCTGCAATGACATGATGTCACAAACAGCGTTGTGCCTTTTTTCCCTTTCCAAGAGTATTTTTGTATGTTCTACAATCTGATGCTTCAACAGACACTTCCTCCTCACAATTAATACAGTGTTCTACATACGCAGCCTAGCAGTCGTGCGTTTTGACTGATGGCCTTCTCTGTAAACTCTGTAAATCTTTTTGTTGGAAAAGTGTTACAATACTTGGTACCAAAGCGGCTATTTTTCCTTCATTAATGTGGGGAGTAGTTATCACTACCTGCGTAATTTTTCTTTACCTTTTCAAACGTATGACAATAAACATACATTTTGAGCAGTCTGAATCTTCCAAGGAGCAGCAACAGCTTGTAGAATGTTACTATGTAACTAGATACATTGTAGGATTCAGGTATTGGTCACCAACACAGTGTTGTAGGCAATACACACACCGGTAGCAGTCAAAATTGGCTCTATCATCAAATCTGCTCGGACGACTGAAACCAGTCTCAATGTGCTCATTTGCTTCCCATTTCCTGTCCGTAGATCACCCAAATTAATGGCAAAAGCTCTCCTAAACTCAAATTGCCACAGCCAAAGCTACAATTCCACAAATACTGCCCAACTGCCCAAATCTGCGACAGCATTTAACCCCTTATTACTTTCCTTTTGGCGGAGGAGACACTACCTCAACAGTAGATGGCATATCAATCGCTCTTTCAGAAGGAGGGGATGGAGAACCACTTGGCGAATTTGTGACATGCCTGCATGGGCAAGACAGAGGCACCTCAGGATAAGAAGATATGCAGCAGATCTTTGATTTAAGAACTCGCACGCCAGACTATATAGCTGACATGAATGGTCACGCCACAGTGTTTGCTGCAATCGCTATCAGCACCACTACCAGCGCTAATTAAAGACAACCACATTGCTTTATTAGCCTCCAAAAATCAGCAATAACGTCGGCTCTTTATTTTGCCATTTCACGTGAGTGCGCGTTTTGGATTTACAAGTGCACGTTGGATTTACAATTGCAGTTAACAAATGTACAACATTCCACGCTAGTTTGTATCAGCATATCTGATTCCTGCGATACACCTACCTGCACAAGGACGAGCGCAGGGACTTGCCTAAGCTGCCATGCTGTGGTTGGGCGCAACTCTGCGTGCTTATTGGGGCACCGCTAACGACGGATGCACTGCTTTGTGGCGGAGGGGACGAAGTTGTGAGGGCCGCCTCTAATGCCTGCACAGCTTTGGACACTGTGGAGTTGGAGGTGGGGATGTCTTGGGGGGTGGAGGTGGGTAAACAAGGAGGATTGGACAGGGCGGAGGCAGGTTCTGAAGTGAAAGGGTTGAGGATG
>Ga0307951_1000183_pt1 | contig 35607 bp, 39 predicted proteins | sample OrgLakmetagen374_FD_201842 | JGI IMG/M metagenome (GOLD analysis project Ga0307951, IMG submission 201842) | Saline water microbial communities from Organic Lake, Antarctica - #374 | ecosystem: Environmental > Aquatic > Non-marine Saline and Alkaline > Saline | place: Antarctica: Organic Lake... | reverse complement strand
ATTTCGCCGGCGGCACCGATCTGCTGGCGTGGCGATACCGTGTTGCGGATATCGCTCCACATGCCGACAACGGCGATGACGCCCACGAAGATCAGCCCCCAGACCGCGGCCTGCTGGGCCGTCTTGCACAGATTGCCGCGTTGGGACATGAAATAGCTGCCCGCGATGGCGGCGCCCAGAAGCCCGAGAAAGGCGATGTTTGCGATCTGATCTCCGTTCATGAGACAGATATAGGGTCACACGCCGAAACCGGAACCCCTCAGCCCGTCAAGAATGAACTGAATGGCGAGAGCGGCCAGCAACATGCCCAAAAGCCGGGTGACGACGTTGATGCCGGTCTTGCCCAGAATCCGCTCCAGCAGGGTCGAGGCCAGAAACAGAACAAGCACCAGCCCCAGAACCAGAAACATCACCAGAAGGACCGCGCCGACGCCCAGGGCGCTTTCGGCCTGACCGGTCAGAAGGATTATCGCGGCAATTGCACCCGGTCCCGCGATCAGGGGGATGGCCAGCGGAAAGACGGACGGATCGTGGTCCGGCTCCATCGCGCCATCGGTCTGGTCTTCGCGCCGCGCCTGCCGCCGCTCGAACAGCATGTCGAGTGCCGTCAGGAACAAGAGCACACCGCCCGCGATCCGGAATGCGGGCATCGAGATGCCGACAAACTCCAGCAGCGCTTCGCCGGTGAAGGCAAAGGTCAGAAGCAGCACCGCCGCGACCCCGCAGGCCCGAAACCCGATTCGCCGCCTTTGCGCAGGCGACATGCCTTGCGTCATGGCCAGAAAGAGAGGCGCCAGACCGACCGGGTCGATGATCACGAACAGCGTGGTGAACGCCGCGATCAGGCTGGGCAGGTCCGTCATTTCGCCTGCGCTTTCTCCAGTTTCTCCAGCGCACCCATCCACATCGCCTCGGCCCGTTCAAGCCCGTCCATCACCTCGGCGTATTTCTTGTTCCACGTCTCAAGCTCGCCCAGCCGCGTGTCTTCGTAAAGCGCGGGGTCGGATAGTTTCTTGGCAAGTTTGTCGCGCATCTCGCTGATTTTCTTGACCCTTTCCTCGGCCTTGCGCACATCCGCCTTGAACGCGAGGACATCCTCGCGGCTGGCTTTCTTGACCTGCGGCTTGGGCTTTTCGGTCTTTTCGGGCTTGTCCGGTGTCAGCAGCATCTTGCGATAGGCTTGCAGATCGTCGTCGTAGGGCGTCACGCGCCCTGCTTTGACCAGCCACAACCGGTCGGCCACCATGCTGAGAAGGTGCATGTCGTGGCTGACAAGGATGACGGCACCTGAATAGGCCGACAGCGCCTCGACCAGCGCTTCGCGGCTTTCGATATCAAGGTGGTTTGTCGGCTCGTCGAGGATCAGCAGGTGCGGCGCGGGCAGGGTGGCCAGCAAAAGCGACAGGCGTGCCTTTTGTCCACCCGACAGCTTGCCCACAGGCGTCTCGGCCTGATCCGCGCGAAGACCAAAGCCGGCAAGCCGCGCCCGCAACCGGGCCTGACCTTCGGCGGGACGTTCGCGGAACAGGTGGTCCAGCGGCGTTTCGTCGACACGCAACTCTTCGACCTGATGCTGCGCGAAAAAGCCGATCCGCAGCTTGTTCGACTGCACCATCTTGCCGTGTGCGATATCAAGACGACCTGACAACATCTTGGAAAGTGTAGACTTTCCTTCGCCGTTGCGACCCAGAAGCGCGATCCTGTCGTCCTGGTCGATCCGCAGGTTCAGCTTGTCCAGCACGATGGTCTCGCCATAGCCGACACCGGCACCTTCGGTGGCGATGATGGGTGGCGACAACTCTTCCGGTTCCGGAAAGGTAAAGACCGTGCGCGCCGCGTCTTCGGGCATGCGGATGGTTTCCATCTTTTCCAGCATCTTCACGCGGGACTGCGCCTGCTTGGCCTTGGACGCCTTGGCCTTGAAGCGGTCGACGAAGCCTTGCAGATGCTCGCGCTGTGCCTGCTGCTTTTTCGCAGCGGCAGCCTGCACGGCGCGCGTGGCGGCGCGTTGTTTGGCGAACTGGTCGTAGTTGCCCGAATAATACGTCAGGCCCTTGTTTTCGAGATGCAGGATGCCGCCTACGGCGCGGTTCAGAAGCTCGCGGTCGTGGCTGACGATCAGCACTGTGTGTGGATAGCGCGCCAGATAGCTTTCCAGCCACAACGCGCCTTCAAGGTCGAGATAGTTGGTCGGTTCGTCCAGCAGCAAAAGGTCGGGTTCGGCAAACAGCACGGCGGCCAATGCCACCCGCATCCGCCAGCCGCCCGAAAAGGCGGAACAGGGCATGCGCTGCTCGTCGGGCTCAAACCCCAGACCGCGCAGGATCGTCGCGGCCCGCGCCTCGCCCGACCATGCGTCGATATCGGCCAGCCGCGTCTGGACCTCTGCGATGCGGCTGGGGTCGGTTGCCGTATCGGCCTCGGCCATCAGGTTCGCACGTTCGGTATCGGCGGCCAGCACCGTGTCGATCAGGCTGACCTCGTTTCCGGGCACTTCCTGACTGACGCCACCGATCCGCCAGCCTTGCGGCAGATCGAGACTTCCCTGATCCAGCGGCAGCTCGCCCCGGATGACACGGAAAAGCGTTGTCTTGCCGCTTCCGTTGCGCCCGACAAGGCCGACCTTGTGACCGGTGGGGATCGTGAGGCTCGCATCTTCGACCAGTGTCCGGCCTTCGATCGAATAGGTGATATTTGACATTCTCAGCATGGCCTGCGCGTAGCAGAGCACGGAGACAGGGGGAAGAGGCGGCGGTTGCTCTGGGTGCTTATAGGGGCCGTCTTGACCCTTCCACTCGGTCAACTGTCGTGCTAGCGGAGCGCCAGATTGATTTGCCTTAACCCACGAGGATCACATGGCTACCGAACGCACGCTTTCCATCATCAAACCCGACGCCACCAAGCGCAACCTGACCGGCGCGATCAACAAGAAATTCGAAGATGCGGGCCTGCGCATCGTCGCGCAAAAGCGCATCCAGCTGACGCAGGATCAGGCTGGCGAATTTTACGCTGTCCACAAGGAACGCCCGTTCTTTGGCGAACTGACCGAATTCATGGCGTCCGGCCCCGTTGTCGTGCAGGTTTTCGAAGGTGAAGGCGCCATCGCGAAGAACCGCGAAGTCATGGGTGCCACCAACCCCGCAGACGCGAACCCCGGCACCATTCGCGCCGAATTCGCCGAAAGCGTCGGCGAAAATTCGGTCCACGGCTCCGATGCGCCCGAGACCGCCAAGGAAGAGATCGCCTACTTCTTCTCGGGTCTCGAACTGGTTGGCTAACCGGTCATTCCGCTGCAAGATTTGAAGGGCCGTCCTTTCGGGCGGCCCTTTCGCGTTCCAGATGTCTGCGCAACAGCGCGACATTCCTGTTGTTCGACTTGTTCCCGATATCGAAAATATCGCCGAACAGCGGAACGGTGCCGATAATCGAATCGACGCCGGTGTTTATCGCCATCCTGACCAGAAGGCTGCGGGGCGCACCCATCTTGTAGGATTGATGAATTATGTAGGCTGCAGGCAGTGCGGCAGCGGCATCGCCGATGCCCGGAATGAACCCCATGATACCATCGAAACCGATCCGTATTTGCGTGCCGGGAATGCGCAGCATGCTGTCCATCCGGTGCGCGATACGTTCGAGCCGCTCCAGCCGGTCCATCAGGCTGCCTTCGGCTCGCGGGCGATGATCCAGATCGCATGCACCAGACCGGGTATATAGCCGAGAATGGTCAGCAGGATGTTCAGCCAGAAATGCTTTCCAAGACCGACCTGAAGGAAAACGCCCAGCGGCGGAATGATGACGGAGAGAACGATGCGGATGAGGTCCATGATATTTACCCTTTCTTGAGGTGCCGATGAAACGCGCAACCCGGCGCGGGGGTTCCCTTACCCCTGTTTGGGCGGGACGACACCGATCCGGTTCAGGATCTCTTCGATGTCGGACAGGCCGGTATCGTAGTGCCGGTCCTTCAGCGCATCGAAAGTCCTGCGCAACTCTGCTTTATCTGCGTCCCTGCAATCGTTCCACGGACGGCCCTGAAGGCCCATGTGCAGCGCGTAGTAGCCAATGAAATGGGGTCGTTGCCCGGCGTGCAACAGCCGGGCATAGGCTGCGTCAGCGCCAAGTGCGCGCAGTTCTTCGGCCGATGTGATGCCCACCGCCTCGAAGGCAGCCTCTATCGCGGGGCCAAGATTGCGGATGCTTGATATCGCCGTCATCGCACCAGGCTATGACGGTTATGCAAAATGCACCAGCGGCAGCCACGAAGCCCGAAGGGAGGGGGCGGGCCGTGGTGGCCTCTGGCGTCGCGGCCCCCGGTGCCGTCGGGTGGAGTGGCCCACACCGGGGGATCGCCGCAATCAGATCAGATCGCGGCGTAATCCGTGAAGATGGGCGCCGGCTTGCCCTGTGGTGGCAGGGGGGACTGCTGTGATGTCTTGGTAGATTCGACGGGTTTCGCCGACCCGATGGGCTGCTGTTGCGCCATTTTCTTGGTCCTAGGTCTGCCTCTGTCCTGTGGGCTTTGCCCACGGCCTCTTGATGGGCCATGGCTGATGCAAAACACAGAAGGTTGGCGAGAGTGGGGCTGGATTGTGTCAGGAATGGGGCGTGATTTTACCCGCCCTTGGGTTTACTCCGGCGCGGGGTGGCATTGGGCCCGCGCGTCTGCTTGGCTCCGGGCGGCGTAAACCGCTTGGAGGTGTCCGAGGCGTTGGCACGGGGCTTGGGCTTTGCGCCTGCCTCGGCCGGTCTGGGCTTGCGGGGACCGTCGCTGGACGACCCTTCGGCGCGCGACTTGTAGGGCTTGTCGCCGCCTTTTCCCTTGAACGGCTTGTCACCGCCCTTGGGGCTGTAGGGCTTGCCATCGGTCTTGCCCTTGTAGGGTTTGTCCTGTGGCTTGCCCTTGCGGGTATCCTTGTCCTGACGCGGTTTGCGGTCCTTCGTCGGGCTGATCGCCTCGCGGTTGGTGGTGGTCTTCCGCTCGCGCGGGGCGATGGCGGGCAGGTCGTCGGCGCGGCTGGGCGGCGGCGTGCTGCGATCCTGAGGCTTGTCGTGACGTGGTTTATCGGTGTGTGGTTTATCGGTGTGGGGCTTGTCAAAGCGGGGCTTGCTGTCGCGGTCTTCGCGGGCGGGCCGCTCGGGACGCGCACCGCGGCCCAGATCGGGTGGTCCGTCAAGCGCGGTCAGACCGGCCTGATTCTCCAGACGCATGTCAGGTCCGATCGCGGCCAGAAACCCCGGCACGGCGGCTTCGGACAGTTCGACATAGGTTGCATCGTCCTGAATGCGGATCGCGCCGATTTCCTTTTTCGTGATGTCACCAGCCTTGCAGATCATGGGCAGCAGCCAGCGGGCCTCGGCCTTCTGGTGACGGCCCACGTCCAGCTGGAACCACTTGGACGGGCCGAACGGTTCGCGCTCTTTGCGTTCGCGGGGTGCACGATCCTCGCGTTCGTCGCGGGGCGGCGGCGTATAGTCGCTCAGATCCTCGCCCGTGCCGTTCTGCGCGGTGAAAAGGCGCAGCGCAGCGGCGGCGATCAGATCGGTGTCGTAGGTCTCCAGCAGGCGCTTGGCAAACGCCTGCTCCTCGTCCGACAGGGGATCGGTCCAGAGACTGTCCGTGATCAGCCTGTCCTGATCCTTGATCGCGATCTCGTCGGCGGTGGGCGGCTTGGTCCATTCGGCCTGCAGCTTGCCCCATTTCAGCAGGTTCTCGGCGCGGCGACGCATCTTGGGCGGCACGACCATGACGCTGGTGCCTTTGCGGCCCGCCCGACCGGTGCGGCCCGACCGGTGCAGCAGGATTTCGGCATTGGTCGGCAATTCGGCGTGAACCACCAGTTCCAGCTTGGGCAGGTCGATGCCGCGCGCGGCCACGTCGGTCGCCACACAGACCCGCGCACGCCCGTCGCGCATGGCCTGCAGCGCGTTCGATCGCTCGGACTGGGTCAGTTCGCCCGACAGTGCAACCGTGGCGAAACCGCGATTGGACAGCCGTGTCGTGATCCGCGTGACCATCGCGCGGGTGTTGCAAAAGACGATGGCGTTGGGGGCATCGTGATAGCGCAGCAGGTTGATGATCGCGTTCTCGGCATCGTGCTGGGCCACATGCATGGCCTGATAGCTGATGTCTGCGTGCTGTTCGCGGTTCGACGTCGTGGCGATGCGCTGCGCGTTTTTCTGATAGGTCTTGGCCAGTTTCTCGATCAGTGGCGGCACGGTCGCGCTGAACATCAGCGTGCGGCGGTCGCCGGGGGCCGAGGACAGGATGAATTCGAGGTCTTCCTTGAAGCCGAGATCCAGCATCTCGTCCGCCTCGTCCAGCACGATGGCGCGGATGTTCGACAGATCAATGGACCGGCGCAGGATGTGATCCTTGAGGCGGCCCGGTGTGGCGACCACGATATGCGCGCCCCGTTCGAGCCTGCGGCGTTCGTCGCGTTGATCCATGCCGCCCACGGTCGAGGCCATGATCGCGCCGGTCTGGCCGTAAAGCCACTCCAGCTCGCGCTTCACCTGCATTGCCAGTTCGCGGGTCGGCGCGATGACCAGCGCACGGGGTGACGCGGGGCCTTCGAAAAGCCCTTGGTCGTCAAGGATCGTGGCACCGATGGACAGGCCGAAGGCCACCGTCTTGCCGGATCCGGTCTGGGCAGACACCAGCAGATCCTGCCCGTCAAGGTTGGGGGCCGTGACGGCCTCCTGAACGGGTGTCAGGGTATCGTAGCCCTGGGTTTCAAGGGCGGCGGCAAGGGTGGGAAGCATGGGGGGTCCGATCTGTAATGTGCGCCGCCTAAGCCTCTTATGCGCCGCTGTCCAGTCTTTTGACCCCTGTTACGCGACTGTGCGCCGATGCCAGCGCATGATGGCCACGCACCCCAGCCACAGCATCACGAGAGGGACGATGACACCGGGCCAGCCCATGTCGGCCGGGTCCGGTGCCACGTCGTCCAAGCTGCGCTGGCTGTCGGACACGATATTGGCGGCCATGACGTAGGCGTTCCACATCATGTGCAGGACGATCGGGGGCCAGAGGCTGCCCGACTGAAGCCGCAAACCGCAGAACAACACGCCGATGCAGGCCGCAAAGATGATCTGATAGGCCGTCGTCATGCCGTCCTGCCCGTAAAAGGCGTTCAGCCCGTGAAAGGCCGCGAAGATCAGCGACGATCCGATGACCGCCCACCAAAGACTGCCCCTGCTGCACATCCCGTGAAAGAGGATGCCACGGAACAGCACCTCTTCGGTGATGCTGATGGCCAGCGTCAGCAAAAGGATCAATCGGATCTGACCGCCGAAAGTGTCTGGCTGCAGGGACAGGCCAAGGCTTGTGACCATGAGGAACAAGGTGACGACCGGCATGATGATCCAGAGCGAAAAGCGCACGCCCGCGACGTCGACCCCGCCTGTCAGGCCGCTCCTTCCCCACCAGCCCAAAAGCCCTGCGATGCCAAGAGCAGCGGCGGCATGGACCCATTGGAACCGCACCACGACGGGCAAGGCATCGGGGGCGAGGTAGTCGAATTCGCCACTTGCACGGCCCGAAAACAGCACCGGCAGGACCGAATAGGCCAGAAACAACCCCAGCACCCAGGCAGAGGCGCGGGCGGGATCATCACGTGCCCAAAGCCGCAGGCGCTGGATCAGCGACATAGCGAAAACCACGCATCGACACGCGGTGCGATAGCCGCCCAGACAGCCGGTGCGCCGCGTGTCACCTTCACGCCGACGCGGGCTTCCAGCGCGTCGCGGCTGACGTCGTAGTCCTGCCAACTGCCACCACCGGTGGCAAGGTTCGACAGGACGGGCTGGGCGCGGTCGATGGCCTTTGCGTAGACCGCCTCTGGCGTCGTTGCCGCTTCGAATGTGGACCACAGCGTATGAAAAGAGCGGGCGTCAGGGGCGGGCAGCATGCCGAACAGCCGGTCTGCGGCACGGGCTTCGCGCGCGTGCTGCACCGCCGGATCGCGGGCCGCTTGTGCATGGATTGGCACATCGCCCGCGTCGATCTCGACGAGATCGTGCAGGATCATCATCCGCACGGCCTGACCGGCATCGACCCGCGTCCGGGCATGCGCGGGCAGGGTCAGCGCGAACAGGGCCACGTGCCAGCTGTGCTCTGCCGTGTTTTCGGGGCGCGAATTGTCGTGAATCGGTGTTGCCCGCAGCACCGTCTTCAACTGGTCCGCCTCTGCCAAAAACCGCAGGCGGGCGGTCAGGTCGGCGGTCAGTGGCACCGGCGCACCATCAAGCAAGGCGATGGCGTAGTGGTGAACGGCAGGCCAGCTGTCGACCAGTTCGGCGCCGCGCCCCGTTGTCATGATCGCGCGGATGATGTCCCGGTCGGTCGGGCCTTGTGCAACATTGCCCAGCTCCTGAAACAGGGGCTGGGTCATGTCGAGCATCCGCAAAAAGCGGGCGGTCGGGCTTGCCTGCCCTTCGAACTCTTCCCACAGGTCGCGGAAGGCGCGGCCCTGTGCTGCCGGCAGAAAAGCGAAAAGCCGGTCGGCGGCGGCGCGTTCCTTGGCGATGATCGCAGCCATGTCCTGCTTGAGGTGGATCGGGTGGTCGCCTGCGTCGATCTCGACCAGATCGTGCATCAGGGCCATGGCGATGGCGCGGTCGATGTCGGTGCCCGGTGGCGCATAGGGCGCCATGACCATCGCCCAAAGCGCCAGATGCCAGCTGTGCTCTGCGGTGTTCTCGCACCGGCTGCCGTCCATCAGCACGTTGGCGCGCACCACACCCTTGAGCTTGTCGGCCTCGCCCAGAAAGGCGAGTTGTCGGGTCAGGTCAGCCGTCACGGCCGCACGACCCCGGGCCGCGTCATCCGGTCGAACAGGTCGCCGAAGGCGGTCCAGTCGTAAAGGCCGTGCAAGGCGTTGAGATAGGCCTCGATCACAGCGGGATCGTGGACCGGATAGTCGGGAAAATCCAACGCCCGCTGGCCGGGGTAATCCACCATGCCCGCAAGTGGTGGAAGCTGATCGAAACCGGGGATCATCCACAGGCCACTGACGATGGCATCCGGTGTCGTGAAGACGAGAGCGACGAAATCCGACTGGGGGCAGGGGCTGGGCGACTGCCCCTCGGCCAGCTTCTGTCCTGTCAGGCCGGTGAACAGACCACGGTCCTCGACCTCGAAGACCTGCGCGAGGGCGCGGCTGCCGTCAAGCAGGGGGATCGACAGGAAATCGGCCTGCAGCGCGCTCACGTCGGGGGCGCGCCTTCGCGTTTTCGCGCAAGGTCCGCGAGGATCTTGCGCGCGCGTGCCTCGGCCCGGCGGACCCGGACGGCCGTGAGGTAAGCCTCCTGCAGGGTCTGCGATGAGGCGCCCAGAACCTCGCCGATCTGGTCCACGATCTTTTCGTCGCCCAGTTCAGCCTCTTTCAGGGCAAGGCCCGAGAGTTCGAGTGCAACCTCGTCGACATAGCCCATCGCCCTACCGTGTGCTTTCGGTCAGGCGACGCCGGACATAGGTCTGCACGCTTTCGATCATCGGGTCCATGTGTGGGTCTTCGAAGAAGTGACCGGCACCCGGCACTTCCTCGTGCGTGACGGTGATGCCCTTCTGTTCGTGCAGCTTGCTGACCAGCGACACGGTATCGGCTGGCGGGGCCACGCGGTCCGCCGACCCGTTCAGGACCAGACCAGAGGACGGGCAGGGGGCGAGAAAGCTGAAATCATACATGTTGGCGGGCGGGCTGACGCTGATGAAGCCCGTGATCTCGGGGCGACGCATCAAAAGCTGCATGCCGATCCACGCCCCGAACGAGAAACCCGCGACCCAGCAGTGCTTGGCGTTGCTGTTCATCGACTGCAGGTAGTCCAGCGCCGAGGCCGCGTCGGACAGTTCGCCCACGCCCTGGTCGTATTCGCCCTGGCTGCGTCCGACACCGCGGAAATTGAACCGCAACACGGTGAAGCCCATCTTGTGAAAGGCATAGTGCAGATTGTAGACCACACGATTGTTCATCGTGCCGCCGAACTGCGGATGCGGATGCAGGACGATCGCAATCGGCGCATCACGGTCCTTTTGCGGGTGGTAGCGCCCTTCAAGGCGCCCTTCGGGTCCGGGGAAGATGACTTCGGGCATTGCGATCCGTAATCTGGGGCCTTGCGGTTTCTTGACGAAAACGCTCGGACACTTTAGAAAGAGTCTAAAGAACGCGCCGACGGGCGTTCCGGTTTGAATTCACCTAAGGGTCGGGCGGGTTATCGTCAATCCGGCTGTTATGGTGACTTGTGGGGAATTTGCGATGAAACTGAGCACGAAGGGGCGATACGCTATGGTGGCGCTGGCCGATCTTGCGCTGCAGCCCGAAGGCCAGTTGGTCAGCCTGACCGAAATTTCGAGGCGGCAGGATGTATCGCTGGCCTATCTCGAACAGCTGTTCGTGAAGCTGCGCCGCGAAGGTCTGGTCGATAGCGTGCGCGGCCCGGGAGGCGGTTACCGTCTGGCGCGGTCGGCGTCGGATATCCGTGTCGCCGACATTCTTGGTGCCGTGGACGAGACGGTATCCGCGATGCACAAGGGCGCGGGGGCGTCGGGTGCGGCGTCAGGCAGCCGGGCCCAGTCGCTGACTAACCGGTTGTGGGAAGGCCTGTCGGCGCATGTCTACGTGTTCCTGCACCAGACCCGCCTGAGCGACGTCGTGTCCAACGAACTGGTCCCTTGTCCGGCAGTCCCCGCGCTGTTCGAGGTTGTCGATGAGTGACCCGTTTCAGGGGGGCCAGCCCCCCGTCCTGCGGACTCCCCCCGGGATATTTGGGGCAAGATGATGAGAAGCTATCTGGATCATAACGCGACAACGCCTTTGCGGGCCGAAGTGCGGGCGGCGATGGTCGCGGCGATGGACATCGTCGGGAATCCATCTTCGGTGCACCACGAAGGGCGCGCGGGAAAGCGCCTGCTGGAGCAGTCGCGCGGCGCGCTGGCCGAGGCGCTGGGGGCCGGAAACGCAGACATCGTCTTTACGTCGGGCGCAACCGAGGCGGCGGCTCTGGCGCTGGCCGGACGGGGCTTGCGGGCCTCGGGGCTGGAACATGCGGCGGTTGCGGCCTGGGTGACTTCCGACCTGCCTGTCGTGGACGGTGCGGTGCAGATCGACGATCCGGCCCGGTCGGTGGTGCAGCTTGCCAATTCCGAGACGGGGCTTGTGCAGGCCCTGCCGCAGGGACTGGCCGTTTCCGATCTGACGCAGGGATTCGGCAAGGTGTCCTTTTCCTACGCCTGGGCTGGGGTCGAGAGCGTTTTTCTGTCGGCGCACAAGTTCGGCGGGCCGAAGGGTGTCGGTGGGCTGATCGTGCCGCAGGGATTCGATCTGGCGGCACAGATCAAGGGAGGCGGACAGGAAATGGGGCGCAGGTCGGGGACCGAGAACCTGATTGCGATCGCCGGATTTGCGGCCGCGGCCCGTGCCGTGCAACGCGATTTGACCGATGGTCGGTGGGATCGGGTTGCGCAACTTAGAAATATTCTAGAAAAGGCCATTGAGACGGCGGATAACGAGACTATTTTAGTCGGGAGAGCATCGCCCCGCCTGCCCAACACCGCGTGCTTCATTGCGCCGGGCTGGAAAGGCGAGACGCAGGTCATGGCGATGGATCTTGCCGGTTTTGCAGTCTCGGCGGGGTCTGCCTGTTCCAGCGGCAAAGTGCGCCGCAGCGGTGTGATGGCCGCACTGGGATACGACGATGATATGGGGGACTGCGCCTTGCGCGTGTCGCTTGGGATCGACACGACCGAGGATGAAATTCTGCGCTTTGCCGAGGCCTGGGCGGGCAAGCGCGCGAAACAGAAGGCGGCAACCGCCGCATGAAGGAGACCGCGATGAGCGTACTGGATGTTGAAGTCAAAGAAGGTGTCGATCAGGAAACCGTAGACGCGGTCTCCAAGCTGTCTGGCACCTACAAATACGGTTGGAACACCGATATCGAGATGGACTACGCGCCCAAGGGCGTGAACCCCGATATCGTGCGGCTGATCTCGTCCAAGAACAACGAGCCCGACTGGATGACCGATTGGCGTCTGTCGGCTTTCGAGCGCTGGGAAGGCATGAGCATTCCGAACTGGGCCATGCTGACGCTGGCCGAGATCGACTTTCAGGATCTCTATTACTACGCGCGCCCCAAGAGCATGGCGGTGAAGCCCAAGTCCTTGGACGAGGTCGATCCGAAGCTGTTGGAGACCTACAAGAAACTGGGTATTCCGCTGCAGGAACAGATGATCCTTGCCGGTGTCGAAGGGGCGGAAGCCGCACCGGCCGAAGGGCGCAAGGTTGCCGTGGACGCGGTTTTCGATTCCGTGTCGGTCGGAACGACCTTCCAGAAAGAGCTGGAACAGGCAGGCGTCATCTTCTGCTCGATCTCGGAAGCGATCGAAAAGCATCCCGAGCTGGTGAAGAAGTACCTTGGCACCGTGGTGCCCCCGTCGGACAACTTCTATGCCACGCTGAATTCGGCCGTGTTTTCGGACGGGTCCTTCGTCTACGTACCTCCCGGTGTGCGCTGTCCGATGGAGCTGTCCACCTATTTCCGTATCAACGCCGAGAACACCGGCCAGTTCGAACGGACGCTGATCATTGCTGACAAGGGCTCTTACGTATCCTACCTCGAAGGCTGCACCGCGCCCAAGCGCGACGTTGCGCAGCTTCACGCGGCTGTCGTCGAGATCATCGTCGAGGAAGATGCCGAGGTGAAATACTCGACCGTCCAGAACTGGTATCCGGGCGACGAGGAAGGCAAGGGCGGCATCTACAACTTCGTCACCAAGCGTGCCGACTGCCGGGGTGACCGGGCCAAGGTCATGTGGACGCAGGTCGAAACCGGCTCTGCCGTGACGTGGAAGTATCCGTCCTGCATCCTGCGCGGCGACGACAGCCAGGGTGAGTTCTATTCCATCGCCATCACCAACAACATGCAGCAGGCCGATACCGGCACCAAAATGGTGCACTTGGGTCAGAACACCAAGTCGCGGATCGTGTCCAAGGGCATTTCGGCGGGCAAGGCGCAGAACACTTACCGGGGTCTCGTGTCGATGCACCCGAAGGCCAAGAACAGCCGCAACTATACGCAGTGCGACAGCCTGCTGATCGGGTCCGAATGCGGCGCGCATACGGTGCCCTATATCGAGGTCAAGAACAACTCTTCGCGGGTCGAACACGAGGCGACCACCTCCAAGGTGGACGACGACCAGTTGTTCTACTGCCGTCAGCGCGGCATGGACGAGGAAGAGGCCGTGGCACTGGTCGTCAACGGGTTCTGCAAGGACGTGCTGCAGGCGCTTCCGATGGAATTCGCGATGGAAGCGCAGGCCCTTGTTGCCATCAGCCTCGAAGGGTCGGTGGGCTGAGTGATGCGATCGGGCCGGAGACAGTCACGGTTTGACGGTGCGGCGCGCGTGTCTTTGGCACGCGGGCTGCGCCCTCTGTCCGGCACTTTGGCGCCCAATTCCTGCCAAGGTTCTGGTCTATCCCTCTTGGGTGAAGACCAAGGAGTGAGGCATGACGGACCAGCTGACGAATTTCGAGGCACGCCTGCGCCGGATCAAGGATCGCAAGAATATATCTTGGCACGATCCCGAAACGGGGATGAACATCCCGCGTTACGTCTCGCGCGCGGCGATCAAGAGTTCTGCACAGGATATCAAGAAGATCGGATCGGTGGCGATCTTGCTTTCGGTCCTGCTGGGTATGGCCTGCCTGATGGCGGGGCGGTTCGCGCGCTACCACTTTGCGGGTATGGACGGCAGCGGCTTTTCGCTGGAACTGCTCTTGGGCGCGGACATCGGTCTGGGCTTCATCGTGGCCGTCATTGCCGGAACGGTTCTGGGGCTGGGACGTGGCAAGCTGCAAATCGCTCAGCTTGTCGGTATCATGTTCATGGCTGTGTCGATGCACAATCTGGTCTGGGCGTTCCCCGAGGAAGCCACGCAGCTTTACGGGGCGGACTTCGTGGCCGAGACGCTGGCAGACACCCAACCGCGGTCCATCATGCTGCGCGGGACCATCATCGCGCTCTGACCTTATCTGAAATTACGTCCGTAACCTTGCCCCGGATCGTCCGGCGCGGGGTTTCCGGCGTTTCCACCATCCGTCGTTGAAGGAGAATAGAATGTTAGAGATCAAGGGCCTGAAGGTCGATCTTGAAGAAGAAGACAAGTCCATCCTCAAAGGTGTCGACCTGACCGTCGAGCCGGGAAAGGTGCATGCCATCATGGGGCCGAACGGGTCCGGCAAATCGACGTTATCCTATGTGCTGTCCGGCAAGGACGGCTACACCGTGACCGGTGGCACCGCGACGCTGGACGGCGTTGATCTTTTGGACATGGAGCCGGAAGAGCGGGCCGCTGCCGGGCTGTTCCTTGCATTCCAGTATCCGGTCGAAATTCCCGGCGTCGGCAACATGACCTTTCTGCGGACGGCGGTGAACGCCCAGCGCAAGGCGCGCGGGCAGGATGAACTGTCCGCTGGCGATTTCCTCAAGGTCGTGCGTGAAAAGGCCAAGGCGTTGCAGATCGACGCCGACATGCTGAAACGCCCCGTGAACGTCGGCTTTTCGGGTGGCGAGAAAAAGCGCAACGAAATCCTGCAGATGGCGATGCTCGAGCCCAAGATGTGCATCCTTGACGAGACGGACTCGGGTCTTGACGTCGATGCCATGAAACTGGTCGCCGACGGTGTGAACGCCCTGCGCGGTGAAGGGCGCGGCTTTCTGGTCATCACGCACTACCAGCGCCTTCTCGATCACATCAAGCCGGACGTGGTTCACATCATGTCGGACGGTCGCATCATCAAATCCGGCGGTCCTGAACTGGCGCTTGAGGTCGAGCACAATGGCTATACCGATATCGTGGCGGAGGAAGCCTGATGGCATTGCCCAAGGTGAAAGCGGATGCCACCGAAGCGCGGCTGGCCGGGCTGACACTGCCCGACACTGTTCCCGACGCCCGTCAGGCGGCCTTGGCGCGTGTCTCGGCCATGGGTCTGCCCCATAATCGCGATGAATACTGGCGCTTTACCAATCCTCGCAGGCTGGTGCAGGCCGATGCGCCACATGCCAAGGTTCCTGCGGTGCAGGATGCGCCCCTTTGGGATGACGTGGACCGCGTGAAGATTGTCTTCGTGGACGGTGTCTTCGATGCCGATCGCTCTGACGATCCAGAAGCGGCAGGGCTGGAAATCATGCAGCTGTCGGACGCACTTTCGACCGACATTTCATGGGCGAAAGACCTTTACGGCACACTTGAAACACGCGGCCAAAAGCCCGTGGACCGTCCCTTTGCCGCGCTGAACACGGCAATGGCGACCGAAGGCTTGGCGATCAGGGCAACAGCCAAGGCCGCAAAGCCGGTCAACCTGATCTACGACCGCGAAAGCGAAGACGCCGATCCGCTGTTGCACACGCTGATCAAGGTCGATGCAGGGGCCGAAATGACCTTGCTGGAGACCGGGGCGGGCGGCGCGCGCTTTTCCTCGGTGATCGAGATCGACGTGGGCGAGGGCGGTACTTTCCACCATGTCCGCGATCAGGGGCGTGACCATGAACGCACGGTCGTGACCCATTGCTTCGCGCAGGTCGCCTCGGACGCGACATTCAAGTCGTTCACGCTTTCGGTGAACGGCGCTTTGGCCCGCAATGAGTGCATCATCGACATTCGCGGTGACGATGCCACGGCGCATGTGGCCGGAGCCTGCGTCGGAGACGGCAAGGATTTCCACCATGACGACACGATCTTCGTCACTCATGATGCAGTGAACTGCGAAAGCCGTCAGGTGTTCAAGAAGGTCCTGCGCAACGGTGCCACCGGCGTGTTCCAAGGCAAGATCCTTGTGAAGGACGGCGCGCAAAAGACCGACGGCTACCAGATCAGCCAGTCGCTGATGCTGGACGACGACAGCCAGTTCCTTGCCAAGCCCGAGCTTGAAATCTATGCCGACGATGTGGCCTGTTCGCACGGGTCCACATCGGGCGCCATCGACGAGACGGCACTGTTCTACCTGCAATCGCGCGGCGTGCCGCGCAAACAGGCGACGGACCTTCTGACGCTGGCCTTCCTTGCCGAGTCCCTGCAGGAAATCGAGGACGACACGCTGGCCGAGGCTCTGCGGGACCGTCTGGCCGGCTGGCTGGAACGCCACGCGACGGTCTGATGGCGCTGACGACGAATATCATCCGCACGTGGCGCGGACCGCGCCGCGTGATGGAGGGTTTTCTGACCGACGTGCCAAGCGAGGCGAGGGCCTTCGGCTTTCTTGTCGTCGGATGCTTTCTGGTCTTTGTCGCCCAGTGGCCGCGCCTGTCCCGTCGCGTGGCGGGGTTCGAAGCGGTCCCGACGGATGAACCTCCGGTGATGGAGCAATTGGTTGCCTATGAATTCCTGTCGTGGATGGTCGTTTGGCCGCTGTTCATGTTTCTGATCGCGGCGATCATCCATGCGGTTGGACGGGCGTTAAAGCGCAGCATGACACCCTATCAGGTGCGGCTGTCGCTGTTCTGGTCGTTTCTGGCCGCATCGCCGCTCCTGATGTTGCACGGGCTGATGGCGGGATTTTTCGGCTACGGCAGCGAGACGACGATCGTTGGGGCAGCATGGCTGGCGGGGTTCAGCTGGATCCTGGCCGGATCACTCAAGGCGACGGGGCAAGAATGACCGAAGTGACCTTCAACGATCTGCCCCGCCTGATGGGCCGCACCTTCAGCGACCCTGCAGGTGTCATGCGCAGGCTCATGGAGCGACGGTTCGACCGGTCGACCCTGTGGTCCGCTATCATTCTGGTCAGCGTCCTGTCGGCATTGTCCATCGAATTGACGTTCCGCATCACGCCGATGCCCTCGGGGCAGGTCGTTCCCGCCAGTGCCATGACCTTTGCGCTGATCATCGGGTCCTTCATGACCATGCTGGTCTTTGCGATTTACTACATCGGCCAGATGCTGGGTGGGGCGGGCACCTTCCCCCATGTCCTTCTCAGCACGGTCTGGTTCCAGTTGATCGCGATCCTGCTGCAACTGGTGCAGATCGTGACCGTTCTTGTTCTGCCCGGATTGCTGGGCATCGTGACGCTGATCGCCTTCGGGTTCATGGTCTATATCTGGCTGAACCTGATCGACACGGTTCATGGCTTCGGCTCTCTCGTCAAAGCGCTGGCCACGCTGTTCATCGCCTTTATCGGCATTGCCATAGGCCTTGCCATTCTCTTGACCCTCATCGGCGCAACCGCCGGTATAGGAGCCTCCTGATGTATGATGTTCAATCTGTCCGGTCAGACTTCCCGATCCTGTCGCGCGAAGTGAACGGCAAGCCGCTGGTCTATCTCGACAACGGGGCATCGGCCCAGAAACCGCAGGTCGTGATCGACGCGGTCACGCGTGGCTACGCCGAGGAATATTCCAACGTGCATCGTGGCTTGCACTACCTGTCCAACCTCGCGACCGAAAAGTACGAAGGTGTGCGCGGCACCGTCGCCCGTTTTCTGGGTGCGGACAGCGAGGACGAGATCATCCTCAATTCCGGCACGACCGAAGGGATTAACATGGTCGCTTACGGTTGGGCCATGCCGCGCATGGAGGCGGGGGACGAGATCGTCCTGTCGATCATGGAGCATCACGCGAACATCGTGCCGTGGCATTTCCTGCGCGAACGGCAGGGCGTCGTGATCAAATGGGTGGACGTCGAGCCTGACGGCTCGCTCGATCCACAAAAGATGATCGACGCAATAGGCCCCAGAACCAAGCTTGTCGGCATCACCCACATGTCCAACGTGCTGGGCACTGTTGTCGACGTAAAGGCCATCTGCGCGGCTGCGCAGGAAAAAGGTGTGCCCGTTCTGGTCGACGGCTCTCAGGCCGCCGTGCACATGCCGGTGAACGTCGCCGATATCGGCTGCGACTTCTATGCCGTCACCGGCCACAAGCTTTACGGTCCCAGCGGTTCGGGTGCCATCTACGTGCGCAAGGACCGGATGGCCGAGATGCGTCCCTTCATGGGCGGTGGCGACATGATCCGTGACGTCACGCGTGACACTGTGACATGGAACGACCCACCGATGATGTTCGAGGCCGGAACGCCCGGTATCGTGCAGACCATCGGCCTTGGCGTAGCGCTTGATTACATGACGCGCCTGGGGATGGAGAATATCGCGGCACACGAAGCCCAGGTGCGTGACTATGCCCGCGACAGGTTCAAAGGGCTCAACTGGTTGCAGGTTCAGGGTGACGCGCCGGGCAAGGGGGCGATCTTTTCGCTGTCGATCGACGGGGCGGGGCACGCCCACGATATCTCGACCGTGCTCGACAAGAAAGGCGTGGCTGTTCGGGCCGGGTCTCATTGTGCCATGCCGCTGATGGACGCCATGGGCATCAACGCCACCTGCCGCGCGTCGTTCGGGCTTTACAACACCGAGGCCGAGGTCGACGTTCTGATCGACGCACTGGAGTTGTGCCACGATCTTTTCGCATGAGTGTTTGCGGTTGCGAGGCTGCGGCCTCGCAGCTATAGCGGTGCCAATGGTCCGTTAGCTCAGCTGGATAGAGCGCTGCCCTCCGAAGGCAGAGGCCGCAGGTTCGAATCCTGCACGGACCACCATTTCCTTCAGTTCGCAGCACACACGAAAATGCCCACCGCGTCGGACGCAGTGGGAATGATTTTCCGTCAGGAATGAAGGTTACTCGTTCAGCTTGTCCATGATCTCGGCTCCGAGCTCGGCATCGGCCTGAGCCACGGTAAGGATCTCGACGAAACGTTCCATGTCGATGTCAGGTGCGGCTTCAACGGCGCCAGAGATGGCTATCTGTGCGTCCTGCTGCAGTTCCTGAAGCTCGCTGTCGTCGGTGGTTTCTGCCATCTGCGCCCCATACTCGGCATCGATGACCTGCACGTCACGGTAGGCGACGACGAATGCATCAAGCTCATCGCTCGAAACCTCTTCGATGGTCGGGGCGGTTTCCTGTGTCTGGGCAAAGGCCCCGACGGGGGCTGCGACGGCCATCAACCCGGCAAGCGCGACTGCACTCATATGCTTCTGAATCAACATGGAATTCTCCTTCGTTTTCCATTTCACCCTCACGGTCATCCGCTCGGCTTCGGATGATTTAGGCGTGGTTTGGACCGCTGACAAACCGGTGCGCGATGGACTGCTTGGCTGGCCGTTTTCGTAGGCAGGAAATTGCCAGAGCGGATCTTCGGGCGGGGCGGCACCGCCCCCCCTTTCAAAGCATCCGCTTTCGGAACCATTTGCCACCGGGAGCGTTTGCACATACATCTATTTTCTTTATCGGGAGACAGGCATGGCCACGGCGGACAAGAAGACGACGGGATCCTCGGACAGCAAGTTGATCTGGGTAGGACTCGTAGCGATAGTCGGTTGGCTTCTTGCGGCTTATTTCGGTCTCACCCGATCGCAGATTGAACAGGACATGACCGCCGCCGTGCAGGATGCGCAGGGGCAGGTCGTGCAGTTCGAGGAAAACGTCGGCACGCTCGAAGAGGTCGAGGCGATGATCGGCGAGCTTGAGCCAAGATTGGACGAGCTTCGCGCGACGGAACAGGAATCGCTCGCCAGTCTTGACGAATTGCAACCCGTCATCGACGACCTTGAAGCCGCGCAATCCGGCCTGACCCAAGAGATCAACGCCGCCGAACAGGAACTGGCCAGCCTGCGAGAAGAGGCGCAGCCGTTGGAAGAAAACATCGCGACCTTCGAGCAGCGTCGGGACGAGTTGACTGACCAGATATCCTCTCAGACCGATGAATTGTCGCAAGTCGGCACGCGTCTTGAAGAAGCCCGCGCGGATGAAAGCGCCATGCGCGAAACCCTTGCCACGCTAAGCGACGACAATGCGCGGTTGTCTGAGGAAGTTGAAGAAGCAGAGACGCGGATGCAGACCGCTGTGCAGCGTGAATCCGAAATGCGTGCAAGCTACGAAGAGGCGCAAAGCGCCCTTGCGCAACTTGAAACGCAGGCTGCGGCTTTGGAAGAGGACGTGACAAACCTGACGGAACGCCGTCAGCAGCTGCGCGACGATACAGAAGCGGCCCAAGCACAACGCGACGATCTGCAGGAAGTCCTCACCGGCCTGACCGCCAACGTAGAGGACCGTGCCAGCCGCCTTCTTGAGATCGAGCAGCGCATCACAGAGCTCAACCAGTCCGATACGACCGATGCCGGTCAGTCGCAGGATGCCGAAGGGTCGACCGAAGAAGGCACTGACGGCCCATCATCGGACGACAGTCAGGACAGCGAGGGCACGCAGTCGGACGCAGCGGCCAGTGAAGAATCGACCGATGATGCGGCCCAGACCGAAGAGACGCAGCAACAGTCCCTGGAGGGCTTCATTCAGACTGACGACACAAACGGCGTTCAGGACGAAGATGCACCGACCGGTGAGACGGATGAACGGGCGTCGGAAGAAGAACAGCCCGCGGAAGATGCCCCCGCTCAGGCAGGCACCGACGACGCAGATGCGCAATCTGCCGACGGCGCTGCCAGTGAAGAGGATGCCGCCGGGGCTGACGAAGAAACTGACGCCGACCAAGAGACCGACACGGATATGTCAGAAGACGAAACGACCGAATCCGAAGATCCTGCGAACTGAGGTCTTTGACTGGAATGAAGGCCGGCGTATGGATACGCCGGCCTTTTTGCGTGTCATACACCACGGTTGGGTCTTCTGTCCGTCAGCCAGATTTGGTATCGGGCCGCTTGATGAAATGGTTGGTCTTCGTCATTTTTGCGTTCTAAATGACGTGAAATCTTCATGGATCACCTCATGGCGAACAGGCCCACCATCAAGGACGTTGCCCGCGAGGCCGGTGTCAGCCCCACCACAGTCGACCGCGCGCTGAACGGACGCTCCGTCGTGCGCAAGGAGACGATGCAGAAGATCGCGGACGCGGCGCACCGGCTTGGGTACTACGGCAAGGGACTTATTCAGGAAAAGCTGAACGCAAGCGTGCCCGACGTAAGGCTTGGGTTCGTGCTTTTGAAAAAGTCGCAGGAGTTCTACAAGAATTTCGCGTTCCAGATCGAAACTGAAATTGCAGGCCGTAAGGACTTTCGGATTACCGCCGAAATCAGGTTTTCGTCATCGCAGTCGCCAAATGAATTCGCCCAGATGCTGACGGATATGGCAGAGCGATGTGACGCCATCGCCTGCACGGCGGTCAACGACAAGCGTCTGGATGCGGTGGTTCAGGACCTGAAGGACAGGGGCGTGATGGTCGTCTCTCTTCTGAACGACTTTGCCCAGGGAATCCGCAAGGGTTATGTTGGGCTGAACAACATGAAGGTGGGTCGCGCGGCGGCCTGGATGATTACCAAGACCGTGCATCAACCCGGCGAGCTTGCGATATTCGTCGGTGGCAACCGGTGGCATGGCCACGACCTGCGCGAAGTGGGGTTTCGGTCGCTGGTGCGCGAGGTTGGTCGCGGCTTTACCGTTCTGGATACATTGGTAAATCTGGAAACACGGCAAGTCACTTACGAGGCGACACTTGATCTGCTGCACCGCTACCCTGACCTCAAGGGGCTCTACGTTGCGGGCGGTGGGATGGAGGGTGCCATCGCTGCGCTGCGCGAAGTGCACGATGAACCGCGTGTGGCTCTTGTGGTCAACGAGCTGACCGCCGAAAGCCGGGCCGCGCTGATTGACGGATACGTCGTGATGGCGATCTCGACGCCTTTGGCAGAGCTTTGCCACACCTTGATCGACCTGATGGTCAGGTCGCGGACCGCCGGTGCCGAAGGCGCATCTTCCCAACACTTCCTGGAACCGAAACTGATTCTGGCCGAAATCCTTTGATGGCGCAAAAGCATCATTGAATTCGACAAGCCCGTCAGCAATGACGTAAAATGACGTAGGGCAGATTGACTTGATCTTCTCGCTCGACACAAAGTCACGCAACTTCGGGTGGCAGCAGGACTTGCAGTGATGCCGCTCCGATCAGGGAGGAAACCGAATGCAGACTGCACAGGCAAATAACATCATTCGCACTCTGAAACAGGCGGGCGAGCCGCCGATCCTTGTCACCCACGACATGCCGCAGCCTGAAAATGCAGAGGTGGCGTGATGGCTGATCATCGTCAAACACATGCGCTGATCATCGGCGGAACGCAGGGACTGGGTCGCGCCATTGCCGAACGGCTGGTTGCGGAAGGTTGCCGCCATCTGGTGATTTCAGGGCGCGATGCAACCAAGGGTCAGGCGGCTGCGGACCAGATCGGGGCGACATTCCGGCCAGTCGATCTGGTTGATACATTAGCGGTCACCGCTTTGGTCGATCAATGCGCGGACGAGATGGGCAGGCTGGACGCTTTGGTGAATGCCGCGGCGATAACGGACCGTGGTTCGATCCTCAACACGACGCCCGAGGATTGGGACCGGATCATGACCGCGAACGCCAGATCGCCGTTCTTTGCCATCCAGCGCATGGCCCAGCGCGCCATTGCGGCAGATCATCCGGCTCGGATCGTCAACATCCTGTCGATGGTGGTTCACGGAGGACAGTCGTTTCTGGCGCCCTATTCGGCCTCAAAGGCCGCTTTGGCCAATGTCACCAAAAACGCGGCGCAGGCGTTGCGCAGCCATCACATCCGGATCAACGGGATCAATTGCGGCTGGATGGATACGCCGGGTGAAGATGCGGTTCAGCGCAAGTTTCATGATGCCGATGACGACTGGCTTGCAAAGGCAGAGGCGTCTCAGCCTTTCGGGATGCTGGTCAAACCGGCACACGTCGCAGAGCTGGCTTCTTTCATGCTCAGCCCGTCCTCGGGCGTCATGACGGGGTCGCTGGTGGACTTTGACCAGCACGTGGCCGGGGCCTATCCGGAGTGACAAAAGCGCAGTTCAAGGAGAGCGGGACATGACGGTCAATTTTGGGGTTCTGGGTGCCGGGCGGATCGGTCAGGTGCACGCGCGTGCGATCGCATCGGTCGCGGGCGCAAGGCTGGTGGCCGTCGCGGACCCGGTGGATCAGGCGGCAGAAAGCGTGCGTGACGACTATGGCTGCGATGTGCGGACCATCGACCAGATCGCCGGATCGGATGATGTCGATGCCGTCGTGATCTGCACGCCGACGGACACCCACGCCGATCTGATCGAGCAATTCGTGCGTGCCGGAAAGGCTGTGTTTTGCGAAAAGCCCATCGATCTGAACCTTGCGCGCGTCAGGGACTGCCTAAAGACCGTCGACACCGAGAACGGCACGCTCATGGTTGGTTTCCAGCGTCGTTTCGATCCGGATTTCAGGGCGCTGAAAGCTGCGATCGACGATGGCCAGATCGGCAAGGTCGAGATGATTTCCCTGATCAGCCGTGATCCGGGCGCGCCACCTGCCGATTACATCAAGCGGTCGGGCGGCATTTTCCGCGACATGACGATCCATGATTTTGACGTGGCGCGCTGGCTACTGGGTGAAGAGGTGGACAGCGTGCAGGCCGCCGCGTCGGTTCTGACCGATCCCGAGATCGCAAGACTGCGCGACTACGACAGCGTCAACGTGATCCTCATGACAGCCAGCGGCAAACACTGCACGATCAACAATTCACGTCGTGCGACCTACGGCTACGACCAGAGGATCGAGGTGCACGGCTCGGATGGATCGGTGCGTGCGGAAAACCACCGCGAAGCCCGGATCGAGGTCGCCAATGGCGCAGGCTACACCCGCCCGCCGCTGCTGAACTTCTTCATGTCGCGCTACGTTGCCGCCTACGCGGAGGAAATCGCGTCCTTTGTCGAAGCGGTGACGCAGAAGACCCCGACAGTGACGACCGGGCACGACGGCCTGATGGCGCTTGCCCTTGCGGATGCGGCCCTGTTGTCGGTGACCGAAGGCCGGGTTGTAAAAGTATCAGAGGTTCTGGGCTGACCATGACCGGGACGCTTGATCCGATCACCACCGGCTGGTCTTCGAAGGACCGGTTCGTCAGCCGCTACGGCTGCACGCCCGTTGACCCAAGCTGGAACGAACGGCAATTCAACTTTGCGCGTCGCATAAAGCAACCCGACCTGCGCGATGATGCCGCGTCCGAGCAGGTTCATTGGGCCACCAACCGGCCCGGCGACTGGCCGTCCGTCAAGACCTTTGCCTTCGATCACAGGCTTCAGATGGAAGAGATGGATGGCTATACCGCTGCCAAGGGCGCGGCCTTCAAGGAGTTATGCCTTGATGCAGCGCTTAAGGTGCAGAACGGGCAGGGGGGCTATGGCATCCTGTGCGACAACCGCATCGGACGGTCCGCGTTGCAGCGTGCCTCGGGGACCGGCCTTTGGATCGGGCGTCCGACGGAATGGCCCGGATCGCGACCTGTCGCACTGGAACCCGAACTGGGTGTCGATTGCGGTCAGCTGACCGAATGGCCGCGGGACAACGTGGTCAAGCTGCTGGTCTTCTGCCACCCCGACGACGACGCGGGGCTGCGTGCGCAGCAGCAAGAGGTCGTCAAGCGCCTGTTCACCACAGCCCGCCGCAACGATCTGGAATTCCTGCTCGAGCTAATCCCGTCCAAGGTCGGCCCTGTCGACGATGAGACCACGCCGCAGTTGATCCAGCAGTTCTACGACGCGGGCGTCTATCCCGACTGGTGGAAGCTGGAGCCGTTCAAGACCGACGCGGGCTGGCGCAACGCCGTAGAGGCGATCACCCGCAACGACCCGCGCACCCGTGGTATCGTGGTGCTGGGATTGGATGCACCGGAAGATAATTTGTCCGCAAGCTTCGCGCTGGCCGCGCGACAGTCCTTGGTCAAGGGGTTTGCCGTCGGGCGCACGATTTTCGGCGATGCCGCGCGGGCCTGGATGACGGGCGAGATCGGCGATGCAGAGGCGGTTGAACAGATGGCCGGGCGCTTTGCGCGGCTTTGCAGGATATGGGATGACGCGCGCGATGCAGCGCAGGAGAACGTAGCATGAGCACGACCATCAGACTGACCGCGGCACAGGCGATGGTGAAATACATCGCCGCCCAGATGACCGAGGACGGCGACCCCTTCATCGCGGGCTGCTGGGCGATTTTCGGTCATGGCAACGTGGCCGGACTGGGAGAAGCGCTTTATCATGTGCAGGACCGGCTTCCGACCTATCGGGGCCATAATGAACAGACGATGGCCCATGCCGCCATCGCCTACGCCAAGCAGTTGGGACGCAAGCGCGCGATGATGGTCAGCTCGTCCATCGGACCGGGGGCCACGAACATGGTGACCGCCGCCGCGCTGGCCCATGCAAACCGTCTGCCTGTCTTGCTGGTGCCCGGGGATGTCTTTGCCGACCGCGGCCCCGATCCGGTGCTGCAGCAGATCGAAGATTTCACCGACGGCACGGTCAGCGCCAACGACGCATTCCGCCCTGTCACCCGCTACTTTGACCGTATTGCCCGGCCCGAACAGCTGCTGACCGCACTGCCGCGTGCTTTCCGGACGATGACGGACCCCGCCGAATGCGGCCCGGTCTGTCTTGCCTTTTGTCAGGACGTGCAGACCGAAGCCTTTGATTATCCGGCAAGCTTTTTTGCGCCCAAGGTCTGGAAACAGCGCCGCATCCGCCCCGATCTGGATGAACTGGCCGCGCTGGCCGAAGCTGTGAAAGCGGCAAGGCAGCCCGTGATCGTCGCCGGTGGTGGCGTGCATTACTCAGGCGCGACCGACGCGTTACGCGCCTTTGCCGAGGCCCACAACATTCCCGTCACCGAAACGCAGGCTGGCAAATCCGCGCTGCCCTGGGACCATCCGCTGAACCTTGGCCCCATTGGCGTGACCGGTGGTGAACCTGCAAACGCCGTCTGTGCAAAGGCCGATCTGGTGCTGGGTGTCGGCACCCGCTTTCAGGACTTCACGACTGGCTCATGGGGCCTGTTCGCCAACCCCGACCGCAAGCTGGCCTGCCTGAACGTCGCGGCCTATGACGCGATGAAGCACGGCGCAATGCCGCTGCTTGCCGACGCACGGGTGGGTCTGGGCGAACTGTCCGACGCCTTGGACGGTCATAAGTCCCGGTCCAGCACCGACGACGGGCTGAAATCCGACTGGTTCGCATCCGTCGATCCCCTGACGGACGCGCCGGGCGACGGCAACGCCTTGCCGACCGACATGCAGGTGATCGGTGCGGTGCAGCGTGCCGCACACGAAAACACCGTGGTCATGTGCGCTGCCGGCACCATGCCGGGCGAACTGCACAAGCTGTGGAAGGCAACGCAACCGATGTCCTATCACATGGAATATGGCTTCAGCTGTATGGGCTACGAGATCGCGGGGGCGATGGGCATCAAAATGGCACAGCCCGAACGGGACGTGATCTGTTTTACCGGCGACGGAACCTACATGATGGCCAACTCGGAAATGGCGACGGCGGCGATGATGGGGATCGGATTTACCGTGGTCGTGACCGATAACCGTGGCTACGCCTGTATCAACCGCTTGCAAATGGGTACCGGCGGGGCAGAGTTCAACAACCTTCTCGACCACTCTGTCCATGTTCAACCCAGCGCCATCGATTTTGCCGCGCATGCAGCCGCGATGGGCGCGACCAGCGTCAAGGTAAGTTCCATCGGGGGGCTGGAAGACGCGCTGGCGAAACGAGACAAGATCAAGGGACCATATGTCGTGGTGATCGACACCGACGCCTATGCCGGAACCGAACCCGGTGGCACGTGGTGGGATGTCGGCGTGCCGGAAGTGTCCGAACGGGCCGAAGTAAATCAGGCCCGCGCCATCTATGAAGCCAACAAGTCAAAGCAAAGGGCCGACTGATGGCTGTGAAGATCGGCATGTCCCTGATTGCCTGGCAGAACGACGACCTCCCTGATCTGACTGCGGATTTCACCACGGAAGGTGCGATGGAGGATGCAGGCCGCATCGGCTATTCAGGGGTGGAACGTGGCCGCAGGATGCCTGCGGATACCGAAGGATTGCGCGCCTATCTGGACCGCTACGGCCTGTCGCTTTGCGGCGGGTGGTGTTCCGGTAACCTGCACGGGGTGCCGGTGGATCAGGAAATCACAGCAATCCGCCAGCAGGTAGAACAGTTCGTGGCACTGGAGGCCCCCTGCATCGTTTACGCCGAATGCTCCAATACCGTGCAAGGCGCGCTGGATACGCCCGTCAGCCAACGCCCCAAGCTGTCCCGTGACGAGGTGATTTCCTATGCCGCCAAGCTCACCGAACTGGCGAAATGGGTCACGGACACGGGCATGACGCTGTCCTACCACCACCACATGGGCAGCATGATCGAGGACGCCGAGGACATCGACTGGCTGATGGAGGGCTCTGGCCCCGAGGTCACGTTGCTTTACGACACCGGACACTTGCTGATGGCGGGGGCAGACCCGCTGGCGGTTCTTCAAAAATGGGGGGACCGGGTTCACCATGTTCACTTCAAGGATGTGCGCCCGGACAAGCTGGCATGGGTCCGCGACGGTGATCGCAGCTTTCTGGACGGCGTGCGGTCGGGGGTCTTCTCGGTTCCCGGCGATCCGGATGGCTGCATCGACTTTCAGGCCGTAACCGATACGTTGAAGGCGATGGACTATGACGGCTGGATCGTCGTCGAAGCCGAACAGGACCCTGCCAAGGCACCGCCGTTCGAATACGCGAAGATCGGTTTCGATCATATCCGTGGCATCTGCGCACGCTCGGGGATTGAAGTGCTCAATGAACCCTAAATACCCGACAGGAGATCCCACATGACCGATCTGCATTGGAAACCCTTTGGCACCCGTGGCAAGGTTCACCAGATCACGCCCGAAACTGCCGGATGGCGCTATGTCGGCTTCTCGCTTTATCGCCTGCAGAAGGGCGATACCGCAGCCGAGGCGACAGGCGACCGCGAGGTCATTCTGGTAATGGTCGAAGGCAAGGCGCAGGTCACCGGCGCCGGACAGGACTGGGGCGTGCTGGGCGACCGGATGGATGTGTTCGAAAAGACCCCGCCGCATTGTCTCTACCTGCCGAACGGCGCAGAGTGGGAGGCGGTGGCCGAAACGGATTGCACCATCGCTGTCTGCACCGCACCGGGCAAGGGTGGGCACGCGGCCCGCCGGATCGGTCCCGACGGCATCACCCTGACCGAACGTGGCAAACGCACGAACACCCGCCACATCAACAACATCGCCATGGAAAACGAGGACTACTGCGACAGCCTGCTGGTGACCGAGGTTTTCACCCCTGCGGGGCATTGGTCCTCTTACCCAAGCCATAGGCATGACGAGGATGACTTTCCCCTGATCACCTACCTTGAGGAAACCTATTATCATCGACTGAACCCGGCGTCGGGCTTTGGCGTGCAGCGGGTCTATACCGACGACGGTCAGCTTGACGAGACAATGGCGGTCAAGGACGGCGACGTGGTCTGCGTTCCGCGCGGTCACCACCCCTGCGGGGCGCCCTACGGGTTCGAGATGTATTATCTCAACGTCATGGACGGTCCATTGCGCAAGTGGCGCTTTGTTCCCGCACCCGAGGTCGCATGGATCGTGGAACGCGACGCCTGATCTGGAAGGGTTCCGGCAGAAACAGTCGCGGCGTCATGACACGTTGGCACGCACCTGTGCCGGGACCGTTGCCCGGTCCAGCAGATCAAGCGTCACCTCTTTGGTGACCTGCCGCATGGCCAATTCTCCCGGGCCCACGTGAGGGAATGCCGCTTCGCCTCAACGCTGTCGCCGCAGACTCAGTCGGTCATCCAGCTTTGGTCGAACCAGTCCGACACTCCACCCGGCCAAACAAGAGGCTGACCGTCGGTTCCGCGCAAGACGCCGCTGTCGTAAAGAAATTGCGCCATCGTCGTCAGCCGGCCTTCGTCGATCCGGCCTACCGGCGTGGTACCATCGGTCAGATAGTCGCCCTCGTCGATCACCCGCATCGAGCCACGGATCAGGTCCTGGTTGGGGAAATCTCCGGCTTCGATCAGGATTTCTGCCGCAGCCTGCGCATTTTCGGCAGCCCATGCATAGCCTTTGGCGGTCGCTTCCATGAAGGCCTCGACCGTTTCGGGATCACTTTGAAGCATAGTAGTTTGGGTCCCGATATAGCCGCCTTGCGGTTCGGGCACGCCGTAATCCGCGTAAATGAAATGCGACTGGTCGCGCCCAAGGAGTTCGCTGTTCACGCCTTCCCACGTGGCGACCTCCAGCGTGAAGTCGACAGCGCCGGTGGCAAGGGCCTCGTAGGCGCCGGTGCCCAGCGTCACTGTATCGTAGTCCGGCGTGCCGCCATCGCTTTCGATCATCGTCGAGATCAAGGCGTCCTCCCACGCGCTGCCGAAGCCGGCGTAGGTCTTGCCTTCCAGATCGGCGGGGCGAGAGATGTCGGCGTTGTCGCTGTTATAGACCAGCCGACCGGCCTCGCGCTGCATCGTGACCCAAAGCGCGGTGATCTCCGCGCCGCCGGCCTTGGCGCTCATGAACCCCAGTGCGGTCATATAGGCGAAATCCACCGCACCGGCGGCAAGCAGAGCAGTCGAGGCCGTGTCGGAATAGGGCAGGATATCGACCTCCAGCCCGGCTTCCGCGAAGTATCCGTTTTCGCGTGCGACGATCAGCCCGATGTGGTTCGTGTTCAACGTCCAGTCGAGAGCGATGCTCACGTCTTCGGCATGTGCCACGGGGGCCGCAAGACAGGCGGTGAGGCTCAGTGTCGTGATCTTCATGTTGTTTCCTTCAGCAGCATGGATTTGAGCGTCGAACGAATTTCGGCCAGCGTGGCTTCGCTTCGATCGGCGCGCGGGGTTGTGATGGGAATATCGGCGGCGATGCGACCGGGGCCGCCCGCCATGACGAGAACGCGGTCGGCCATCTGCGTGGCCTCATAAAGGTCGTGGGTCACCATCAGGACGGCGCGCGGCCTCTCGGCCAGCCGGTCTGTCAGCCAGCCCTGCATACGCAGCCGCGTCACCGCGTCCAGAGCGGAAAACGGTTCATCCAGCAAGAGCACGCGGGCCTCGTGGACGATGGTGCGCAGAAAGGCCGCCCGCTGACGCATCCCGCCCGACAGCTGATCGGGGAAGCTGTCTTCGTGACCTTGCAGCCCGAAAGTCGGAAACAGATCGCGCACGCACTGGTGGGCGGCGCGTCGGGTCATGCCCCTGATTTCCAGTCCAACGCAGGCGTTCTCGCTGATCGTGAGCCAGGGAAAGAGAGTATCCTGTTGCGGTTGGTATGCGATGTCCCGATGTGGCAGGACGGCGGTCTTGCGATATAGACACGCACGGCCCTGAACCTGCAACTCGGGCGCCAGAACGCCGGCAAGCCATTTGACGACCGAGCTTTTGCCGCAGCCAGAGGGTCCGATCAGACAGGTCAGACGGCCCTCGACAAGGTCGAGAGACAGGTCCTTGACCAATGTGTCGGTTCCGGTCCGGATTGTGAGACTCTGCACCTCAAGCATGCGCGGCCCTCCGATACCGGCGGCCCGTCGCCCGCTCGATCACCAGGATGGCCGCCAGAAGCGCAAGCGTAAGACAGGCAGACACAAGCACCGCCGACAGGACGAGGTCAGCCCTGAAATTGTTCTTCGCCGACAGGATGTAGATGCCAAGTCCCTGCCGTGCGCCCGCATATTCGGCAAAGATTGTGGCGACGATTGCATAGGTGGCCGAGATCCGGAGGCCGGAAAAGAAATGGGTCCGTGCCGACGGTAGCGTGGCCCGGCGATAGACTGCCCACCGTGACGCGCCCATCGAGACAAGCTGGTCGCGAAAGGGGCGCGGCAGGCTTGCGTATCCCGACATGAGGCTGATCACCATGGGGAAGAACGTGACAAGGATCACCAGCAGCACCTTCGGCAGCAGGCCGAAGCCGAACCAAAGCACCATGAGCGGGGCGAGTGCTACGATGGGCACCGTCTGACTTGCGACGAGAAGCGGCATCATGCCCCTGCGGAGCCAGCCGGAGAAGTGAAGAATGAGGGACACGGCGAAAGCGAAGATCACCGACAGGCTGAATCCCACGGCTGCGACAATCAGCGTCGCCACCGCATGCCGCCCGATCTCGGACCGCTCGACCCACAACCCGTTCAGAACGTCGCCTGGCGCGGGCAGCACAAGGGGCGAGGCATCCGTCAGGAAGACGTAGCCTTGCCAGCCGCCAAGAAAGACCGACATGACCACGAGGGCTGGGTAAATATATGTCAAATACATCATGATGATAAGCCGGACGCGCGCGCAGTGCGCGCGTTTGCAGCAATCTCAGGCGAGGCTGGGGCTGTTGGCCGAGGCCGTCAGGTCGATGGTGACGTGACCTTCCGCCGGACCAAACCGCAGAAAGGCCTGACGCAGTGTCTCGAACACCGCGCCCGCGTCACCACGCAATCGCGTGCAGAAGTTCTTGGACGCAAAGAACGTGCCGCTGGTCTTCAGAAATTCGATGCAGCCATAGATTTCGTCCATGTGCCCACCGGCACCCATGACGTAAAGCGAGAACTGCACGTCAATGCCGACACCCAGATCGGGAGCATCTTTCACAGCCTGTGCCGCCAACTCTTGCCGTTCCGCAATGGATTGATCCTGCGCCCGCTCCAGCGTGTCGCATCGGCAGCTGGGATCGTCCGGCTCGCCGGGACAACCACGCGACAGGGTCACGTGCATGGTCACATGCTCGGGCCGCTTGGCCGAGGCCGCGAACAGGTTCCGGATCGCGTCGAGCAACGGACCGGGCGCACCGACCATGAGCGTCGACATATCGTCGGTCTCGATCCTCAGGTCGTCTTTGTAGGGGGACAGGGCGTCAAGCCCGGTGGTGATGACATCCACGAAATCGGAGGTCATCGGATAAAGTGACACTTGCGCGCCTATGAACATTGTAGCACCTCGCTCCGCTGGCATTATCCAGATCAGCTGTGAAGGGTTCACGCTAAACGCGCATCTCAGCTCTTCTCAGAGCACCCCCGGTTATGTTCGGGCAGCATCATCCAACCAATTCGTCATGTCAACCGAGGTCGTTCACCGGTCCTGTTCGCAAATTGCAAAGCGTGCCAGCGTCAGGATCACCGCACCCGGTTGGTCGGGCGAACGCGTTGGCTTTCGCAATCGCGATCCGGGGACCGGCACCGCCTGGCCTGGCTGACTTGAGATTTTCGATGCGCTTGCAGAATTGTCTTTGGGGGCGGGTGACACTAGAGTAACGAAGCGTCACCTGTTGTCCGACGTCTCTGGTCTATCCGCCCCACCGGAATCAAGTGCTTGATTATTATTATGAAATTGCAAACGAGCGGCTCGTGTGAATGCTCGTCTGTCGGGGTGATCCCGTTTTTCTCGGGTTTTGAGTGGCATCTTTCATGGTTTTGACGGCATAAGACGACATTGCTGGCATCAAGGCCTATTGCGCAATTCAAAGGACATCAGACCAGTATGTGCCCAGCATCAGTGGCCGACGGAGACAACCGTGGGTTCATCATCCCGATCGGCGGGGGCGAAGACCGTATCAAGGAGATGCAAATTCACCGCCGGTTTGTAGAGCTTTCCGGCGGATCGGACGCGTCGATCGTGGTCATCCCGACGGCATCCCTGCTGCACGAGACCGGTCAGGACTACCACCGCATCTTTTCCAGGCTCGGTGCAGGCAAGGTAGATTTCCTGCAAATCACCCGTCGGGCGGATTGCGACAATCCTGAATTTTCCGAAATGCTGGACAATGCGACTGGCATCTTCATGACTGGCGGGAACCAGTTGCGGCTGTCCGCCATCCTCGGGGGCACGCTGGTTGCGCAAAAGATCAGACGTCGGAACGCCGAAGGCATTCCGGTTGCGGGAACCTCTGCCGGTGCATCGATCATGTCAGAGCATATGGTGGCCGGCGGTGCCGGCAACGAACCGCCCGCAGAGGGCACGGTTTCCCTGGCGCCTGGCATCGGCCTTACCAACAGTGTTATCATCGACCAGCATTTCACCCAAAGAAACCGTCTGGGGCGTCTTTTGACGGCGTCGTCCTACAATCCGTTCCTGATCGGTTTGGGGATAGATGAAGACACAGCCGCGTTCATCGGGTCCGACAACGTTCTGGAAGTCGTTGGCAGCGGCACGGTCACCGTCGTGGATGCCAGCCAGATGACCCATTCGTCCATCTGGGATGCCAAGCCCGGCGAGGCGTTGAGTTTGTTGGGTCTGCGGCTTGACGTGTTGGGCGAAGGGTGCTGCTACGATCTGAATGCCCGTGTCGGATATCCGCCCAAACACCCTTCGGTCATCGGCGCACTGCCCGCCGCAAACGGCAAGAATTCCGCGTAACGCGGAGAATCATCAATCAGTGAGGTGAACGTGTGAAAATAGTCTCCACCAACGTATTTGTCGGCCCGAATGTCTGGGCGGGATTTCCTGTCATACGGCACGTCGTTGATCTGGGGATATTGGAGGACTGGCCCTCTGCAAAAATCGGATCGGACTTTGTCGAGGGGCTGGTCGGGGCTCTGCCGGGACTTTCCGATCATGGCTGTTCGTATGGCACTGAAGGTGGATTTCTGCGCCGTCTGCGGGAAGATGACGGCACATGGATGGGCCATATTCTAGAGCATTGTGCCATCGAAGTGCAGAATGTCGCCGGAACCGATGTCACCTTCGGACGCACGCGCGGCACGGGCGTGCAGGGCCAATACAACATGGTCTATGCCTACCGCCAGCGCGACGTGGGACTGGCCGCAGGGGAATTGGCGCTGAAGCTGCTGATGCATCTTTTGCCGCAGTCGTTGCGCGCGCAGATCGATTTTCCGTTCGATCCCGCCTTTGACTGGCAGACGGAATTGCACAGCTTCGTGCTGCATGCCCAACGCAAGGAGTTCGGGCCATCGACCGGTTCGCTGGTTCGAGCAGCGCAGGACCGTGACATCCCGTGGATCCGACTGAACCAAGGATCTTTGGTTCAATTCGGGCATGGCAAATATCAAAAGCGCATTCAGGCCACCATCACCTCCGAGACCCGCCACATCGCTGTGGAGATTTCCTGCGACAAGGAGGACACCCACAATCTGCTGAGCGATCTGGGACTGCCCGTACCACTGCAACGTATCGTGTACAGCGCGGCAGAGGCCATTCAGGCTGCCCAGAAGATCGGGTGGCCCGTCGTGGTCAAACCGCTGGATGCTAACCACGGGCGGGGTGTGTCCATCAATCTGACGAAAGACGACGAGGTCGCCGCAGGATTTGCCGAAGCGGAACTGCATTCGAAAAGTGCGGCCATTCTGGTCGAAAGCTTTGTGACGGGCTTCGATCACCGGATGCTGGTCGTGAACAACAAACTGGTCGCCGTGGCAAAACGGGTGCCCGGCCATGTCGTCGGCGACGGCAAGCACACGATCAGCGACCTTGTGGCGACGGTCAATCAGGACCCGCGTCGAGGCATCGGGCACCAGAAGGTGCTCACGATGCTCGAGATCGACAATCAGGCCAAGCGATTGATCGCCGATGCGGGACATACCGTTGATACTGTGCTGCCAGCCGGTGACGTGTTCTATCTGAGATCGACCGCGAACCTGTCGACCGGAGGCACGGCGATCGATCTGACCGACGTTGTCCACCCCGACAACCGCGACATGGCAGAGCGCGCGATCATGGCCGTTGGTCTGGACGTCGGCGGCGTCGATTTCCTGATCGAGGATATTACCCGGTCCTACAAGGAGATCGGGGGGGCGATCGTCTAAGTCAACGCGGCCCCCGGATTCCGCATGCATGTTGCACCCTCCGAAGGACAGCCGCGTGATGTTGCGGGCGCTGTCATCGACATGCTGTTCCCGCTCGGGCAGGAAAGCCGCATCCCGATCGCGGCGATCACCGGAACGAACGGCAAGACGACAACGTCACGCATGTTGGGCCATATCATGAAGGCCAGTGGCAAGATCGTTGGCATGACCTCGACCGACGGGGTCTATGTGGATGGCAAACTCAGCGTCAAGGGTGACATGACCGGCCCGAAATCCGCGCAGATGGTCTTGCGCGATCCCACCGTCGATTTCGCAGTGATGGAAACGGCCCGCGGTGGACTTGTCCGTAGTGGCCTCGGCTTCCGCCATTCGGATGTTGCGGCCTGTTTGAACGTGTCGGGCGACCACCTTGGTCTGGGCGGTATCGAAACGGTCGAACAACTGGCCGTCGTAAAGCGGATCGTCATCGAAAGGGCCACGAAAACAGCAGTGCTGAACGCCGATGACATAAACTGCCTGAAGATGGCGGACTATGCGGATGTCGGGTCCATCTTCTACGTCACGATCAATCCCAATCACACGCTGGTGAAAGAGCATATCAGGGCCGGTGGACAGGCGATCGTGCTTGAACAGGGCATGAGTGGTGACATGCTCACGATCTATGACAACGGGATGCACATGCCCGTTTTATGGTCTCATGTGATCCCTGCCACGCTTGAGGGCAAAGCGGTGCACAACGTTCAGAATGCCATGTTCGCGGCTGCGATGGCCTATAGTTTCGGGGTCGATCTGGATAACATCCGCCACGGTCTGCGAACCTTCGACACCACCTACTTTCAGGCGCCGGGGCGGATGAACGTATTCGACGAACACCCCTTCAAGGTGATCCTAGTGTTCCCCACCTGACACAGGATTCCCATTGAGGGTCTTTTGTGCCATATTCGGGGCATGAGACGCAATGACATTTGCCTTTACCTTGGCCCCGCCGACC
>Ga0307951_1000170_pt1 | contig 36770 bp, 30 predicted proteins | sample OrgLakmetagen374_FD_201842 | JGI IMG/M metagenome (GOLD analysis project Ga0307951, IMG submission 201842) | Saline water microbial communities from Organic Lake, Antarctica - #374 | ecosystem: Environmental > Aquatic > Non-marine Saline and Alkaline > Saline | place: Antarctica: Organic Lake... | reverse complement strand
CACTTACGGAGACGAACATTTTGTTTACTGATTCAACATTTCTGAAGCGACACGAGTTTCCTTGTCGCGCTATCGTTTGTTTGGAATGACAGTTTTATGGGAAGTTTCCTTAAACAGGTGCAGAGCATCACAGAAATTTGGAATAAAAGAAAAAATAAATCTAAAATTTAACATTTTAAATTTGTGTAACTAAATGGGGGGGGTAAATTGCAGATTATTAATCCTAAAACAAACCCAAAATCCAGAAAGTAAACTCACGCAAAACAGAGAATGCTCCTACAAGGTAGAAGCACTCACCAAACTTCGATATGAAAAATACATCTCCATCCACAAATGCAAAGATAGGTTTTTCTTGGTGTTCTAAACATACTTTTAAAACAAATAAGTTTTAAAAACGAAACCTCAACCATAGCGGGTTGACAATGATAACAAAATTTAAAATTTACGATTATGAAAAATTTATTATTTGCCTTTGCTTTCTTGTTTTTAGGGAGTATTGGGTTTGCTAGTGAAATTGATGTTAAAACTGATTCTTCAGAAGACCTAAAAGTTACAAGCTATATTGAAATGATTACTAAAAATAACCAATTAGTTGCTAAAACTTGCTATTATGCAATTTACGACGGAAGGGGTGAAAGAATTGGTACATTAATAATGAAAGGTGTACCAGATGATGAACCTTGTGGTAGCTCACTATCATTAAGTATAGCATTACAGCTTTGGGATGAAGCTATGAATTAATGTTTAGTTCATCTTTTTTGCACAGAGTTTAAATCAAGCTCTGTGCATCTCAATCTAACCTAAATTTATGAGAATGAAAAATGTTATAATATTTTTAATTTTTGGTTTAATAAATAATCTTTACAGTCAAAACAATAAAGTCTTAAAAGTAGAATATAACGAAATTGTTTCATATATACCCTCTATAATTAATTACGATAAAGGTATACTCTATGTGTCACATTTAGAATCATCTTATAAAACCATTTTTAGTAATTCAAAAAATCTTTTAAAAAGTGATGACCAAACCTTAATTATTCAAGTAAAAGACGAAGAGTATTTTTCCGAAATATATTTAGACAGGAGAGATAATCTTCTTTTTGAAAATATATTTGAAAGACGTGCACTTAAAAGGTATTATTCTGTTTATGAAAAATTGCCAAAAATGAATTGGGAATTGATCAACGAGAGCAAAACAATTGAGAACTTTGAGTGTAAAAAAGCCAAAACTGTTTTTAGAGGCAGGACTTATGTTGTATGGTACAGTGAAGAAATACCAATTTCAGTTGGTCCATGGAAATTTAATGGATTACCTGGTATAATTTTATCTGTTGAAGATTCAGAAGGTATTTATAAATGGTATGCTAAAAATATTACATATCCCTTTGAAGGGGATTCAGATTTAGAATCAATTAAAAATAATACAGAAAAGTTTACTAAAATTTCATTCAAAGATTTAGACGCTAAAAGAATAGAGTCTCTTAAATTAAAAATGAAGACACAAAAAGCAAGGATGGGGCAAAGAAACCAAAGTATTTCTTTAGAGTTTTCTACATCTCAATGGAAAGAACCTGTAAATGAATTTAGAAATCAAGTTAATTTTAGTTTCTAAGTTTCAATGATTAGAACTTAGTAATTATTAAATTAAACTGGATATAAATCAATGCTCCACTTGAAGGATATATTGAAGTAAGTCTTGAAGATTATGTTGATATAAGCAAGTCCTATGTTGATAATTTTGTTAAAAATAAAACCTAAACTTCCTAGAGGTAGCAATGTAAAAGTTGACAATAAAAGTGGCATTGAGCTATTTGAATAAATACTAACAATACATTCAATACGTTGAAAAACCAATCTAAATTGACCTACCAACTCATATTCTTGTCATTGTTTGTAGGAGTTTTTACTTATGCTCAAACTCAAACCCAAATCCAAGGCACAGTAACAGATAGCTTAGCAGCACCCCTGCCTTATGTAAACGTCATGCTGCAGTCCAAAGAAGGAAATGTTATTTTAGCGTATACATCAACTAGCAGAGATGGAAAATATGTATTTAACGTAAAACAAACAGGCGACTTTAAGTTGGTTTTTACTTATTTGGGCTATGCTAGAAAAGAAGAAACCATTAGCCTTAAAGCAGATTCAATTTTAGAAGTAAACGCTATTTTGTTGCAAGAAGAAATGCTGCTAGAAGATGTATTTATTGAAGCAGATTTGCCCATAGAGGTAAGGAAAGATACGGTGGTTTACAATGCAGATAGTTTTAAACGTGGAGATGAGGTGGTAGTTGAAGACTTACTGAAAAACTTACCTGGCGTACAAGTAGATGCAGATGGAAAAATAAAAGTAGGCAATAGAGAGATTGAACGCCTCATGGTAGATGGCGAAGATTTGTTTGAAAAAGGCTATGTCGTGCTCAGTAAAAATATGACGGTAGATGCCATAGAAAAAATTGAAATCTATGATAAATATTCTTTCAATAAATTGCTAAAAGGAATTGAAGAAAGTGACCGTGTGGCTATGAATATTCAACTAAAAGAAGATTACAAACAACAATGGTTTGGTAATGCAGACCTTGGTTTGGGTGGTTTTGATAAAGTGTACCACAAAAACCGAGTCAATTTGATGTCTTTTGGGAAAAAGAGCAAATACTATTTTCTGGGTAACACCAACAATATTGGCATAGATGCCGTTGGAGATGTAAGCCAAATGATTCGCCCAATGCGTTTTGGTCAGCCAGGGAGTGTTGGCGATGGCGAAAGTGCAAAAACCTTATTGGGTCTTTTTACAGATGTACCACAATTAAAACGGGAACGCACCAATTTTAATAATGCTCGCTTAGCTTCTTTAAATGCGGTGCATCAACTTACCGATAAAATGAAATTGCGCAGTATAGGATTTTTCAATTGGGATGAAAATCAGTTTTTTAGAAATACGGCTACTCAGTTTGCCTTAGACACAGAAAACTTTAGCAATACTGAAGATTTTTCAATGAATAAAAACAAATTTTTTGGCTTTGGTAAAATAGATTTCACTTATGATATAGCTAAAAATAAAATGCTAGAATATACAGGAAGCTTCAATAGTACAGATGAAACTTCTGCAAGTGATTTGATTTTCAATGGCAATTCTACTATAGAAAACCTACAAAGTGACAATCAGCAAATAGACCAAAAACTGCTTTTTACCCATAAGTTAAATGAAAAGAAAGTGTTTTTACTAAGCGGAAGATACATTCAAGATGAAAGTCCACAGGCTTATGTCAATAATCAATTTTTGTTTGAAGAGGTTTTTGAAGATGCAGCAAATGTGGTAAATGTAGGGCAGTTGAGTACAAATAAAATGCACTTTTATGGGGCAGAAGCCGAATTTAAAAATCGCAAGGCAAACCAAGATTTATTTGAAGCTATTGTTGGGACAACTTACCGAAGAGACCAGTTGCAAACTACTTTTCAATTACAAGATGAAGCACAACAAAGCATACAACTAGTAGGATTTCAAAACCAAATGGAATACAATGTGTTAGATGTGTATGCAAAAACCAAGTACCTGTACAAAATTAAAGAAAATTTAAATTTTAATACCAGTCTTGCTGCTCATCAACTAATAAATAATTTGCAAAACATCAACCAAGAAGAGCAAAAACAAGATTTGTTTTATGTGCAGCCTCAGTTGGGAATGCGTTGGGAAATAGACAATAGTAATTTGTTGTCAAGCAATTATTCCTATTCTACCAATAACGCTTCGGCAATAGATGTATACCAAAATAACGTACTAAGAAGTTTTAGAGGATTTGACCGTGGTTTTGCAGAACCTACACAATTAAATGCTAGTAGTTATATGCTAATGTATAGGCTGGGGAATTTTGGAGATAAATTCTTTGCCAATGTAATGGTCAACTACATCCAAAACCACGATTTTTTCTCCAATCGTTCTATTGTTCAACAAGAGTTTCAAATCAATGAACGGATATTGATAGAAGACCAAGAATTGTTTTCAGTAAACACTTCTATGGATAGATACATCAAGGCAATTTCATCTAACCTCAAGTTTAAATTCAATTTTAGCCAAACCGATTTTATAAATTTCGTAAACGATTCAGATGCAAGAGCAGTGGAAAATAGAAATTTCACTTATGGATTAGAACTAAGGTCGGGTTTTTTAGGTGGATTTAATTACCACATTGGCTCACAGTTTAGTACTTCACAAGTTGAAACTACGCAATCCAATTTTTCCAATAGCTTTAGCAACACAGACAATTTTAGTTTTTTAGATTTAAGTTATGTGTATTCCGAGCGACTAATCATGTCTTTAAACACGGAACGTTATTTTTTTGGGAATTTAGAAAACGGTACTAATGTGTATTATTTTTCAGATTTATCTGCCATGTACATCACTAAAAACAAAAAACTGAATTTCCGTTTAAGTGCTAAAAACCTATTCAATACTCGCACATTTAGGAATTTTTCTATTTCAGATATTTCTACTAGTACTACAAGTTATCGTTTGCTGCCAAGAATCATCATGCTAAATATAGATTTCAAATTTTAATTCAAAATTTCTCAACAAAATCCAAAAAATAATAACAAGTGTTTATTAAGAACCCACAAAACTTTCATTAAATTTGTAATTCAATAATAAAATAAACATGAGTCAAGATTTATTTCAAGCCCCAGACTACTATAATATAGACGATTTACTCACTGAAGAGCACCAACTTATCCGCCAAGCGGCAAGGGATTGGGTTAAACGAGATGTGAGTCCAATCATTGAAGAAGCAGCACAAAAAGCTGAATTTCCAAAATCAATCATTAAAGGTTTATCAGAAATTGGTGCATTTGGACCTTATATTCCAGAAAAATATGGCGGTGCAGGGTTGGATCAGATTTCTTACGGACTTATTATGCAAGAAATTGAGCGAGGTGATTCTGGTGTGCGTTCTACAGCTTCTGTACAATCATCCTTGGTGATGTTTCCAATTTATGCATACGGAAGTGAAGCTCAGAAACAAAAATTTCTACCCAAATTGGCTTCTGGAGAAATGATGGGTTCTTTTGGACTAACCGAACCAGATCATGGATCAAATCCCAGCGGGATGGTGACACATTTTAAAGACAAAGGCGACCATTATTTGTTGAACGGTGCAAAAATGTGGATTTCCAATTCGCCTTTTTGTGATGTCGCTGTAGTATGGGCAAAAAATGAAGAAGGAAGAATTCATGGATTATTAGTTGAACGCGGAATGGAAGGATTCAGCACTCCTGAAACCCACAACAAATGGTCTTTGCGTGCATCAGCTACTGGAGAACTTATTTTTGACAATGTAAAAGTCCCTAAAGAAAACTTATTGCCTGGTAAAAGTGGCTTGGGAGCACCTTTATCTTGTTTAGATTCAGCTCGATACGGAATTGCTTGGGGTGCAATTGGAGCAGCTATGGATTGTTATGATACTGCTTTGAGATACGCTAAACAACGCATTCAATTTGGTAAACCAATTGCAAGTTTTCAACTTCAACAAAAAAAATTGGCTGAAATGATTACTGAAATCACCAAAGCACAATTGTTAGCTCTGCGCCTGGGTCAACTTAAAAATGAGGGTAAAGCAAGTACAGCTCAAATTTCCATGGCTAAGCGAAATAATGTAGAAATGGCAATCAATATTGCCCGTGAAGCAAGACAAATTCTAGGAGGAATGGGAATTACTGGAGACTACAGCATCATGAGACATATGATGAATTTGGAAAGTGTAATTACTTACGAAGGAACCCACGATATTCATTTGTTAATAACAGGAATGGATATTACTGGTATTGCTGCTTTTAAATAGTCGTAAGTTGGTAGTCTTTAGTGGGTAGCGGGTAGATTTTAGTTTGTAGTTTTTAGTCAATTGCCTTATTATGTAGGTGTTAGTCTTTAGTTGTTGGGTTTTTAGCTTGTCACATTTTGTTTGTCGATTTTAGTTAAAAGTTTAAACTGTATATACATGGGAAAATCGATTATACAAATACACAAAAAACAGATACTCGAACAAATGAAAATCACCTTAATTTTTATTCTATCATTAGTTTTTTTTGCTTGTAATGAAGAAGAAAAGAGCAAAATTGTTGATGAACTAGATCAAACTATTATATCTGAGAAAGCTCCAATTGAATCTGTGAATTTTATTAATTTGTTGAATATGGAGCCAAATGAAATAAGCCTTTCCTCTAATAAATTTAAATCCAATATCGACAAGGGTTTTCTATCAAATGAAGAAGTGTTTGAACTCATTTACTCAAAACATGCTCTAAGTGAAAATTCCAAACTTACCCTTTTGCATTATTCGTTTATTGATACTAAACAAAAATGGACTTATCGAATAAATAGCACAAGGAAATTAATTATTAAAGAGGTCAAAGTTCTTGAAGCAATCAAAACGACAAACACTAATTTTAAAATAGAAAAGCCAATTTTTGAGATGACTAAAGTTTTTTAGAAAGCTTTTTTAATATACAAAGTGAAGTGACTAAATGCTTTTGAGAAATGAGATAAAAGAATATAGAACATAGAGAATAGACTTTTAATGAATATTAGGATGATTGAATGTTAAAATTGATTTTTACAACGAAACAAGTATTGATTTAGAATACACGAATAACCAACAACCGAAAACAAACACCCATGAACTGTAAAACATTACAAGAAAGCCTTCAAGCCCAACGTAATCGACTACTTCACCATCCTTTATATAAACTAGTAGAAAGTCCACATGATTTACAAATTTTCATGCAACATCATGTATTTGCAGTTTGGGATTTTATGTCTTTGTTAAAATCTTTGCAGAACCAACTTACCTGTTTGCAGACACCATGGTTTCCAGTTGGTAATCCAATGCATAGGTATTTGATTAATGAGATTGTCCTTGCAGAAGAAACTGATATCAATTTTTATGGTAAAAGGCAAAGTCATTTTGAAATGTATCTTGATGCTATGCAAAAAGCAGAAGCATCAACCCAAGCCATGAAAGACTTTTTATCACAAATTAAGCATGGTACAGATGTATTTTTAGTAATAGCAACAAGCGACTTGCCAGCTTCTGTAAAATCTTTTTTAATTTTTACTTTTAATACCTTAAAAGAAGGTAAAACTCATAAAATAGCTGCTGCTTTTACTTTTGGTAGAGAAGAATTAATTCCAGATATGTTTACTTCTATTATTAAAGAAATTCAACAAAAATTTCCAGAACAAGACTTGGAATTATTCAGCTATTATTTTGAACGTCATATAGAATTAGACCAAGATGAACACGGTCCTTTGGCTTTGGAATTGGTCGAACAACTTTGTGAAAATGACCCAACAAAATGGCAAGAAGCCCAAGAATGTGCTAAAGAAGCTCTACAAATTAGATTGCAACTTTGGGATGGAATAGCAAAAGACATCAATTATTATAAAAGCATCGCATAAGTTAGGCTTACATCTTTACCTACGAGTAACCGCAGAAAGGCATGTCACACTTTTTTTGAATTAAAGTTTATCATATTACTTCAATAATAAAGAAGGTGTGTTTTTATTCAGAAATCTTAAATTAAGTGCCTTGAATAATGCAAATCAGAAACATCCTGGTTGTTCATGTCTTCAAATCCTAAAAATAGTGAATTGGCATAATACTTGTTAAATTTATTCAAAATCAATTTATATGCCCCTCATTTCAACAACAATAAGACTGTTTTTTATAATTTTTTTATTCATTCAGTTTCATGATGTGAATGGGCAAGAACAGGATTTAATTAGAGGAGAATTATTCAATTCTCAAGATAAAAAACCTATTTCTTTTGCAACTGTGCTAGTCAAAAACAAAGCTAAAGGAGCTGTATCCAATACCGATGGGAGTTTTATTATCCCATATAAATACAAACTTTTAGGAGATACTTTAGTCATTTCTTTAATAGGTTATGCTACAAAAGAGATTCCTTTATCTACGTTGGAAAGAAACCAAGTAAACCTTATTCCTTTAGATGAAAAAGTAGATAACCTAAGTGAAGTTGTGGTAATGGCTTCTGAGGATAAGAAAAGAAGGAGAAAAAAGGATAGAACAAGCCCATCAGACATCGTTACTTTAGCGCTGAAGAAAATTCCAAAAAATTATCCCTTTAAGCCATTTTCCTACGTAGGCTATTATAGAGATTACCAAAAAAAAGAAGGAAAATACGTCAATCTAAATGAGGCATTATTGCAGGTTTTTGATACTGGTTTTGGCAACAAAGACCTGGAAGAAACACAAACCAGAATATATAAATATGAAAGAAATCCAAACTTTCCATTTGATACGCTTGCTTCTCAATTTTATGATTATGCAAATAAAAGCAAAATTGTTTCTGATTTCAAGTTAGGTATTCCAGGTCAGAATGAATTTATACTTCTTAGATTACATGATGCAATACGGAACTATAATGTCAATAGCTATGATTTTGTAAATCGGTTAGACGTAAATATTATCGATAATCATGAGCTTAGACTTTTATCTGATACATACCTCAATAATATTTCATTGTATACCGTTAGTTTATACAAACGTCTTAAGAATTTCAGAGTATATGGTAAATTATACATTAGTAAAGGCGATTATAAAATCTATAAAATGCAATATGCGGTCTATGATGTAAGTAAACCTAGCATAGAGGAAAATAGTTCTGATAATCCTAGCTTAACTGATGATAATCCAGAAAAACTAGTTTTTGAAATTATAGTTGAATATCAAAGACAAGATGGAAGAATGTATCCTAATTACATCTCTTTTAATAATTCATTTGAAGTCCTTCAAAAACCAAAATTTTATATTGAAGATGCTGTAGTCCACTTTTCAAAAGGACTCTTTAGTCAGAATAGTATAGTAGTTGCTTTTAATAATTTTCCAGTATTTAAAGACGCCACAAAGATAAGTAATTACGAAATTGAGTACAAAGGAGAAGTGATTAATATTGAAAAAATTGAAATGAAAAAGTATAGAGTTTTTCTCTACCTAGATACAGAAGACAGTTCCAATTTGAACCAGATGATATCTTCAAATGATTTTGCAGCTAAGGATTTAATTATAAAAGCTGAAAACATAAAGGATATTGACGGAAATATAATAAATGAAGGAGAATATGAAAGCTATAATCAATATCGGGAGTTTTTTGTTCAAGAACTTAAATTGCAAGAGACAAAGCCATTAGACACTTTATTTATGTATAAGGATAGGCCTATTTTTAAGGAACAAAATTTAGCTCCCTTTGAAAAGTTAGAGGATTATTGGATGAATACACCTTTAAAAAACTAAGTAAATTATATATTAACTATAAGATTTAAGGATAAGCACTACTTTATTTTAATCTTGTATCATGTTTATATTGCTTCTAAAAATAAGGCAACTGCCTTATTACTTTTTAAATATGTTACCGCTAACTTTATACGTATCTAAATGCATTATTTTTTCATTAATGCTAAAAGATAAAACAAAGTATAAATGGAAATAGAAAATGAGTCCTGGCTTAAATCGAATACAGCTAAATTAAGATTAGTCCAAGCTTTCTTTTTCTTAATCCTATTGCTTGCAGATATGGTAGACCCTATGTCTGTTGTATTTGTATACATTTTTGAAACCATAATCATCGGGTTTTTTAATGTTGTAAAACTCTTTTTTCTTTGTGTATATAATCAGCAAAAAGGAGGGGAGTATTGGATTGCATTTTTAATGATTCCTTTTTTTGTTCTCCATTTTGGATGTTTTGTTGGTGTGCAAACCATCTTGATGTATACTGTGTTTGCTATTTATGACAGTAATTTATCTACTTCTTTAAGCTGGGAAAATTACCAAACTATATTGGAATTAGAAGGCTTTTATTTAGTGTCAATTAGCTTAATTTTATTACATTTATTTACTTTTTATAAAACATTTTTAGTCCCAAAAAAGTACATTGACCAGAAAGCTAGCTTGTATTTTAGTAAGCCCTATATTAGAATTATCATTCAGCAATTACTTGTGATTATTCCTTTTTGCTTTTTCTTCTTTACTGATGAAATTGGTAAAACAGCAGCAATTTTATTGGTAGTGATGCAAAGCTTTTTAGATTATTACTTTTACAAACTAGCTAATAATCCATTGTTAATTAAAAATTTAGCAAATAAAATGCTTGATAAAAACAAACCAGAAGATTTAGCAAAAATAGAAAAATCCTTACTTGTTTTTTTTGAAGAATAAAATTGAAAATCTAATTTATTTTGAAAACGTATATTAACTTTCAATATTTTTGAATTGAGGTATTAGCCAAAACCAATTCACGATAATCTAATAAAGTAGTTGGGCTTATTATAAAGATTTCTAACCCATTAAAATAGAGCATTATGAAAATTGCTATTGTAGACGACAATTCCTTTTTAACCACTTCTATCATTGAAAAACTTTCTTTTTTTAATGAAATTGAAATCAAATTTACAGCAACAAATGGTGAAGATTTATTACAAAAAATCGTTCAAGAACACCATATCGACTTAATCCTGATGGATATTGAAATGCCTGTAATGAACGGTATTGAAGCAACTGCAGCAATTAAGCAAAAGTATCCACACATCAAAATAATAATGTTAACCGTTTTTGATAATGACGAACATATTTTTAATGCCATAAAAGCTGGGGCTGATGGATATTTGTTGAAAGATGTAAACCCTGATGTTTTGCATAAAGGAATTCTGGAAACATTCAATGGCGGTGCTGCCATGAATCCTACTATTGCATTAAAGACTTTAAAACTTTTACGAAATCCTATCAAATTTGATGAAGTTATTGAGGAGAAGATTAATTTGACAACTAGGGAGGTTGAGGTGTTGGAACAGTTAGCAAAAGGATTAAGCTATATCTTAATAGCTGATAATTTGTTCATTTCTCCATCTACAGTTCGGAAGCATATTGAAAATATTTATACAAAACTACAGGTACATTCAAAATTAGAAGCTGTTCAAAAAGCACAACGCAATAATTTGATTTAAGTTGAAAAACATTCTTGACTCCAATTATAATTTCTACTTACTTTTTAATGACGATTTTCCAATTTCATATGGAATGCCAACAGAAGAATATAGGAATTAGAAATTTCAGTACATTCTATCAAAAAAATTGCCACGAATGCACTAATTTTTAACTTTACGCACCTTTCTTTTTCAACAGGAAAGCTTCCTTATAACTAGAAAACAAATCAGACAATGAATTATCCTCTGTATACTCATATAAATTACCAAGTATCTTTGTGAGTCCTTCCTAGTTTCAATCTATTGTGTATTTTTGAAAAAAAAGATTCAATTTGAAAAATCTCATTCTAGCCATACTTTCGGGAATTTTATTTTCCATATCTTGGCCAACTTATGGCTTTGTCTTTTTTCTGTTTTTTGCATTTGTTCCCTTATTGCTAGTAGAGTTTAACCTACGCAAAAAGAATGTAAAATCAATAAAACTGAAGCTAATTGCATTTGCATACATCAGCTTTGTAATTTGGAATTTTGTTACTACCTCCTGGTTGTATTATTCAGACCCATTCGGGATGTTTTTTGCTGTATTAGTGAATTCACTTTTAATGAGTTTGGTGTTTTTGTTGTATCACATCGTTGCAAAACGGGTCAATTTTACTGCTTCAGCTTCATTTTTTATAGCCATTTGGATTTGCTTTGAATTCCTTCACTTGCATTGGGAATTTTCTTGGCCATGGTTAAATTTGGGAAATGCCTTTTCAGAAAACACCGCTTTAATCCAGTGGTATGAATTCACAGGAACCTTTGGAGGAACATTGTGGATTTTGGTAGCAAACCTTTTGATTTTGAAAGGCATTTTGCTATTTCAACAGCATCAACAAAAATCAATTTTAATCAGAAGCGGAATTAAATTGCTTTTACTGATTGGCATACCTATTGGAATTTCTTTCGTTATAAAATCAAATTTAGAAGAACCAAAAACACATGTTGAGGCAATTGCTCTACAGCCAAATATCGACCCTTATAGCGAAAAGTATAACATGGATGATACGGCAATAAAAGACAAGTTGATGGGTTTACTTGCTGAAAAAATAAAACCTTCAACAGATTTGATTTTGTTGCCAGAAACCGTTTTTGCAAGAGGTACACGCTTCAATGAATATAAGTTTAGTCCAGCACATCAGTTTTCAAAAGAGCTGACTTCAGGCTTTCCACAAGTTTCTGTTCTAGGTGGTATTTCTGCCTATGATTTAATTGAAGATGAAGCCAATACTACACATCAGTCTAACTTACACCCACAAGGCTTTTGGTACAATGATTACAATGCAGCTTTTTTTGAACAAGCTGACCAAAAACCCAAGTTTTATTACAAATCTAAACTGGTAGTTGGTGTAGAAAACTTTCCGTATCAAGGGGTTTTACGTCCTATTTTAGGAGATGTAATGCTTGATTTAGGCGGAACAGTTGCTATGAAAACAACACAAGAAGAACGCTCTGCTTTCCCTCTCACAAATGGAGTAAAAATAGCACCTATTATATGTTATGAATCTGTTTATGGGGAGTATGTAACCCAGTATGTAAAAAATGGTGCAGACGTCTTAGCTATTATGACCAACGATGCATGGTGGGCAGATACCCAGGGGCATAAGCAACATTGGAGTTATGCAAAACTTCGCGCAATAGAAAGTAGAAAAGCAGTTGTCCGCTCAGCAAATACTGGAATTTCAGGTTTTATAGATGCAGATGGAAGTGAAATTAAAAAAACAGAATATAATCAATTGGACGTCATTAGTGCTAAAGTTCCTGTGTATCAAAAAGAAACCTTTTATGTAAAGTCTGGAGATTACATTGCTAGGATAGCTCAATTCTTAGCTATTTTTATTTTCTTATTTGCCATTGTGAAATTTAAAAGAGCTGGAGTAAAAAGATAGCACTTAATTTTCTTATTTTTGAGAAAGTGACCAAAACCATTTAATTTTAAAGACTACAAAACCAACACGCCATGCAACACGAAGAACGTTTAGAAAAATTCAGACAATTAGTAAAAAACAAATATTTAATCTACAACAGTTTATTTCTCAATCTTCCCAACGAAAATACTTCTCATACAGGTATATTTATTCCCTTGTTACACAAAATGAGCAAAGAGGGATATGCAAAAGATGCTGAGCCAAAAGATATTATAGAACAGTTTTTCAATAATCATACAGACCATTTGGATAAGCAAGAACAATTTGATTTGTTATTCAGAATGGTGCAATATATCGAACGCCAAGTGGTGTTGTTTGATAGTGTAGAAGATGCTGCTTTTACCAGTTTAAAAAAGCAGAAATTAGAAGATATAGTCCAGCCTAAAAATAGCAATTACAAAGACTTAGTTGAGCATTTTAAAAACTTTTCTGCAAGGGTAGTTTTTACTGCGCATCCAACACAGTTTTATTCCAATAGTGTGCAGGGAATTATGCATGATTTGCGTTTAGCTATCAAAGATGACAGCATTACTAAAATAGATAATACCCTCCAACAATTGGCTTTTACACCATTTATCAATCGTAAAAAGCCAACTCCTTTTGATGAGGCTCAGAGCATTATTTTCTATTTGCGGTATGTGTATTACGATACGTTAGGCGGCATATACCATAATATTGCTAAGCGTACCGATTTGAATCCAGATTACAATCCTAATTTATTAGAGCTTGGTTTTTGGCCAGGAGGAGACCGTGATGGCAACCCATTTGTTACCGCAGAAACTACTATGGAAGTTGCTTCACAGCTTAGAGTTACCATCATGAAATGCTACTACAACCACTTGAAAATATTGATGCGTAAACTAACTTTTAAAAAAGTAGCAGAGCCGCTTCAGAAACTAAAAAAGAAACTTTACAAACAAATATTCAGAAAGAAAACGAGCTTAAGTTCAGAAGAAATCTTAAAAATTTTGTATAAAGTACGCAAGTTGGTAGTAAGTGATTACAATTCCTTAAATGTGGACTTGATAGATGATTTTATAGGTCGAGTTCACCTCTTCGGAAACCATTTTGCTACGCTAGATATCCGTCAAGATAGCAGCGTTCATTTAGATATCATTAGAAGTATTTTCAAAAAGGAATTCAAATTGAATTATGATGAATTAACAGATGAAGATAAACTGAAATTCCTTACCGAAAAACCACTTCAGCTAGATGCAAAAAATTATGCAGATGATTTGGTTTCAGATACCATAAAAAATGTATATCAAATAAAAGAAATTCAGAAATTAAACGGACAAAGAGGTTTGCACCGTTATATTATTTCCAATTCTGAAAGTATTTTTGATGTACTTCATGTATATGCTTTATTCAAATATTGCGGCTACGAAACTGACGAAATTAACATAGACATTGTTCCTCTTTTTGAAACTATGGAAGGAATGGATAACTCTGAAGAGGTGATGAATCAGCTTTACGAAAACCCAGTTTATAAAGCACATTTACATCGTAGAGATAAAGAACAACACATCATGTTGGGCTTTTCAGATGGAACAAAGGATGGTGGTTACTTGAAGGCGAATTGGGAAATTTACAGAACCAAAGAACGCTTGACTTCGCTTTCTAGAAAACAAGGATATCAAGTTGTCTTTTTTGATGGGCGTGGTGGACCGCCAGCTCGTGGAGGTGGAAAAACACATCAATTTTATGCAGCGCAAGGAGACGAAATCGCTAAAGAGAAAATTCAATTGACCATTCAAGGACAAACCATAACTAGTGTTTATGGGACTCATGAACAAGCTACTTATAATTTTGAACAACTTTTAATGGCCGGTGTAAAAGCTAAAAATAGAAAAGGCTGGAACCCAGATCACAAAAACTTAATGAATGAATTAGCAGATTTGAGTTACGAAAAATATTGCGACCTTAAAAATCATGATTTATTTATTCCTTATTTAGAGGACATGACTACACTTAAATATTACGGGGCAACCAATATAGGAAGTAGACCTACTAAAAGAAATAAAGACTCCAAACTAACGCTAAAAGACTTACGAGCCATTCCGTTTGTAGGTTCGTGGAGTCTTATCCGCCAAAATGTTCCGGGATATTATGGCTTAGGAACTGCACTTGAAAAATACCGAGATGATTTTTCAAAAATTGAAGAACTGTATAAAGAATCAGCATTTTTTAGAAGTTTGATTTTGAATAGCATCATGTCGATGAAAAAATCCTATTTCCCACTGACTTCTTACATGAAAAACGACCCTGTATACGGCGAATTTTGGAAAGAATTACGAAAGGAATACTTACTAACCAAAGAACTGGTTTTAAAGCTTACGGGACAAAATAAATTGATGGATAATGAAGAATTGGCAAAACAATCCATCAGCATGAGGGAGCAAATTATTTTACCTTTATTGACCATTCAACAATATGCATTGCAAAAAATTCAAGAGAATGATGAAGACAAAATCACTTTTGAAAAAATGGTAATTCGTACTTTATTTGGGAACATAAATGCGAGTCGAAATTCAGCTTAAATAAGTATTCCATAGCGAAGTGCTCTTTTAAAACTGAATTTTATTTCTCATTTTTTCTGCCTTGTTAAACTTAGATTAAACCAAGCTTTTTAATTGATGTAATGGTTGAAAAGTCTTACATTATTTTGAAAATAAAATAATGATGAATACCATACAATTAAGAAGTGGAGCAAAACTCCCTGCCATAGGTTTAGGAACTTGGAAATCTAGTCCAGGCAAAGTAAAAAATGCAGTAGAAACAGCTTTAAAAGCAGGTTACCAACACATTGATTGTGCTGCAGTTTATCAAAACGAAAAAGAAGTTGGGGAAGCTTTTGCAAATACGTTTAATGGAAATACGATTAAAAGGGAAGATGTTTGGGTTACTTCCAAACTATGGAACAACGCCCATAAAAAAGAAGATGTTATTCCAGCCCTAAAAAACACATTGAAAGACTTACAATTAGATTATCTAGATTTATATTTAATGCATTGGCCAGTTGCATTTAGACCAGATTTAGATGGTTTTCCAGAAAATAATGACGACTTTCTATCCTTAGATGAAGTGCCCATTATTGAAACTTGGGAAGCTATGTTAGAAGCTAAAAAGCAAGGATTGGTAAAACATGTAGGTGTTTCTAATTTCAGCAGTAAAAAATTAAAAGATTTGATGAGTAAAACAGACGATGCTCCAGAAATGAATCAAGTTGAATTGCATCCGTACTTACATCAAGATGATTTATTGCAATTTTGTAAAGAAAATGAAATAGCATTAACTGGATATTCACCATTAGGAAGTAGCGACCGTACCGAAGAGATGAAAGCAGACGATGAACCTTCTCTATTACAAAATGAGTTAGTTCAAAAAATTGCCGAAAAACGAAATGCTACGGTAGCTCAAGTTTTGATAAAATGGTCTGTAGATAGAAGAACAGCGGTAATTCCAAAATCGACAAATGAAGGTCGAATCAAAGAAAATTTAGCAAGTGAAAAAATTAGGTTAACGGAAGAAGATCATGAAATATTAAAATCTTTAGATAAGCATTATAGATACGTTAACGCTAAATTTTTTGAAACAAGTGATGGTAAATACTCCAATATTTACGATGAATAATTCATCAGAATAGTTATACTACCTGAGCGGAAGCTGTTGCTTCCGCTTTTTTATGATTAATAGGTAGACGTTTTAGTTGAGTTAAAAGTTGTATTTATTTATTGAATTCAAGATTTGATTTAAAACATATTTACTAATCTCTATCATTTAAAGTAGGGTCTGCTGAGAAACAATAAAGTCATTATTTACTGGAACTAAGCTCAGATTTTCATTCAACAAGTGCAGGCTTTTGAAACAAAATGCTTTGAAAGTCTTGCACTCAAATTTAGTTGATGCTTTTTAATTCTAGATTTAATTTTAGAGTCATAATCCCAGAGGGATTAAATATGTATAGAAAATTAATCCTACAAAAGGTGCGACCCCAGCTGGGGTCGAATACCTACGCACATCAATTTAGCTATACACATTTGACCCTCCTAGGGTCAAAAAAAACGATTTTAAACTAACCCACTTTATTTAATTTATTTTATAACAATGATTTAAATTTAATTCATTTCTGACTTTTTCAGCAAACCCTAAGTAAGTTTTTAAAGGAATATCTTAACTTTGTTTTGCATAAGATTACACAATTGTAAAAATGAGATGGTTGCCCAAATTAAAACCAAAACGTTTCTCTTACAAACATAGAGGAGAAGTTTGTTTAAATTGCAAACATCCACTAGATATAAGCGCTCGATTTTGTCCGAATTGTGCTCAACGCAATTCCAAAAAGAAAATCAACTTACAAGATTTAATCAGTGAATTTTTCGCTTCTTTTTTGTCTTATGACTCTAAATTGTGGCAATCTTTAAAACTTTTGTTTTTAAAGTCAGGAAAATTGCCGTTGGCTTATATGGACGGAAAGCGAAACCAATTTACCAATCCCTTTCGTTTCTTTTTGAGTATTGCCATTATTTTCTTTTTGGTGGCAAGTCAGTATATTATAGAAGATGAAGACATCAATAAAATTGAAGATGGAATCAGTAAGATAGGAGTGGAATTAGACTCACAAACAAGTTCTTCACAAAAAGACTACTTCAATGAACTGAAAGATAACATTGCTAATCAAGACATGAAAAAGGAAGATTCGGCAGAAATCATCTCATTGATAGAAAAAATAGAAAGCAGCGCTGCACAACAAGAAAAACCAAACAATAAAAAAGACAGTGTTCCAGGTAAAGATGAAGGATTGCAAAAACTACTTAAAGAAAACAACTACCTAAAATATGAGGAAGCGATAGCAAAAGAATTGGTAAAGGATTCTTTTTCGGGATGGATGAAATTCCGTTTTCATAGGGGATTGGCTAAAATTCAAAAGAGCTTTACTGGTTTTTTGAATTTTGTTATACCTAAGATTCCATTCTTCATGTTCTTTTTTGTTCCTATATTTAGTATACTCTATTCTTTGTTATTTATTGGATCTGGAAAGCGATACGTAGACCATATGGTGTTCAATTTTAACTTAAGTAGTTTCCTATTAATTGTATTTGCAGTTTATTTAATTATAACCGCATACTGGAATGTAGATTGGCTTATTTATGTGTTTAACCTAGGCATATTCTATTATACTTATAGAGCTATACGCAACTTTTACCAACAAGGTAGATTTGCAAGTTTTTTCAAAAGCTTTTTTATTGCTTTATCTTTCCCATTTTCCTTGTTTATTTTCCTTACAGGTTTAACCTTTTTGAGTTTTATTTTTTATTAAAAAAAACTACCTAAAATTGAAGTTTTAGGTAGTTGATATTGTTTGGTTTAATCCTTTTTTGGAATTTCTTTTAAAACCTCTTGTGTTAGTTTCCAAAATTTTTGGGTGGAGGAAATGCTGGCTCGTTCATCTGGAGAGTGAGCTCCACGAATAGTTGGTCCAAAAGAAACCATATCCATTTCAGGATAATGACTTCCTAAAATACCACACTCCAATCCAGCATGACAAGCAGCTATTTTGGCTTTTTCGTTATTCTGCTTTTGGTATACTTTATCTAAAACTTGAAGTATTTCAGAGTTCGGATTGGGTTCCCAACCAGGATAATCGCCAGAAAGTTCAATTTCAAAACCAGCCAATTCAAAAACAGAAACCAATGAATGTACAAGATTTTGTTTAGTAGATTCAACAGAAGATCGGGTTAAACAAAGCACTTCAATTTGTCCATTTTCAACTCCTATTTTGGCAATGTTATTTGAAGTTTCAACTAAATCTTCCACATTTGGGCTCATTCTATATACACCATTATGAGTTGCTTCAATGGCTTTTATAAAAGATGTTTGAGCTTTAAAATTCATCACAAATTCTGGAAATTCAGCAGCTTCAATTGTGATTTTCAAATTGGGTTCAATCACATTATATTCTTGTCGAATGGATTTGGCAAGCCTGTTGGCATTTGCTAAAAAATCAGTTTCGTTCACCTGATCAATTACTACTACCGCATTGCTTTCTCTTGGAATAGCATTTCTTAAGCCTCCACCGCTAAGTTCACTTAAACGCAAACCATATTGCGTATGACCTAAATACAAAATCCGATTCATAATTTTATTTGCATTACCAAGTCCTTTTATAATATCCATGCCAGAGTGGCCTCCATTGAGTCCGTTTACCGTTACTTTATAAGCTATAGTTTTGCTAGGCGTTGGTTCTTGCATATATTTTGCTGAAGCAGATACATCAACACCGCCAGCACAGCCAATGCCAATTTCATCATCTTCTTCGGTATCAAGATTTAGTAAAATTTCACCTTTTAAAATAGTAGGGTCTAAGTTTTTTGCACCGGTCATACCAGTTTCTTCATCAATGGTAAATAGCGCTTCTATTGCAGGATGACTAATGTCTTTTGATGCTAATATGGCCATGATTGTGGCTACACCCAAACCGTTATCAGCTCCAAGTGTAGTCCCTTTTGCTTTTACCCAATCGCCATCCACATACATTTCTATTCCTTGGGTATCGAAATCAAATTCGGTTTCGTTATTTTTTTGATGCACCATATCCAAATGCGATTGAAGCACCACCGTCTTTCGGTCTTCAAAGCCTTTGGTAGCCGGTTTTTTAATAATTACGTTATCTGCCTTGTCAAGAAGGGTTTCTAAATTTAAGCTTTTTCCAAAATCACGAATAAATTCAATTACACGCTCTTCTTTTTTTGAAGGTCTTGGTACGGCATTTAAATCAGCAAAGTTCTTCCAAATGGCTTGAGGTTCCAGCTTTTTTATTTCTTCATTCATAATTTACTTTTTAGGTTTCACAAAATTACAAAATCAAAACCAATGCTTGATTTTTAAATACCAAAGTAAACTTAAATTATGTGCTGTTGCCGATTTTCTAAACGATGCGTTTAACGTGTTTAATAAAAAGGGAATTTGTAATGTATAGCTATAATGCCTTCAATAGAAGTGAAAAGGCTGATATTCAAAAAGTGATTTTGAATACATGAACAAAATATAAAATGCTGTACTTCTTAAGAATTGATTTATTGGAAGTAATTGTTCATAATTGCTTCTCCAACATATTCACCAAAAGCGTGAGCAATATTTCCTAATAAAGTTAAACACCAAATGGAAAGAGATACGATAAGTAATGTTTTATTTATTTTCATAGGTGGAATTTTTATAATTACTAAAAACATAAAAGTAAGTCAAAAATTGAATTGGCACAAATTTTATTGGAATATAGTTCACAAAATCAGGGCGCTAAATATGTAAAAGGTGCTACTGGTATGTTACGCAAAACCCAATAAAGCATAATGATTCCGAAAATCACCCAAGGAGTTGCATTGGCGTATAATATGTTTTTGCGTTCCATTTTGTCTTTTTTTCGATTAGGAGAAATCCATAAAAAGAGTTTGTAGAGCAATACAGCGATAGCTAGTAAGATTAAAAAATTATACTGTAAGGCTTTCCAAATATCACCCTGTAAAAAAGAGTGAATTGCCCGTTGTGACCCGCATCCAGGACAATGAAAATGGGTAAGGCTATAAAAAGGACATTTTGGAAAAAAATTGACTTCTGCTGGACTGAAAAAAAAATACAAGCTTAACATTAGTAAACCAACTAAGGTCAAGCTTGTATAGATAAAAATTTGTAAGGCTTTTGGCAAGGTCTAGAAATTTCCTTCGGTAAGTGCTACAAAACCAGCAATACCATAAATTAGAATAAATCCGAGAAACACCAATCCGCCTAATGCCAATCCAACAATCCACCAGGTTTTGGCATCTTTAGAAGCACGTAAAGCACCCTCGTAATCTCCAGCCATATATTTAGAGTTTACCTGAGAAGCGTAGACGATGCTAACAATACCAGTAATTTGGCAGCAAAGTACGGTCGTAATGATGGCCATAGCCAAATGATTTGGGGGTTGAGGTGGTCTTTGAACTTCCATTATAATTTAGTTTTGAAGTGATTATTGACGATTAAATTCTCTTTGGAATTCTTCCATAAACTCTGGATTATTTGCCAAGAAAGTTCCTGCAAAAACAAAGTATATAATAACTATTACAAGCCAAGTTACAGCTGCTATAATCCACCAGGTTTTAGCATTTTTAGAAGCTTTTAAAGCGCCTTCATAATCACCTGCATTGTACTTAGTATTAACTTGAGTAGCATAAACAATACTCACTATGCCTGCTGGTAAACAGCATACAATAGTTGAAATAATAGCTAAGGCTAAATGATTGCTTGGTTTTGGTTTATTTTCTACTTGCATATTGATTTAGTTTTGAAGTGACTGTTGACGTTGCATTTCGCTTTCAAATTGTTTTTGAAACTCTTCGAAGAAATCTCCTCCAGTTGTCATAATAAGTACCACAAAATAAACGATCTGAATAACTAAAATTGCAATGGCTACTATCCAAGCTATTTTAGCGTATTTTGCTGATTTTTTTGAGCCTTCATAATCTCCATTATTGTATTTACCATTCACTTGGCTAGCAAATACAATACTCACAATTCCAGGTACCACACCAAAGAATGTGCAAGTTACAAGTGGCAGTACCGTTGATATAATAGCCATTGCCATGTGGTTATAAGGTTTGCTGGGTTTCGCTGGTTCTTGTGTAAAATTTGATTCCATTTTTTTAGGTTTTGATTTGAAACAGCCAAAGTACTTTATTTCTTAATGATTTCAAAAAATTTTCTTTGCTATATTCTTTACTAGCTTCAAAACTGTGTAGAAATTGACTAATATATGTTACTTTTGAAAAAAAAATTTAATGATCAATACCAAAAAACAAGCTATATATACCATTTTTATTGCCATTGGAGCGGTTCTACTTATTTATGATTTGGCTTTTGCAAGTGAAGAAGTGTATTTAAAAATTATTGGTTTGGTCTTGTTGATGTTTGGTTTGTACTCCTCAACTCGGCAATGGTCTTCAGATAATGACAAAAATACAGAAGATGAAAATGAACTTGTAAAGGAAGAGGAAGATTTAGAAACCAATGAACATCCAAAAGAAAACAAAGAAAATTAGGTATGAACCGTAGCTTTAAAATTGGAGACCAGGTAGCTTGGATTGATGAAGATTTGCAAGGAAATGTCATTAGCATCAAAAAGAACACTATTGTAGTAGAAACAAGTGATGGTTTTGAAATAGAAGCACAGGTAGGAGAATTGGTTTTACTTCCAGGAAAAGAATCTTTTAAAGTAGATTGGAATGAATTGCAAAGAACCAAACAAAATGAGTTAAAATCAAAAAAACCTATATCTCCTAATAGAAATGATAAAAAGAAAAAACAACCTCCTTTAGAAGTAGATTTACATATTCATGAGTTGGTGACCTATACCAAAAACTTGAGTAATTTTGATATGCTCAATATTCAGTTAGATACTGCCAAACGTCAAATTAAATTTGCTAAAGAAAAACGCATCAAGAGAGTAGTATTGATCCATGGAGTAGGGCAAGGGGTTTTAAAAGCTGAACTAGAAACACTCTTACGTAGAGACGAGGAAGTCGATTTTTATGATGCGGATTACAAAGTCTACGGTTTGGGAGCCACTGAAGTCTATATCTACGAAAACCTAAAATGACAATCGGTATTAGAAATTAAGTAAACATCATGACAATTTCGTCGTGGCCTATAGAGAGCTTGTACTTGGTAAAGAGTTCTCAATACAATTCAATGGCTTTTGTCGCCATTGAGTCACTCGAACAGACATTAGTTTTGAATTTTGCTCTTTTCGAGTTGTCAGCTCGAGTGGTTTCTTAGCTTGGCAAAAGCTGAGAAATTGTATTGAGAGTTTGTACGTTATTGGTGAAAAGCTCTCGATACAATTCAATGGCCTTTGGCGCCATTGATTCACTCGAACAGACATTGATTCTGAATTTTTCTCTTTTCGAGTTGTCAGCTCGAGTGGTTTCTTAGCTTGGTAAAAGCTGAGAAATCGTATCGAGAGCTTGTACTTTGTTGGTAAAGAGTTCTCGATACAATTCAATGGCCTTTGGAGCCATTGATTCACTCGAACAGACATAATCTCTTTATATTTCGTTTAGCATCATAAATAAAAAAGGCTCTGCTTGTTAAGCAGAGCCTTTTCTTCTTTGAATTCAAATCTTTATTTCAAATAAAAAAGAAGATGTTTTTTACAAACTTTTCCGATTGTCATCAGAATTTCGGTCAATGAGTTTATTGAGTGGGTCTATACCAACTTTGGTTGGTTTTAGGTCAACTTCAATTTCAAAATCATTTAAAATATCTTCTATTTTATGTTTCTTCAAATAAACCAGTTTTTCTACTTTTTCACCATCAATTTCTTCTTCCGCATAAATTCCTACATCAATATAATCAGCCAAAAATAAAGACTTTAATCCATCTTCATCTTCATCTTCATTTTCAACTTCTTCTGTTAAAGTGGGACCATAAAATTCATCATAAATTTTATTGCCTTTTTCGTCATTACGGTATTTAAGGACTTGGGCTGTAAAGCTCACTTTGTGTTGGCCACTTTCAGTCTCTTCGGTTTCTGCTTTCACAATTTTATTGTCATATAGCGTAATGGTTTCAAACATATCTGTGATTAGATACTTTAGACTGTCTGGAGTGTTCATATTAATGTGCTCCTTAAATTCTATTGCAGTGGTATATGGTGGTTCTTGGAAGGCAACTTTATCTATATACGTACTTAAGGCAGCATTGAAATTAGCTTCCCCCAAGTAATCACTCATGGCATACATGACCATAGATCCTTTTCTATAATGAATATACTGCTGTTGTTCGTTTAAGATGAGCGGTAATTCTTTAGCGCTTTCAAATTTTCTGGCACTTAAATATTGGTCTAATGCATCTTTTAAAAAGCGTCTCATTTGGTCTGCCCCATTTGTTTTTTCTAGCACTTTCAGAGAGCTGTATTCAGATAAACTTTCAGACATTACAGTAGCTCCTCGAACATTAGCACCAATAACCTGGTGTGCCCACCATTGGTGTGCAACCTCATGAGCAGTTACGCTAAAAGGATAATCTACACCTTCATCTTCATCATTTACATCCGCAATGAAACCTATGGATTCTGAAAATGGAACTGTATTTGCAAAGGCTTGAGCAAAAGTGCCAAATACGCTAGGGAACTCAATAATCCTTAACTGTCTAAATTGATAAGGACTGAAATTAGCCTCATAATAAGTCAAGCCTTTTTTAGCTCCTTCAAGCATTCGATCTAAGTTATAGTCATGACCCTTATGGTAAAAAATCTGTAATTTTATTCCATTAAAGTCTTCTTCAACTACCTCGTATTCAGCAGACATGAAATTATAAAAATTCAGTATTTTATTATCCATTTTGTAATGAAAATACCTTCTTCCGTCTTCTTCCCATTCTTTCTGCAAATATCCTGGAGCAATAGCAATTTGCTCTGGTGAAGTACTAATCGTAGTTTCAAAATCAATCCAATCTGCATCACTAGAGATGTAGTTGTTTTTTAAGTTCACACTATCCAAAGGAGATTTCATACGTTCTTTTGGAGGTAATTCATATTTCTCTCGCACCGTATTATTGCTCAATTCTGCTCTTTCATTATATCCAATACCTGGAAAAACACTGTTGTTTATAAATGTACCATTAGCGACTACAGGAGAATTATTTTGCAACAATGTATTGGGTTTGTTGTGCATGTTGAAAGTGAATTCTACTGAATCTCCGGGTTGTAGTGCTTCATCAAATTGAATAATATGATAGTTATACACAGTGTCTTTTAAAACTACTTGATGTTTTCTGTTGAAACTGTATTCTATAGGAGATGGATAAAGGTTTAAATGAAGCGAATCAATTTCTACTTCACTTTTATTTACTAAGCCATAGACTCCTTCAACCTTAATGTCTCTAGTCTCAGGATATAAGTCCATATTGATTTTTGTAGATACAATACGTGGTTGAGCTATACCAGAAAATTGACCATAAGTTTTTTCAAATTCAACGGCTCGAAGTTCTCTCTCATTTCCAGAAAGGCGTTCATTTTCAATATTATTCACATAATAAATATAACCACCTATGCTAAAGAATCCAATTAAGCTAAGATATAATACGGTTTGATTCAGAAGAGTGGATTGACTTTTAACTTGAGCAAATCGCTCTTTTACAGAAGCATAAATTCCACGTCTGTAAAACAATAAAGCCACAACATAAAGTGCTATTCCAAATAAACCCCAATAGAGTTTATAAACAAAAAATAGTTCTAATCCGCTTCCATAGCCATTCATATCAGAATAACTAACACCACTAATTTCATTGAAGTTAAAGATGGATTGTTCTATTCCAAAAGTTGGGAAAAACCCAAGTAAGATAGTCAATGCCAACAGGCTTATAAACCCTACAATATAATTTTTAATCAAACTATGAAAAAAGAAAGCTAAAAAGGTATAAATAACCCAGTTCCAGCTAAAAATCACATAAAAGTCGAAAAAATACAAAGGGACTTCAAAATCATAAAAGCCTTTAGTTGCTTGGAAAGTTATGCCAATAATAATCATTAAAGCATACAATATGTAGGACATGAATACAATGGCCAAAAATTTAGAAAACTGCATTACCCAGCTAGAAACAGGGGACGCGTCTACAAGTTGATCCATATAACTTATTCTTCCACGATGCAGTAACATACCAGAAAACAAGAAAATAAGAATCATAATAAACAAGGAAAGCCCTGCCTGTGTTAGCTGGATTATATTTTTAGTAACAGGTAAAGTATTTGTTCCTTGTATTGGCAAGCCCTGTTCTAAAACAAGCCATGTAAGTAAAATAGCAACAACAGTAATAGAGATAAAAGCCCAGTTTTTCAGGATATACTTCAATTCCATAAAAGAATGTTTCCAAGCAATTTTAAGTTGATTGAAAAATGAAAAATCAACTTGAAAAGACGGCATTGGAACACGGCTTGTAACTCCAAAATTTTGTTTAGTAACCCGATTGCCTTTCTTTTTAAACAAGTTCAAACTCATACCTTGTTGGTGAAATTTAAACAAACTAAATACAATGGTGAAAATCAAAGCACTTATCCCAAGCCACAGTAGTCTGTTATAGAGTACATAATTTTTGAATGGTAATAATTTAGAATTCTCTTCTGCAACCGTCCAATATTCCGTTTCCATAGCTAAAGCTGAACCTCCTGTTGGATTGAGTAATGCAGCAATATGTTTGGTGTCCAAATCTTGCATGTATGAGTTTGCAAGTCCTTGTATAACAAGTAGTATAACAACCGTAATAAAGCCTACAAAAATATTTCTAGAAAAGGTAACTACGCCAAAAACAATGGCGCCAAAGACCAATAAATTTGGAATGATGATCACTAAAAAGGGTTGTAAATAATTAAGTAATTTGAATTCTAGTAGTAGTTCTTGATTAACCCCAGGTAGCAGAGTTCCAGCCCAAAGACCGAGCATACAAAATAATATGACTACCAAAACCATCATGAAACTACTTACAAATTTCCCAAACAAATAAGAGAATTTTCCAAATGGATAAGCAAACAGTACTTGGTGCATGTCATATTTATAGTCTTTGTAAATAGAACTACCAACAATAGAGGGCAACAAAAAATACACAAATACAGACATGGCTCCTAATAATCCTGTGATTCCTTTGGCTGAGTTGATTTTGCTAATTCCTGTAACCGTTACAGTCGAACTATCAAAAACTCCAGCTGCAATTGCCATAACCACCATGGAAATGATCATCATTAGGATAGCATAGGTATATAGTAAAGGGCTTTTAAGCCAATATTTTAATTCGAAAGAAAGTATTTTACTAAACATAAATTAGGCGTTTACAGTTTGGTTCGCATCTTTTTTTAAATGCACAAAATATACATCAGCTAAGTCTGCTGTTGCTTTTGTGAAATTGGCATCGGGTAATTCATCAGCAAACACTCTAACATTTAATGTATTGTCTTGGTTGTAGTTGCTTGAAATTACGTTGTATTTTTTTGCCAATTCTTCTTCTCCATCACGATCTGTTACACACGTCCAAATTTTTCCATCTATACTAGCTACAGCATCTTTTGGAGCCATTTTACTTAAAATTTTTCCACCGTTTAAAATCGCCATGTCCGTGCACAATTCTTTTACATCGTCTACAATATGTGTAGAAAGGATTACAATGTGATTAGTACCAATTTCACGCAACACATTTAGAAAACGATGTCTTTCAGCAGGATCTAAACCAGCTGTAGGTTCGTCAACTATAATTAATTTTGGATTGTTTAATAGCAGTTGAGCAATACCAAAACGTTGTTTCATACCACCAGAATACCCAGCAACATGTTTATTTTTTACTTCGGTAAGGTTGGTCACTTGTAAAGCATATTCTACAACTTCTTTACGCTCTTTTTTGTTTGTAATTCCCTTTAATTCTGCAAAGTAATTCAATAAAGCTTCTGCAGACATTTTTGGGTAAACACCAAATTGTTGAGGTAAATAACCCAATACTTTTCGCAATCTCATTTTTTCTTCCAGCACGTTGATGTCTTCTAAATAAATTTCACCTGAATCTGGTTTTTGCAATGTTGCAATAGTTCGCATCAGCGTAGATTTACCAGCTCCGTTTGGTCCCAATAAACCGAACATTCCAGCATTGATTTCAATTGAAATGTCATCTAAAGCTTTTACACCATTAGAATAGGTTTTGGATAAATTTTTAAGTTGTAGTTGAATCATAATTTGCTTTTTTAAGTATTAGGTAAGTAGGTTAAATTTGTTATTTGTTACAGTATTTTTAAATTAATCTGCTGCTATATCAATCAGCTCATCATAAAGCAAATGAACCGGTAAACCCATGACAGTATAAAATGAACCCTGAATTGAGGTTATTCCTATTTTTCCAATCCATTCTTGAATTCCATATCCACCAGCTTTATCATAAGGTTTAAAGTGGTCTATGTAATATTCAATCTCATCCAGATCTAGTTTCCTAAAAGTAACATCTACAGTGTCGCTTGAAATAATTTGTCTATGACTCATGGTAATAGCAACGGAGGAAATAACTTGATGTGTTTTACCCGAAAGACTTTGCAGCATTTCAATCGCTTCTTTTCTATCTTTTGGTTTGTTTAAGGCACTGCTATTGTCCCAGACGATGGTGTCTCCTGTAATCAAAACTTCGTTGTGTTTTAATTTTCGAAATGCATTTGCTTTCAATTTGACTAAATAATCGGTGATTTCTTCCTTTTGAAGTAAAGACGGATAAGTTTCGTCAACTGGCATGACTTCCACTTTAAATTGAAGCTGTAATTCTTCTAACAATGCTTTTCTTCGAGGAGAACCTGAAGCTAATAGAATTTCTAAATGAGATAATTTTTTTTCGAGCATTTTGCTAGATTTTGAGAACCCCAAAAATATCAATAAAAAGCCAAGCTGATTAACCCCAAGGACATCCAAATTTTAAATAGTCTGCTTAATTTTGAGAAATCTCTTTTATGATTAGCTTTTCCAGCTTTTACAAAAATAAAAATCCCAGTTGAAATAAGAACTAAAAATAGATACAACAAAGGAAAAAGTTGTCCATTAAAAAAATGGAAGTACACTAAAATAAGTCCAATAATGCAGATAGTCACTAAAAATTGAATGAAAAATTTACTTCTTTTTTTACCCATTAGTATTGGAAAGGTATGCAAATTTGAAGCATAATCTCCAACAATATCTTCCATGTCTTTGGCCAATTCTCTAGCTAAATTAATCAATACGGATAAAACAATATAGCTAGACAATAATTGAAAAATAGGATTATCTAAATTGAAATATTGAAGATCCAAGAACAAAATAAAAGGCAAAAGAATACTCAACCCGACTAATAAGCTTATTAAGAAGTTCCCTATTACAAAATAAGCTTTGGCATACTTTGTATATCCTAAAAGGACTATATACACAAAAGAATAGATGCCAAAAGCCAAGTAATTTTCTACATCACTGCTTAGAAAAAAACCAAGAGCAATCCCCATAATTGAAAAAAACAGGTAAAGCAAAATAGTGTTGCGTTTTCCCAGATGCTTGTATTGGTTATAAAGTTTTTTTTTGTTGATTAAATCAGTTTGCTGGTCAAAATAGGTATTGATTAAATTTCCGCCTGCCGCTAAAAAGCACATACTTAGGATAAGTAAACATAGTTTCCAGCTAGCTAATTGAAAATCAGGTATGAAAGCAGGCAAATAAAACTGGACAATCAGAATTTGAACCAGCGCCAACATCAACAAATTAGGGAGCCTAATTAAACTTACAAAAGCTAAAAAACGTGTTTGCACAGGATTTTAATTAAGTTAAACTATCCATTTGCCTTGGGTTTTTAAAACTTGTTCTATCAAATCACGAACACAACCCTCGCCACCATTTTTATGTGAAATGTACTTCGCTACTTTTTTAACTTCAGGTACTGCGTTTTGTGGACAAGTAGGTAAAATAATTTCTTTCATAGGGTAAATGTCAGGAATATCGTCACCCATATAAGCTACTTCTTCTCTAGAAATATCATATATATCCAAGTATTCATCTAAGGTTTCAACTTTGTCATGTATGCCTAAATACACCTCTGTAATTCCAAGTGTTTTCAAGCGTTCACGAACACCTTCATTGGTGCCTCCAGAAATAATACACACGTGGTATCCCTGATCCAAAGCATATTTTAATGCGTATCCATCTTTTACATTCATGCTTCGCAACAGATTTCCCTGGTCAGAAATCAATAATTCTCCGTTGGTTAAAACACCATCAACATCAAAAATAAAACACTTTATTTTGTCGAGTAATTCCTTATAATTGGTTTCCATGTTTTTTAGCTATCGAGTTTGTAAGTTGTTGATATAGTTCTTGGTAATTTGTTTTCTCTAGTTGTTTCAAATGTCTTTCTAGTGTTTTGTTGTCTTGTCTTAATGCTGGTCCAGTTTGGGCTTCAACAGGACTTAAGGTTTTTATTTTTTCGGCAGTTTCTTCAATTAAAGTGCTTAGGATTTCAAAAGGAATCTGATGGTTTTTACAAATTTCCTCTCCTATGGTATATAAATGATTCACAAAATTACAAACAAAAACAGCACTCAAATGCAACTGCTGTCTTTGGGGAGTAGAAATGGAATATACTTTAGTAGAAATGCTTTTCGCCATCTTTTCAATAACAGCATAACTTTCAGCTTTTTCTGCCTCAAGACAAAAAGGGATATTTTCATAATTCAACTTTTTGTTTTTGCTGAAGGTCTGCAACGGATAAAAAACTGCATCTTGTTTTTTGGTGGCTAACAAATCAAGACTTCCAGATGTATGAGCAATAATTTTATCTGTAAATGGAATTTGATTTGCAAGCTTTTCAACCACATCATCTTTTACAGCAATTAAGTAAACATCTGCTTCTTGGAGCGATTCAAAAGAAGTTGTAAAATCAACTGCAAATTCATTTTGAAGAAGTTGAGGCACTTCGCTTCGATTGTAAATTTGAAGTAAATTAATTTCGGGAGCAGCTTTACAAGCCTTTGCTAAATGAAATCCTACATTTCCGAAACCGATAATAACTGTTTTAATCATTTTAAAAATGCTTCAAATGCGCCGTAAAAGTAAACATTCCTTAATAAACGATTCACGAATTGATTTAAAAGTCTGTGAGAAAATTGAAATTATCAGTATCAATTAAGTAAAATTCATTTCTTTTTTTTGTTTTTTAAAGCTTCATTTTTTTTACCAATAACTTAACTATCATTGAATTGATATCACTTGTTTTAGCAAGCTTTTTCCTTGTTTATTCAGTATATTTGCAATCCAAATTAAAATAGATGATTCAGCAAAAAATCAAAAACATATTATTTTCAACTCGGCTGATGGCAGTTCTTTTTATTGTCTATGCTTTGTCGATGGCGATAGGAACATTTGTTGAAAACTCCTATTCAACTACAACGGCAAAGTATTTTATTTATGATGCATGGTGGTTTGAGGTTATTATGGTCTTTTTTGTTATTAATTTTGTGGGAAATATATTTAGGTTCAAACTCCTAAGCAAAAAGAAGTTAACCACCTTATTGTTACACTTGTCTTTTATTTTGATATTAGCTGGTGCATGGATTACTAGATACATTGGTTATGAAGGGGTAATGCCCATCCGGGAAGGCGAAGTGGCGAATACCATGCTCACTCAAGAAACCTATTTAACAACTTATATTGATGGAGAAATAGACGATGAATTTCTTAGAAAGAAAGAAAAATTTGAATTAACCCTCGCTCCAAAACTCAATAATAACAAACGTATTGAAACTGAATTTAATGGGAGCCCTATTCAATTCCAAATTCTTGAATATTTTGATGCAGCGGAGGACCAGCTGATTCCTAATGAAGACGGTGAAAACTATCTTAAAATGGTAGAAACTGGCTCTACAGGAAAACGTAATGATAGATATTTAAGGGAAGGTCAAGTTGCTAATATTAGCAACATGTTATTTGCATTTAATAAATATACAGAAGGAGCTGTAAACATTGTAGGAACTAATTCCGTAGGTTTTACAATCGAGTCTCCTTTTGAAGGTAAGTATATGCGTATGGCTGACCAAAAGAAAGGAGATTTAATCGCAGATTCTGTTCAAGAATTGCAAATGCGGTCATTGTACAATATTGGAGGAATGCAAATAGTTTTTCCTGAACCAGTTGTGAAAGGTGAATACAGCGTAGGTGAAGCAGAAACAAAACGACGAGATATTCCACAAGGAGTGATATTAGAAGTCACTGCCAACGGACAAAAGAAAGAAGTTGGTCTACTTGGAGGAAAAGGTTTTTTAGTAGATATGAAAAAAATTGAAGTAGGTGGTTTTGATATGTATTTACGTTATGGAAGTACTGAATATGAACTTCCTTTTTCCTTAAAGTTAAATGATTTTATAGCCGAAAAACACCCTGGGACAGAAGATCGGGCAAGTCCTAGTTATGCCTCGTTTATGAGTAAAGTTGAAGTGATTGATGGTAGTGATTCTTATCCCTATGAAATTTATATGAATCACGTCTTGGATCATGACGGCTATCGATTCTTTCAAGCTTCATTTGATGCTGATGAAGGTGGAACCATATTGAGTGTTAATCATGATTGGTGGGGTACTTGGGTAACTTATATTGGTTATTTTTTATTGTATTTAGGCTTGATGGCTATTTTGTTTGATCCACACTCCAGATTTGGAATATTACGTAAAAAATTAGATGCTGTAAAAGCTAAAAAGGCAAAATTAGCCAGTTTAGTTCTGTTGTTTTTTGGCTTGCAAATGCAAGCACAAAATGTACCAGACAAAATCGAAAATCAAGATTTACCAGAAGAAACTTCAGAAGCTGTAAATCAAGCACCACAAATAGATAAACTTACTTTAGATTCCATTATAAGGGCAAAAGCAGTCAGCAAAAGCCATGCAAAAAAGTTTGGAGAATTGATCATTCAAGATGCAAATGGTAGAATGAAGCCAGTGAATACCTATTCATCAGAACTATTAAGAAAATTAAGTAAGAAAGATGAATATGCAGGTTTAAATAGCGACCAAGCATTTATATCCATGATTGAAAATCCCATGCGATGGTTTCCAGCTCCTATTATGTACTTAAAGCCAAAAAACGATAGTTTACATAATTTATTAGGAATAGATAGAAATAAAAAATATGTAGCTATAACCGATTTCTTCGATGAAAATAATGAGTATAAACTTGCTCCTTTTCTTAGGGATGCATACTCCGCAGCAGTACCCAATCAGTTTCAAAAGGATTTTATTCAGGCAGACCAACGGGTGAATTTACTTTATGATGCCTTACAAGGAAATGTATTGCGTGTTTTTCCTATTCCAAATCACCCTGGGAACCGCTGGGTTTCTATTCCAGAAATAAGAGAAGCAGAGGAAGAAGTGTTTTTTGTAGACAAAGATTCTACTATAGTACATAAAGTATTTCCGTTGTATATGAGTACGCTTCAAAATGCAGTTATTTCTGGGGATTATACTCAACCAGATCAATTGCTAGCTATCTTAGCTGGTTTTCAAAAGAAGCATGGATCTAAAGTAATGCCTTCGGAAGACAAAGTAAAAGCTGAAATACTTTATAATGAAGTAGATATTTTTAATGCCTTATTTCAAGGTTATTTATACGTTGGATTGCTGATGGTTATTTTTGTAATTATTCAAATTTTTAAAGAAACCAAACTCAATTCAATTGTAATTAGTGTTTCAAAAGTTGCTTTCGTTGTATTGCTCATCATGCATACTTTGGGTCTTGTTGCCCGTTGGTATATTTCAGGTCACGCTCCTTGGAGTGATGCTTACGAAAGTATGATTTATGTAGCTTGGGCAACAGCTGCAATGGGGCTAGCCTTTGGAAGAAAAAGTGATTTAACCATGGGAGCAACAGCATTTGTTACCGCTATCATTTTAATGGTTGCTCATTGGAATTGGATGGATCCGTCTATTTCTAATCTGCAACCTGTGTTAGATTCCTATTGGTTAATGATTCACGTTGCAGTTATTGTAGGAAGTTACGGTCCTTTTGCTTTAGGTACTATTATTGGTTTAGTAGCATTAATTTTAATGCTGTTTACCAATTCCAGCAATTTCAAAAAGATGAAACTCAACATACAAGAACTCACTTACATCAACGAGCTTGCCTTAACAGTTGGTTTAGTGATGTTAACCATTGGAAACTTTTTAGGTGGCCAATGGGCAAATGAAAGCTGGGGAAGATATTGGGGTTGGGATCCTAAAGAAACATGGGCATTGATTAGCATTTTTGTATATGCTTTTGTAATTCACATGCGTTTAGTGCCAGGTATGCGCGGCTTGTTTGCATTCAATTGGGCTTCAGTAGTTGCTTTTGCTTCTATTTTAATGACTTATTTTGGTGTTAACTTCTACCTTACTGGACTTCATTCTTATGCCAGCGGAGATCAAATTATCAGTTACAATTTTATTTTTGGTAGTTTGTTCGTTTGGTTGCTTTTAGGTTACTTCTCTAGAAAGAAATACAAAAAATATTTTTCTAAGTCTTAAATTGATTTTTTTTTAAAAGTCTAGAATCAACTAATTAACCATCATAATTAAGATGGTTTTATACCTTCATCCCATTTGTTAATTCAACATTAACTACACAGCGTTAAACGCAATCTTATTCTAGTAGTCAAAAGACTGTGAAAATTAATTCCATTAAAAACAAGATTTTGAAATACACATTAGGACTACTCTTATGCATACTAACTAGTTTTAGCTTTGCACAAACTCATAAAGTAAAAGGAAATGTAATCGATGATCAGGGAATTCCTTTAGAAATGGCTTCTGTAAAATTTATTTCTGTTGACAATTCAGAAGAAGTTATTGGTGGTGTAACCGATTTTGACGGTAATTTTTCAATTAAAGTAGAAGAAGGCACTTATAATATAAAGGTTGAATTTCTTTCATTTGAAACAAAAAACTACACTAATAAAACAATCAGTTCAAATACGAATATGGGTACAGTTAGACTTGGTTTTTCAGATGAAAAACTTGAAGAGGTTACTGTTGTTTCAGAAACTACTCAAGTTGAAGTTCGTTTAGATAAAAAGATATACAACGTAGGAAAAGATTTGACTACTGCGGGCGGTACGGTTAGTGATGCTTTAGCAAATGTACCCTCAGTAACTGTTGATGTAGATGGAGCGATAAGCTTGAGAGGAAACTCTAATGTAAGAATATTGATTAATGGAAAGCCTTCGTCAGTAGCTGGATATGGAGATCAAGATGTTTTTCAACAATTACCTGCTGATGCTATTGAATCTGTTGAGGTAATTTCAAGTCCATCTGCCAGGTATGACGCAGAAGGTTCAGGAGGAATTATCAATATTATTTTGAAAAGAGAAAAAACATTAGGTTTCAATGGTTCTGTACGAGGTACTTTAGGAGAACCAAAGAACACAGGGATTTATACAAATGTAAATTTACGAACAGATAAATTCAATATTTTCAATAATATTGGATTCACAGATCGTAATCAGCCTGGAAACGCTTTTTATGATAATCAATTTCCAACAAATGAAAATTTTGATCGAATTATTGAAAGAAGAAAATACGATAGAAACGGAGAAAATTTCAATTTAAACACCGGTGTAGAGTATTTCTTTGATGATTATTCTTCCATAACTGCTAGTTTTTTTATGCGTTTAGGTGACGATCAAGATATTACAAGAAATCAAACTAGAAGATTTTTTGGAGGAGTTGAAGAAAGTGAAACTTTGAGAACAGAAGATGAACGTGAAGATGACCAACGTTATCAATATTCCTTAAATTATGTAAAACGATTTGATAAAGAAAACAGAGACCATCAGTTAACAGTAGATTTTCAATATTCACAAAAGGATGAAACCAAACAAAATGGAATATTTGAAAATATAGTTGACCCAACCAACGAATTTGTTGCAAGGCAAAATGTAACCGAAACTGAAGATGAAAATAGTTTTTTAATACAAGCAGATTATGTTTTACCTATAGGTGAAAGTCAGTTTGAGGCAGGTTTTAGAGGTGATTATTCTGATAGCAGAGAAGGCTTTTTAGTCAACCGAAAAGAAACCGAAGATGGTCCTTTTATAGTGAATGATTCTCTTTCGAGTACGTTTGATTTTCAACAAAATATAACTGCTGTGTATTCACAATATGGTGATAAAATAGGAGACCGTTTTTCTTATTTGTTAGGACTGCGTTTCGAGCGAACTCAGTTGAAAGGAAAAACTACTCCCATAAATCAAGAAAACTTTAACCAGAGTTTTGAATTTGATAAAACCTTCAATGGTTTATTTCCTACTTTAAATTTAATCTACGAATTAGGGGAAGATGAGAATATATCTTTGGGGTATAACCGAAGAATTAATCGTCCTAGAAGTTGGTATTTGAATCCATTTCCTTCCCAATCCAGTAGAACTAACATCTTCCAAGGTAACCCAGATTTAGATCCTGCTTTTTCTAATGCTTTTGATTTAGGATATCTAAGACAATGGGAGAAATTCACCTTAACAGGTTCTGTATACTACCAAAGAGAAACCGATTCTTTTGAACGTGTGCAACGAGACACTGGAGTAGATACTGAAGAAGATGGTATAGATATTATTGAAAACATCCCGATCAACTTATCCACAGAACAACGTTATGGTGGTGAGTTAGGAGTGCTTTACAACCCAACAAAATGGTTGAGAACCAATTTGAGTTTCAATATTTTTCAATTTGAAAGTGATGGAGCTTTTGAAGGAATTGATTACGGAGCAACCAACCAAAGTTATTTTGGTAGATTTAGTTCTAATGTAATTTTGCCTTGGAAAATACAATGGCAAACCAATGCTTTTTATCGTGGACCAAGAGAAAATGCGCAAACTAAGACGGATCCTATTGCTTCTTTAGACCTTGCTTTTAGTAAAGATTTTTTAGATGATAATGCTACCATTTCATTAAATGTTCGTGATTTATTCAATTCTAGGAAAAGACAACAATTTACAGTTACAGATAATTTTATTTCAGATAGTGAATTCCAATGGAGGGAGCGGCAAATAACATTAACTGTAGTATATCGATTTAATCAATCAAAGAAAAAAGGTAAAGGTTCAGAAGATGGTGATTATGGTGATGGTGATGGTGACGGGTTCTAAACTATAATTTATTTCATATTAGAGAAACTCGATTTTAAGAAGTCTGTAAGACGTACTCAAAATGGGAGTGTAAATTAAACTCTGTCCGGTTTTTTCGTTCTGGAGGGGCTAGCCCCTCCAGAACGAAGTTCCAAATCTAACGGA
>Ga0307951_1000167_pt1 | contig 36977 bp, 28 predicted proteins | sample OrgLakmetagen374_FD_201842 | JGI IMG/M metagenome (GOLD analysis project Ga0307951, IMG submission 201842) | Saline water microbial communities from Organic Lake, Antarctica - #374 | ecosystem: Environmental > Aquatic > Non-marine Saline and Alkaline > Saline | place: Antarctica: Organic Lake... | reverse complement strand
CCGATGGCGCGCAGATTCACGCTCACAGCGTAATCGAGCAGGCCGGCGTGGGTGCTAACGCTCAGGTCGGACCTTTTGCACGCCTACGTCCGGGCACGCAGTTGGCGGCTAACACCAGAGTGGGCAACTTTGTTGAAACCAAAAAAGCCACCTTGGGTGAAGGCAGTAAAATTAACCACCTGAGCTACATCGGCGATGCTACGCTGGGCGCTGGCGTAAACGTAGGTGCGGGCACCATCACCTGCAATTATGACGGTGTGAACAAGTTCCAGACGGTGTTAGGTGACGGTGTGTTTATTGGCTCCAACAGTGCCTTGGTCGCACCGGTTACTATTGGCGCTGGCGCGACTGTTGCTGCGGGCTCGACCATCACCAAAGATGTTGCAGAGCAAGAACTGGCGGTTGCCCGCGGGCGCCAACGCAATATACCCGGCTGGCAGCCTCCAACAAAACGCTGAGCACCATCACTTTTGCTGTTTTTCAGAGCTTCTTTCATCATTTTCACGACAATTTTACGACGAACAGGACAAACAGCATGTGTGGCATCGTAGGTGCGGTTTCAGAACGGGACGTTCACGGCATACTTCTTGAGGGACTGCGTCGCCTTGAATACCGCGGGTATGATTCGGCCGGCATGGCCGTGATTGACGCCGCAGAGCAGGTGCACCGCGCCCGCGAAGTGGGCAAAGTGGCTGCTTTAGCTGAAGCCATTGCGGCCAACCCACCGACGGGTCCGGTGGGTGTTGCCCATACACGCTGGGCCACCCACGGTGCGCCCTCGCAGATGAATGCCCATCCACACATGTCTGGTGACCGACTTGCCATCGTTCACAACGGCATTATCGAAAACCATCAGGAACTGCGCGAGGAACTGAAAGCCGAAGGTTTCGAATTTACCTCGCAAACCGACACCGAAGTGATCGCCCACCTGATTGAAAAGAAATACCGCATCACCGGCGACCTGTATCAAGCGGTTAGCCAAGCAATTCGCCATCTGCGCGGCGCTTACGCCCTGGCGGTCATACACGCCAATGAACCCGATCACATGATCGTGTGCCGCGAAGGCAGTCCGCTGGTGGTTGGCGTAGGCATCGGCGAGAACTTCATTGCCTCTGACCAACTTGCGCTGCTGCCGGTCACCGACCGCTTCATGTTTTTAGAAGAAGGCGATATGGCCGATATTCGCCGCGACCGCATGGACATTCGCGACCGCGACGGGCGAGTTGTGGAGCGGCCTGTTCATCGCTTTGAACACGGTAGCGATTCTGCTGATAAGGGCGAATACCGCCACTTCATGCTGAAGGAAATCTTTGAGCAGCCGCGGGTGATCAAAGCCACCGTGGAAGGCCGGGTGACCGCCAAAAAAGTGCTAGAGAATGCGTTGGGGACGTCCGCTGGAGACCTGCTTGCGAACGTGCGACACGTACAGATTATTGCCTGTGGCACCAGTTACCACGCCGGCATGGTAGCGCGTTACTGGATTGAAGACCTGGCTGGTGTGCCCTGCTCGGTGGAAGTCGCTTCTGAGTTTCGCTATCGCAAGCACGTAATTCAGCCCGACACCCTGTTCCTGTGTATTTCCCAATCCGGTGAAACCGCCGATACTCTAGCGGCTTTACGCCAGGCAAAAAAAGCCGGCTTTCGCGCGGCGTTGGCCATTTGTAACGTGCCCGGCAGTTCATTGGTGCGCGAGTCTGATTTGGTGATGATGACCCAGGCAGGCCCGGAAATCGGCGTAGCCTCCACCAAAGCCTTTACCACTCAGCTCACCGCGTTGCTGATTTTCACTCTTGCGCTGGCGCGCCACAACGGCTTGAGCGAAGAGCGCGAAGCTGAAATTGTAGAGGCGCTTCACAGGGTGCCGGGGCAGGTCGAGCAGGTTCTGGCGTTAGACAGAGCCATTGCTGAGATGTCTGGTGCCTTCATGGACAAAGTCCACAGTTTGTTTTTGGGCCGCGGTTCTCTGTTCCCGGTGGCATTGGAAGGTGCGCTGAAACTGAAAGAAATTTCCTACATACACGCCGAAGCCTATCCGGCCGGCGAGCTCAAACATGGCCCGCTGGCGCTGGTAGACAGCGACATGCCAGTGGTCACCGTCGCCTCGAACAACGCGATGCTGGAAAAGCTCAAATCCAACCTTGAAGAAGTCCGTGCCCGCGGCGGTGAGCTGTTTGTGTTTGCAGACTCTCAAGCCAATGTGAAGGCGGAAGAAGGTTTGCACGTTTTATCACTGCCGTCGGTACACGAGATTACTGCGCCCATCGTGTACACGGTGCCGTTACAGCTTTTGTCTTATCACGTGGCTGTGTTGAAAGGCACGGATGTGGATCAGCCTCGAAATTTAGCGAAGAGTGTGACGGTGGAATAGACACATAGTCGGACCCACACCAATTTGTAGGATCGTAATAAAGTGGGTAACAACTTAAACGCGTTAGCAACTTTGTAATAAACTCGGTGGCTTACGAGCCTTGTGGCAAAGCCAGGTTATTCTTTCTAGGAGTCTAGGGAATGACCGGTTACAAACTCGAAAAACGTGTTTAGAAGTGGATTAAAAAAGGAAGAGGCAGCGAGAGCGGCAAGGACTACCGTCCCTGGCTCACTCTTACGCAACGGACCCATCATCTTTTTTCCGACATGGAGCTGGCGATCTTTCATTTGCTGGAGTGGAATGCAGTCGTTGCTGACATCCGCGAGCTATGTCTCCTCCGTTTAGAAAATACTCTGATTTTTGCTTAAGAAGCCAACATTCGGCACTCGAAAGTGGGCGGAAATACACAAATCATGTCCTCCGATTTTGTTGTTGATTCCTTCGCGCTGACCGGGCCTGAGCAATTGGTCATGCAGGTTAGAAGCTGGCATCTCCCTGGCGCGATTATGTGCGTTGATGGCTTTACGGGCGCTGACATTTGATATCTCAATTCTTTGGAATCGATTGATTCAGTGCGCCCTGAATGAGAAGCTCGAAGGTGCCACCCAATGAAGTGTGCAGAGCTTTTCCCAGGCCAGCGGCCTGTTGAAATGCACAGTCCATCGGTACTTCAAACTGTTCGATATTCAGCCGCACCGTAGCAAGAGCTTCAAGCTGTCCACCGATCCATTTTTCGTTGAGAAAATGCGTGACATTGTCAGCCTCTACCTCAATCCGCCTGACAACGCGCTGGTCTTATGCGTTGACGAAAAGAGCCCAGTGCAAGCCCCGGAACAGTGTCAGCCGGTTTTGCCGATGTGCTTGGGTTATGTCGAAGGGGTAGCCCATGACTATTTACGTCACGGCACTACCGGTCTAAAAAGAGCCCTCTGGCAGATGATTTATTCAATCCACGCTGTGTTGATCGGGTAAGACCGGCGTTATCTTTGGGTGAAGGCGTAAAGCCGTGTTATTTAGGACCGAAAAATTAGTAACAAGAATAATATATATCAGTCACAGGCCAATATCTAGGCTCGGAGCGCCCAGTGCCGCAATCGCGGCTAATTGGACACTAAAATTTGACGGCTTAATACGGAGGTAGGCTTACGAAGTCCAATGATCGCATTATGACTGCCGAAATTTGGTCGTGCTGTTATGTCATCATGCGGTTCGACCACCTGAAGAAACTGTCTTTCGCCGGCCAGTAACAGAAAGCGTTGCGCAACAAGCCGTTGACTCGCTCACCGCATCCATGCCGAGTCAACCGAGTTTGGCCTTTCTAACGCACCCATAAACTGCTTGGTTCTCCAGCCCTGCGATACGCGCAAGCGTTTGGTGGAGACTGAATTTTAATGAAACAAATAAATCATTTTAAAAATACTTTGACACGTTCGAGTTACTGGTCCATTTTTAACCAGCAATAAATGTCAAAGAGCTTACTTATGCCCCAGCTAAATCTCGATTTTGTTAGACGTAATTTCCCGGCACTGCGAGAGGACGTCGTCCTGTTGGACAACGCAGGCGGTTCCCAAGTTGCAAGTCAGGTGGCTGAACGAATTACCGAATTCCTGTTCTCGGCCTATGTCCAGTTAGGCGCAACCTATGCAACTTCTGCGGAAGCCTCCAAGAAAGTTCATGCTGGACGAAGCGCGCTGGCCACTCTGATGAATGCCGCACGGCCCGAGGAAGTGGTGATGGGCGCTACGTCCACTCAGCTCTTTGATCAGTTGGCTCGAGCGCTCGTTCAGACCTGGTCCGCCGGTGACGAGGTGATAGTCACCAGCTTTGACCACGAGGCGAATATCGGTCCCTGGCGGAAACTCGCTGATCAGGGGGTTGTGGTTAAGGAGTGGGCTTTACGGCCTGGCACTCACCATCCGAATTTGGATGACCTTAGGGACTTGCTAACCCCGAACACCCGTCTGGTGGCAATGACTCATGTCTCCAACATCTTTGGCAGTATCTATCCGATACGCGAAGTGGCCGACCTCGTACATGAGAACAAAACTCTTTTATGCGTGGATGGCGTTGCATTTGCGCCTCACCGGGCCATTGATGTGCAGGCTTTAGGTGCTGATTTTTATGCTTTTTCTGTCTATAAGGTCTATGGGCCGCATCATGCTGCGCTCTATGGTCGTTATGATTTGTTGCAGGCGGCGGGCAATATCAATCACTACTTCTATTCGGACGATAAGGTCCCGGGCAAGCTCGAGCCCGGCAATGCGAATTATGAATTGGCCTATTCGTGCTTGGGCATCACCGACTATTTACAAGCCTTCGCCAAAGCACATGGCGTTGAAGTAGAGGGTCGCGCTGCCATTGAGGCTGCATTCGAAATCATGGCTGTTCATGAGGCCGAACTGGCCGAACAATTTCTGAACTATCTCCGCAATCGCGACGACGTGTTCATTATTGGCGATTCTTCTTCCGATGTTCATCGCCGAGTGCCAACGATCTCCTTCATTTTGGAAGGCTGCAATTCTCGGGATGTGGTGGAGGCCATTGACCCCTCGGGCATTGGCATCCGATACGGCGATTTCAACTCCAAGCGTTTGGTGGAAAGCATGAACTTACCCAATGCAGACGGTGTTATTCGGGTTTCGGCGGTGCACTACAACACATCCGCTGAGTTTGACCGTTTAATTGACTGCCTTGAAAAGCTAGGAAACAAAAAAGGTTAGGAAACAAAAAAAGCTAGGACGAAGCCAGTAAGAAGTAGGACGGGACTGAAACGCAGAAGTCAGTCCCGATATTTAAATAAAACTAGGGACTGTTGACGTTTTCGTATAAGGCATTGAATAAAATAGGCAAACTCGTAATATTGAGGTTCCGACACCACCAATAAAACGAGTTTGCCATGCCCCGATTCATGCTCAGTGATGAACACTGGTCGAAGCTAAAAGGAATGATGCTTCAAGAAAATATTTATAACAAGCGCGACCTGAGAATGATGGTCGAAGGCATGTTTTACCGCCTGCGGGTGGGTTGTCCGTGGCGAGATTTACCCTCTTGCTTTGGCCGATGGAACTCGGTGTATAAAAGATTCAATGAGTGGTCAAAAAAAGGAAAATGGTTGCTGCTGTTCAAAAGCCTGGTCAGCGAACCGGATACTGAGTGGGAATTTATTGATGGAAGCTATGTGAAAGCTCATCAGCATAGCACGGGCGCCAGGGGTGCTGACTCGCAAGCTATCGGTAAAAGTCGCGCTGGAAATACAACAAAAATTCATTTGGCAGTCGATAGTTACGGCTTACCGATTGAGTTTACAGTGACGGGTGGCGAGGTTCATGACAGCACGGCGGCAAGCGAACTAATTGAACCATTACCGCCGGCTAAAGCCGTGGTAGCGGACAAAGGTTATGACAGTGGAAAGATTCGCGAACAGATTAAAAACAAAGGTGCTAACGCCGTAATTCCAAGAAGGTCAAATTCGATCATAGGCAATGCAGATATGGATTGGTCGTTATATCGCCACCGCCATTTGGTAGAAAATGCGTTTGCACGCTTGAAACATTTTCGTGGACTGGCGACACGCTATGACAAATTGAAGCGCAACTATGAGAGCGTCGTCGCCATGGCTTGTGGTTTTTTATGGCTGCCGATGTAATGAAACGTCAACAGCCCCTAGGCTGATCAGGGAAAGCGGACACCCACCCGCTACGTTTACCTCAGGTCGTTAAAACTCACTCTGCTTACTGCTTGCTTGAAAGACTGTGCTGGTGGTGTTGTTCAGTCGTTGAAAAACACAGGGCTTCCCGCTAACTTCGACACCGGAGGCACACTCAATCCAACCGGCAAAAAAGAAGGCACTTGGTTAGGCCGAGTCGCCATCCGAAAAACCGGAAATCTCAACGTTCAAAACTCAGCCGGTGCTGTTCAAGGCATTCATCACCAGCACTGCCGGTTGATAACAAACCGACGGTTTCGGCTATTACATTCAATCCACAACCACAGAGGAGGTGCGGGCCGGGGCATAAGTGGTGCTTACGCAAGACACGCTATCCCTCCCCACCCTATTCTGTCGAAAGGTTGGGGGTAGCCCGTGAAAACTGATGATGAATTATTTTGTAACAGGTGGCACCGGATTTATCGGTCGGTTTGTGATGTCCAGATTGCTAGCGCGCGGCGCCACTGTTCATGTATTGGTGCGTGAGCAGTCGGTGCAGAAGCTGGTGGACTTACGCGAAAATTTGGGCGTTGACGAAAAACAGATCAAGGCGGTGGTTGGTGATTTGACGGCCCCGAGCCTTGGCCTTGATAAAAAAACATTAAAGCAGCTGAGCGGAAAAATTGATCACTTTTTTCACTTAGCGGCCATCTACGATATGTCTGCCAGTGAGGAGTCCCAGCAAGCCGCCAACATTGACGGCACTCGTGCTGCCGTGGCCGCAGCCGAGGCGCTTGGTGCCGGAATTTTTCATCACGTGTCGTCCATCGCGGTAGCCGGTCTGTTTAAAGGCACTTTCCGTGAAGACATGTTTGCCGAGGCCGGTAAACTGGACCATCCTTACTTTCGCACTAAACACGAGTCTGAGCGGGTGGTGCGCGACGAGTGCAAAGTGCCGTTCCGTATCTACCGCCCTGGTCTGGTGATTGGTGACTCTGCTACCGGTGAGATAGACAAGATCGACGGACCTTATTACTTCTTCAAGATGATTCAGAAAATTCGCGGTGCGCTTCCTCAGTGGGTGCCTACTGTAGGGCTAGAAGGGGGCCGTCTGAACATTGTGCCGGTGAATTTTGTGGCCGATGCGTTGGACCATATCGCCCACCTGCCAGACGAAGACGGCAAGTGTTTCCATCTGGTGGATTCTGACCCATACAAGGTGGGTGAAATACTCAATATATTCTGTGAGGCGGGCCACGCGCCCAAGATGGGCATGCGTATTGATTCGCGCATGTTCGGATTTGTGCCACCCTTTATTCGCCAGAGCCTGAAAAATTTGCCGCCGGTGAAGCGCATCAGTCGCGCTTTGCTGGACGATCTGGGCATTCCTGCGTCGGTGCTGTCTTTTATCAACTACCCCACCCGTTTTGATGCCCGCGAAACCGAACGCGTGTTGCAGGGCACCGGTATAGAAGTACCCCGCCTGCCAGACTATGCACCGGCAATCTGGGATTACTGGGAACGCAACCTGGACCCCGACCTTTTTATAGACCGCACGCTGCGCGGAACCGTGGAAGGCAAAGTGTGCGTGGTGACCGGCGCCACCTCCGGTATTGGCCTGGCGACTGCGGAAAAGTTGGCGGACGCGGGTGCGATTCTGGTGATTGGAGCGCGTACGCAGGAAACGCTGGACCAAGTGAGCGCACAGTTGAACGCGCGAGGCGTCGACGTACATGCTTATCAGTGTGACTTTGCGGATATGAACGCCTGTGACCGGTTTATTCAAACCGTTAGCAAAAACCACGGTGCGGTGGATGTGCTGATAAACAATGCCGGCCGTTCGATACGCCGCTCCCTGGACAAGTCCTTCGATCGTTTCCACGATTTTGAACGCACCATGCAGCTGAACTATTTTGGCTCGTTGCGTTTGATTATGGGTTTTGCACCGGCCATGTTAGAACGTCGCCGTGGCCACATTATTAATATTTCTTCCATTGGCGTGCTGACGAACGCGCCGCGCTTTTCGGCGTACGTGGCGTCTAAATCGGCATTGGATTCGTTCAGCCGGTGTGCAGCGGCGGAGTGGTCAGACCGGCACGTTTGTTTTACCACCATCAATATGCCGTTGGTGAAAACGCCGATGATAGCGCCCACCAAAATCTACGATTCGGTGCCCACACTGAGTCCGGAAGAAGCAGCGGATATGGTGGTGAATGCGATTGTTTGCAGGCCCAAGCGCATTGCAACGCGGCTTGGCGTGTTCGCTCAAGTGCTGAACGCGCTGGCGCCCAAGGCGAGTGAAATTCTAATGAATACCGGCTACAAAATGTTTCCGGACTCCATGCCTAAAAAAGGCAAAGAGGTAAGCGCAGAAAAGGGTGCATCCACCGATCAGGTGGCGTTTGCGGCCATTATGCGGGGCATTCACTGGTAACAAACACCGTGTGAGGCACGCACTGGTAACAAAAAAGCGGCGGTGCCAATGCATCGCCGCTTTTTTTCATTCTGCGATCACACTATTCGAAAGGCGGAGGTGGAAAGCCCCCAAGTTCTTGCCAGCGATTAACGATACTGCAGAAAAGATCGGCTGTTTTCTCTGCGTCATAGGCGGCTGAGTGCGCTTCTTTACTGTCAAACGGGATGCGCGCCAGTTTACAAGCCTGAGCCAACACTGTGTGGCCATAAGCCAGGCCCGCGAGGGTGGCAGTGTCAAACGTCGAAAACGGATGAAACGGATTGCGTTTGATGTCTGCGCGCATGCTGGCGGCGAACACAAAGTTGTGATCGAACGTGGCGTTGTGCCCCACAAGAACCGCACGTTTGCAGTCAAAGGCTTTCATCGCTTGGCGTATCGGACTGAATATTTCACTCAGGCCTTCGCGTTCCGGCACCGCTTCACGCTCTGGGTCCCACGGATCTATGCCGGTAAAGTCCAGCGATGACTGCTCGAAATTAGCGCCTTCAAACGGGTCTATCTGCTGCAGGTAAGTTTCACCACGGTGCAGAAAGCCGTTCTCGTCCATGGTAACCATCACCGCGGCTATTTCCAGCAGAGCGTCTTTGGCGGGGTTGAATCCGGCCGTTTCAACATCCACGACAACAGGAAGAAATCCGCGAAAGCGACGGGACATAGGGTGTGTTTGGCTGTTTTCTTCGGTCACTCAAACTCCAACGATGGCGCTATGTGAAAAGGTAATGTAATAAAAGATTACGCCAGGCGCCAGTAAATGGTTTCACCGGCGCCCAGTGGTACGATGCTGCCGCCGGCTAGGGGCAGCTCATCAGGCATGGTCCAGGGCTTGCGTATCAGGGTTACGGTGTCTGTGTTGCGCGGCAGGCCATAAAAATCGGCACCGTTGAAACTGGCGAAAGCTTCAAGTTTGTCCAGTACGCCCAGCTCTTCAAACACTTGCGCGTATAGGCTGATGGCACCAAACGCCGAGTAGCAGCCGGCGCAACCGCACGCTGCTTCTTTGTCGCCTTTGGCGTGGGGTGCGGAATCAGTACCCAGGAAAAATCGTTGGTCGCCGCTGGCCACTGTTTCTCGCAGCGCCTGTTGATGGCGATTGCGCTTAAGAATGGGCAGGCAGTACAAGTGAGGCCTTACACCGCCAACCAGCATGTGGTTACGATTGTACATCAGATGCTGGGGGGTGATGGTGGCCGCCAGGTTGTCGCCTTGGTGCCGACGCACAAAGTTGGCGGAATCTGCGGTGGTGATGTGCTCTAAAACCACCTTCAAGTTTGAAAACGCCGCCAGTGTAGGCGTTAGAACTCGCTCCAGAAATACTTTTTCACGATCAAAAATGTCGATATCGGCATCGGTCACTTCGCCGTGTACCAGCAGCAACATGCCGCAATCGGCCATGGCCTTCAGTACTGGGAAGATATTGGCGACATCGGTTACGCCGGCATCCGAGTTGGTAGTGGCTCCGGCCGGGTACAGTTTGGCCGCCACTATGCCCTGCGCCTTGGCTTGTCGCACGCATTCTGGCGTGGTGGTTTCGGTTAGGTACAAAGTCATCAACGGCTCGAAACGGCTGTTGCCGGCTGCGTTGTGAATACGCTCGGCGTAGGCCAGCGCCTGGTCGGCAGTGGTCACCGGCGGTGCCAGATTGGGCATGATAATGGCGCGACCGAACACTGCGGCGGTATTCGGTACCACGTCATTCAATACAGCGCCGTCACGAACGTGCAGGTGCCAGTCGTCGGGGCGGGTAATTGTCAGTTGCTGGGTCATGTTGCGAGCCACTCATTCAAAGACCGATGCGTTTCAAAAACGTAAAAGATGCAAAAAGTGAAACACGCTGCGCGAAAGACACGCCGCGGCGCTGAAAAATTGGCGTTACTATAACAGAAGGTTGCGCCGTTTGTTTTACTCAAGGGACCCTGATGGCAGCGTCTGCGTTATAAAACGGGTGGCGACCTAAAGATGCAAAGCGGCTGGCCGATACCTAGAAAAATGAGCGTTGAACGGTCACCCAGTGTGGCCATAAAGCCCCCAAAAGGTAATGATTGATGGCGTTGCGAACGCAATTTTTGACCCGTTGCTTGCCGGCAGCCTTGATGGTTTGCCCCTTACTGAGCGCGCCTGCGCTGGCAACAAGCTTTGGCGCAGGCGTCGAAAATAGCCAATGGTATTTGACGGAATCGGTCTTTGAGTGCGCGCTGGTGCACAAGGTGCCGGGCTACGGTCGCGCAACCTTCCGCCACCGTGCGGGTGAAAGTCTGCTTTTTTCACTGGAAGCCGACACGCCGCTGATGCGTCCCGGCAGGGGGGTGCTGGTGGCTGAGGCGCCCAGCTGGCGCCCTGGCGTTGCGCCGCGGCCACTGGGTTTGGTTACAGTTCCGGCCGGCAGCCGCGCGGTTGTGCTAAGCGCCATCCAGAGCATGCAGGTTGCCTATGGTTTGCTGGATGGTCTTTCGCCGACACTCACCCGGCAGTCCTGGTTCAACGCTCAACCGGTGCGGGTGCACGTGTCGAACATCAACTTCGTTTCGCCATTTCAAGGTTATCGCGTCTGTGCGGGTAATCTGTTGCCGGCCAACTTGGATCAGTTGCAGGGTTCGCAGATTCAGTTTTCTTCGGCCAGTGTGGCATTGAGCGATGCCGACAGGCGCAGCCTGGATAAGATTGTGGCCTATGCACTGGCCGATTCAACGGTGACGACGGTGCTGGTGGACGGTCACACCGACAGAATGGGAAGCCGGATTGATAACCGGAAGCTGGCGCAAGATCGCGCCGAGGCAGTGGCGAGCTATCTGAAAAGCCAGGGCGTCACAGAAAGCAAAATTGTTGTGCGCGCCCACGGTGACCAATTTGCCGGGTCAGGAAACTCTGCCCAAAACCGGCGAGTTGTTATTCGCATAGAGCGTGAGGGCGATAGCACACAGCGGCAGCAGGCCAGTGCTACAACTGAACCTGGTGCGGGTTAATGGCGCCGGCGAACAACGGCGCACAAGGCCGGTGCGGGTTCACTTTACCCCGTGCAGTACTTCCAGGTGGGTGGCCACGCTTTGTGCAAGAGCCTTCAGGTGATACCCACCTTCGAGTGTTGAAACGATCCGGTCATTGGCGTGATCTTTGGCAACGCTCGCCAGCATTTCGGTTAACCAGCGAAAGTCCTCTGTTTCCAGATTGAATTCGCCTATCGGATCCAGCCTGTGGGCGTCAAAGCCTGCGGAAATCAGCACCAGTTGTGGTTTGAAGTTCTGTAGCTGTTTCAGCCAGCTAGCTTCTACGGCTTTGCGATACTCTAATGCTGAACAGTCCGCCGGCAGCGGAACGTTAATAATGTTTTCAGCCTGGCGGTGCACATGAGTATGCGGGTAAAACGGGTGCTGGAAACTTGAACACATAAGAATGCGCTCATCGCCGCCGACAATGTCTACGGTGCCGTTGCCCTGGTGAACGTCAAAATCAACAATGGCAACCCGGTCAAGGCGGTGAAAGCTCAGTGCGCGCATAGCCGCCAGAGCCACGTTGTTGTAAAAGCAGAAACCCATGGATTTTCTGCGTTCGGCGTGGTGGCCAGGCGGGCGGGCGCACACGAACGCGTTGGTGATCTGGCTGTTCATCACCATATCAACCGCCTGAATATTGGCGCCGGCCGCTAGGCGCGCAGCGCGCAGAGTATGGGGTGTCATTGCGGTGTCTGGGTCAGTGAACACGCGGCCGTGGGTTGGCTGCATCATGTCGAGCTGCTTTAGATAGCTTTCCGGATGAACACTCAGCAGTTGATCGCGGGTAATTTCATCGGCGCGAACGTAGTCAAGATCTTGGGCGAATGCGGTGTCTGCCAGGTAACTCTGAATGGCGGCAACGCGCTCAGGGCGTTCTGGGTGCTCTGGGCCCATATTGTGTTTGTTGCCGTCGTCGTGGGAAAAAAAGGCGGTTGTCATACTGCGTTGGCTGCCCCGCTGGTGTGTTGTATTTTTCTTATGGTATCAGGAAAAAATAGGTTGCGGTCTTTCTTTGGTTTGACCTTAATTTTAGGCAAAATTCCGCCAATTGACGTTTTGCACCCATTTATCAGCGCCTAAGATACACTGATTGTGATGACCCCGATCTATAAGGAACCTGCGCTTGAGTACTCGATACCTGGAAAGCCTGTTTAATCCCGAGTCTATTGTGGTGGTGGGTGCTTCTGAGCGGGCTGAAAATTTGGGCGGTATGGTTTTACGCAACCTGCTGGGTGGCGATTACCCTGGCAAACTGCTGGTGTTGAACCCGAGCGATTACGACAACGTGCACGGCGTAGCCTGCGCCAAAAGCGTTGCCGAAATGCCGTTTGTACCGGAACTGGCGATTATTTGTACGCCGCCGAAAACCGTACCGAAAATGATTCTGCGCTTGGGCAAGGCCGGTGCGCGTACCGCCATTGTGATGACTGGGGGTATGTCGCGCAGCCACAGCAAAACCGGCCGGCCTTTGATGTATTCGGTACGCGATGCCGCTCGTGAAAGTGGAATTCGGGTGCTGGGGCCCAACACCATTGGGCTGATGGTGCCGGCCCGCAAGTTGAACGCCACCTACGCCCACATGGGGGCCATTCCGGGCCGGGTGGCTTTTGTTGGGCAGTCGGGCACCATCGCCAGCGCGGTTCTGGATTGGGCCTTTGCCCGCGGTGTTGGCTTTTCATATTTTTTGACTCTGGGCGACGGCATGGACATCGACCATGACGATCTTATTGATTACCTGGCCCAAGACACCCGCACTCGCGCTATCTTATTGCACCTTGAGAGCGTGCCTAACCCGCGCCGTTTTATGTCATCGGTGCGGGTGGCGTCGCGCACAAAACCGGTTATTGCCTTGAAGTCCGGCCGGGTTCCAGAATCGGAATGGTTCGTTCACGAGTTGCCGGCTGGCATCAAACACAGCGATCCCATCTACGATGCCATGCTCAAACGCGCCGGTGTGCTGCGGGTAGATGGTCTGGGGCAGATGTTTGATGCTTTGGAAACGCTGACTCGGATGAAGCCCCTGCGCCGTGAATCGCTGGTTGTGATGGCCAACGGGGTTGGGCCGGGTGTGCTGGCAGTAGACCGTTTGGCGTATTTGGGTGGGGAGCTTGCCACCTTATCAGAATCGGCTATTGAAGCGTTGGCAGAGCTGCTGCCACCGTATTGGACGCGGCGTAATCCTATCGACCTGGGCTACAACGCGTCGCCGGAACTTTACGCCAAAGTATTAAAGATTCTGTCGAAAGAACCAAAGCTTGCGAACGTGTTGGTGATGTACGCGCCAAGCCTGACAGGCGACAGCCTCGAGATCGCCAACTCGGTGATCGAGGCCATAAAGGGCACACGGCTTAACGTATTTACCTGCTGGCTGGGCCAGAGCACGGTGATGGATTCGCGTGAGGAATTCTATCGCGCTGGCGTACCATCGTTCTTTAACCCGGAAAAAGCGGTGATGGCATTTATGCAGCATGTGCGTCATCAGCGAGTGCAGCGCCTGCTGACAGAAACCCCGGAATCGTTTACCGATCATTTGTCAGACCACAGCAAGACCCGCCGGGTGATTGTGGATGCGTTGCGTGCCGGGCGTCATTATTTGACCAATGAAGAGGCGCGCAGCGTGCTCAGCGATTACAATATTTGCGCTATAGACACACTGTTTTGCGACGATGTTGATGAGGTGCTGGGGGCATTCTCGGTAGAGCGTCGGTCCATGGATATCACCTTGGTGCACGAGCAGGCCTGCCATCCATTCCAGTCCTACAGTCCTAATCAGAAACGCTATAACTGCACCGTGCCCAAACTGAGCAGCGAGGCCGCCATTATTGATGGCTGTCAGAGTTTGTTAGAAGAATGCGGCAAACATTTTCCGGAAAGCGGTTTTTTGGGTTTTGCGGTGCAGTTCTCCTATCAGCATGTGGGCGGGATTGAGTTCAGCATTGGCATCACCCGCGATGCGCTGTTCGGCCCCTTGGTCGTGTGCGGCGCTGCTGGCGCCCACATCAACGTCATGACCGATCGGCAGATTGCATTTCCGCCGTTGAATATGGTGCTGGCGCGCGAGCTTCTGCGGCGCACCTATATGTACAAGCTCCTGAAAGAGCACAGTCTGGAACCGGAGCATGATATTCGCGCCGTGTCGGAAACCCTGGTGACTCTGTCGCAAATTGTGATCGACATTCCGGAGGTTCAAGGACTGGAAATTTCGCCGCTGTTGTTTAACGACGAAGGCGCGGTGGCCGTTAATGTGGCCATCAACCTGTCTGACGAGCCAGGTAAACCGATCATTCAGCCTTACCCACGGGAGCTTGAGGAATGGGTAGTGCTGCCAAGATCCGGCCGCCGTGTGATTATTCGGCCGGTACTTGCAGAAGACGAGCCTGTCCATCGGGCGTTTCACGAACTGCAGTCACCGGAGTCTATTCGCTATCGGTTCTTTCAGTATCGCAAGCATTTTTCCCGCGAAGACGTGGCGCAGATGGTGCAGATTGATTATGACCGCGAGATGGTGTTTGTTGCCAATGCGGTCCGCGAAGACGGCGAAGGCGAAGAAACCCTGGGTACCGTGCGCACCTGGACCGACGCAGATAACTTGCGCTGCGAGTTTGCGGTAATGGTACACGATAAAATGAAGGGCGAAGGTTTGGGCAAGACGCTGATGGGGAAAATAATCGACTATTGCCGTGCCCGTGGCACCGCGGAAATGGTGGGGGATGTACTGCCAGACAACCGGCCCATGCTGAACCTGGCGGAGCATCTGGGCTTTCACATCAAGTTCAACCAGGATGAGGAAGTGATGGACCTGAGCCTGGTATTGAACGAGCCTGAAAAAGACTGGCAAAAGGAAAGATTAAACAAGGGCGGCCATTGATCTTTAAATCACACCGCCCGCTGTAGAGTTACTCGCTGACCGGGGCAGGGCGGTCTTCGCCATCGATTAAAGCCGAGCGGTCTTCACCGCCTAGAGCCTCGAGCAATCCTGGAATCAGCTTTGCGAGTTCCAGGGTCATCAAACTAAAACTGGCGTCGAATTTCGCTAAGGCGTCGTCAGCGTCAACGTTGTCCAGTTGTTCTTGAAGAGTCTCACCGAACTTGAGGCGACGAATGCCTAGCTCCTCGTCGAGCACGAACGACACGTTTTCGTCCCAGGTAATGGCCAGTTTGGTGACTTGCATGCCGGCCTGAAGATGGTTTTGAATTTCATCCGCCTGCAAGTTCATGCCTTTACAACGTACGACGCCGCCGTCTTCCGCCGGATCTTTTAGCTCGCATTCATCGCCCAGCTCAACGTGCGCTGGTAAATCAATGGATTCGTCCAGCCAGCCAGTAAAGGTGACGATGGGCGCCTGTTCCACGACGGGTGGCCGCACGGGCAACGACCCGATGCTTTTGCGCAGCGCCGAAGCGATTTCTTCAGCCTGTTTGGCCGAGCCTGCATCCACAACCATTACGCCATCTTTGGGTGCCAGATAGGCAAAGCTGCGGCGGTTTTTGGAAAACGCCTGGGGCAGCATTTCCAGCATGATCTGCTCTTTTAGCTCGTCTTTTTCTTTGCGGCGTACTTTTCGGCCCTGATCAATCTCAATGGCTTCGGCGCGCTCCTCCATCAGTTCCTTAATCACCGAGCTGGGCAAAATCTTGTCTTCCCGGCGCAGTGCAATCAAGTGATAGCCATTGGCGCTGTGCACCAGTGTTTCACCGTGTTTTCCCAGCGGGGCTACCCAGCCCTGACGAGTTGTTTCTTGAGGCCCGCAGGGCTTGAACGTGTCTGCCTGGAGCTTTTCTTCCAGCTCATCCGTGGTGATATCGAAGGGCTTGGTAAAACGAAAAACACGGGCGTTGTGAAACCACATACTGGAAGCATCCTTGAGTCAAAATCAGATTGTGCAGGAGTAAAAAGTAAAAGCAGACGTTGAACCGCAGAAGGTTCAACTGTAATAGACAGTGCCGCTATATCTGGATGATTTCAACCAGCACGGTTTTGATGACAAAGCCCAGTACGCCTGCACCCATTATAGTAAACATCATAAAGGTGCCGAACTTCCCTGCTTTGGATTTTTTGGCCAGGTCCCAGACAATAAAACCCATCCAGACCATAAGTCCGGTCAATAGAACAGCCATGGAAATTTGTGAGAATACCGCTTCGTTCATAAACAGTTACCTTGGAAGTTTAAAGCCGGCAATAGTAACGCCAGCTTCGGCTTAAAGCGTGCCCGGCAAGGCGTATTCGGATTATAGCCGCCAAATCGCAAACTCAGGCTTTGGTTTGCTCCTCGCGCAGGAAGACCCAGTTGTTGGCATCAGACTGCTCGGGGCTGAAGTAATAGCCGTCAAGGTCAAACTTTTTCAGGTCTTCGGCTTTGGTGATGCCATTTTTTATGGCGTAGCGACACATCAGTCCACGGGCTTTTTTGGCATAGAAACTGATGATTTTATACTGGCCGTTTTTGCGATCTTTAAAACTGGGGGTGATCAGCCGTCCTGCAAGATATTTCCTGTGCACCGCTTTGAAATATTCGTTAGACGCCAGATTTACCAAGGCGCCGTCATCGTCACTGAGCAGGCGATTGATCTCTTGAGTGATGGTGTCGCCCCAGAACGCATACAGGTCTTCACCGTGCTGGTTTTCAAATTTTGTACCCATTTCAAGGCGGTAAGGCTGCATCAGATCAAGCGGTTTAAGCACCCCGTAAAGGCCGGACAGCATGCGCAGATGCTTCTGTGCGAACTGAAACTCGCTGCTATTGAAGCTTTCGGCGTCCAGCCCGGTGTAGACGTCGCCCTTGAACGCAAGAATGGCCTGGCGGGCATTGCTGGGCGTGAACGGTGTGCTCCAGGCACTGAAACGTTCGGCGTTCAGCTGCCCCAGTTTGTCGCTGATGCTCATCAAGTTGCTGACCTGGTGCGGCTCCAGTTCTTTGAGCTTGTTAATCAGCTCCCGTGCCGGTTCCAGAAAGTCAGGCTGGGTATGGTGTTCGGTTGCCAGCGGACGTTTGTAATCCAGAGTTTTCGCAGGGGAAATAACCATCAGCATGTCAGGCAAACCTCATTGTAAAAAATTAAGAAGCTGGTCTTGGGTAAACGGCCAGCTCAGCTCATTGCCGGTGTCATTGCGGCGTAAAACCGGTATGCGAGTGCCGTAGCGGGCAACCAATTGCTCTGATTGGGTAATATCCACCACGTTCACGGGTATGGGTTGCGGCGTGGGTGAGTTGACCAATAGCGCTTCTGCCAGTTCACACAAGTGACACTGGGCGGTGGTGTAGAACGACAGCTCCATTATTTTGGCTGGGCGTCTAGCTGCTGACCGTTAATTCCCGCGCTGTCGCGGCCCATCAGGTACAGGTAGATGGGCATTAATTCTTCCGGTGCCGGGTTTTGTCGGGGGTTTTCCGCCGGGTACGCGTGGGCACGCATGTTGGTGCGGGTAGCACCTGGGTTCAGGGTGTTAACGCGAATGTTATTTCGCTCGTCATCAAGCTCATCCGCCAACAGCTGGCTTAACCCTTCGATCGCAAATTTCGATACTGCGTAGGCACCCCAGTGGGCTCGCGCGGAACGCCCTACGCCAGACGAGGTAAAGATTACCGATGCATCACCGGATTTGCGCAGCAGCGGTATCATCGCGCGGCTTAGCAGGAACGGCGACATGCTGTTAACTTGCATCACTTTGGCCCACTTTTCCGGGTTGTACAGCTCCACCGGACTGCGGTCGCCCAGAATAGCGGCGTTGTGCAGCAGGCCATCGAGCTTGCCGAAATTGTTTTCAAGGGTCATCGCCAGTTCTTCGTAGTCTTTCATGGCAGCGCTATCAAAGTTCATCGGAACGATGGCGGGCTTTGGATAACCGGCGTTTTCAATGTCGTCGTACACAGAGTTCAGTTTAGACACGGTGCGACCGACCAGTATTACCGTTGCGCCGAAGGCGGCGTAGGCGATAGCCGCTGTGCGGCCAATACCACTGCCGGCGCCGGTGACCATAATCGTGCGATCTTTCAGTAAGTCGGCGGGGGCCTGGTAATTTTGCATGACCTATCTCCGTTTAAAGCAAAAGTGCACGACAAAATCCAACAGGCTGCTGGCCTGCCGGTATCGGTAAGTCGTAGAGGTTATTGTAACAGCTTTGCGAGTTCGCTGACGCTATTGACGGTGTAGTGGGAACCCCACAGATCCACCTCTTCAGGCGCTTCGATGTAGCCGTAACGGACGGCGACGGTGGTCATGCCGGCGTTAATACCGGCGTCGATGTCGCGCTGGTGATCGCCTACGTAAAGGGCCGTCTGCGGCTCTACATTCACCTCCTTGCAGGCCAGAAACATGGGTTCCGGGTGAGGTTTGCGCTGGCTGACGTGGTCTGGGCAAATCAGGGTGCCACAGCGTTCCGTCAGCCCCAGGGCGGCGACCACGGGCGCAGCGAAACGCACCGGTTTATTGGTCACTATGCCCCAGGGAATAGCCCGCTGCTCCAAATTACTCAGCAAGCTGTCCATACCTTCGAACAGGCAGGTGTCTATGGTCATGCCCTGTTCGTAAAGGTCTAGAAATTCGGTGTGTTTCTGCTGGTAGCCGTCATCGCCTGGCTCCAGCCCAAACCCCACACGAACCATGCCACGGGCGCCGTTCGACACCATGCAGCGAATGTGCGGCACCGGCAACTCGTCAAGGCCGTAGGCAGTGCGCATGCGGTTTAAAACACGGACGAAGTCCGGCGCGGTGTCAATCAAGGTGCCATCCAGATCAAACAGCACCGCTGTGGGAGTCAGTTCAGGCTTCACGAGTATCCTTTGCATGCATCATATAGTTGACATCAACGTTGCGGCCAAGCTTGTACACCTTGGTCAACAGGTTATAGGTCATTCCGGTCAGTTCACGAATATCCAGGTCGACATTGCGCAGGTGGTCTGACATTTCCGATGGGCGAATGAACTTTTTCCACTCGTGGGTGCCTTTGGGCAGCAGGCCCAACACGTATTCGGCCCCGATAATGGCAAACAGAAACGACTTCGGGTTGCGGTTGATGGTGGACACAAACAGATGGCCGCCGGGTTTGAGCAGACTGGCGCAAGCGCGAACGATCGAGCTCGGATCTGGCACGTGCTCAAGCATTTCGAGACAGGTAACAACGTCGTACTGGCCTGCGTGCTGTGGGTCGCGGGCCAGTTCTTCCACGGTAATCTTTTGATAGTCGACTTGAACGCCACTTTCCAATCCGTGCAAGCGCGCCACGCTTAGCGGCGCTTCGCCCATATCAATACCGGTCACGTGGGCGCCACGGCGGGCCATGCCTTCTGATAGCAAGCCGCCGCCGCAGCCAATGTCGATGACTTTTTGACCGGGCAAAGACACGCGTTCATCGATGTAGTTGAGGCGCAGCGGGTTAATGTCGTGCAAGGGTTTGAACTCGCTGTTGGGGTCCCACCAGCGGCTGGCCAGGGCTTCAAACTTGGCGATTTCGTTACGATCCACATTGTGGTTCACGTTGGAATCTGAATTGTGGTCTGGATTAGGAGTCGTCATAGTTGCCTGCCTGCTGATGCGATTTGAATACCGTTACATAAAGTTCGTCGCGTGGCCGTTTAGCCGGCCTGATAACGACTAATGCGTTCAGCCCAGTCTGCCACGCGCAGCATAAGGTCGGGCACATCAATGCGTGTTAGTTCGCCATTTTGCACCTGTGGTACTCCGTTGATCCAGCTGTGGCTGACAGCGCGACCGTGCAGGCTGTAAATCAGGTGGGAAGCAGGGTTGTACACGGGTTGTAAAAACGGGTCGCTGAGATCAACAGCGATGATATCGGCGCACTTGCCAGCTTCCAGCGAGCCCAGGTCCTGCTCCCGGCCCAAGGCTTTTGCGCCTTGCAGGGTGGCCATGCGCAGTGCCTGGTGGGCAGAAAGCGCGGCGGGGTCACCGGCCAGATGTTTGGCCATCATCGCGGCGCTGCGCAACTCGCTGAAAAGGTCGAGATCGTTATTGCTGGCAGCGCCGTCGGTGCCTATGGCGACATTAACGCCGGCCTTGCCCAGGCGCTGAGCCGGACATTGGCCACTGGCCAGTTTCATATTGGATTCCGGGCAGTGAACAACGTGGGCGCCACTGTGCAACAGGTGTTCAAGGTCGCTGTCATTAACCTGGGTCATGTGTACGCACTGGGTGTTTGGCCCCAACACGCCCAGCTGCGCCATTCGGCTGACGGGGCGCTGGCCCGAGTGCTGCTCGGCGTTTTGCACTTCCAGCGCGGTTTCGTGCAAATGAATCTGCAATTTCACGCCGGTTTTTTTCTGCAGAGCAACGGCGCCAGCCAAAGTGTCATCGTTAGCGGTGTAGGGCGCATGGGGACCTATGGCGGGCATAATGAATTCATCGCCCTGCCAGGCGTTGATCAACTGCTCGCCCTTGCGCAGATACTCTTCCGGGCCACTGCCCCAGCAGGTGGGAAAGTCTAGCAGTGGAAAGCAGATTTGTGCCCTCATGCCGGCGTCAGCGGCGCATTGGGCGGCAATTTCCGGGAAAAAATACATATCGGAAAATGTGGTGGTGCCGGTGCGCAACATTTCCGCCATGGCCAACTGGGTGCCATCGGCAATAAACTGTTCGCACACAAATTCGCCTTCCAATGGCCAGACGTGGTCGTTCAGCCAAGTCATTAGCGGTGTGTCGTCAACGACGCCGCGAAACAGCGACATGGCGGCATGGCCGTGCAAATTAATGAGCCCTGGCATCAGCACGTGATGTGGCAGATTCAGGGTTTCGCGCGTGCGGTAGTGAGTGTTGGCTTCGGCTTGGGGCAATACGGCAATAATATGACCGCCTTGCACAATCACCGCGTGGTTATGCCAAACCTGGCCTGCAGGTTCGATGGGAATCACCCAGCGGGCGTTGATACGGGTATCCGCCGTGATAATGGTCTCTGCCGTCATGAATCAGCCTTTCGGGCGGGGCGCAGATAACGGGGCGCGCCGATAATAGATACCAGCGCCGTGACGGCTGCGGTGTTGAATCCCACCGCAGCCGTCACGGCGCAGACGCTCGGTTAGAACCCGGTTAGAGCTCGGTTAAAGCCTGTGTCGTTTGTGCTTTAGCCGCCAGGGGCGAACCCATCGCCGGCAACGCGGCCGTTCGACGGTCTAACTCAAGCATGTCCGCCATAATTTGGCCGCCTTCGCGGATAACAAAATCTGTCTCCTCATTATCGGAGTTCAGGTCGGCCGCCTGCAGGTCTTGCCAGTCATTCAGTTCTTCCATGCTGTCTAGTGGCGTTTCGCCGAGCAGTTCAAGACGGGCGTTGGCAATGGTCAGCCGGGTGCGTTCGGTCTGTTTATACTGTTGCTGGCGTTCGTCCATATTCAGGCTGACGGAGTTCTGCTGGCGTTGCTGTTTCAGAAAGTCGATTTCCTGTTGTAGCAAGCGGAACTCGGGGCTGGCTTCAAAACGCTTATCGTGGCGTAGGCGCAGCTCATCAATTATAGCGCTGAAGTCAAAATACCGGGTGTGGTCAACAGCGTCAATTTGGTCCCAGGGCAGGGCGTGGTCCAACGCATCCTCCCCAATAAGGCTATTGTCGATGCGCGACGGAATCTCGATGTCGGGCATAACGCCTTTATGCTGAGTTGAGCCGCCGGAAACCCGGTAAAATTTGGACTGAGTGATCTTCAGCTGGCCGTGATTCAGCGGCCGAACTGCTTGTACCGTGCCTTTGCCAAAGGTTTGGGAGCCTACTACCAGGCCGCGGCCATAGTCCTGAATAGCGCCTGCAAAGATTTCAGACGCGGACGCGCTCATTCGATTTACCAGCACCACCATCGGCCCTTTGAAGGCAACCCCGGGGTCTTTATCGTTCAGAATCTGCACTTCGTTATTGGCGTTACGAATTTGCACGGTTGGGCCGCTGTCGATGAACAATCCCACCAGATCGTTGGCTTCGCGCAGGGCACCACCGCCATTGTTGCGTAGATCAATGACCAATCCTTCGGCGCCTTCAGCCTCAAGCTCCTTCAGCAGCCTGCGTACATCGCGGGTGGTGCTTTTGTAGTTGCGATCGCCGGCCTGCATGGCCTGGAAGTCGGCATAGAAGGTAGGAATGGTGATGGCGCCGACCTTATAAATTTCCCCGTCGCGATCGAGTTCTATCACTTTTTTGCTGGCGCTCTGTTCTTCCAGCTTGACCTGATCGCGCCTGATAGCGATGTCCTTGGTAATGGTCTCGTCGGCCGCGTCAGACGGAATGACTTCCAGTGTGACTACGGAGTCACGCGGCCCGCGGATCAAGTCGACCACCTCATCGAGACGCCAGCCGATCACGTTGACCGGTGTTTCACCCTCTTGGGTGACCGATACAATCCGGTCTGCGGGTTGCAACTGGCCTTGCTGAAATGCCGGGCCGCCAGGAACCAATCGCACTACCTTGGTGTATTCGTTGTCTCCTTGCAGCACGGCACCGATGCCTTCCAGCGACAGACTCATATTAATGTTGAAGTTTTCAGAAGTGCGTGGTGAAAAATACGATGTGTGTGGGTCCCACATGCCGGCAAAGGCGTTCATGTAGGCCTGAAACGCATCTTCACTGCGGGCTTGGTAAGCGCGCTTGAGCTGGGCTTGGTAACGCTGGCGCAAAGTGTCTGTTATGGCGTCGTCGTCGCTACCGTTCAGTCGTTGAGCCAACACAGCGTTCTTGATGCGTTTGGTCCAGAGTTCGTCTAGCCTGGCATTGTTAGCGATCCAGTCGCTGTCAGAACGATCCAGCAATATGCTGTCGTTGCCGCTGAAGTCTAAGCTGCCGACGCCCTGGTCTAGCAGATTCAGAGCAAAATGCAGGCGCTCGATGATCCGCTTTTGCACCAGATTGTAAATGTCGAATCCCGGCTGCAACTTTCCGATGCGCAAGGCCGAACCCAAATGATCCCGCACATCGACAATACCGTCCAGATCGTTTTGGGTCAGGTAGACCTTCTGGCCGTCCAGATAGTTCAGGTACGTGTCGAAGATGTCGCCAGACAACTCATCGCTAACGCGCAAATCGCGAAAATGGGTGAACTGCAGCTGCCTTGCAATCAGTATGTTGGCTCGCGCCTGATCGATGGTGGGCGCAACTGGCTGATAGCTTTGGAGCGACTCGCTGCTGGCGCCGACCGCGAAAGACACGAAAAGCGAAGTCGCGAGCGCTAACGCCTTTAGCGGCTTGCTGCGGGCTACGCGCTGTGAACGCAGTCTTTCCACAATGGACATAAGATCAACCTAACCGAGTTAAATGCTGGTGGCCGCGGTTACAGTGTTCAACCAGCGACCCGTTTAGCAATTGTAGGCAAGCGCTACACGCTTGGCTACTGTTGCACACCTGGCTACAGATGTGCCGTCGCGCCAGGCAACAATCTGTTCACCATTATTACGCCGCAAAGGTGTATGCGGATGATTATGTTTGCCTGCGAAGGGCTCTTAAACCAAGCTTTCAAGCGCATTCACCATGCGTTGTTCCAGCTCTTTGGAGGCTGCAGCGGAGGCAGGAGCCAGGCACCATAATGCCACCAGCTTTTCGGCATCAGTGAGTAGGCTCGCTGATTGTTCAGCAACGCCGATGCTCTGCGCCAGGCGCTGCAGCTGAATCTCTAAGCGCTTACGCTGATCTGCCGCGGGTGACGGCTGGTCGGTGAGTATTTCGGTACGGATAGCCAGTTCCTGAAAATCGATAGGCTGATCGAGCTGATTAAATTTTGTCCATGCCAAGGGAACGTCGGTTCTGTCAATAGGCGCTTGGCCGCGGGCCTCAATGCACCCAGTCCATTGTTGCAGGCGAGTGACCAGTTCCTGCCGCTGTTTGGCTGCGTGCAAACGTTGGCGCACGTCGTTGTAGAGGTCACGGGTGCTGACAGACAGCGCCTGTGGGTTGTAGGTGGTCAGTTCGGTCCAAATGGCGCTAAGCTCATCGCTGCTTGTGCTTGCACTCAGGGCGACATCGGCTCGTTCCAACATCTTGGTGACTTGCTCATCGGCGGCCACCGCGGCTTGCTTCTGGCGGCTATTTTCTCGCTCACGACGGGCAAAAACAGCGTCGCAGGCTTGGCGAAATGCCTGCCAGAGTTTGCGGTCTTCGCGATGACGGGTGATCCCGATAGCCTGCCAATGGCCCTGCAGCTCTTTGGCTTGCACCATGGCGTCGGCCAGTGGTTCGGCGCTGATCAGCTCTTCGGCGCGGGTAACAATGGCCTGCTTCAGAGCTTCATTGCGCTGGCGTTCAGCGTTCAGGTTAGCATCCAGCTGTTTCAGTAACTCGTCGAACTGTTTTTGTAACGGACGATTGTCGCGGAATTCTACCGGCCATGCGGCCTTCCATTCCTGGCGTGCGGTTTGATGAATACGCTCGGCCACTTTCCAGTCAATACTGGACCAGTCGGCCTGAGCCACAAATTCCTGCAGTTGCTGGCAAATCAGTTGACGTGTGGCCAGGTTGGCGCGTTTCAGATCGGATTTTGCGGCAAAATAAGCTTTGCACGGTTCGTAGGCGGCATCGGATGCCTGCCTGAAACGTGCCCACAACAACCGGTCGGAAGAGCCGCCCAAGTTTTTCCATTCTTCTTGCAGCTCTTTGATGTGAGCGGCCTTGGCTTCTGGATCAATAGGCTGTTCTGCCAGGTGTTCCATTTGCTCGCACAGTGCGATTTGCTTGGGCGTAGTGGCAAAGCCCTGCCAGTCGCTGAGCTCATCACACTGGCCTTGTAACAATTGGGTGCGCGCAAAAAACGGCTTTTGATGTCGGGAGTCGAGTTTTTTGGTCACTTGCTGGGCGTTTTTCAACAGCTGTTTGGCGGGCTTCAGCTGTTTGTTTTCCAGGGCACTATCAAGCTCCGTAAGGAGCCTGTCCAGATCTGCTGAAAGACTGTTCTGGCGCGCCAAGTCTGGCTGTTCGATCGGTTCTGCTTTTTTGCGCTGCCTAGCCAGTGTCTGTAGCATAATAATGGGCTCGGGCCGCGGAAACACCATTGGCCAGTCCAGTATGGCGAGCAGGGCTCTGGCCTGTTCTGCTGTCTCAACGCCAAGCTCTGCATCATCTGTATTTTTGGTTTCGTCACCTGAAGCTGCGTTGGTCGCCAGCCTGGTGATTTGTTCTTGCACCTGCGTAAGTCGCTCGTGTGCTTCTACATAGGCGCGCAGAGCAGCGCTGGCGGTGTTGTAATGGCTTTGCTCAGGGGCGCTGACGTCGGTATTTTCACAGGCTTCAAGCCAGCGGTTGTGCTGGTTTTCCAGCAGCGCGTTCAGAGCTGTCAGTGTGGGCGGTTCGTGGCCGTCGTCGGTTTTTAATTGGGCCAGCGTTTCGTCCAGCAGCGTCAAGGTCTGCCTGCGCTGATCGAGTTTTTCATTCCGTTGCCGTTCTTGTAGCCGCTGTTGCTGCGCCTGGCGAATGCGTTCATGGCACTGATGGGTGGCGCCCAGAAATTCTGCGACCTGCTCGTTACTCGCATCAGTCTCTACGCTTTTCCACTGTTTGATCAGCGTGTCCAGACGCGGCTCGTATAAGGTGTTGTCTTCACTGCGGGCTTGGTCTTGCGCTTGTTGAATCAGCTGCTGTCGCTTTTCTTCCAGTTCATTTTGTGCGGCTTGAACGTCGCGCAGCTGTTGAAGCGTTTGACGAACTATCTGGAAAACCCCATTGTCCCGGCCCTTCGCCCGGCGGATAACATCATGCAGCAAGGCTTCGTCGCTCAGGATGCTGGCGGCACGACTGCGAACTTCAGCGGTTAACCCGCCAATGGCCAGCTCTGCCAGTTTTGTTTGGGCCGGCATTCCTTGCACGGCTTCCAGCTGCTTCGCGATCCGAGCGCTGCGATCTTCTTTTGCGGATTTGACAGCTTCCGCTTGCTGAAGCTGTTTGTTGATCGTCGGTGCGGGTGTTTTCAGCTTTGTTGTGCGGGATCTGAACAATCTGCGAAGAAGTGCGGCCATGGGTGTTTTCCTTAAAGTATCTTTCTGGTTGATACCAGTCTGCGGTGTCGGGCAAAGTGTGCCGTTACCGTTCTTCAGCACCGGTTGAGGTTGGCGCTGGACGCTTGAATTTCTAGCTACGAAGCTACCGGGTGTATAGAACGCGAGCGCCAGTCTAGCGTTTTGTGAAGCGATGCGGAAATAGATGTCATGGCAAAATCTGAAAATGATCAGGGTGACGATTATAAAGCCCGCTCTGTGGCGCTGCGCCTACTGGCCCGGCGTGAACACAGTCGGCTTGAGCTTACTCGTAAGTTGTTGCAGCGCCAGTTGTCAAAAGCGGTTATTGAAACGGTGCTGGATGACTATCAAGAGCAGGATTGGCTGAGCGATGAACGCTTTGCCGAAGCCTATGCGCGGCAGCGTATTGAAGCGGGTTACGGCTTGCTGCGCATAACGGGTGAATTGAGCCAACGTGGCGTGTCTGAACGTGCTGACACTCTGCGGGCAATGAGCTCGCAGGATTGGTGCGACCAAGCCGTACGATTGCGCCGTAAGCGCTTCGGGCTATTGGATTTGCGCGGGCAGTTGGAAGAGCGCTTACGCCAGATGCGGTTCCTTCAACGCCGCGGATTTATCCAGGAACAAATTAATGCTGCTTTGGACTCGGTAGAACCGGCATGAAGGCTAAAGGCACCGGGCTCTGAAAGATCACAGCGTAGGTGGTACGTCTGTCAACTGATCGGGTAAGGCGGCCTGAATTTCTGGTGCAGCCATAAGCGCTTCGCCGTCGTTGCTAGGCCGTGTTAGGGAATCATCGGCTGGCACAATGTCCGGTGTTGCGGCGGGATCGGTCATGCGCACCAGTACGTCGTAGTAGCGGCGGATGTTCTGAACATAAATCACTGGCTCGTGGCCGCGGGCATAACCAAATTTTGTCTGGCTGTACCACTCTTTTTGCGCCAGCAGCGGCAGAAATTCTTTTACATCCAACCAGCGGTCCGGATTTTTTCCGGCCTGTTCGGTCAGTATGCGTGCGTCTTCCAGGTGGCCAAACCCAACGTTATAGGAAGCCAAGGCAAACCAGGTGCGGTCGGGCTCTTCAATACGGTTGGGAATCTGGTCGTGCACGATTGTTAAGTATTTGGCACCGCCGCGAATGCTCTGCTCAGCGCTGAGGCGATTTTTGACGCCTACGTATTTTGCCGTTGAGCGGGTAAGCATCATCAGTCCGCGTACGCCGGTGGGCGAGGTTGCCCGAGGTCGCCAGTGGGACTCTTGATAGCCAATGGCCGCCAGAAGCCTCCAGTCTATGGCAAATTGATCGGCGTAAGAGCGAAATAGGCGTTCATATTCTGGCAGGCGTTTTTCAGTGTGGCGCACAAATGTTAACGCGCCAACGTAGTTCAGCCGGTTCAGATGACCGTAAAAACGTTCGGTGATCTGCTCTATGGTGCCGTCTTCGGCCAGTATTTCAAAGAATTGCCCTGCAGCATCAATTAACGATTGATCCTGCATGGCCGGAAACAGCCAGGCCAGCTCGCGCGGCGGGCCCAGCGGTATGGCTTCTTTGACATCGGGAAAAAAGACGTGATTCAGTGCCAGTTCGTTGGACGACACCACCGCGTAAGGCAATTCACCGGTCTCGACCCGTGCCAGCAAACCGGCGGCATCCAGACCCGGGTGAACCTGCCAGGACAGCCGAGGGGCACCGATTCGCGCCTGTTCCAGTTGTGGTTCGTGATTGCTGTCGGCGACTACATGCAAGGGTTTGTCTGTTAAGTCGGCAAGAGCTTCGGGTTTGGACGAGTCGCGGTGATACACCACCACTGACTCTACTTCTATACCGGTTGCCAGCGCTCGCATCTGACCCTGAAACTGTTTTTGCCCTGACAGCCCTGCAAATCCTACGTGGGCGAAGTCTTGGGTCAGCACAGATAGAATCTCAGTGTTATCTTCAGCAACGCGAACCCTAAGCTCTACGCCCAGGTGTTCCGCAAATAGCTGCACCAGTTCGTAGTCATAGCCGGTGGCGCCGTCGCGACCTTGGTAATAAATGGAAGGCGCAACTCGGGTGATAACATGCAGTACACCCTCGGCTTTGATCTTTTGCAGGGTTGTTGGCCGTGAACAGGCACTCAAAGCCAAGGCAAGCGCCAGCAGTGCCGCTATGACTGAGCTCCTGCGAACCCGCTTGGGCAACGACAACACTCGCTGGGAAGTGAGCTGCAACTGAGTGTTTGCCGGCAAAAGCGTTATCTCCGTAGGGTTTTAAGCGGGCGCCCGGCCCGTTTCTGATTGTCTGTCTCAGTGCCGACAGGTTGCTGCAATCATCTATGTTGTACGTGGCCCGGTCAATTGAAGAGCGATCAGCGGCGTCCTTGAGGGCGTTGTTTGGTAAGGTACTGGTCGCTGTATCCCGGAGGCACTTTCGAGTATGATGCGCTTCTAAAATGTCTTCCCAAACCCCCGCTACGCGCGATACAGGTTGCTACCATGCTTGAACTTCGCGGCGCACCAGCGCTTTCACCTTTTCGTTTTAATAAACTGTATGCCCGCCTGAAAGGCAGCGTCCCCGAAATTGACCATGTGTACGCCGAATTCATGCACTTTGCCGATTTGGATGGTGACTTGTCTGACGCGGAACAGGCGATTCTTGATCGCCTATTGAGCTACGGCTCGAGCGTGTCCGTAGAGCAACCCGAAGGCGTGTTGTTTCTTGTGGTTCCCCGCCCTGGCACGCTTTCGCCCTGGTCATCCAAGGCAACCGACATCGTGCGCAACTGTGGCTTGCGTCACATTCTGCGCATTGAGCGGGGTATCGCTTACTATGTGCGTTCAGCGAAGAAGCTAAGTCTGGAACAGCGGGGAAAAATTGCGGCGCTTTTGCACGACCGCATGACCGAAAAAGTATTTCATGAGATGGGCGGCGCCGAGTTGCTGTTCAGTCACGACGAACCTCGCGAGTTGGGCCGCGTGGGCATTCTTGCCGGCGGCCGCAAAGCACTGATGGCCGCCAATCGTCGTTTGGGTATGGCGCTGGCGGACGACGAGGTCGATTATTTGGTGGCTGCGTTCTCCGATCTGAAGCGTGACCCCACAGACGTTGAACTGATGATGTTCGCCCAAGCCAACTCTGAGCACTGTCGCCACAAGATCTTCAATGCGTCTTGGGACATCGACGGCAAAAATCAGCAGAAATCTCTGTTCGAAATGATTCGCAACACTTACGAAATGAACAGTGAAGGCGTGTTGTCTGCTTACAAAGACAACGCCTCTGTTATTGCCGGAAGTCGTGGGGGCCGTTTCTTTCCGGATTCGAACACCGGTGTTTACGGCTATAATCAGGAAGATATCCACATCTTGATGAAAGTAGAAACCCACAACCACCCGACGGCGATTGCGCCATTTTCTGGAGCCGCCACGGGCGCCGGTGGAGAAATTCGTGATGAAGGCGCAACCGGTCGTGGCTCCAAGCCAAAAGCCGGCTTGAGCGGGTTTACGGTTTCTAACCTGAATTTGCCGGGCGACACCCAGCCCTGGGAAATCGGTTATGGCAAGCCAGACCGTATTGCCTCCGCGCTGGACATCATGATTGAAGGCCCGATCGGTGGCGCAGCTTTTAATAACGAATTTGGCAGGCCAAACCTCACGGGCTATTTCCGTACTTTTGAAGCCAAGGTTGCAGGCCCTGCAGGTGAAGAAGTGCGCGGCTACCACAAGCCGATCATGATTGCCGGCGGCTTGGGTAACATTCGAGCCGAGCACGTAGAGAAGGGCCATATTCCGCTCGGTGCCAAGCTCATTGTTCTGGGTGGTCCGTCAATGCTGATCGGTCTGGGCGGCGGAGCAGCATCCTCTATGGATTCTGGTTCCAGCAATGAGAATCTGGATTTTGCCTCGGTGCAGCGTGGCAATCCGGAGATGGAACGCCGTTGTCAGGAGGTGATTGATCGCTGCTGGCAGATGGGTGACAGCAACCCGGTTTGCTTCATTCATGACGTCGGCGCCGGTGGTCTGTCAAACGCTATGCCGGAACTGGTAAAAGACGGCGGTCGCGGCGGTAAGTTTGAGCTGCGTGAAATTCCCAGTGACGAGCCGGGTATGTCGCCGTTGGAAATCTGGTGTAACGAGTCTCAGGAACGTTACGTTATGGCCGTGGCGCCAGAAAATCTGGAGTTGTTTGATGCGCTTTGTCGTCGTGAACGTTGCCCTTATGCGGTGATTGGCGAAGCCGCTGAAGAGCACCACCTAGAGTTGGCGGATTCGTACTTCAATGATAAGCCGGTCGATTTGCCGATGGATGTGCTGTTTGGCAAAGCTCCGCGTATGCATCGCAGCATTACCCGCTCGTCATTTACCAAACGCCTATTCGATTCCACCCGGGTGGATTTGCACGAAGCGATTCGTCGCGTGCTACGTCTGCCATCGGTGGGTTCCAAGAGTTTTTTGATCACCATTGGCGATCGCACCATTACCGGGCTTGTGGCGCGGGATCAGATGGTGGGCCCGTGGCAAGTTCCTGTTGCAGATGTGGCGGTAACCGCCAGTTCCTTTGACGTGCGGAGCGGCGAAGCCATGGCTATGGGCGAACGTACGCCGGTCGCCGCGGTCAACGCGCCGGCGTCTGGCCGTATGGCGGTGGGTGAAACTCTGACCAATCTGGCCGCGGCGCCCATCGCCAAGCTGTCAGATGTGCGCTTGTCAGCAAACTGGATGGCCGCGGCTGGCCACCCGGGAGAAGATGAAAACCTTTATGAAACCGTGCGTGCGGTGGGTATGGAACTTTGTCCAGAGTTGGGTATTACCATTCCCGTCGGCAAAGATTCGATGTCCATGAAAACCGCATGGGAAGAAAACAGTGGTGAGCAGAAAAGCGTTACGGCGCCACTTTCGCTGGTGGTCAGTGGCTTTGCGCCGGTTACCGACGTGAGGCTGACGCTAACGCCGGAGCTTCAGCTGGACGTTGGCGATACCGATCTTATTCTGGTAGACCTCGCTGCGGGCCAGAACCGCCTTGGCGGTTCGGCGTTGGCTCAAGTATATGGCCAGGTTGGCGCAGTAGCGCCGGACCTGGACGATCCGGAAGACATGAAAGCGTTTTTCGCGGTGATTCAAGGCTTAAACGCTGACCGGAAACTGCTTGCCTACCACGATCGCTCGGATGGCGGTCTTTTTGTCACTTTGGTCGAAATGTGCTTTGCCAGTCGTGCTGGTATCGAGATCAAGCTGGACGGAGTGGCGGAAGACGCCTCGCAGTTTGCTCGCGAACTGTTCAACGAAGAATTGGGCGCGGTGATTCAGGTGCGTCGTGACGATACCGAATTCGTGCTGCAGCAGTTTTCCGCCGCCGGACTAGGCAACCACACGATTGTTATTGGTGAGCCGACTTCGGAGGCTCGTGTACAGATGAGCTTTAACGGCGAGTTTGTAGTGAATGAGCCGGTGCTTGATTTGCAGCGCCTTTGGAGCGAAACCAGCTTCCGTGTTCAGTCCTTGCGTGATAACGAAGACTGCGCGCGGGAAGAGTTTGACAACCTTCTGGACGCCAACGATCCGGGTTTGCAGGTAGTCACCACGTTTGATATTAATGAAGACATCAGTGCGCCCTTTATCAACATGGGCGCGCGACCCAAAGTAGCTGTGTTGCGAGAGCAGGGTGTAAACGGTCACGTTGAAATGGCGGCGGCGTTTGATCGTGCCGGTTTTACCGCTGTTGACGTACACATGAGCGATTTGTTGTCCGGTCGAATGTCATTGGAAGGCTTTAACAGCTTAGTGGCTTGTGGCGGCTTTTCGTTTGGTGACGTTTTGGGTGCTGGCGGAGGCTGGGCCAAATCCATACTGTTCAACGATCGTGTGCGTGACCAGTTCGCAGCCTTCTTCAACCGTCAGGACACCTTGGCTCTGGGCGTGTGTAACGGCTGTCAGATGTTGTCCAGTCTGCATGAACTGATCCCTGGCAGTGAAGGCTGGCCGCGCTTTGTTCGCAATCAGTCAGAGCAGTTTGAGGCGCGCCTGGCTATGGTAGAGGTGTTGCCTTCACCGTCGGCTTTCTTTGAAGGAATGGTGGGTTCACGTATGCCCATTGCCGTAGCGCACGGCGAGGGCCAGATTGAGTTGAGCAGCAATATATCACTGGCGTCGTTGGCAGAAAGCGAACAAATCGCTTTGCGCTACGTAGACAATTACGGCGCCGCTACTACGCGTTATCCGTTTAATCCTAACGGTTCTGAGGCTGGCGTGACCGGTTTCACAACTCGTGACGGCCGGGTAACGATCATGATGCCGCACCCGGAGCGTGTATTCCGCGCAGCGCAGTACTCCTGGCAACCAAAAGGCTGGGACGAAGATGCGCCATGGCTACGGATGTTCCGCAACGCGCGGCGTTGGTTTGGCTAAGTCGTTGGTGTAAAAGCCGGGCTTTTTTCGGCTCTGTTAGAAGAGCTGGTTAATGCCCGGTTTTTTTCCTTAAATTTGTGTTTTTTGGGGATATCAAGAGAAAAAATTGCATAATTTACAAAAAAAACTCTTGACTGATAAACTTTATACACATTTTCGGGCATTCACTGTACGTTCTGTAAACAACCTTATGATTTACCATGAGAATTTCAGTAAGAAAATTTAAGTAACTGATAAATAACAACTATTTTTAAGCGGCGATTTTGTCACCAATCTGTCTTAAAGGCAGCATTGGCGGGGTTTTTGGGGCGCTACTTTAAAACTTTCCCCAGAGTTATCCACAGAATCTGTGGGTAACTTTTTTTGAATCTTCAGTTGTTTAAAGTTTGATCGTTTGGGAGGGATGTTGTGTATAAGATTTGCTATTTTGTACCAGAAAGTCATCTTGACGACACCAAACGTGCACTGTTCGAGGCTGGAGCGGGACGCATCGGCGATTACGATCAATGTGCCTGGCAAATATTAGGGCGAGGTCAGTTTCGACCACTGAACGGAAGCCAGCCGTTTATCGGTCAAGCGGGTGTGCTGGAAACCGTTGCAGAGTACAAGGTGGAGTTGGTGTGCGCTGAGGGCTGCGTGAGACATGCCATCACTGCGTTAAAAGCGGCGCACCCCTACGAGGAGCCCGCCTACGAAGTGCTTGCTCTGACGCCGTTTTGATCAGGTCTCTCGAGACTTCGCCATAGGACGACGAATACTGTCCACGTGAATTTCGAACGTCTGCTTTTTCATATCGTCTATAAGAAGCTCAAGGGTTTTACGCACGGTCGGAAATGACAGTTCGTCCCAAGGAATGTCTGATAACTCAAACAACTGCGTTTCTAGTGACTCCTCGCCCGCACCATATTCACCCTCAATCAGCGTGGCGCGGTAATATATGTGCACTTGATCGATGTGTGGGACGTCGATCACGACGTAAAGGCCCTCAATGTGAACTTCTGCGAGAGCCTCTTCACGGGTTTCACGAACAGCGGCCTCTAAGGTCGTCTCCTGATTTTCCATAAAGCCTGCAGGCAGAGTCCAGTAGCCGTAACGAGGCTCGATGGCGCGGCGACAAAGAAGAACACGGTTGTCCCACACCGGCACCGTACCTGCGATAACACGAGGATTCTGGTAATGAATAGTGTTGCAGTGGGTGCACACGTAGCGGTGACGATTGTCGCCCTCGGGAATTCGCTGCTCTACTTGTTCACCACAGTCACTGCAGTATTTCATAGCTTTCCCCGTATACTGATGGTAGATGTCTTAAAGGTCGTTAGTTTAACCATCTAAGCCACCTTAGCGCCATGGCGCCTTCGATTTAAGAGTGCCAGGAGATACTTTGAAGCATTTGTTGCATTCCCGGTTAGCAGACTACCGGCCTAACGAGCTGGCGCTGGATTACCCTGAAGCTGGTATTTTGGTGCCCATCACCGACAACAGCGGTAATCCGGAGATGTTGTTCACTTTGCGATCTGCCCATCTTACAACCCATCGTGGTCAAGTTGCGTATCCGGGTGGTCGGCGCGACCCCGAAGACGAAAACCTGGTGGTGACGGCTCTTCGGGAGACCCATGAGGAAATTGGCTTGCCGCCAGATCAGGTGCAGATTGTATCGTCGCTAAGCCAGGTTGCTTCCCGCGCTCGTATTCTTGTAACACCATACGTAGGCGTGGTGCCCGAAGACTATCCACTACGTCCCAATCCCGCAGAAATAGAAAGCGTGTTTCGTGTTCCCATAGCTTGGCTGCTGGAAGACCGGCGTGAGCGTACTGACGCCTTGTCTTTCATGGGCAGCATCATTCATGTGCCCTGCTACCGCTGGGAAAAATACCAGATATGGGGTTTGTCAGCCGTAGTGCTGGTCGATTTTATGAACGCTGTGTACGATGCTGGTATTGATCTTGAACGACCGCCCTCGCGTTAATTTTGTGGTGTTAATCGGTTCAAGAACCCAGCAAAGACGGCACGCTTCGAGAGGAAATTATGTTTTACACATTGAATGACAGGGTTCCGGTGCTAGAAGGAAGTGGCCATTTTGTTGCCGACAACGCCTCGGTAATCGGCAGCGTTCGCTTGTCAGACAAAGCCAGCGTGTGGTTTAACGTGGTGATTCGCGGTGATAACGAGCTGATTACGATTGGCGAACAGAGCAATGTGCAGGATGGTGCCGTATTGCATACCGACCCAGGATCGCCGTTAAACATCGGCCGTGGTGTAACTGTAGGGCACAAAGCCATGCTTCACGGCTGTGATGTAGGCGATTACTCGTTGATCGGCATCAACGCAGTTGTGCTGAACGGTGCCAAAATTGGCAAGCATTGCTTGATAGGAGCAAATACTTTGGTACCAGAGCATATGGTGATACCCGACGGTTCTATGGCTATAGGCTCGCCGGCACGGGTAAAACGTCAGTTAAGCTTGGAGCAGCAAACGATGTTGGAAACGGCCGCACTCAGTTACGTTAAGAATGCTGCGTACTATCTGAACAATCTGCAACCCTGTGAGCCCGAGCGATGAGCGTTGCTGATAAAGTCGGATCGCCTTGTGTCAGCGTTTGCGCGCTTAATGAAGACGATGTGTGTATTGGCTGCCATCGTTCCGTTGATGAAATCATGAGTTGGATGCAAATGAGCAACGACAAGCGGCGCGAGGTATTGCGTTTGGTGGCCGAGCGCGAGAAAAAAGCTTTAATTTGAATCGGGCTGCTGGCCGTTCAAAATCATCCGATGGAATCGTTATGGAACAAAAAATAGCAGACGTCACCCTGGGAACGCCGTTAACAGAGACCGCGTTCAGGGTTCTGTTTTGCGGTGCTGGTGAGTTGGGTAAAGAAGTTGTCATAGAGCTGCAGCGCTTTGGTGTGGAGGTTATCGCTGTTGATCGTTACGCCAACGCACCCGCGATGCAGGTTGCTCACCGCAGCCACGTCATTGATATGCTGGATGCTCAGGCATTACGGCGGATTGTCGAGCTTGAAAAGCCAAACCTGATTGTGCCGGAAATTGAAGCCATCGCTACCGCAGAGTTGGTCAAGCTCGAAAACGAAGGTTTCACGGTGATTCCGTCGGCAAGGGCTGTGCATCTGACCATGAATCGTGAGGGCATTCGTCGGTTGGCAGCTGAAGAGCTGGCATTGCCGACGTCTCCTTTTCGGTTTGTAGGTACTAAAGAAGAGTATTTAGCGGCTGTGGAAGAGGTGGGGTTACCATTAGTGGTAAAGCCGGTAATGAGTTCGTCCGGTAAGGGTCAGTCAACGGTAACCCGCGCCGAGCAAATCGAAGCTGCGTGGGACTACGCTCAAAGCGGCGGTCGTGCTGGTAAAGGAAGAGTGATTGTTGAAGGTTTTGTGGACTTTGAGTATGAGATCACTTTACTGACGGTGAAGCACCGCGATGGCATATCGTTTTGCGATCCTATCGGCCACCGTCAAGAGGAAGGTGATTATCGCGAATCCTGGCAGCCACAGCCGATGTCGGATCTCGCGCTTGAGAGCGCGACCCGAGTTGCTCGTACCGTGGTTGAAAACTTGGGTGGCTTGGGGGTGTACGGCGTAGAGCTATTCGTTAAAGGTGACAACGTTTGGTTTTCGGAGGTGTCGCCGCGGCCTCACGACACAGGCTTGGTGACGCTGATCAGTCAGGATCTTTCTGAGTTTGCGTTGCATGCTCGGGCAATTCTTGGTTTGCCGGTTCCTGCCATACGTCAATACGGCCCGGCAGCATCGGCGGTGGTGCTGCCGGAAGGTGATTCGAAAAGCATCCGATACAGTGGTATGCAACGGGCGTTGGCTGAGCCTGATACACAGTTACGTCTGTTTGGTAAGCCGGAGCTGAGTGGCCGGCGTCGCATGGGTGTCGCACTGGCGCTGGCAGATTCCGTTGACGCTGCGCGGGAAAAAGCGAGAAACGCCGCAAGCGCTATTAAAGTAGCTCTGAACTAGCTATAGTGATTAGGCCAATTCAGGGGGCTGTTCATAGACACCTGACAGGCAACTCACGGTCAGTCAGAAGTTTTGTGATAAAGTTCATATTGGCTGTTGACCTGTTCTGAGAAGTCTGTAGAATTCGCATCTCGCTTGAGGGCAAGCCGCTTCAAAGGGGCAGGAATTGAGCGTAGATTGTTTGGTAAGACGTTGAAAGGTTTGGAGAT
>Ga0307951_1000166_pt1 | contig 37085 bp, 33 predicted proteins | sample OrgLakmetagen374_FD_201842 | JGI IMG/M metagenome (GOLD analysis project Ga0307951, IMG submission 201842) | Saline water microbial communities from Organic Lake, Antarctica - #374 | ecosystem: Environmental > Aquatic > Non-marine Saline and Alkaline > Saline | place: Antarctica: Organic Lake... | reverse complement strand
TCACTCTGGAGGACGAAAGCGGCAACGTGAATGTGGTGGTGTGGCTGGCCACGGCCCGCAAGCAGCGCAAACCCCTGCTGACTGCGCGATTACTGCATGTCAAAGGTGTTCTGGAACGGCAGGGGGATATTGTTCATGTGATGGCGGGGAAGCTTTCCGATCTGAGCCATTTGATAAAAACTCTTCCCGTGAACGCCAGAAATTTTCATTAGGCGTTTCTTGCTAGAGCCATAAAAAAGCCCCGCACTTGGCGGGGCTTTTTAGTGCGACAGGTGCCGATTAGCTAAGCAGCTTGATCATCACACCTGCAGCAACCGCAGAGCCGATAACACCGGCCACATTCGGGCCCATAGCATGCATCAGCAGGAAGTTCTGCGGGTTGGCCTCAAGGCCGACCTTGTTAGATACCCGTGCAGCCATAGGCACAGCGGATACACCGGCAGAACCAATCAGCGGGTTGATCGGCTCTTTCGTGAAGGCATTCATCAGCTTGGCCATCAGAACACCACAGGCGGTACCCACACCAAACGCGACGATACCCAGCCCGAGAATGCCCAGTGTCTGGCCGTCCAGGAATTTGTCCGCCATCAACTTGGAGCCCACTGAGAGCCCAAGGAAGATGGTCACAATGTTAATCAGCGCGTTCTGGGCGGTATCGCTCAAGCGCTCAACCACACCACACTCACGCATCAGATTACCAAAGCAGAACATACCCAGCAGCGGCGCTGCATCAGGCAGGAACAGAACCACAGCAATCAGCACCACCAGCGGAAAGATGATTTTCTCTTTCTTGCTGACCGGGCGCAGCTGAGACATCTTGATGGCCCGTTCCTTTTTGCTTGTCAGCGCTTTCATGATCGGCGGCTGAATCATCGGCACCAGTGCCATGTAGGCGTATGCTGATACCGCTATGGCGCCGATCAGATGCGGCGCAAGCACGCTCGATACATAAATGGATGTTGGGCCGTCTGCGCCACCAATAATGCCGATGGCAGCGGCTTCCAGAATGGTGAAGTCCAGAACACCCAGCCAATCCAGCAAAGCCGCGCCCAGCACGGTACCAAAGATACCAAACTGCGCTGCTGCACCCAGGAGCATTGTCTTGGGGTTAGCCAGCAACGGGCCGAAATCGGTCATCGCGCCAACGCCCATGAATATAAGCAGGGGCCCGACGGTGCTGCCGATAACCACGGTGTAGAAGTTATATAGCATGCCGTTGGCATAGCCTAAATCGTGCGCTATGGAATTTGCCATGCTGACACTACTGTAGCCGGCATCATTGAAAGCCATCTTGAAAGCGTCTTTGACTTCCGGCGTCACCACCTGACCAGCCTGATAGGCCACGTCGAGCGTGCCTGCAAGCGCTGCTAACACCTGAGGCTTGGCAAAGTGAATCGCGTTTTCCGCGGCAGACAGAGCAAGCCCTGCCTCCGGAATATTCGCCAGGACGCCACCGAAGCCAATCGGCACCAGCAGCAATGGCTCAAAACCCTTGCGAATAGCAAGGAAAAGCAGAAGCAGGCAGACGACTATCATCACCACCTGGCCCGGCTCTATGTTGAACAGGCCACTACCTGTCCATAATGTCATTAATTTATCCATGGAATGCTGGCCCTTATGCGATTGTCAGCATTTCATCATCAACAGAGACGGCATCACCGACCTTGATGAAGACTTCGCCGATAGTTCCGGCTTTTGGTGCGCGCACCTCGGTTTCCATTTTCATGGCCTCGAGGATGATCATCACATCACCTTCTTCAACGATATCGCCCGGTGACACCAGAACCTTGAAGATATTGCCTCCCAACGGAGCCGGAACTGGCTCACCACCACCAACAGGCGCAGCAGCTTGCTGACCGCCAGAGGTTGAACCGTCACCGCCCTGAATCTGGCTGATCTCTCCGCCCTCGTTGACAGCAACTACGTACTCTTTGCCGTTCACCTCGACGGTGTAAGTCTCTGGCCCGCCTTTCTTCGCCGGTAAAGACGACGCGGCTGCATCTGCAGCGGTGGGAACAGGCTCGAATGCATCGGGGTTGCCACGATTCTCAAGGAATTTCAGACCGATTTGCGGGAAGAGCGCGTAGGTCAGAACGTCATCAATCTCATTTTTGGCAAGCTTGATGTTTTTCTCACCGGCGATTTTCTTCAGCTCGTCGGTCAATTTGTCCATTTCCGGATCGATCAAATCTGCAGGGCGGCAAGTGATCACTTCTTTACCATCCAGAACCCGCTCCTGCAATTCCTTGTTGAAGGCAGAAGGTGCTGCACCGTATTCGCCCTTGAGGATTGCAGCCGTTTCCTTGGAAATGGACTTGTAACGCTCGCCAGTCAGCACGTTCAGTACTGCCTGCGTACCAACGATCTGGGAGGTTGGGGTCACCAGCGGGATGAACCCAAGGTCCTCGCGAACCTTTGGAATTTCTGCCAGAACCTGATCGAACTTGTCGCTGGCGTTCTGCTCTTTAAGCTGGCTCTCCATGTTGGTCAGCATGCCACCCGGCACCTGAGCAATCAGGATACGTGAATCGGTACCTCTCAGGCTGCCTTCGAACCTGGCGTACTTCTTACGCACTTCACGAAAGTAACTGGCAATTTCTTCAAGCAGATTCAAGTCGAGCCCGGTGTCGCGATCCGTGCCTTCAAGAATCGCCACCACCGCTTCCGTAGGCGAATGGCCATAGGTCATGCTCATTGAAGAGATCGAAGTATCCACGTTGTCGATACCGGCTTCTGCCGCCTTGATGGCGGTAGCGGTAGACATGCCCGTGGTTGCGTGGCACTGCATGTGAATCGGGATGTCCAATTCTTTTTTCAGGCGGCTGACCAGATCAAACGCCACGTACGGCTTGAGAATGCCGGCCATGTCCTTGATAGCGATGGAGTCTGCGCCCATATCGGCGACTTCCTTCGCCAGCTCGACCCACATCTCAATCGTGTGGACCGGGCTGGTGGTGTACGCGATGGTGCCCTGAGCGTGCTTGCCTGTCTTCTTAACAGCCTTGATAGCCGTAGCCAGGTTCCTCGGGTCGTTCATCGCATCGAAGATACGGAACACATCGACGCCGTTTTCGGCGGCACGATCACAAAAACGTTCTACCACGTCGTCTGCGTAGTGGCGATAGCCCAGCAAGTTCTGCCCGCGCAGCAGCATCTGCTGCGGCGTGTTCGGCATCGCTTTCTTGAGTTCGCGGATGCGCTCCCAGGGATCTTCGCCCAAATAGCGAATGCAGGAGTCGAATGTTGCTCCACCCCAGGATTCCAGAGACCAGAAGCCCACCTTATCCAACTTCTCGGCGATTGGCAGCATGTCATCAAGGCGCATGCGGGTAGCCAGCAGCGACTGGTGAGCATCACGCAGGATAACATCCGTAATCCCTAACGGTTTCTTTGTGTCTGTCATCGTGTCAGCCTTCTGTTTAAAGGTTCTAATCTGTCTGCCAGGTCACTTCTTGTGGCGTGACCGGTACTGTGCAATGGCCTTTTTTATCGCTTCAGCAGTGTCAGGATCAACTGATACAGGTGCCGAAGACTTTGCACGTGAAGTACGGGCCGGAGTGGCCGGTTCAGGCGGACCAAACCGGAGAAGCAGTTTGGACATGAGCAGGGTTGCAAGCACCAGAATAATCAAAAAGACGAATACAAAACCCATGCCTGCGATCATCAGATCGACGGCTTGTGACATCAGCGGCTCATTCATAACGAATAGCTACCTGTGTTGTGTTGTTGATTTCTCCGAAAACTGCCAGAGAAGGCTTCAGACTTTAGTCTAAAACCATCGCACGCAATCCGGGAGGCAAAATCCCGCGTAATTTACCGTTTTCCGATGCGCTGAGCAAGCTAATTGCACCTTTCAATAAGGGTTTCCCGAGTGCGGGGCCCCGAATTCATGCATACCGCACTCGCATTTTACGACCCTTGATCCGCCCGCTCTCCAGACGCGTGAGCGCTGTTGCAGCGGATGCTTTTTCGATGGCCACGAAACACTGAAAATCAAACAGATCAATCTTTCCAACGGCACTGCCCGGGAGGCCCGCCTCCCCCGTGAGGGCGCCTAGCACGTCGCCCGGACGCACTTTATCCTTCCGGCCTCCGGCAATGCAGAGCGTTTTCATAACGGGCGATGTAGGCTTGAGAGGCGTTGCCAGTAAATCAGGGGTCGCACCCCACTCCACCGCACTTTTTCGCTGCGCTTCCAGCCGGTTGATTTTGTGAGACTGAGCAGGCGTGCAAAAGGTAACAGCCAGACCCTGCTCGCCTGCGCGGCCAGTACGACCGATACGATGGGTGTGTACCTCGCTGTCCCGGGCCGGCTCCACATTGACCACCAGCGGCAGCGATTTGATGTCCAGCCCCCGAGCCGCAACATCCGTGGCCACCAACACTGAACAGCTTTTATTTCCGAACCGCACCAGCACGCTGTCGCGATCTCTCTGCTCAAGGTCGCCGTGCAGGGCCAGTGCTGAAAATCCACGCTCGTTCAGTGCGGCAGCCACATCATCGCACTGCTGTTTGGTGTTGCAGAAAGCAAGGCAAGAGTCAGGCTGATGCAATGATAGCAACGCACTGAGAGCCTCAATTTGCTGTCCCGGCGACAGTTCGTAGAAGGTTTCAGTGATGTCTGGGAGCACAGAGGCCTGCTCGATCCGCACGTCCACAGGCTCTCGCTGGTAGCGTTCACTCAGGACACGAATTGACTTTGGCCAGGTTGCCGAGAACATCAGGGTTTGCCGATTTTGGGGGGTCTGGCCAATAATATCCTCAACTGCTTCCTCAAACCCCATATCAAGCATCCGGTCTGCTTCATCAAGAATCAGCATTTTCAGCCGGTGAAGCCGCAAAGTGCCTTTGCGAAGATGATCCTGAATTCTGCCAGGCGTCCCGACAACAAGGTGCGCACCGTGGCTCAGTGACCCAATCTGCGGGCCAATGGATACGCCGCCACAGAGCGAAATGATCTTCACATTATCTTTGGCCCTTGCCAGCTCACGGAGTGCCTTCGCCACCTGGTCGGCAAGCTCCCGCGTAGGACAGAGCACAAGCGCCTGAACGGAAAAACTTGCGACATCAAGCTGCTCAATCACCGGGATACCAAAAGCCGCTGTTTTGCCGCTCCCGGTCTGAGCCTGTGCAATTACATCTTTACCGGCCAGCGCAGGAGGAAGCGCAGCTGCCTGAACCGGTGTCGGATTGTCAAAGCCCAGTTTCTCAAGGTTGGCGCGCATGGGCGCGGAAAGATCAAGCTGACTGAAAGACGACATAAACAGGATTCCCGGTAAGGTAGGCAAATAGCTTCAACTAGGTAGATAGCTTTAACCAGGTAGATAGCTTCGACGTGACGTTATTGGTGCGTATAATCAGTACATTCTATCAGAATTCGAAACTCGCGACGGAGCTGTTATGCCATCCCTTCAGGATCAACTTTTGAAAGCCGGGCTTGCCGACGAAAAAAAGGCCAAGGCGGTAAGAAACGAGAAAAGAAAAAAGCGCAAACAGCAGCCAAAGGGAACCGAGGAAGTCAACGAAACCGAACTGCGCGCGCGCCAGACCAGAGAAGATAAAGCCGATCACGACCGGCAACTGAACCTGGAGCGTCAGCGGGAAGCTGACAAAAAGGCTGTTCAAGCGCAAATCCGCCAGTTAATCGAAACCAACCGTCTCGACCGGTCCGGCGGCGAAACCGCCTACCAGTTCGCCCACGACAAAAAGATCAAAAAGCTCTATGTGGCCGATACCATAGCCGACCAGCTTGCACGAGGGCGGCTTGCAGTGGTTATGCTAAACGATTCGTATGAAATTGTGGCTGAAGGTGTTGCTCGAAAGATTATGGAGCGGGACGAGTCAGCGGTGGTTGCTCTGCATGAGCGCCAAGCAGATGACTCAGGAGACGATGATCCTTATGCCGGATACGAAATTCCTGATGATCTGATGTGGTAATACAGCTCAAATTCTCCCAGCTATACATAGCAGAACGCCCCAGCCTGCGTGGTGTGCAAACTGAGGCGTTCTGGTTCTAATTTGGTGCGGCTGGGAGGATTCGAACCTCCGACCGCTCGGTTCGTAGCCGAGTACTCTATCCAGCTGAGCTACAGCCGCGCATTCAAACTTACAAATCGGTCGAAACTCTGATCGCCTGGTTCGTAGTAGCCAGGTGTTTTCTGAAAAGTGGTGCGGCTGGGAGGATTCGAACCTCCGACCGCTCGGTTCGTAGCCGAGTACTCTATCCAGCTGAGCTACAGCCGCACATTGCTCTCTATCTGATCTGGCAGTGCCACAATAAGATAATGGCGGAGAGGGAGGGATTCGAACCCTCGGTACGCTTTCGCGTACGGTTCCTTAGCAGGGAACTGGTTTCAGCCACTCACCCACCTCTCCTTGAGAACGGGGCGTATACTACCATAATTTTTCTGTTTTCATAGGGTTGACACAAGTTTTATCAGCTATTGCCGGGTTCCGGTTCCTCAACGCCTTTTTCGTTCTGAATACGTTGATAAATTTCTTCCCGATGAACCGCTACCTCTTTCGGTGCGTTTACACCGATGCGAACCTGGTTCCCCTTGACTCCGAGTACGGTGACGGTGACGTCGTCGCCGACCATCAGAGTTTCGCCAACACGGCGAGTCAAAATTAACATGCTCTATACTCCCTTTGTGCAGAGTTGCCTGCTTTGGCAAGTCTATACTTTTTGTTTATAAGGTGGCATCGCTTACATATCCAAATGCGTATAAAAACTTACACGGCCTAGCAAAGCTGGATTTTGCGAATGTCACCCCTCTGAACCTCTACCCGTATCGATTTACCGCACAATCGGTAATGATCAGGCTTCCTCTACCGCCGGCTTGTCCAGTTCAAACGCACTGTGCAACGCCCGAACCGCAAGCTCAAGGTATTTCTCATCAATTACGACTGAAATCTTTATTTCCGAAGTCGAAATCATCAGGATGTTGATGCCCTCGTTCGACAAGGCTGCGAACATCTTGGTTGCCACGCCTGCGTGGGAGCGCATCCCGACACCCACAATGCTGACCTTGGCTATTTTGCTGTCACCAGTGACCTGACGCGCGCCAAGCTCGTCAGCCACTTGCTGAAGTATAGACTGGGCGCGCTTGAAATCGTTCCGGTGTACCGTGAAGGTGAAGTCGGTGCGGTTATCGGCACCGACGTTCTGCACAATCATGTCTACCTCGATATCAGCATCACTCACCGGCTTAAGAATGCGCAGCGCGCTGCCGGGCGTATCGGGCACGCCCGCAATGGTGACCTTGGCTTCATCACGGTTGAAGGCAATGCCGGAAACGACCGGTTGTTCCATGACGTTTTCATCCTCAAGAGTAATCAGAGTGCCCTCTCCCTCTGTAAAGCTGGAGAGCACCCGTAAAGGTACGTTGTATTTACCTGCGAATTCGACAGCGCGGATCTGGAGTACCTTGGACCCAAGGCTGGCCATTTCGATCATTTCCTCGAAGGTGATCCGCTCCAGTCGGCGGGCGCTGTCCACCACTCTCGGGTCCGTGGTGTAGACGCCATCCACATCTGTATAAATCTGACATTCGTCCGCTTTCAAAGCAGCAGCCAGTGCTACCGCGGTGGTGTCCGAACCACCCCGGCCCAGGGTGGTGATATTACCGGCGTCGTCAATGCCCTGAAACCCTGCGACCACGACCACTCGCCCAGCATCCAGATCCTCACGCATGCGCTGCTCGTCGATCTGCTTGATGCGTGCTTTGGTGTGGCTGCTGTCGGTGAGAATCCGAACCTGCGAGCCAGTGTAGGAACGAGCCGGACAGCCGCGATTCTGAAGCGCCATGGACAGCAAGGCGATCGTTACCTGCTCACCTGTAGAAACTAGCACGTCCATTTCACGCGGGGTGGGCTCCTCCATGATTTCGTTGGCAAGACCAATCAGGCGATTGGTTTCACCGCTCATGGCTGAGACAACCACCACCACATCGTGCCCTTCGCTGCGAAAGCGGGCTACCTTTTCGGCAACCGCTTTAATGCGTTCCGTGGTTCCTACCGAGGTGCCACCGAATTTCTGAACCAAAAGCGCCATTGTTTTTGCGATACCCTAGCTGAAAACCACAGGAAACACCTGCGAACCAAATAAGCCGGCGAGTATAGACGTCCGCACGGCGTTAAAACAGACAGTTACCCCAGATTCTTTTGAACCCACTCCGGGATGCCAGCCAGCGCATCGGCCAGCTTTGAAGGATCATTTCCGCCACCCTGCGCCATATCCGGGCGCCCACCACCTTTACCGTCAACCTGTGCTGCAAGATGCTTCATCAGATCGCCAGCTTTAATCCGGCCCGTGGCTGATTTGGTGACACCGGCAACCAACGTAACCTTGCCGTCCTCAACGCTTGCCAGAACCACCACGCCTTCACCAAGCTTGTTTTTGAGCTGGTCGGCTGTCTCCATCAGCGCCTTGCGATCAGCCCCTACCATTTCGGCCGCAACCACTTTCAGGCCACCAACGTCTATGGCAGATTCCGCAAGGTCAGAGCCCGCAGAACTGGCCAGCTTCGCCTTGAGCGCATCGATCTCTTTTTCAAGCTGGCGATTGCGCTCCAGTGCTTGCTGAACTTTCTCGATTACGGATTCGCGACTGCCTTTGACCAGCTTGGCGGCTTCGCGAAGGGTCCGCTCAGTTTCATCCACCCATTGCAGCGCGCCAAAACCAGTCACCGCTTCGATACGGCGCACGCCAGAGGAAATACCGCTTTCGGAGGTCATACGGAACAGGCCTATATCACCCGTGCGACTCACGTGGGTGCCACCGCAAAGCTCAACGGAATAGGCGTCCGCGCCCATACTCAGCACCCGCACAACGTCGCCGTATTTTTCACCGAATAACGCCATGGCGCCCTTTCCCTGAGCCTTTTCCATATCCGTGATTTCGGTCTGGACCGGTGTATTGTCCAGAATCTGCTTATTCACCTGACGCTCAATTTCACGCAGTTCGTCCGGGGTGACCGGCTCAAAATGGGAGAAGTCGAAACGCAACTTGTCCGGGTCCACCAGTGATCCTTTCTGGGTTACGTGTTCGCCCAGCACTTTTCTGAGGGCAGCGTGCAGCAGGTGAGTCGCGGAATGGTTTTTCTTGGTGCGCTCACGGCGGGCGTGGTCAATACGGGCATCCACTTCCAGCCCGGAAAACAGCTCGCCTTCGATCAGAGTTCCTATGTGAAGGTGGTTATCACCCTCTTTCCGGGTATCGAGCACCTTGAAACGGCCGCCGCTCCAGGTCAGCAGGCCCGTATCGCCTACCTGCCCGCCGGACTCCGCGTAAAACGGTGTGCGCTCAAGTAAAACCACGGCTTCGTCACCGGCTTCTGCCGTTTTCTCGGTTCCGTCTACGACAACGGCGCGAATGGTTTCATGGCCGTCAATGTGCTCGTAACCGGTGAATTCGGTTTTACCGTCAAACTTCAGGCCAGCGGCATTGTAGTCTATGCCGAATTTGCTGGCCGCACGGGCCATATCGCGCTGACGCTCCATGGCTTTTTCATAGCCTTGGTAGTCCAGCGTCAGGCCGCGCTCACGGGCAATGTCATTGGTAAGGTCAACCGGGAATCCATAGGTGTCATACAGGGTGAAGATAGTGTCGCCCGGAATCTCCGTGCCTTTCAGTTCAGCAATATCCTGCTCCAGCAACCGCAGGCCATTCTCCAGGGTTTTGGCGAACTGTTCTTCTTCCTGAAGAAGGATCTTTTCAATCTGCTTCTGACTGCTGACAAGCTGCGGATAGGCCTCGCCCATCAATTCCACAAGCGCGCCCGTCAGACGGTAAAAGAACGGCTTTGTGGCGCCCAGCTTGTTGCCATGCCGGGCGGCGCGACGAATAATCCGGCGTAGCACAAACCCACGTCCTTCATTGGACGGCATGACACCGTCGGCAATGAGAAATGCGCAGGAACGAATGTGGTCAGCAACCACTCGCAAAGACGCTTCGGTTGTAGCGACCCCGCCCAGGATATCGGACGCCGCTTTCAGCAGGTCCTGCATCAGGTCAATTTCATAGTTGCTGTGAACGCCCTGCAAAACGGCAGTGATGCGTTCCAGCCCCATACCTGTATCAACGGACGGCTTCGGCAACGGCAGCATTTCACCGTCGGCCTGGCGGTTGTACTGCATGAAAACCACGTTCCAGATTTCGATGTACCGGTCGCCATCTTCTTCCGGGCTTCCGGGCGGGCCACCAGCAACGTCTGAGCCGTGATCGTAGAAAATTTCGGTGCAGGGTCCGCAGGGCCCGGTGTCGCCCATCTGCCAGAAGTTGTCGGACGCATAAGGGGCACCTTTGTTGTCCCCGATTCGCACAATACGATCCGCCGGAACGCCAATCTCCTTGTTCCAGATGTCAAAAGCTTCGTCATCAGAGGCGTAAATGGTGACCCAGAGTTTTTCTTCAGATAGCGCCAAACAATCCTTGCCGGTCAGAAACGTCCAGGCGAAGTTAATGGCTTCACGTTTGAAATAATCACCGAAGCTGAAGTTGCCCAGCATTTCGAAGAAGGTGTGGTGTCTGGCCGTGTAGCCGACGTTTTCCAGGTCGTTATGTTTGCCGCCAGCGCGTACACATTTCTGGGATGTGGTGGCCCGGGTGTAGTCGCGATCTTCCCGGCCAAGAAAAACGTCTTTAAACTGATTCATACCCGCGTTCGTAAACAGCAAAGTCGGGTCGTCTACCGGTACCAGCGAACTGCTGGATTCGATGGTGTGACCCTGCTTTTTGAAGTAATCCAGAAACGCCTGTCGCAACTCTGCGGTTTTCATAGCCCTTTGATACCCTTGTTCAAACCCGGCTTGGAGCCGTCTCGGTCGAGGTTAAAAACACATACTTACATGCGTTTGCAAATCGGCTACTCTAGCACACGCCGGGATCAGGAAAAACGTGAAACATCACAGGAGACTTCATGCCCCAACGCTTTCATTCCGAAGACGAACTGCTCGCCCCCGCTACGTTTATCAAGCGGCTGATGGCGGTAGTTTATGACGGACTAATCAGTGTTGCGGTGCTGTTGGTTACCACCTGGGCTTACACTCTGGTAGCCGGCTATCTGATCGGGTGGGAGAAGTACGAGCAGATGGCTGAGGAAGGCTCGATAAAGGCCGACCCGATACTCACCTTCGTGCTGTTCCTGGTTCTTTACTTGTTTTTTGGCTATTTCTGGACCAGAAACGGCCAGACACTTGGCATGCAGGTCTGGCGAATCCGGATTCAGAACCTGAGCGGGATTTCAGTCTCCTGGACTCAGGCGTTGCGTCGCTATGTTGCTGCCGCTGCGATTCTATTTATTGCGCTACTTGGCGCCTTCTATCTCAATGCGGCCACACTTTTCGTGACTATTCCGGCGATTGTCGCCCTGTTTTACCCGATTAACGGCCTCTCCCTGACAGACCGTGCTTCCGGTAGCATCGTTGCGAACTTGCCAAAAGAGACGAAAAAAGCCTGACAAACTCAGTGAGTCTGCCCTCTACCCTGCTCGCCTCATCAGGACGACACCCACTACCGCGTTGACTGCAATGGGCAGCAGGATGGCTATCACCGGATTAAAGCCAAACACCACACTCATGGGCCCGAGCAGGTCCTGCATGTATTTGAACAACAGCCCGACGATCAATCCGGTAAACACCCGGAACCCCATGGTCACCGAGCGAAGCGGCCCAAAGATAAAGGATATGGCCACCATCACCATCACCGCTGTACCCAAGGGCATTAGCACCTTTTTCCAGAACGCCAGCCAGTAATTCGCCGCATTAAGCCCCTGCTCACCCAGGTAGCTGGCGTAGGTAAACAAGCCGCTCATGGACAGATCATCAGGATCGAGAATCAGAACACCCAACACGTCGGGCGAAAGCCCCGACTCCCAGCGCAGTGTAAGGTGCGACTGCTGAGACGTTGCCGTATCCCCGAAGTTTGTGGTGGTGACGTTTTCCAGCCGCCAGTGATCGCCAAGATAAATCCCGCGCTCGGCAAAACTGGCCGACAACAGCCAGCGGTCGGCATCAAATTCGAACAACGACAACCCGAACAGAACACCATTGGGCTGCACCGCGTTGAGATGCATAAAGGTGTCGCCCTCGCGGTGCCACATACCCGACGCGGAAGCCACGTTTTCTCCAGCGCCCTTGGCTACCGCCTTCTGACTCTGAGCCATACGCTCGGACGGCGGGGCCACGTATTCGCCGATCACTATCCCCAGCATCACCACCACCAATGCCGGCTTCATCGCCGACCAGACAATGCGCTTCAAGGATACTCCAGCAGCCCGAATCACCGTCAGCTCGGAAGAGCTGGCCATCGAACCCAGCCCCACCAGGCAGCCCATAAAAGCACCCAGCGGCAGGTAATCGTAGATTCGCCTTGGCAGGGTCAGCAAAACGTACATCAGCGCATCAAGAGCCTGATAGTCGTTTCCCGTATCATCCAGTTCGGCGATAAAGGCAAAAATAAAGTCCAGCGACAGCACCACCACCATCACCAGGAACATGGCGCCGCCAACGGTACTCATGACATAGCGGTCAATCTTACGCATGGCCGCTACCCTCCCGGATCAGCCGCCGCCGGCGCAACCAGGCAGGACCAAATTGCAACCATAGGCCGAAGACAAGGAAGAGCACATGAACCCATAGCAGCCCTATCCATTCAGGAACCTTGCCGCTCCCCAATGCGTCCCGCGCGACGATCAGCAAGCCGAGGTAAGTGATGTAAACCAGCATCGCTGGAAGAAGGTGAAAAAACCGGCCCTGCCGGGGATTCACACGACTGAGGCGTACCCCGAGCAAAGTCACGATGGGTACGATCAGCGGCAACGTAAAACGCCAGTGCAACATGGCCCGGTGCTCCGGATCGTCCGACGCCAGAAGCGCGTGGGTACTCAGCCCCTCTTCCAGCTCTCTGCTGCCCGCATCGCCACTTCTGATTTTCAGGCCATAGGCATCAAAGCCGATCACATCGTAACTCAGGTTGCCGGGCACCCCTTCAAAGCGCGCCCCATCTTCCAGCACCAGGAAACGGCTTCCGGTTTCTTCATCGATAAGTTGGGAGCCTTCTCGGGCGGTGATGATTGAAACCCCCTCACCCTCGTCGCCATACTCGGCGATAAACACCCCCTTCAACCGCCGCTTGTCATCACTGAGGGCTTCGGTGTAAGTGACACGGCCGCCGGAAGAAAGCGACTGGAAGCGTCCGGGAGCCAAAAGTTCAAACTCGGTCGCCTGACGTTGCTCATTGAAAATCTGTTCCACCTGCTTCATGCCCCAGGGCGAGACGTACAGACTCATGGCTCCAACCGTTAACATCACCGGCAGGCTGGCCAGAAGGGTTTTGCCAAGCAGTTGTTTTTCGCTAATGCCACAGGCGTAAAGGACAGTCATCTCGCTTTCAAGGTACATCCGCCCGTACGCCAGCAGAATGCCGATGAAAAAACCAAGGGGTAGAATCAGCTCAAGAAAACCGGGAAAGCGATAGGCCATGATCTGGAACAGTACATCCCCCGCCAGATCACCAGCGGCGGCATCGGCAAGATACTTTATAAAGCGGCCACTCATGAACACCAGCAGCAAGATACCGGACACGGCCAGCATGCTGATAATGACCTGTCTGGCGAGGTAGCGGAAGACAATGCTCAAAGCGGTCTCTCAGTGGCAGACACGACCGGCGTCGCTGAAATTCAAGGTTCGACGTATTCTATGTAACCTTGAGGGTGAATGACAGAGGCTGTCGTTAACAAGCTGTCACCGCTTGATAATTAGTGCCTGAGACCCGATGCTATAGGCATTCGACAATTATTAAGCTGGTTAACCTGGAGAAGCCATGAATTTCACGCTGAGCAGTAAACCCATTTCCGACATTAAGGCTGACTGCCTTGTGGTTGGCCTGCCTGAAAAAGGCGCTTGGCCCGCATCCACCACCGCAGCAGATGAAGCACTCGGCGGGTTAATTACCGCGCTGCAAAAAGACGGCGATGCTACTGGAAAAAACGCGACCACCGCACTCGTGCCATTGAGCGGCCAGCCCTGGAACCGCCTTCTGGTGGTTGGCACTGGAACGGATAAAGATCGCAGCCCCTCAAACTATCGAAAATCGCTGATCGCAGTGGCCGGCCAGATCAAGGACGGCCCTTCGAAGCACGCGTTGCTGGCTCTGGCTGATACGCCCGTCACCGGGCCGGAAGTGTCGGCTTCCGAGGACGCGAAGCTTAATCTCATCGGCCGGATTCTGGAAGATCAGAGCTACCGCTTCAGTGGTTTCAAGAGCGAGAAGCTGCCGGAGCGCAAGCTGAGCAAAGTGACTGTCTGGGGTTCCGGCAGCGGTAAGGCGCTGAAAGCGGCCTTCAACCTCGGGCTTGCAACAGGCCGGGGCATGAACCTGACCAAAGACCTTGGCAACACACCCCCCAACGTGTGCCACCCAACCTGGCTCGCGGAGCAGGCCGAGAAGCTTGCCAAGGATCATGACGTCATCAAGACCGAAATCCTTGATGAAAAGCAGATGAAAAAACTGGGCATGCACAGCTTGCTGTCGGTTTCTGCAGGCAGCGCCCAGCCTGCCAAGCTGATCGTGATGGAATACCGTGGCGGCAAGTCTGACGAAAAGCCCTACGTTCTGGTCGGTAAAGGCATCACCTTCGATACTGGCGGCATCAGCCTGAAGCCGGGAGAAGGTATGGATGAGATGAAATACGACATGGGCGGCGCTGCCGCCGTGTTTGGCGCCATGCAGACCGTCGCTGAAACCAGGCCGAAAATGAATGTGGTTGCGGTGATTGCCGCTGCGGAAAACATGCCCAGCGGCACGGCAACGCGGCCGGGGGATATCGTCACGTCCATGTCCGGGCAGACCATCGAGATCCTCAACACCGATGCCGAGGGTCGTCTGGTGCTGTGTGATGCACTCACCTACGTCAAAAAGTTTGACCCGGAAGTGGTCGTGGATATGGCCACACTCACGGGCGCCTGCATCATTGCCCTTGGCAGCCACGCCACGGGGCTGCTAAGCAATAACGATGGGCTGGCCAACGATCTTCTTGCGGCCGGTGAGCGGGCCGACGACAGAGCCTGGCGCCTGCCCCTCTGGGACGAGTACCAGAGCCAGCTCGACAGCAACTTTGCCGACATGCAGAACATCGGTGGGCGCCCGGCAGGCACCATCACGGCGGCCTGTTTCCTGTCCAGGTTTGCCAAAGACTACCGCTGGGCGCACCTGGATATTGCCGGTACGGCCTGGCTTTCCGGTAAGGCCAAAGGCTCTACCGGGCGCCCGGTACCGATGCTGGTCGATTACCTGATGTCCAATGCCGGAAAATAACGGAGGCAGCCAGAACAGCCCTGAAAAACGCTACTGGTTTTATATTCTGGCCCAGGCATCCCCTGCGGCCAGAAACCTGCACGCCGTAAAACTGGCTGACAAAGCGTTTCAGCAGGGCGACAGAGCCTGCATTGTCTGTGACACCATGCAGCAGGCCCAGGATCTGGACGAGCTGTTGTGGAATTTCAGGCCAGATGCCTTTATTCCCCACAGCATCGTCCCGGATTCGGCCAGTACCTGCTCTGATCCGGTCGCCATTCTGCTCTGCCCTCCCGTGGCAGAGGAGTGGGATACGGTGATCCTGCTGTCGGCCACCCTGCCCGCCGATGCCGACCGTTTCAGACGTCTGGCGCTGATAGCGCACAATGACGAAGAAGTCCTTGATCAGGCGAGGTCTCATTTCAGGCAGCTCAGAGCCCTGGGAATTACCCCAACCGTGCATGACCAGCGAAAGGCCTGATCACCTATATCGGAGTTCGCTGTACTGACTGCCGAGGTTCGCTGCACTGACGGCGACCATGTATAATCTTTGGCTTTAATTTCCCCGCGAATCCACAAAAACGGTCATTAGAAGAAGCCCATGGAAAAAACCTACCAGCCAGAAAACATTGAGCGCCAGTGGTACGAAAACTGGGAATCCAAAGGGTATTTTCGCCCTTCCGGCGAAGGCCAGTCCTACAGCATCGCCATCCCGCCGCCCAACGTTACCGGCAGCCTGCACATGGGCCATGCGTTCCAGCACACCATCATGGATACGCTGACGCGCTTCAAGCGCATGCAGGGCCGGAACACTCTCTGGCAGATGGGTACCGATCACGCGGGCATCGCAACCCAGATGGTGGTTGAGCGCAAGCTGGCCGCCGAGGAAGACAAGTCCCGGCATGATCTGGGCCGGGAAGAATTCATCAAGCGCATCTGGGACTGGAAAGCCGAATCCGGCGACACCATCACTCGGCAGATTCGACGCCTCGGCAATTCGGTGGACTGGGATCACGAGCGCTTCACCATGGACGACGGTTTCTACAAAGCCGTTCAGGACGTGTTTGTGCAGCTCTACGATGAGGGCCTGGTGTATCGCGGTAAGCGATTGGTCAACTGGGATCCGAAGCTGCACACCGCCATTTCTGACCTTGAAGTGGAAAATAAGGAAGAAAAAGGCTTTTTCTGGCACCTTCGGTATCCACTGGCAGACGGCGAGAAAACCCGGGATGGCAAAGACCATCTCATAGTGGCGACTACACGCCCGGAAACCATGCTCGGCGATACCGCCGTTGCCGTTCATCCCGACGACGAGCGTTACCAACACCTGATTGGCAAGTTCGTAGAACTGCCACTGGTCAACCGCCGCATTCCGGTTGTGGCGGACACCCACGCCGACCCTGAAAAAGGCAGCGGTTGCGTCAAGATCACGCCGGCCCACGATTTTAACGATTACGCCGTGGGCAAGCGCAATAACCTGGTCATGATTAATGTGATGACCCAGGACGCCTGCATCCGGTCAGTTGCGGAAGTGGTCAACCCGGACGGCAGCGAGAATTCTGACGTCGATGGCAGTCTGCCGCAACAGTACGCAGGCCTGACCCGCGAAGACGCCAGAAAACGCATCGTCGCTGACATGGACGATCAGGGCCTGGTTGAGCAAGTGGAAGATCACCTATTAAGCGTGCCGAGAGGCGATCGCTCCGGGCTGATCATCGAGCCCATGTTGACGGACCAGTGGTTTGCCGATGCCAAGACCCTCGCCAAACCTGCCATTGAGGCGGTGGAGGATGGCCGCATTCAGTTCGTACCCAAGCAGTATGAGAATATGTATTTTTCCTGGATGCGGGATATTCAGGACTGGTGTATTTCCCGGCAGCTCTGGTGGGGCCACCGGATTCCGGCCTGGTACGACGCTGAAGGCAACATCTACGTGGGCCGCAGTGAAGACGAAGTTCGCCAGAAACATAATCTTGGGGCAGACCTGGCGCTGACCCAGGATGAAGACGTACTGGACACCTGGTTCAGCTCGGCGCTCTGGACCTTCGGCACTCTTGGCTGGCCGGAAATCACCGAGCGCCTCAAAGCCTTCCACTCCACCGACGTGCTGGTGACTGGCTTTGACATCATCTTCTTCTGGGTCGCCCGGATGATCATGATGACCATGCACTTTATGAAAAACGAAGATGGCACACCTCAGGTGCCCTTCCATACCGTCTATGTGACCGGGCTAATCCGCGACGAGCACGGCGATAAGATGTCCAAATCCAAGGGCAACGTGATCGACCCGCTGGATATGATCGACGGCATTGAGTTGGACCCGCTCCTGGAGAAACGCACCGGTAATCTGATGCAGCCCAGGCTGGCAGAGAAGATCGCCAAGCGCACCCAAAAAGAATTCCCGGAAGGCATCACCGCCCACGGCACTGATGCCCTACGTTTTACCCTGGCTTCCATGGCCACGACCGGCCGTGACATCAACTGGGACATGAAACGCCTGGAGGGCTACCGCAACTTCTGTAACAAGCTCTGGAATGCCGCGCGCTACGTGCTGATGAACACCGAAGGAGAGGACTGCGGTGTCAATGATGAGCCGGTGGCCCTGTCACTGGCGGATCAGTGGATTATCAGCGAGCTTCAGCGCTGCGAACAGGACGTCATCCGCCACCTCGACCAGTACCGCTTTGATCTGGCCTCCTACGCGCTCTACGAGTTCATCTGGAATGAGTACTGCGACTGGTACCTGGAACTGTCCAAGCCGGCCCTCAGCGATGACGGCGCCAGTGCAGAGGCAAAGCGCGGCACCCGCCGAACCCTGGTTCGGGTTCTGGAAGCGGTTCTGCGCCTTGCGCATCCGGTGATTCCTTTTATTACCGAAGAAATCTGGCAGCGGATTGCACCACTGGCGGGCAAACAAGGCGACAGCATCATGTTGCAGCCCTACCCCCAGCCCGATGCCAGCAAGCAGGATGCCGGGGTTGCCACAGATATTGAGTGGCTGAAAGGCGTAATCCTTGCCATTCGAAACACCCGTGGTGAAATGAATATTTCACCGGCGAAGCAGATCCCCGTGCTGCTGCGCGGCAACAACCCGCAAGACAAACGTCGTATGGACGACACCCGGCAGTTTCTGATTTCGCTGGCGAAGCTGGAAACCCTGACCTGGCTTGAAGAGGGCGAGCCGCCCATGTCGGCCACGCAACTGGTCGGCGATATGGAAGTGATGGTGCCCATGGCCGGGCTGATCGACAAGGACGCAGAACTCAAGCGCCTGGACAAAGAGCTGGAACGGCTACAAAAAGAAGTTGCCCGGCTCGAAGGTAAGCTTGGCAATGAGAAGTTTACCGCCAAGGCGCCGGCGGAGGTCGTCGAGAAAGAAAAGCAGAAGCTTTCTGAGGCACTGAGCAGCGCAGAGCGACTGACGGAACAGCGATCCGCCATTGAGGCCATGTAATTCATGCAGCCCGGGCCCAAGAGCGCAGATGAGCCAAAGCGTGCAGAAAAGAACGGCCCAATCGCCATTCTTGGCGCTGGCTCTCTGGGGCAGCTCTGGGCTGGCCACCTTCCCGCCGGGAGTGCCGTTTTTCTCAGTCGGTCTTCGTCGCCCTCGCCTGAGGCACACAGCGAACCGTCAATCCTCGAATACCGGCTAGAACATCCCCAGGGTTCACAGACCCACTGCGAAGTTGCGGTGTCTCCCATAAAGGCCTTCCGTCCTGCCCTTCTGCTGGTAACCACCAAAGCCGGCGACACGCTCACCGCGCTGGAGCAGGTGCTGCCATACCTCCTTGAAAATGTGCCGGTGGTCCTGTTCCAGAACGGGTTGGGTTGCCAGCAAGCAATAGCTGACCGGTGGCCCGGCCGCCCGATTCTTGCCGCCAGCACCACAGAAGGCGCCAACCGGCCCGAAACCGGCGTTTTGGTTCACGCCGGCCGGGGCCAGACCTGGATAGGCGGTCTTACGGATAATGGCCAGCGCTGTGTGACGCAAATCGTCGAGCGGCTATCCACCAGCGGGCTTGTGATTCACGCCGAAACGGACATCCATCAACGCTTGTGGGACAAGTTGGTTGTCAATGCGGGCATCAATGCATTTACAGCGATTCTCGACTGCCCCAACGGCGAGATTCTTGCTCATCCATTTTTTCTCGAGCACGTGGACGACCTGACTGAGGAAATTTCGAAAGTCATGGCCATTGAAGCCAGCCATCCTTTATCAGCTGGTGACATTAAAACCCGGATTCACTCCGTCGCCACCAGCACCGCGAAGAACACCTCATCCATGCGCAGCGACCGCCAGCGTGGAAGGAAAACCGAGATTGATGTGATTAACGGCTACATTGCAAACCGGGGCGCGGTCGCAGGTATTGCGACGCCGGTGAACCAAATGCTCATCCGACAAGTAAAACAGTTAACCGAATTCTGAATTGCTTCCCGGCAAACCAAATCAGACCACCTATTTCAGGAGCCAGATCATGGGCAACCGTCTTTCCAAGATTTACACACGCACCGGCGACGATGGATCCACCGGCCTGGCGGACGGCAACCGGATTGCCAAAAACGCCCAACGCGTAGAAGCCATGGGCACGGCGGACGAGCTGAACTGCCATATCGGGCTATTAATCGAAACGCTGGATTCAGACGACGAGCTGATCGAGACGCTGCGTCGAATCCAGCATCACCTGTTTGATCTGGGTGGAGAATTCGCCATTCCCGGCAGCCGGGTGATTGGCGACGATCATATCCAATGGCTTGAGAACACACTGGATACCCATAACGAACCTTTGCCACCACTGAAGAACTTTATCCTGCCCGGTGGCACACCGGCGGCCGCCCAATGCCACATGGCCAGGGCGGTCTGTCGCCGTGCTGAGCGGGTAGTGGTTGCACTGAGTCATGAAGACTCTATCAACACCGAGTCACGACATTATCTGAACCGGTTATCGGATCTGCTGTTTGTCATTGCCAGGGGGCTGGCGCGCCGAAACGACGGCGAGGAAATTCTGTGGGACCAGAAAAAATCGGGGCTGTAAATCACGGCTCAGACACAAGAACGGGCGACCTGCCGTGATCTCGGGTCGCCCGTTCTATTTTGCAGAGATTATACTTTGAACGCTTCCACCAAGCGCTGGAGTGATGCGGTCAGGTCGGACATTTCCCGCGACGAGGCCAGTGTCTCTTCTGCATTGTCGGCCGTTGTCTGGCCCAATACGCTGATCTGCTCGACATTGGCATTCACGTTTTTCGCCACAGCCGACTGCTCTTCTGCTGCCTGAGCAATCTGATGGCTCATGTCCACAATCAAGGAAATGCCTTTGGCAATCCGGTCAAGGGCTTCCGTGACCTCCGTTGACTTCTTCACCGTGGTTTCGGTGACCTCGTGACTGTTGGTCATGGCATTGACGGCCTCTTTCACGCCGCTTTGCAGGCGGGAAATCATGCCTTCGATTTCTTCCGTTGACTTGTGGGTGCGCTGTGACAGTGAACGCACTTCATCTGCAACCACTGCAAAACCACGCCCCTGTTCACCCGCACGGGCGGCCTCGATTGCGGCATTCAGAGCCAAAAGATTGGTCTGTTGGGCAATCGCTTTAATCTCGACCAGAACCTGGCTGATGTTGTCGCTGTCGTTGCTAACCCTGTTTATTACCTCAACCGCACTGGCAATCTCCGTCGCCAATTGGTTGATGGTACCAACCGTATCTGCGACCACTTGACGGCCTTTTTCAGTGTCCTGTTCGGCGTTTCCTGCGCTATCAGCTGCGCGATGAGCGCTCTCAGTCACTTCGTTAACCGCTTCCACCATTTGATTCATGGCTTCGTTGATCTGGCCAGACTCCTCCATCTGGCGGGCCACGGCCTGGCTGTTGGCAGTCGCCGTATCATTCACCCGCGTGGCCTGCTGATCCACATCAGAGGTGGTGCGGCCCACCGAGCGAATCAGCTCGGCCATTTTGTCCGTCATGTTATTGAACTCGGTGGTAAGCTCACCCAGCTCATCCCGGTTTTCGAGATCGATGTGGGTGGTCATGTCGCCCCCCGCCACTGAGCGTGCGGCGCGACTGAAGCTACTGATGGCATTACGCACGGACATGAAGAAGCCCACGTAGAGGTAAACCACGATCAGCAAAATGATAATCAGCGCAGCGATAATCAGTCGCCGCTGAGCCATTTCAGCGGCCAACCTGGAGGTCAGGTTTTCATGGACCACCTCAAAGATCGCCACGGACGCAGCGTCAAAGTGCGCGAGCTCATCTTCGATCAAACCATTGAAGTTCTGCCAGGACATCTCGACGCGCATGGGTGTGATAACGTTTACGTCGAGCTCATTACGTGCCCTCAGCAGACTGCCGTCGAGTTTTTCAAACACGGATCCGGCCGATCTCTTCAGCTGCGGGGAGGCATCCAGAGCAACACCCAATGATGGCCCGAAAAGCGAGGCGCGGTTGGTCAGCTGGTCATAGATTTCATTCAGCGCGTCACTCAGGTTGTAACCTACCTGGCCTTCCAGCAATGCATAGCCGCCGAACGATCTGGCACGCCCCAGAATGCTGCGAGTATCCGGAAGTTCTTCCCTGACCAGGCCAAGCATCAGAAGGTTCTCCGGCGACGCATCCTGAGCCAGGCCAGAGATTTGAATGGTGGCAGACAGTAACGCCTGTGCTTTCTGGACAAACTCCTGATAATACTTGAACTGGGGGTCAATACTGCTTAGGTAGTCATCCTCTGAAACCAGCTTTTTCCAGTCTGCAGTTAGCTGACTGACCTGGTCAGACCAGCTATCGGACGTATCAAACTGAACGTCAGCGCTACTCAATTCTTCCAATATGACGCCAATACGCTGGGCATTCTCATCAGATTGCGCCAGCAGATCGGCGTCGTCTTTAATCTTGCCCGGCGCGCGAAGATCTCGATATGCCATAGACTCCCGCAGCAGCAAATTGACCTTTTCGAGCTGTTCAAGCCCTTCAACACCCCTGGTCATGGTATCGACAGAGCGATTCAGCTCACTGATAACCAGCCATCCCAGCAAAACGATCGGCAACAGAAACAGAACACTGATGAGGCTGAACTTGTAAAACATGGGAAGCCGGTTCATCAGCGACACAGCAGGCTTGATCAGCAGCTTCACATTAACCCCCAAACTTTTTTTAAATATTGATATTCAATTTGTCGGCTAAAGTACTACAAAGTTGAGACTTTTTTCGCAGAAAAATGTAATTTTTATTTTACATCAGTTCAAAGTGCCTCCTGGTTCCGCCCCTTCGGAGTGCAGTCATTTTTCAGTGTGCAACCCTCTTCAGGCAGCTGTCTTCAAATAATTCCAGCGATCACCAGCAACGCCAGCCCGCAGATCCATACCAGCATGCTACGGTTCATCAGGCCCCGGATGGCCGCAAGGCTTCTGTTACCGAAATCCGGCCAGTCATCGGCGTGTACCTTTGAGAAGCGCTCCGGGTCCAGCTCGTAACCGGTCAACGAGCTGTTCGCCGCTGCCATCAGCGTCTGTTTGTTTTCCCCGCTGAAGGAGAGAACCGCAGACTTCCCCCCCTTCAACCAGCCAGCCAGGTCGCCGGCTATACCAAAGGTCAGACTCAAAAGCCTTGCTGGCAAATAGTTCACCCCATTCGCCAGACGGCCGAATCCGACTCGAGCGGCGGCGTGTGGCCAATGGTCTCTCAGGGCAATCAGCGCTCTGGCAGTAAACGCACCACCCACACCGGCTATCACGTACCAGAAAGCGACGACAAAAAAACGTTCGAAAATCAGCCCGATCAGAGTTTCAGACAACGCCCGATGCATGTGCTCGGGAGACGAGGCAGCCCCTCTCTCCTCCGGGGGCAAAAGGTCATTGACCTGTTGCCACGCCGCCTGCATGTCTCCTCTGCGCCAGGCTTTGGTGTATTCATCAAGAATGCTGCCAAGACCCGGGGTGCCCATAAGGCCAAGCAAAAGTAGAAAAGCAAACAGATGAACAGCCAGCGACCAGCCGGCGTCTCGCAAAAAAAATTCTCCCAGTCCAAGTAGCAGCACGGGAACAGCAATTATAAGAAGCCCCCTGCCCAGCCTGGCCTCTCTGCCGGGCGCTACTTTATGAGCCGGGGCGAAGCTTTTGCGCCACAAGACGTCGCCTGAGAGAAGATTGGCATTGTCCAGTTTACGGCGCACCAAATACGCCGCGAGGAAAACCACGAACTCCATCAGCTATTGCTCCTGTCATTCGTCCTTCGTGATAACTGACTCCGGAAGCGCGGCCAATCAAACGCCGGACCGGGATCGGTCTTTCTGCCGGGGGCGATATCACTATGGCCGGTTATGCGCTCGGGGGTAATTTCCGCCCAGGCCGCCATTATCAGGTCAGAAAGGGCCGATAGCTGTTCATACTGTGCGTCGGTATACGGGGTATCGTCGTCTCCCTCCAGCTCTATGCCAACCGAGAAATCATTGCATTCATCCTCACCCTGGAAACTGGATCTTCCCGCATGCCATGCCCGATCTCGGAGGTTCACAAATTGCAGCATAGAACCATCCCGCCGGATCAGAAGATGGGAAGACACCTTCATTTCAGCGATGGTCTCAAAATAGGGGTGAACAGCAGGGTCAAGCTGGTTGCAGAAAAATCGCTCGATTGCGTCGCCACTGAACTGGCCGGGTGGCAGGCTGATGTTGTGTACGACCAGCAGAGTGGGCGCTTTCCCCTCTGGCCGTTCATTGTAATTCGGAGAAGCGCACCAGCGGGCAGACGCGACACGCCCTGTAGCCCGCAATTTACCGGCCGTTTTCTGAAAGGAGGGTTGGACTGCTACTGGCTCGTCGTGATCAGGCAAGGGGTTTCCATTGGGCTGGAGGTCTTACGGGCTTTCAACTGATTGAAGCACAAAGTCCCCGGCCATGCGAATACCGGAAGCGTTTCAGTCCTTGCGACTGCTCCGCAGATTATCAATGATGGACTCGAGAGCCCGGTCAAAGATCAGACCATCATCAAGCATGGCGATTTCATCCATTTCCAGAGCCTTCGCGAGCTCCTCACGCTGGTATTCGGCTATTTTTGCACCACTGCGGTTCACAAAAATATACTTGCCGGTCGCTTTGATGAACGCCGCAAGCTTACATCTTAGCTTGCTGCCATCCCGAGTCATTTCAACCCAGGAACCCACCCGCAGACTATCGGCCCGCTCCAGCCACTGCGACGATACGGCGTCTGCAGACGATTCCTGAACTGACTCTTTGCTTGTGTCTGCCAGTTCCGGTTCTGCCTGATTTTGATTATCGACCGGTTGCTGTGCCTCAACCGGCTCTGGCGAAGGCTCTGGCGAAGGCTCTGGTTTAGTTTTTGCCGCCGTCACCAGACGCTGAAAAACGTCCACATGCGCCAACTCCAGATCCCGAATGGCTGCATCAGTGGCGAAAGGATCCCACGAGATTTCGTGCAATGCAGATCGCAAGCCATCGACAATGCCGGGAATGGCTTTTAACAGCTCGCTGCGGGTGTCGTCTTTCACCGGCCTGGGGTCAACACTCCAGGCCAGGTTTTCAGTCAGGCGTCTGGCCTGATGCCACTGATCACTTTCTTCACCTTCCCGCAGTACCACCCACTGCAGGTATTTACTCAGAGCTTCGTTTAACAGCCTGTCGACGGATTGCGGAAAATCTCGCCCCTCGCGAAGCTCATCGAGCAGATTCCGGGCGGCATCTGATGCACTTTCTTGCCGCGCACGACCTTCTTCAGCATCCCTCAGGCGCTGCTCTACCAGCTCTCGACGGCGACGGTCCAGGTCCATGAAATGGCCGAAGTCGTTGAGCAGATCTGTGAACAGATCCACGTTGTCTGTGTATTCATTCAGCACCCGCTCAATCACCCACTCGATTTTGTCTCGCAGCGGGTCTCTCTGGCCGGCCTTCTTCTCGGTCCAGCCCATGGCGGCCAACGCCAGCTCGTTGAGCAATTTGCGGACTGGATGACCACCACGGTTAAAAAAGTTTTTGTCACTGAGCGCGACTTTCAGAACCGGAATCTGCAACCGGCTGATAATCGCTTTCATGGTGCGATGAAGCTGGCGATCCTCAAGAATGAAATCGAACAGCATGGAAACCAGATTGATGACATCGCTGTCGAGTTGCCCGGCAGTGACCCTTTCGCCCTCCTCATCCACGAACAATGGCTGAAGCTGGCTCGACAAAGGCACGATGTCTTCAGAACCCCACCCCGTCGCTTCAGCCTGAATGCTATTCAGGCGAGTCATCAGTGAGCCACTGTCAAGCACACCACCGCTTCCGGAGCCTGCGGAACCCGGTGCTCTGTGATGGCCGCTATTCCCGCCATGCAACAGCGCCGTGAGCTCAGAAAACGTAGCCTTAACGCCTGATCCAGTGCCACCCGATGACGAAGCCAAAGACGCCTGCTCTGAATTCCCAGCATAGCTGTCGTGGCTATCCTGGCCGCCGCTCGCCGGTAAGGATCTGCCCGGCGGTACCGGCGTGGAAGCCGTCGGAGTTTTACCTTCAACGGGAGGACGTTTCATGTCCGGTAGAACGCCTTCAGCAATCAGGGTTTTGTTAGCGTTCTTGTAGAAATCGCCCAGGATGCCAACCAGCAAACGGTCAAAAAGTTTCAGCACCACCAGTTTGGCGCGAATGTCGATATCCAGATCAGCGCAAGCCTCAGAAAGACCGCCACAGATTACTTCAGGACTCAGCGGCATCTGGCTATCGTGCAGTTTGATCGAGGGCATCAGGTGGGCAACCCGCACGTTGAGTAACCGGATAGCCTCACCGTTCTGACTACGGAGCTTGTTGATGAGGTTGTCGATTGCAACCTGCTGTTCAAGCTGGGAGTGGTCCACAAGGCTGAGTGAATCCTGATCTACCTCATCCAGTGAGCCGGAACCACCTTTGGGCTTGAACTGCCCGATTTCGTTGAATGCACTGCTGACGTGCTGCAGTATCGAAACGGTCATGTTCTTGCGGCGCAGTCGCAGTTCGCGCATCGCATCGAAATAGGCGGACTGATCCTGATTGGTACCTGCTTTGTCCGCAAGTTCGAAGAGCGCATCGTCAGCCTGATCAAAGAATTCAGACATTACTGCTTTCAGCGACTGACCAGATACGTCACGCAAGCGCACAAGTGCCGCCGGCAGGCTGAACCTTTGCGGAATGCTTTGATTTTTCAGGTTGACGACTTTCCGGTCCTGTGCCATTTGGCTACTCCAGACTTGAGCGATAAACATCGGTATTACAATATTAGGCCCTGAGCACGTCAGCTTGTGTCAGAATTTGTCACCTTTTGTTTTTAAGTGATGGCGGTCACACTTTAGCTCTAGTAGAACAACAGAAGAGTAGCACTGAAGACGAGCCCCGTTTGGCAAAACCAGTCCGCCGCTATAAAATCCTCTCGCCCTGCGCGAAACCCTCTGTTCACAAGTTCCGGAGCTTTTGGCAACTGTATGACTCATGACGACCTGCTTAACCAGTCCCGCATTGAAGCGGTAACCCGGAGCCTCCGGGAAGATGTGGGCACTGGAGACATTACGGCACAGCTTATTCCGGCCGATCGCATTAACAGCGGCTACATCATTACCCGTGAGGCGGCGGTTATTTCCGGTCGGGCGTGGGTCGAAGAAGTCTTCAGGCAGGTCGATCCGGGTGTGCAATTAAGCTGGCAGGTTCAGGACGGCGATTCAGTGGTAGCCGGGCAAACACTGTTTACCGTGACGGGTAATGCCCGAAGCCTGCTCACGGCTGAACGATCCGCGCTTAACTGGCTCCAGGCGCTGTCCGGCACGGCAACGCTTTGCGCAGGATACGCAGCACGAGTTGCCCATACAGGGGTCAGGTTACTGGACACCCGTAAAACTATTCCCGGCCTGCGACTGGCCCAGAAATACGCCGTGACCTGCGGTGGCTGCCACAACCACCGGATTGGCCTCTGGGACGCGTTTCTTATCAAGGAAAACCACATTGCCGCCTGTGGTTCAATTGCCAATGCCGTTGCCGAAGCCAGGCGGATCGCGCCAGGTAAGCCCATCGAAGTGGAAACCGAGAATCCATCCGAATTGGAGCAAGCCCTGGCCGCTGGCGCGGACATTATTATGCTGGATGAGTTTTCACTCGAAGGCATGCGTGAGGCCGTGCGCCTGACCGGCGCAGCGGCCAAGCTGGAAGCGTCCGGCGGCATTAACGAACAAACGCTGGTGCCGGTGGCCGAAACCGGTGTCGATTATATCTCAATCGGCGCGCTGACCAAGGATATCAAAGCGATCGACCTGTCGATGCGTCTTGACGCCTGAACCCGATTTCTCAGTGTTCGCCGGACAAAAGCCGATCCATATTTGCCAGCTCGTCAATCAGGCGCTGACTCGATCCCTTCCGGGTCCCGAAATGCTCTTCAGCCATCGGCGCCATTCCTGAAACCTGCGGAAGCGGGTGACCTTCTTCAATCAGTACCTTCATGCGGCCGATGAAAACAAACTGCAGCCACTGGGTAAACGCCAGCCGGTCGATGCCAAATGGCTGTGTGCTTTGCAAAGCTTCGACGGACGGCGGCTCACTTTCCCAGACGCCCAGTTGCCTTAATTCGATTTCAATCCGGATAAGGCTGTCTGCAACTCTGGAGATGTGGTCGGATTCACCGGCCATTGAGCGTTCTCCCTTTTGGTCTGGTCTCTTCGGTTTTCTGGTTAATGTGGCCTATTGGGTTCAATCGGCCAGCGGCTCTAGCTCAACCTTTTCGCCATGCAGCACCGCGAACAGGTCCTCGTATTGTCTGGTTAATGGGTGCTTCGGGGCCATGTGGATCAGTGGTTTTTTGGCCTGGTGAGACTCCTTCATCTTCACTGAACTGGACAGCCTTACTGGCAAAACCGGCAGCCCCTCGTCCATCAATTCGCGAACCAACTGTTTTGGCAAACTGGCGCGGGGCTGAAACTGGTTGGCCACGATGCCCTCGACGACCAGATCCTCGTTGTGATCCTCCTGCAACTCCCTGATTTCGTGCAGGATGCTGTAAAGTGCCTGGCGCGAAAAGTCGTCACAGTCGAAAGGGATCAGGCAGCGCTGGGCCGCTATGAGCGCCGAGCGGGTGTAGAAGTTCAGCGCCGGGGCAGTATCAATGTAAATGGCGTCAAAGGATTCACTGAGTTTTTTCAACGCCTCACGAAGCTTGTAGATTTTGTGTTTCGCTTCCAGCTTGCGCTCGAGAAAGTCCAGCTCCGGACTTGAAGGCATAACGAACAGATTGTCGAAAGGCGTGGCGTGAACAAACTCGTCCGGCCTGCGGTTAAACACAGTAAACGCGACGGTCTGCTCCAGATAATCCGCGACGGTATCTTTCAGCTCCGAGGTGGGCTTGCCCAGCAGGTACTGGGTGGAGTTGCCCTGCGGATCCAGGTCCACAACCAGTGTCCGCTTTCCGCGAGCCGCGCTGATGGCGGCCAGGTTACAGGTGATGCTGGATTTACCAACACCGCCTTTCTGATTAAATACCACGCGCCTCATTTTTATCTCCCAGTGAATCCTGTTTGTTATCTTTCGGTTTTCACTACCCGTTTCTTGCCAGCCACTTCGCAAGCGCACTTACCAGCCCATCACAGACTTCACAAACGGAATGGTCAGACGCCTCTGTGCCTTCAACGAATTATCATCAAGCTGATCCAGCGCTGCCAGCAGTGCTGACAGACTACGAGGGGCCCGCTTGAGGATAAAGGTCGCAACGTCTTCACTCATGACCAGACCACGCTGCTCGGCCCGGGCCATCAGAATGCGCAGGCGATCGTCATCCCTGTTAATCCCCATCTGCAGCAGCAAGCCGTGACGCAACCGCGAGATCAGATCAGGAAGCACGAACGGCAATGCCGTCGGCAGATCGGACAGGCTGATCACCAATTGCCCGCCCTGATCACCAACACGATTATACAGATGAAAGACGGCTTCTTCCCACTCTGCCCGCCCGGCGACCCTGTCCAGATCATCAAGGCAGACCACTTCATTCAGTTCCAGGCCACCGAGCGCCTCCGGGCCGAAGGGCAGGAACTCCTCCATGCTGACGCACACCGCAGCGCGCTGATTCTGCTCCGCCAGATGGCAGACGGCCTGCAATAAATGGCTTTTGCCGGTATCCTGATCGCCACAGACAACAACGGAAGGGGTAGCACTGTGCCGCTCTGTCGCTGCTCGAAGGCGGCTCGAAGCTTTAGCGTTCCGCTCACCGTGAAAGTTGTCGAACCGGGCATCGTCTCTCAGCTTCACACCCAGCGCCAGCTGTCCTGCACTCACGTCCGCCCTGCCCTCCAGGCTTTCACGCCCCAGACAACCAGATAATGGGCACCGCTGACCACGGTTGAAACTGCAACAAGCCAAATACCAACGTCCCTCACCCACGGCGGCATTGGTAAATCCGCCAACAGTACAATGATGGCCAGGGCAACCAGAACCTGAATCAGGGTATTGCATTTACCCGGCAGGCTCGGCTGCATGTCAAACTGCCCGATGCCGTAGTGATAAGCCAGCCCACCGCCCACAATCAGCAGATCCCGGCCAAGCACCAGCCAGAACAGCCAATACGGCAGCACGCCGGTCAGGGTGAGCATCAGATACGCCGCAATCAGTAAGGCCTTGTCAGCCAGGGGATCCGCGATGGCCCCCAGGCGCGTACGCCAGTCGAATTCACGGGCAAGAAAGCCATCGAACGCGTCCGTTGCGGCGGCGATGAAGAAAATGACTAAAGCAGCCCGGTAATCTTGTGACCAGAGAGCAACGGCAAACGGCACCACAAGCAGGAACCGAAGGAACGTCAGCGCATTCGGAATCCAGCGCCAGTTCTGAGCCATACCTTCTCTCCCTGAAGCCCTATTTTGACCGCTCACTCACCACTTCCACCCTCGATAACGGACGCCGGCTGCCAGCGATAATGCAGTACCTGGTAGAGTGATTCGAATGCCTGATCAACCTCGTCCTGCCCGGCCATCAAGGTGTCGTAAACGAACATCTGACCGGAAGAGGTGTCTGCTGCGGGTGTCATCAGAAATGACGTCGGGGCTGCAGTTTCCTGCTGCTCACTCTGCTCGCTGCCGGCCTTACCTTGCTCGGCAGGCAGCTGGGACACTTCCGCCTCAGAGAGTGGCACCAGCCGCGGGTCCAGAGCGATATACCGCTTCAGTTGCTCGATTTCACCGGAGAAAGCAACCCGGAGGGTTACCCGGCTGTCCCTGGTCGCTGTCGCACCAGCACTCTGTACAGGGGACAGATTTTTAAGAACCCGGTTCGCCTGAGCATAAGCTTCAAGCCCTCCGATACCGTGCAAAACAATATCAACCTGGGGCGACTCACCCACATCACTGCCATCTACCGCGTAACGCTCGGCAAAAGCGTCTGCCCACTGGCCGATAACGGCATCCGCCAATGCCTGAGGGCTGGAAGCCGTTAACGATTGTTCAGGACCCTCAAGCGCCATACCGTCAAACACCCATCCGGCGCGCCACTCACCACCCGACCGGCTGATCCGTACCAGCGCGATAAGATCATGGCTGAGCTCTCCGGAAGCCGCCCGGACGTTAGACGTGAACTGTCCCCAGATGTCTGACATCAATTCCCGGCGACCCGCGAATTTCTCCGGTGGCAGTGCAATGGGCAGGCCGCGATCCTCTGCCGCCCGGGCAAAGGCATCCAGCCAGGGCGACGACGCTCCCGAACTCTCCTGCTGATGCAGAAGCGTTCGGGACCCACCGGATTCAACCGCGACCCAGGCAAGCGTCAGCGGACGGTTGGCACCCCAGACCGGCGCATCAACAGACGCCAGGGCTTTATTGACACCGACTGCACCGAAAGCCATTTGTAGGCGATTGCCGTTCTCCTCTGACCTGAGATACTGATAGGACAGCAGCAGGGACTCAGCGTCATCCAGCAGCGCCTGAACGCCCTCCTGACTCAATACATCCCGGGCGCCGGACACCCTCACGAAAACCCGGCCCAAGCCAGCCGAATAGCCTTTAGCCAGATCTTTCGGCTGCGAACTTGCCACCGGCACTTCCACGGAATAAAGCCCGAGTACGGTGGCGGCCGAGACCGGCCATGCCAATAACGACATCACCAGAAGGAAGGTGGCCGTACGAGCTACTTTCTGCGCTATTCCCATAAGGGTAATGCCTGAGCCTTGCATGAATTATCCTGGAAATCGTTTGAATGCTGCCTAGGATACACCATGGTCCTGACTGAAAGTAGCAATCGGGGATTGCGGAATTTCAACAAACAATTGCATTTGGAGCCCTATCCCGCACCTGTTAAAATCCGCCTCCTGACTCACACCTCAACTGGTTAATCATTCCATGAGCGAAGACAAGCCCTCTCTCACCTATCGCGATGCAGGCGTCGACATTGATGCCGGCAATGAACTCGTCAGCCGGATCAAGAACACGGCCGCCAGAACCCGTCGGCCGGAAGTCCTCGGGGGCCTGGGTGGTTTCGGCGCCATGGTGGCCATTCCACCGGGCTACCGTGAACCGGTGATGATCTCCGGCACGGATGGCGTGGGAACTAAACTGCGCTTGGCGATGCAGCTCCAGAAACACGACACCATCGGCATCGATCTGGTGGCCATGTGCGTGAACGATCTGGTGGTAGGCGGCGCGGAACCGCTCTTCTTTCTGGATTATTACGCCACTGGCAAACTGAATGTTGATGTGGCGGTTCAGGTAGTCGAAGGCATCGGCCGGGGCTGCGAACTTGCCGGTTGTGCACTGGTGGGCGGCGAAACCGCTGAAATGCCCGGCATGTACGAAGGCGATGACTACGATCTGGCGGGCTTCTGCGTGGGCATTGCCGAACGCAGTGAAATCATTGACGGCAGCCGCGCTCAGCCCGGCGATGCGCTGCTGGCACTTGGTTCTTCGGGGCCACACTCTAACGGTTATTCCCTGATCCGGAAAATCCTTGAGGTCAGTGAAGCCGACCTTGATCAAAGCATTGCCGGAACAACGCTCGCAAACGCCCTGATGGCCCCCACACGCATCTACGTGAAGAGCCTGCTGCAGCTGGTCAAGGAAGTAGACGTGCGGGCACTGTCCCATATTACCGGCGGCGGACTTCCGGAAAACATCCCCCGGGTTCTGCCTGACGGCACCATTGCCGCGATTGATACGTCCAGCTGGAAATTACCCGCCGTGTTCGAGTGGCTGAAAAACGCGGGCGGTGTTGCCAGTGAAGAGATGTACCGCACGTTTAACTGCGGCATTGGCATGGTGGTCTGCGTACCCGCCAACCAGAAAGATCTTGCACTGGATACCCTTTCGGCGCTTGGCGAGGACGCCTGGCAAGTCGGGGCTATCGAAGCCGGCGACGACAGTTCTGCTTCCGCGTTTGTGCGCTACGCACCCGGGCTGCTGGCGGTATGAAGGCAGATCCGTTAAACGCTCCGCGCATTCTCGTCCTTGCCTCCGGCACCGGAACCAATCTGCAGGCGCTGATCGACGCCAGCCAGCAAAGGGACTTCCCGGGCCAGATTGTCGCTGTCGGTTGTAACCGACCCAACGCCTTCGCCCTCGAGCGGGCAGCGCAGGCCAACATCGACCACTTTACGATAGACCACACCCGCTGCGGCTCGCGAGAGGAATTCGACGGCCTGCTGATGGCAGAAATCCGTCGCCGCAACCCCGATCTCATCCTGCTGGCGGGTTTTATGCGAATTCTGACCAGTGATTTCGTGCGCGCCCTGCGGGGCACCCTGGTGAATGTTCATCCCTCACTGCTGCCCAAATACACCGGCCTGAACACCCATCAGCGCGCGTTGGATGCAGGTGATACCGTGCATGGAACGTCCATCCATTTCGTGACTGAAGAGCTCGACGGTGGGCCGGTGATCGCCCAGGCGCAGGTTCAGGTTGCCAGAGACGACACCGCCGAAACTCTGGCTGAGAAGGTTCAGGCCAAAGAGCATCTACTCTATCCGATCGTGGTTCGCTGGTTTTGCCAGGGCCGTATTCAGCTGGGTCCTGACCATGCGCTCTTTGACGGCCAACCGCTGAATCAGCCGCTGGTGCTTCCCGATGAGCCGGACACATCCGGCGCCTGATTAAACATATCGTCATCGAATGGGCGCGCTGTAAGCGTTATGCTGTTATCGCTAACGAATTCTGAACGGACGATCGCCATGATGAAATCCCTGCTTACTGTGTTGGTTCAAAGCCTCTTGCTGACCGCCCTGGTCGGCATTGCCTCGGCTAACGGGGCAGAGTCCGAACCAGAGTCTGAACCTGCACCCCTGCTGCCTCTGGAAGTCAGTTATAACGCTTCTATGGAAAAAGGCATCACCCTGGACGGCGATGCCCGCCGAAGGCTGCAGGAGCGCGATGATGGCACCTGGCTGTACCGCACTGAGGTGGATTCGTTCATAGCCGACATCGACGAGTCCCTGGTCTTTCGCTGGGACAAAGGACGGGTGGTACCCTTGCGCTACCGCTATAGCCTGTCTGGATTTCTGATCAAGGACCGCAAACAGGCCATTGATTTTGACTGGGAAAACCGCGTCGCAACCGGCCACCATCGGGGCGATAAGTTCTCATTGCCACTGGAAGACGGGGCGCTCGACCCCATGGGCTTCCAGCTGCAACTGCGCCACGACATCAAGGCCGGGCAAAGGGAAATGACCTATCGGGTCATTGATAAGGGCGATTACGATACGGACCGTTTTGCCGTGCTTGATGAGGAAACCCTGAACAGCAGTGGCGAAGCGATAGCAACCTTAAAAGCCGAAAAGGTCCGGGACAGCGACAGCAAACGTAAAACCCTGATGTGGTTTGCCACCGATCAGGATTACCTGCTGGTGCGGCTGCTCCAGGTTGAACCAGATGGCAGCGAGTACGAGCTGAGCATTGACGAAGCCAAGTTCAGCCCCTGAGCGACTTCACTTCATCCGCAATGATCCGCAAGCCCTCGGCGACGCGGTCATCATCCTGGGAGTAAGTCACCCGCAGGCATTCGTGCCGGTGTTTCCAGTCACCTTCAGGCAGGCCCGGGAAAAAATAGTGCCCGGATACGACCAGGACACCCCGTGCCTTCAGACGCTGATAAAGTTCCAGGCTGGTTATGGGCAAATCCGGAAACCATAGCCACAGGAACATTGCACCCTCAGGCTTATGAACGTACCAACGGCAGGTATCCTCGCCCATCGCCTCGTGGAATACCGCAACGGCTCTTTCCATTTTACCCCGGTAAAACGGACAAACCACGTCCCGACTGAGGGACAAAATCTCCCCCGATTTCACCAACGGTTCTGCAAGCATAGCTCCGAAACTGCCGGTGGCCAGATTGATGATCGCGTTGATACTTGAAAGCGCCTTGATCACAGGTTCCGACGCAATCACGATGCCCGTTCTCGCCGCAGGCAGGCCGAGCTTGGACAGGCTCAGGCAAAGAATAATCTGATCATTCCAGTGGGGCGTGGCGTCCACGAACATCAGGCTGGGAAACGGCGTGCCATAGGCGCCGTCGACGATCAGCGGGATATCGTGCTGCCGGGCCAGTTCCTCAAGCCGGTTCAGCTCCTCGTCGGTGATAACGTTACCCGTGGGGTTAGTGGGTCGGGACACACAAATAGCGCCAGTTTCATCCGTCACTTCCACCGCATCGAAGTCCACGCGGTACTTGAACTCATGAACATCAGTAAACGAGATATCCGGCTGAACTGCACGAAACAGACCCGGTTCGATGCCAGCATCGGCGTAACCGATATATTCCGGGGCCAGAGGCAGCAGAATATGCTTGTGATGACCATCGCCGTAGCTGCCGCCGAACATATTAAAAAGCATGAAAAAAGCGGCCTGGCTACCGTTGGTCAGCGCAATGTTTCCCGGCTTGAGCCCCCAGTCATATTCACGGTTCAGTAACTCTACTAAAGATGCAATGAACTGCTTCTCGCCTTGGGGCGGGTCATAAATGCCCACCACCCGGCGCACATCGTCTTCACTCCGGCTCATGTCACCCAGTATCTGCTGAACCCGCTGCTGGATTTCTGGAATGTGGCCAGGGTTACCCCCGCCCATCATGATCATATCGTCACCCGAGGCAAGGGCGTTGCCCAGGTCGTCCATCAGTGAGGTGATGCCGGAGTCTGCGGTGAACTTCTGGCCAAAAGAGGAAAATTTCATATCAGTCGCTCAGGGATATGCCGAGGTTGCTGACGCCATCGTTGGCCGCATCAGCACGGATACGTCCGACAAACTGGGTGGTTGGCGTACGCTGGCGTTTGAAGGAAAGCACCAGATCCCGCTGAAAAACCTTGTCTTCTTTCATCAGCTGGTGCTGTTCCAGTAGCCGCACCAGTTCGTCGTCCAGGCCCTCGCCCTCGGAAAGCTCAATGAAGTTCACCACCGTGGCGGTGGCCATCTGCGAGGCCTCTGTGGCGCGATGCTTCGACGGATTCAGCCGGTTTAACAGCGCCTGCTCCAGCAGCTGGCAGAAGTCGAAAGCGGGATAGACACCATAGGCATCGTAGGCATTCACATCCGGAGACAGGCTTTCGAGCTTGGCCAGCAACTGCGGGATAACCGCCTCGGAGGTGTCTTTTTGCAGCATTTCCCAACCGAGGTCGAGCAGTTGTCGCATTTTTGCGCCGGTTTTCAGGCCCACCGCCTCTGCGAACAATGCGTAGTTGGGGAATGAACGCTCGGCCAGGGCCATCAGAAAGGTAAACTCACGCCAACCCTGCAGCTGGGATACGGCTTTCAGAAACTGGTTGGCGTTCACGTCGGGATACCTCCGCTCAGGTGTGTGGCGCTCATGTGCGAGGCGCTCATGTGCGAGGCAAAGTCACGCCTGTCTGGCCGAAGTACTTGCCGCCACGATCCTTGTAGCTGGTTCCACAGACTTCATCGGATTCGAAAAACAGCATCTGAGCCACGCCTTCGTTAGCGTAGATCTTGGCCGGCAGGTTGGTGGTGTTGGAAAACTCCAGAGTTACCTGCCCTTCCCACTCTGGCTCAAGCGGCGTGACGTTGACGATGATGCCGCAGCGGGCGTAGGTGGATTTGCCCAGGCAGATGGTCAGTACGCTGCGGGGAATCCGCAAGTACTCCACGGTGCGGGCCAGCGCAAAGGAGTTGGGCGGGATAATGCAGACGTCACCGGTGTAGTTTACGAAGCTGTTTTCATCAAAATTCTTGGGGTCGACGGTGGCGGAGTGAACGTTGGTAAAGATCTTGAATTCGTCACTGCAACGCACGTCGTAGCCGTAGCTGGAGGTGCCGTAGGAAATGACCCGGCCTTTTTCGTTCTCGCGGACCTGGTCGGGCTCGAAGGGCTCGATCATTCCCTGTTCCCGGGACATCCGGCGTATCCAGTGGTCGGACTTTATACTCATGGGAGGCGTCTCGTATCCGTCTAAAAAAGTGGGCGTAGTTTACCTGCTCGGGGTTGTGGTGTCGAAGCTTTGGCCTGCCTGAGTCCACTTCAATTCCCGGGGCTGCGCCTACGGTAAGGGCCGGTTCGAAACACGCCGTGGACACATCCCTGTAGGCTTGAGAAAAACATCCATGTTTTTCACAGTTTCGAACCGGCCCTTACCGCAGTCGCGATCAGACTCTTACGGGGCGTCACGCTCGCTGGAGCGATTAATGTTCGGTTACCGACAGACTGGAAATCGAACCTGTCAGATTTCTCTCTCGAGTGGACAGTTCCGCGCTTACCCGACGGGCAATGTCCTTGTAGCGCCTTGCCACTTCCGAATCCGGTTCGGCCGCGACCGAAGGCGTGCCGCCGTCGGTCTGTTCGCGGATGGTGATGTGCAGCGGGAGCTGCCCGAGCA
>Ga0307951_1000129_pt1 | contig 41318 bp, 33 predicted proteins | sample OrgLakmetagen374_FD_201842 | JGI IMG/M metagenome (GOLD analysis project Ga0307951, IMG submission 201842) | Saline water microbial communities from Organic Lake, Antarctica - #374 | ecosystem: Environmental > Aquatic > Non-marine Saline and Alkaline > Saline | place: Antarctica: Organic Lake... | reverse complement strand
CTGCAACTCGATGGCTACCAAGGCTACAATCGGCTGACGCGCCCGGACCGCAAGGGCGGTGATCCGATCATTGTCGCCCATTGCTGGGCGCACGCGCGTCGCAAGCTCAAGGAAATCTTTGACCGCGATGGCTCGGAAATCGCGGCCGAGGGCCTGCGCCGGATCGCCGAAATCTATGCCGTCGAGAAAGACATCTGCGGCACGTCCCCGGGGCAGCGCCTGTCAGCGCGGCAGGCGCGATCCGCCCTACTGGTCGAAGCCTTCGGCACCTGGCTGCAAGCGCAACGCCTGCGCATCTCGGCCAAATCGCGCCTCGGCGAGAAGCTGGCCTACATCCACCGCCACCGGGACGGATTGCAGACCTTCCTGACCGACGGGCGCGTCGAGATCGACTCCAACAAGGTCGAGAATTTGGTCAGACCGATTGCTTTGAACAGGAAAAACGCGTTGTTCGCCGGTCATGACGAGGGTGGCAAGGCATGGGGCCGCATCGCATCCCTGATCGAGACCGCCAAAATCAACAACGTCGAACCGTTCGCCTATCTCAAGGTTACGCTTGAAGCCATCGCGGCCGGCCATCCGCAACACCGCATCGACGAGTTGCTTCCTTGGAATTTCCAGCCGGCAAACTGAAACCCCAGTGCCTTCCAGACACCGCTTACCCTATTCCAAGACAGGGACGGATTCCCAGAAATCCTCGATCAGAAGAAGGTGGGCCCCAGATCGCGCTTACAGATGGTCATCTTGTCGTGGCCAAGTGCCCTGCCAAGTCCGCGACACGAACGGGGATGGTCGCCGAACATGTCGGCGACCATCTGGTGAAAGCGGGCAGGCGAATGGATGCCGGCAACGGCCGTGCCGGTCGTTGAAGAAAACGTCCGTCTGCATGATCGGCATCGCATCCGCTGGACGCCCGTCCGCGTCGAGCCCCAACGCGTGCTCTTGTCGAAACTGCAATGCGGGCAGGCGACAGAACCCTCCCGGCGCTTCTCGATCGCGAAGATCGCCTGCATCCGAGCGTCGAGCGAGCGAAGCGCCGTCCACAACTCCTTCAATTGCGGGCCTGTCAGGCTGCCGAGCGAAGCGCAGAGCTTCCTGAATGATTTGGCATCCATGATCGATCCTCCATCCAAACGCTGCGCGAAAACACTGCGCATACCGTTCAGATATCAGAACAAATCAAAAACAACACGGTTTTCAGACATGGCCACTCATTTTCGATCAGCCTCTTAGAAGCGCTGTTGCTTGTTCGCAGGCAGGAGCAGTTCGAGGTCCTCACGAAGTGCGTCCCGACAGCTGTCGTGATCGAGCATTGCGGCAGACACGTCGCCCCTGGGCATAGTTACGTTTCCGCTATGTGCAAGCCAATTGCGGATGCCGCGCAGACGGAGAAAGGCGTCCTTCGCCGAACGTGCGGCTCTCGACTGGAGGAGTGCGCGGTCGATTTCTTTTGAGCCTGTGGATTGACGCACATAGTGATAAACTGAACGAATACGCTCTCTGGCAGCGTCAAGGCCGAAATCGGCGGCCGTGTCGAGCCGGCCAACGTCGAGCGCCTCGAGCGCCACGCCTCGCAGCCGCTTGTACTGGGTGCCCTGAAGCAGCTTGATCCGCTCCTTGAGCTCGCCAGCGAAGACCGCGAGCAAGGGGGAGGCGGTGTCCGCCGTCTCCAGCGCCACGTTCGCGGCGTCGAAGGCGCCGGCTGCCTTCTCGAACTGCCCGGAATTTCGAAAGAAGCCCGCCTCGCGGACATTCACGATAATTTCCGCAGGTGAATCGATCTGTCTCAGCGCAGGTTCGAAGACAGATAGATCGCCGGTAGCCTCTGAGACCTCAAAAGCCGAAAGCCAGTCTATGATCTGAAGGAGGCCGTCGAGCCTCGCCACCGGGGCAATTCCCTCGGTGTCGCGCATTTCCCAGGCACCATAGTAGATGCCCTCAACCTGAGCCCGGCGGATGCGGCGCATGGTGAGCGCTGCGAAGCAGCTGAGAAGTGGCAGGTGACGGAAGCCGTGCGTTACGTCGAGCACGATGCGGTCTTGGTGGCGCACCGCTTCGGTGATTTCTCGCACGAGTCCGATCTGCTCGTCCGGAGAAACCAAGTGCGATGACAGGATGCGCAGATCGATCTCCTCGGTGCCGTACTGCTCCTTCATGGCGGCGCGCAGCGCGGCCTGCCAGCAATCAAGTTGCTCGGTCGTTACCTGTCCGTTCTCCGCCTGCTCTCGCAGCGTTTCTCTGTCTTCGCCGGTGAACACGTCGTCGAGCATCGTAGCGAGGAACTCATCCCATATGCTACCAGATGTGCCGAAAACTACAACGCGGTCGGGCGGCCGACCCACATTGCCGAGGTGCTTTATCAGCGCGAGCCCGAAGTAGGAATTCGTGTAGGGCGTGGACCCACAGCTCGCCGCATCCTCGCGGCTTAGCTCGTCAAACTCGTAACTGGCAGTATTGTAGAGGCGTCCGCGGCCTGCAACGCGTCCGAGGAATGTGATGAGGGTACGGGTCACTTGGGGATCTCGCGGTAACTGGCTACATCCACGGGCTCGGTATCGTTGTTCTCGTCACGCACTGTCATTTCGGTTGCGCCCATAGGGACGTCATCGATAACTGTTACCTCCCACTCGCCATCAGTGACGCGCGTGCCCGCGGCGAAGACGAGCGGTGTAGCTGGACGCCGGCTTGCCGGTGCGCTGCTTCCCCTCGACGCAGGATTGCGGCCTCCGCCATGCCCGGAGCGGCTACCTCCCGGCGCGCCGCCTCGGTTCGAGCCCCGTTGTGGATCGGGGGTTTCGGGTGGCTCAATGCCCCAATAGGGCAAGACCGCCCCCGCCTTCTTGAGATCGGTGAATTCGTTTTCGTCACCATCCACGTCCAATTTCGGATAGCGTAGATCATGAGGCGGGTCACTTTGAACCCGGGCCATGGCGCGAAGCGCTTGGACTTGGCGGGAGTTCGACCAGCCGGTCACAAATGCTTCCATTTTCTCTTCGAAGCGTTTTCGGGTGCCTAAGGCAGCCTGCAGTGCCGCTTCCCCCTTGTAAATCGGGCGCTGACCACTCTCTGCGGGCTGGTTGTATCTCAGCTTCGCGTCGCGACAGCGCATCCGCACCTGTCCCCAACCGAAAGGCTTGCCCATGCCGAGGCGATGGCGCGACCCGGTGTCGCCTCCCCATGTCATGGCCCACAGCAGCGCACCGAGTTCATAACTGCGCAGGTTGTGAAACCGTAGGATGCCTCGAAAGGTTACCAGTTTTCCCTTCTCACGTGGCAGCAAGGCGCTCAGCTTGGTCTTGGCGTCTTCGCTGATGCCGCTTGGCGGCAGGGGTGGTGGGAAAAGAATTTTGCTTGTCGGTCGCACAGGGTAGCGCTTCCAGCCGCGCAGATGCGCGTCGTCATCCATGTAAGTGCGATATTTCCCACGGATTTCTTTTTCATTTTTTCCCGAGAGGCGCTTTCCACTGGCGTCCAGCCTTCCCTGCTCCAAGTATGCGGCAAACCAGCTTGGCTTGGGCGCGCCAAGCACCGTTTCAAGCTTTCTGCGAGTGCCGTCAGAGGTCTTGATTTCTTCGATTTCCCGCCAGGATGACCCCGGCACGAGGTCCGCGAGCCCGAACTGAACACGACCCTTGAAACTCTGTTCTGGCTGGCTGCTCACCCGACCGAACAGGCGCTCAGCGAGGTCAGGCGATCTAACTCCGGCTTCGTCGAGATGTTCGGTCAGGTCGCGACGCAAGAGATCGAGGATGGAGTTCTTCTGCGCCATCTTGAACATCATCGCGAGGCCAAACGCCTCTATTTCACCCGCGTTGTCGGTGATGTAGAAGATCGGAATGCGTGAAGCGGTGCCGTCCCTCAGTTTCTGCTGCCAGAACTTCCAAGCTTCGCTGGCCTTCTCCTGCTCCTCGTGGACAGCAAGAAAGTGCGCGAGCGCGACAGGCGAAACCGGCTTGAGTTCTTTGGAGTTGTCAAAAAAGAAGAACTCCTTCTTTTTTCCTTCGTTCGGCTGGCCGGTGAAGACCAGGTTCCCCCCAACGATTTTGCTACCGTCAGCATGAGCCGGATGGACGATCCAGCCTCGGTCAGTTTGCCTTAGTGCAACCTTTCTCTCGACATCGAATTCGGGGAAATGTCCGTAAGCCTCTACACAGGTCTTAGGAAACGGAGTCCTTGAGAGAAGTGTTCGAAGATTGTCACCGTATCCGGCGACCTCGTGTACCATACCCTGATCCACACGGGCAAACTCGCAAGGCTGTATTTTCCACTCGCAACTTGACTCATCGAGGTAGAGCCACCCAGCATTCGACTTTCCGACAAGCTTGTTGGTGTATTCAGGCACGGCACCCGAGAGGTCGCGCAGCCCGAGGCGACGATCCTCGACGAGCTTGAAGCGGCTGAAGCTGGCGATCTCGACGACATTTCGGATCATACCACGGGTCGCCGAGCCCGGGACCGCAGGGTTGCCGTCGGGTCCACGGAAGAAGCGCTTGATCTTGTCGTCCTGGTCGCGGCCCGCAACGAGCAGCGGGCTCTCCGCCACGATCTCGAAGGTGACCTCCCCGCAGACGCCGTCCGAGTAGGGTATGTCGTGGCAGGGCACGCCATTCGGGGCCGGTTCATCCCAGTCGTCCACGACTCTTTCGGAGAGTGGTACAAAGTTGTAGGGCGCGTCGACGGGGCTTTTGCCGCTCATGTTTCATACCTCCCGTCCGCTCTGAAGTATATCTGCCAAAGGCATGCGGCGACCGGATGAGTAAGCCCCTCCGGCGTCGTGCTCCAGTAGCGCGCGTAGACAAGCTTCGACACGGGCGGCTCGCCCATTAGAGCGATCGTCTCGCGCAAATGGGACGGGGTGCCGTCAGTCTCCTCGAAACTGCTGACAAGAAAAGTATCGGCGCCCGCCGAACGTACCGACAGGCTCCGCTTGGACCCCGTCGTCGTGACCAGCTCGGCCCCGAGCAGGATGTAATCGTCGAGCGGTGACGGCACCTCGCCGTTGAGTGGCCAAGTGGCGTGGGCGCAGGCGATCCAGCCACCCACCGTTCCGAGTGCCGCGATCGCTTCCCTTGCCCCTGCTTCGTTCTCGTGGCGCGTTCTGTTTTCGATGCGGGCGAGGGTGATCTCCGCCTCCGGATATGCCTCTGAAACCATCGCGTGAAGCTCATCTATGCTGACAGGCAAGCTCATGCGTCCTCCGCCTTGCTGGTTTGCTGGAAGGTGCCGTGCCCCTTTGCCCAGCCAGCGCCGAGCCCAAGCCACCCCATCTCGAGATCAGCGAGGCTATCCTCGAAGGCCGCCATCAAATCGGGATCATCGGGCTCGCTTTGCAGCCCGATGTGCAAGGCAAAGCGGCCCGCGGTGTTTCCCAGAAGCTCCTCGGCGAACAGGATGCGCCGCCGCACCCCCCCGGTGAAGCGATCGAGGCTCGAATGCGGCATTACCGTGACCTCCGAACTTTGCGGTAACTCTAAGAAGATGTCATGAAAGACGAGCCGCCCGGCACCACCGGACCCCTTGCCCCGCGCGTCCGACACGCGCGCAACGCCGAATAGGTCGGTCAAATCAGCTTGTGCCGCCGTCCCGTCGAACAGCCCCTTGCGGCATGACAGGTGGAAGGCTGTACGGTGGCGCAGTGCGCCCTTGATCGCTGAGGCGGGAATCACGAGGCGCTCGGTGCCTGTCGGCGTTTCGTCTCGCGCCGTCGGGCTCGCGTCCCAACTGATGACCGGCTCGATTAACATCTTGGCCGCCTTGGGATCACTGCTCAGCCCACGGGGTTGCTCGGCCCCGAAGCGGAAGAATCCCTCCGCTGAAAGCTCACGGCAATAGCTGCGCGCGAATCCGGCCATCGGGTCGTTCGGCACCTTCACGTTCGAGAAGCTAACATCGGTATCAAGCCGCGACCAGTCACGCTGCAGAGCAACACGGTCCTCGGGTCTGGCGAGGTCGAGCGACGCTTCAGCGGCCCTGCAGATCCGCACAAGGCCGCGCCCGCTGCGCGTGGCGCCTCCAATGCGAAGGAATCGGCTCTTGAGGAAGTTCAGGAGCGTTGTCCAATCCTCGGACAGATCTTGGTGCGCGCGCAGCTCCATCTGCAAGCGAAAACGGCTGCCGGCCGGCAACGCGGCGCGAGTGTACTTGCCGGTATTCTCGACAACGCCGGCGCTGTTGAGGCGGATATGGTCGCGCTGAACCGGTTGATCCCGAGCGAGGAAATCGAGGACAGGATCGCCGCGCCATGCTCTGTCAGTGTCCAGCCCCTCGACGACTTGGCCCTTTTCACCGATGACGAGCGCATCCGAGACGCTGACCGCGCTGGCGTCGCTCGCTCCCCGCCCGCCGGTGCGGTAGCGCGTTCCGAAGAGTCGCTTGTCTGCCTCACTGGCGTATTGCGCGAAAGAATGACGAATCACGCCGGTCAGGCTGGTCCCGGACAGGATCGGCAAGCCGTTTGCATCGCGCACGAGTAGATTGTCCCAGACAGGATCGGAATCTCCGGTGCTGGTCGAAATCGACTCCAAAGCCTCGAGATCGAGGCGGATCACCCGAAGGTAGCGGCGCTCGCTCATCTCGTCACCTCGTCCGCTGACCTCACTTCTTCCGCAATCGCGCGCACCGCCCGTGTCAGTATCCGCCGTCCAGGCGGCAAAGTTCCATGGTCGTGGAACAGCGTCTGCAACTGGCTGCTGAACGTCTTGTCACGCCCTGTGCGGGCGCCCCAGTCGGCATCGGCGCCCCGAGCGCAGCCATGCTCGCCGAAGAGCTGATTCTCCAGCTGCTCATTCGGCGCATCTCGCTCCAGCACCGTGCGGACGGCGCCCCATTGCTGTGCGGAAGGCCCGATCGTGAAAGGTGTTCCGCCTCCCATCCTTGCCGCCCTCTCGTAGGATTTGCGGAGCTCCACGACGATCTTGGCGATTGTCTCGCGCTCGCGCTCCAGATCCATGGCGCCCTCGAGCCGCGCCGCGATCCAGCGGGCGACGCCCGGCGGCGGGTCGCCGGCCAGGACCTGCTGCCCTGCCGTGCCGTCTTCCTTTGATTGTGACGCCTTGAGCGGAAAGGTCAGCTTCGGTGCGAGCAAAGGTCGGGCATCGACGGCGATGCGCCCGAACCCCGCCTCCCGGTCGATCCCGAGCCCGACCGCCAGGCGCGCCGCATCACTGTCGCGCGCCTCGATGGTCAGGACCGAGCCCCGCTCGATGGCGACGCGCTCCATTCCGCGCGCCTTCCAATGGGCGTTGAAGGGCTGATGCGCGCGCCAGCGCAGGAAGCTTAGATTTGGGCGCAGCGCGCCCTCGAGCCCAAGGGCAAGCTGCAGCGCATCCGTGTCGCGATCCGACTCCGCGCCATTGGGGGTGGGCGACGTCGGGGGTACGACGATGTCCGACAGAACCCATATTCGGTGCAGCCCATCCGCGGAAGCCGCCTCCCAGTCGGGAGCCGCAGCCTGAACACGGCTGACCTGGATGCGTCCGAACTCGGCCGAGCGCGAGCGCCCGATCCGGAGCTCCTGACCGTCGGCGTTGGCGCCCAGCAGCGCGTCCGCGATCCTGCACTCCAGCGCTTCGCTGACTGCATCGGAGTATGTGATCCGCGCAATGAAAGTCTGGCCCGGCGCGATCGCTTCGAGCCCGAAAAGCTGCGCGTCCGCGGCGCGACGTGAGACCGGATCGATCGCTGTCTTCAGAGCCCTCTGGCGGGTGACGCTGACCCGCCGACCGTCCGCACCGACATACCCGCGGCGATACTGTTCCCATTGAGTTCCCGTCGCTCGCGCCTCCAGCGCAGCAAGGTTGGTCACATGATCCGGCGGGGGGGCGCCCTCGGGCCAGCTACTGGCTCCCTTGCTGCTGTGAAATGCAAAGGGCATCGGCCAGCAGGGGTTTCCAAGATCATCCGCCGGGTTGGCGTCCCCATAGTTCACGCCGCCGCCGTGAAACGCGACCCGCCGCTCGTTGGCGTCAAGAGAGGCGTAGAGCCGGCTCGCCACGACGCCGAGCAGCATCGCGCCGGGAATGAAGTCGTGGGTCTGCGCCAACGTGCTCGTCGCCGCGTGCGCCGAGGCGATAACGGGGCCGAGCAGGTCGATCCGGATATCGAGGCTGCGTGGTTCGTTCATGCTGCCTCCAGCGTGACGCAGCACCGCCCCAGTCCCCGGGCGCGCTTTGCGCCAAGGCTGCGCAAGAGCAGGCAGGCCTCGGCGATGAGTTTGCTTATCTTCTTGGCATCAGCCGGGTCAGCCTCGCTCACCAGCCCGATCGGTGCCGCAAGGCTCAAGGGAATTGCGACCTCCTCCGCGCGCAGGCTCTGCTCGGCCGCCGCTCCGGTGCCCGGCTCAATCGCGGTCGAGCGCGTGGTACGAAAGAGCTCCGCGCTCGCTCCGGGCCTGGCCACGATCCAGCGATGGGTCTCCTCCGGCAGCACCGCGCTTTCGATCCAGATGAGCCCCGGCCGGGTCTTCAGGCGCGGCGTCAGCTCGTCACTCTGACGGTCCCCCACGAAACCGTCCTCGCCGAACAATCGCACGGCCTGACCGTCGAAGCCGTCAGCCCCCAGTGTCTCGAGATCGCGAAACGCGTCGCGCAGCAAGCCCCGCAGGTGCCGGCCCGGCACATACGGAAGTCCACTCGTATCGCGTAGACAGGTAGCGTCGAGCATCGCCGAACGCCCCTCGCCGGTACCGCAGCGCCAATAGCTCAGCAGATCGATTGTTAGGCTTCCCAGGCGGATCATGACGCCTCCGTCAGCGATGCGTCGCCGGCCTTCTCCGCAGCCCGCAGCGAAAGCGCATCAAGCAGCGGCGTGCGCGTGCCGTTCCACGGCGACAGCTCCCCTGCAGCGCCGTCCACATCGGTGCAGCCCAACTCCCTCAGCGCAGAGGCGAACTTCCTGAAGCCTTCGGGGGTCTGGTCCTCGGCAACGGTCAGCATCCGCGCCCACGGGCGATGCCAGTCGCCTTCGAGGAGCTCCGCCGTTATCTTCCGCGCCGGCCCGCGCGCCATGCCTTCATCAGCAAAACTCGCGCAAAGTTCGCGCACGGCCGCGAGCGGCGCGAGCCCATTCCGAAACCCGCCGCCCGACCCCGCATCGGTCTTCGGGTCATCGACCAGGTAGGGGTTCATCGTGAGAACGGGCGCCGCGTCGCCACCGCCAAGGCTGAGCTCACGCCTGATAACCGCCTCGGTGTAGCTTTCCGGGATGGCCGAAGTGGTCACACGGTGAAACGCCAGTGTCGAGGGCGGCACATGTCCCTCGGAAGTGCGTTTCTTGGCCTCGTCCTTGGCAAACCTGGCAATACTTTCGCACAGGGTGTGGACCTGAGCGAAGGGCTGGCGCGACTTGACGAAGACAATCCCCGCCCCCGCCGACAGGCCATTAGGGAGCGGCTCGAGCGCCTCCTTCGAAACGCCCTCTTTTTCGAGTTTGCTTCTCAGCGCCTTCAAATTTTTCGCGGTTGCCGTCGCAAATTCTCGCATGAAGACCTCGGCAAAAGGGACCGCGCGGTCACCACGCAGCAGGATCGTCAGGTCGTCGCCGCCGAGCAGAACCGGCCGCGCGGGGAGTGTCCGGCGATTCCCGTACTGGACGCCCCACGGCACAAGCGTTTCGGCAGTGGCCTGGTTCGCTGCCTCCGCCACGCATTTGGCGACGAGCCGCGAGAAGCGGCTAAGGACCGCCCCGGACAGCCCTTTCCTGCGCAGCCCGATCAGGGTCTGGCCGAGGAAGTTTGCATCGGCGTGCAACAGCCCCACCGTACGCTGCTCGGAGGTGACGAAGGGAAAGGGGATCTCGTGCGCGTAGCCCTTGATGTCCTCTTCGTCCATCTCGTTGGGCCAGAGGACATCATCCGAAGCGTAGAACCGTGCACCAACCGGATCGTTCCGGCCCACCCTGAAATTATCTCGGTGCGACGGCAGGTAGCGGCGCCGCGCCTGTGTCGCCGCATCCTGGCGCTCGCCGGGAACCGCTGCACTGGTCTCGCTTAGGGCCGCGCGGCCTGTGCGGGGCGCGAGCGCCGTCCATGGGTTGGCGCGCATCGGATCAGGCAGGTGGCGGAAGCGCTCGCTGATCGCTTCGCGCGCAGCGTCGAGCGCTCTGGCTTCGGCATCCTCCCCTGAGCCGCTCCCGATCGCGTCTTCGAATAGAAGTCCTGGTGCGTGCAGGGCCACGAGGAAGGTCCAGCAAGCGCGAAAACGCCGCAAGTCGTCACGCGACTTTGCGCTAATGATGAGGCCCCCGCCGGCGCGTCGCAGGTAGGCCTCTTTGTCAAAGTCAACTCCAGCCTGCTTCACCGCGAGCGTTACGAGATCAGTGGCGTCTTGCTCTGCGCCTGCCTTGCCGTCGCGTGCCTCGTTTTCGGGCGGCCAGCGTGCAAGCCCGTCGACCAAGGCCGAGCCGCCCACCGCATCCCGCAACTTGTCGCCCGCAAAAAGCCAGGATTGAACTGATTTCGCCTCGAATAAATACACGTGCTGCGATAAAGACATTGCGATAGTTTCTCCACGAAGTCTTGTCTTGGCAAGATCTTTCTTGTCTGCACTGCGATCGAACGAGTGACGGTTAAAACAAAGGCAGCACTTCTTTTGTGGCCCCTCTGGATCGGCGCGCGCCAAGCGGTGCCCGGTCGCGCTTGGCGCGGTCGGTGGCTCGTGGCTCGATATGATCGGCATTCTTCGCCTGATGATTGCAAGGTAGACCACAATCAGGATGAGATAACCGGGCGGGATCTGCAAGGTTGTCGTGCTCGAGAGACGCGTAACCGCAGTGGCTCTGCATGCAGATCTCTTCAATCACGACCGGCTTACACGCTTGGGTCATGTTCGCGGTCCCTGAAGCCGCGCAGCACGAGCCGTTCGGGCGGGATGTTGAGCCCGATACACTTGCCCTTTTCGGATTTGTAGTCGGTGGGCAGCAGATACTCGACGATGAAGGGGTTCCGGAACGCGTTGCCCAGATTCGTTCTGGTCTTGGATCGGAACTCGGTCGTCGGATCTCGGCCCACGCGGCCGAGCTGGGTTCCGAGCGCGGCATTGTACCATGATTCCGCTTTGCCCTTCATGTCCTCTCGATGGGTACGCCCGTCCATCTGATATTCGGGCCGTTGCCTGAAAGAGTCGAAGACCTTGAGCGGCCGCGTGCGCCGAAGGTTGCCCTCCGCGTCGCAGCCACAACGAAGATCGTCCAGAAGTATCCAGCCAGCCGTGTTCTCGCCCACATCCTCGTGCTGAGGGCCGGCACCGGGCCAGCGGTTCTTGCGCGCAAGCGCAAGCACGCTGAAGAACATGAAATGCAGAGGCTCAAGCTCCGCGGTCTCGGTGCCTACCGTCACGCTGCGGCTGTCCCAGTCGACAATGATCGGCTCACCGCGGCGCTCGAACTCGACGTATTCGACGAGGCGCGCGTAATCGAGCGCCTCATCGGGCACGCCGCTGGGCAGTCGCACCCCGAGGCGGACGAAGGGCACGTGCACAAGATCGAGCCGCGCGATCTCTGATGCCGTTGGCACCTCCGCGCCATCGCGAGCTGTGACGATTGCCTGATCCTGGTCGGGCCACCAGAACTGAGGGCTGTTCTCCAGCGTCGTCAGCTCGACCAGCACATGGCTGAGCTCATCACCGACCCGCCCGAAGAACATCATCGCAGAGTGGTCGTAGCTCGACATCGACTTGCGACCGCCGGCGAGCGACATGTGAACGGCCATCTCCGGGTCTTCGGAATAGGCCTTCATCACCCGCGCTATGTGGTCGGCATAGGCGATGTTTTCGCTCTGGGTGCGGATATCTGCGAGCGGCTCGCCTTCGCTTTCCACCCCCTCGATGATCACCTCCGGCGCGGGGTGCCCGTACTGCGAATAGAGTTTCGCGATGCGGTCGCGAATGGTCTGATCCCGCTCGGCGAGGGACGCGAAGTGACCTGGAAAATTCGTCGCAATGATATGGACCCGTCCCGGGATGATCGCCTCGCGGGTTCGGTGCGTCGGGTCGATCAGCTGGTAGGGGTGCATCAGCGCCCAGAGTGTCTCGGTGATCACCTGAGGCGTGCCGCCGAGTGAAGCGATCAGAACATGTCTCATGCGGCAGACCTCCCGCCTATGCCCTCTGGCAGGCTCGAGCGCACCGCGGCAACGACCTTCGAGAGATCAAGCTGCGAGGGCCGGTCCTGCGGCGACCCCTTGATGCCGCGCTGGCCGCCCCAACCGCTCTCGTCTGACGCAAGGTTTCCGACCGCCGAATCCAGATCAGCATCGCCCTCTGCCCAGCGCGCAAGCGTGAACTTGCGTCCGCGCGCGCCGTCCGCAAAGCGATGTGCCGGGTTGAGGGCGACGACCACCGGTGCAAGGCGGTATCCCAGACGGAGTGCTCCGGGCTCTATCGAGACGACGATCGCCACACGGTCGGTCGCGTCGGCTTCCACCCGCGTTGCACCGAGTTTGAGCGAGCGCATAAGACGCGCTGCCTGCTGCTGCGCTGCGTGTGCATGGGACGCGGGCACCGTCCCAGACCTTAGCCAGGTTCGCATTGCGGTGACCCTCTCCGCCGTTGAAACCGTGCGGTCGCTCACCGCCGCAGCCATCGCAGCAAGTTCCACGCCGGCACCATCCGTTTGAATGTCGTCGGGCGTGCGCGGCAGCGGGCGGGCGCCGGGCCATTCTCCAAGGTCGAACTTGTCCAGAAGCGCGATTCGCGCAATGCGCTCCCCCATTTCGGCATCAATCAGCAGGCTTGCGTGTCGGTGCGCCAGCACGGCCATCGCTCCGATTGCATCGAGGTCCGCACGGATCGTGATCAAACGGCTTCCCGCAGGCGGCACCGTGGCGCTGCAGGCCGCCTCGATCGCCGTCTCTGCATCCGGCTCGGAAGCCGCGCCGTGCTGTGGGTCGATCACGCCCAGACCGCAGCGCCGGGCAATCTCTGCATCGGTAACTTCGATCCCGAGCGTTTTCGGTTGATAGGGGCCCGTCCGGTCCCCCTTGTCGGCAATGGCGAAGTCGTACATCTTGCGCTGCTCCTCAAATCGATATGCTCTGGTCTTACTTCAGCCCGAGCGGCATCACATCTTTCGCAACGTTGCGAGATGTGCTGCGCGCGTGCAAGCACTGCTCGCGAAACTGCCCTCGAAAGATAGCTTGTCTCTCCAAAAGATCCGGCTCGGCATAGCTTGCGGGATCGGGTTATTGGCTTGTGAGCTCCGAAAGCGCCTGGAGTCCTCGAGATCTCATGAAGGATGATGAACGCAAATGACAGTTTCAGCGAAGCTGCCCTGAAGGAGCTGTGAGAACGTTGACCAGAGTATGGCCGTCATCAGCGGCGTCGCGCTTCAGTGAGGCCGCCCCAGAAGGGGCGGTGAGACCCTACTCGACCCTGACGTTGCGGTTTCTCCAGCAGCCGTTTCAGTGAGGCCGCCCCCGAAGGGGCGGTGAGACGACGTTGTTGTGTCATTTCACACCCTGACGAACCGTTTCAGTGAGGCCGCCCCCGAAGGGGCGGTGAGACCAGGTGGTATTCGCGTTACTCGCGTGTCGGATGACGGTTTCAGTGAGGCCGCCCCCGAAGGGGCGGTGAGACAAATCGATTGAGAACATGCAGACCAAGTTGCGTCGTTTCAGTGAGGCCGCCCCCGAAGGGGCGGTGAGACTGGGCCTCCACTCCATCCTCCGCGAGCAAGTGGTGTTTCAGTGAGGCCGCCCCCGAAGGGGCGGTGAGACGAGCATACATCGGAGTCATTGTGTTGCTCATCGTGTTTCAGTGAGGCCGCCCCCGAAGGGGCGGTGAGACTTGGCTGGGCAAGCGCTTCAGGCCTTCATCGCCGGGTTTCAGTGAGGCCGCCCCCGAAGGGGCGGTGAGACCTGGCACTTATCAAATCAGCCCGTGGGTTGGGCATGTTTCAGTGAGGCCGCCCCCGAAGGGGCGGTGAGACCGGCGACATCATGCTCTTGGCAGACATGGCCAAGGTGTTTCAGTGAGGCCGCCCCCGAAGGGGCGGTGAGACTCTGGGTTGCAGCCCCTGCGGCGATGGCACTGTCGAGTTTCAGTGAGGCCGCCCCCGAAGGGGCGGTGAGACCGGAAGCAGATCAGTCGTCAATACGTAGTGGAATTGTTTCAGTGAGGCCGCCCCCGAAGGGGCGGTGAGACATGACTCGACAAGAAGCCTTCGACCTCGCAGCAAAGGTTTCAGTGAGGCCGCCCCCGAAGGGGCGGTGAGACCGGCGTCGTCGATCTCACGGCGACGTACACATCCGCGTTTCAGTGAGGCCGCCCCCGAAGGGGCGGTGAGACCAGAAACCTACGTGGCGCTGAACTGGCAGGACGCGTTTCAGTGAGGCCGCCCCCGAAGGGGCGGTGAGACCGCATGACCAGCCTGAAGCAGATCGAGATTGCCCTGTTTCAGTGAGGCCGCCCCCGAAGGGGCGGTGAGACGGGGGGTCCGAGCGGTGGTGATCCCGCCACTTCCGGGTTTCAGTGAGGCCGCCCCCGAAGGGGCGGTGAGACGGAGCTCGAGAAGTGTCGTGTGCTCGGCTGCAAGGTTTCAGTGAGGCCGCCCCCGAAGGGGCGGTGAGACGAGGGACGTCACGAATACACCGAGGAGGAAATCGCGTTTCAGTGAGGCCGCCCCCGAAGGGGCGGTGAGACTCCTCCTCTATAAACCCATGATATGTGGCGGTTTTTCGGGCAATTTTTCCACCCTCCGCGCAGTCATGGCCAAATCAAGCAGATTCAAAGAGCAAGTATGGGAAGAGGACCCGAATTTTCCTTGTGTGTCAAGCATTTCCACGTTTACCCACCCTCTGGCTCGGGTGCGGCGTTTGTACCGGGCGGTCCGGAACGAAGCATCCCAGCCCGAAATGCGCCCCGTATCCAGCAGCGATCGGCCCCATGACGGGTGTCTCGAAGGTCAGCATGAAGTAGCCCGTCTCGGGGCGCCCCGGCGCGTTCGCGCGCCGCCCTTCGTTTCCGCGACGGAAGTCGCGCGGCGACGGCAAGCCGTGCCGGGCCGGATCGAGCGCGGCAACCGCGCAGGGCGGCAAGCTGCGCCCGAGCAGGTCGAGTTCGCGCACCAGTTGCTCGGACGCGCTGTATCCTGCCCGCAGCCGTTGGGTCCGGCCGCGCCGCGAATGGCGCGGCGCAAAGAAGGGGGTGACTGCGCGCCAGCGCCGCGCCGGTCCGCCCAGCTCTGCATCGGGCAGCGTCGCCACGAGATCGTAGTGGCCGAAGCCGTGCACCCGGACGCTTCCCAGCATCGCCAAGAGCTTCGCGGCTTCGAGGCAGAGCCCGCCGGGCACGTGATAGGCGAGATGGTCGATGCGTCCGTCACCGTCGCGGTCGAGCGCGATGCGAAAGGCGTGACGATGCGCCTCGCCCGCAGCAAGCGGCCCGTGCAGGCAATCGGGCAAGATTTCGGTGCCGCGGACTGCAAGGCTGATGCGCATCTCGGCGGCCCGCCCGGCCTGGGCCACGGTCAGCGAATGGGTGATCGGCGGGCCGGGTGGACCGACCAGCCGCCAGAGCAGAAGATCGCCGGCATGCGCACTACACATCAGAGGACTTGACCCTTGCTTCACTGGCGCGAGGATGGCAGTGTTTGCGGCGTGCGTCCAGCACCCGTATTGGAGGCGAAAATTGCTTGATAATCCCGATGACCACGCTGACTGGCCCGACCGTTTCGTCTATGTCTGCGCTACCGGCTACGGCGCGACCGTCAATGTCTCGCCCATGCTCCATGCGGGAAGTGACAGGATCGTGGGGCTTGTGGTGCTCGAGGCGGTCGCGAACCGTGAGAATCCGACAACCTCGGAGCAGGTGAACGCTATACAGCCATCGAACCGGCTGCAGGATTATGCGCGAAACGTCCTCGGCTTGTCGCAGGAGGATATCCATGTGGACCAGCGGCACCCCGACTTTCTTACCGTGTGGAAGGACGCCCTCGTCAAGGCTGCCGATATGGCGCGTGCGCGGGACGCGGAGGTCGTCCTGAATATCACGGGCGGGCGAAAGACGGCCACCGTCGGCGGCATTCTGGGCTATCCGCGGGCTCCGGGCATCCCGAAAATGTGGATGATCTCGGTGGGCGTGGAGCCCTTCGCCGTGCGGCTTGTCGAGATAACCGACAATGGCGATCTGCGTGAACGGCTGCTGCCGGCCGAGGACCGCCTCGATCTGCCTACATATCTCGAGAGCTACGGGGTCCGCGAGGTGAACACCAAGGCGCGCCGGAGATATCAGGGGTGGATGCGACAACAGCGCGGTGCCGTCGAAGTTATTCGCGGCATGCTCGCCGATCGCAGCGCAAAAAGACTTTTCCGGCCACTTTACAGTGAGCTTTATAGGCAAAGTGAGGGATCCGCAGAAGTGTCGCTGGACCCGAAGATCGCCGACATCGCTCGACCGCTCGTGCAATCCCTCGAGGGCTGCCAGCTTAACGGCGGCACACTGAGGGTCGAGACTGAAGAGGCATTCCGTTTCCTGAACGGGGCGTGGCTCGAGGCCGCGCTTCTCATCGCTGTCGAGGATGCCGCAGGAGGGAAATCCGGCGTCGAAATCGCAAGCAACGTGGAGCTTGCCGGCCTTTTCGACAGGGGAGCCGTGATGAAGCAGGGCGTTCCGACAAAGGCCGCCTCGCAGACCGATCTCGACCTCGTGATACTCGGCAATGACCGGTTGGACGTGGTGCAGGCAAAGGCCAACGTGAATGTCAGCCGATTGCATGATGGCCTCGACAAGCTGTCAAAGTATCGCAACCAACTGGCCGGTCAGGGCGGCCGGGCCTGGCTCGTGGCTCCGCTCATCGATGACGCCCAGCTCAAGAAATCCAATCATCGCGCTCATGCCGTTCACGAGGGAGTCAAACTCGTCTCTGGGCCGCAGGCCATAGATCGTTTCATTGCGAGTATAGTTCATGATTTCCGGCTATCCTGAGCGGAGTTGACAGTGTCGGGTCGGCAGGCCATTCGCGAACCTGCGTCCTGTCGGATTACATGATGACGAGCCGTGCGCCAATGTCGGGCTGTGCTACACCCAGCTCTGCCATCGGCTCTGCGCTTGCAGTGTCGATTGCGCCGAGCATGACGCTATCCTCATTGGCATCGATGAACTCCGAAAGTTTCTCGGCGAGGCGGCGCGCCCGTGCCGGTTCCATCCGCACGAGGAAGACGGAAAGCTGCCGATGCGTGCCGCAGCGCTTGAGATATTTGAAGACTCGCCGCCAGCGCTTCGGGCAGCGGATGTCATAGCTGACAATGTAGAGGCGGCGCCCGGACATCACTGCGGCAGAGGCGGGGCAAACGCGACCTCGCCGCGCCGCAGGCCGTGGGCGAGCCGTGCCGAATGGCGCGCGATCGCCGCGCGCCATGTCATCTCGACCCCGTCATGGCGAAAGACCGTCGACAACCGCCGCTCGAAGATGGCGAGCGCCTGCCGCCGACCGGCTCGGGTCAGTCGCATGCCGCCATCTTCGTGGCGTTCGAAATCCTCGCCGGCGAACTCGCCATTGTTGATCGCCGCGATGACAGCCGCATCCACCACGGCCGTGCGCAGCGGTTCGACAAGGTCGAGCGCCAGCGCTGGACGTCCCGCGCGCTCACCGTGGAGAAATCCAACATTCGGGTCGAGGCCAACGGCAGCGGCGGCCGCCGCCGTCGTTCCGGCGGCCACGGCATACAGGTAGGAGAGCAGCGCGTTGACGGCATCCCTGGGCGGGCGCCGCGTGCGGCCGTCGAACAGAAAGAGGCTGTCATCGCGTGCGAGATAGTCCGGCCAGGCGGCATACCATGCAGCCGTCGCGGCCCCCTCGATCCCGCGCAACTCATCCGGCTTGCGCGCGCGCAGCGCCGCCCGAGCCGCCTTGTCGAGCTGGCGCACCAGCGGGGCCTTCGCACTGCCGCGACGCCGGGCGAGGCGGGCCGCGCCGCTGATCTTGCCCGCCACCAGCGGGCGTGCGAGCTCAAGGCAGCGCTTCGGGTCGTCCGCGGTGCGGTACTGGGCCCGTCGCACCGCCGCGTGACTGCTTGACAGGTCGACCATCTGGCCGAGGTAGTAGCCGCTGCGCGACAGCAGGATCAGCGGCACCGAGGCGCGCGCGAGCGCCTGAAGGCACGGGACGGAGACCTGGGCCCCGCCGTGCAGGGCGACGAAGGCAACCTCGTGCAGGCGCAGGCTCTCCTCGGTCTCGCCGGCTTCGAGCATCAGCTGACCGTCTTCGATGCGAAGCCGCGCATCGTCCGCCAGCACATGCAGCGGCATCCGCGCTTCGTCCTGCGCGACGCGCTCCTCGGGCAGCTCGACCGCCCTGCTTTCGCCCATAAGTCTGCGCAGAATCCCGAGGCCCGTCATTGAAGTGCTCCCACATTGCTCACATCGGCCAGGATAAGCGCTCATCTGCGCGAATTTGGGTTCGCAACCTTGCGATCACGTCGAGGCATCACTGCGGGATGGCGGCGCGATTTTCCCCCTGACACGGAACCAGCCCCGGCAGGCGCAATGAGGCCGGATGCCAGGCGATCCGGAATCCCTCCGCCTTCCGATGATGCCCCTTCCGATAGGGCGGTGAGACATAGCGAGCCTTGACACGCGTGTATCCATGCTGGGTCGTTTTAGTGAGGCCGCCCCCGAAGGGGCGGTGAGACGGTGGCGACGTCATGTCCATGTCGTCAAACGACGGCTATGTTTCAGTGAGGCCGCCCCCGAAGGGGCGGTGAGACGTGGTCGACTACGCCATCGCTCGCGATCTCACCGATGTTTCAGTGAGGCCGCCCCCGAAGGGGCGGTGAGACGCAGATCGTTTCCCGATCAAAACCGCAGACGTCACGTTTCAGTGAGGCCGCCCCCGAAGGGGCGGTGAGACCAGAACTGCACCAGCCTAACGAGCTTCCCGCTCATGTTTCAGTGAGGCCGCCCCCGAAGGGGCGGTGAGACGCCTGCTGGCTGGCGAGGTCGGGGAGGTGATCCTCGTTTCAGTGAGGCCGCCCCCGAAGGGGCGGTGAGACTCCTCCTCTATAAATCCCTGACATGTCGCGGGTTTTCGGGCAATTTTTCCACCCTCCGCGCAGTCATGGCCAAATCCAGCAGATTCAAAGAGCAAGAAGCTAAAGGACACCCGAATTTTCCTTGTCTGTCAAGCATTTCCACGTTTACCCACCCTCCGGCCATCACTCCGGGGAGGTGCCCGCGACCCTATCATGTTGCGACGGTACGCAAAATCGGCATTGGCGCGGTCACGGACCCGTCTCGAAGATCAGGCGCTCACCGAGGAAGGTCAACCCCTCGGCGAGCGGGCGGATCGCGGTCTTGTCGGGGTGAAGCTCAAGCCCGCGGCGCGCAAGCACGCCGGCGGCAAGCCGACGCGCGGCGCGCGCCTCGCGACGATCCCGCGCGAGCGCGACGAAGTCGTCGGCGTAGCGTACATGGCTGATGCCTTCGCGGGCGAAGGCGGCGTCGAGCGGATGCAGGAAGATATTGGCGAGCAGCGGCGAGATGGGCGCGCCCTGCGCAAGGCCGCGACGGCCGCCGAAACCCGTGATCCACAACTCAAGCAGGCTCCGGACACGCGGGTCCGTGATCCAGATGCCGAGCTCATCGCGCAGGCGGTCATGCGGGACGCAGTCGAAGAAGGCGTGGATGTCGGCGTCGAGGACATAGCGCTGACCCAGTGCGCGACCGCGCAGCCGCGCGAGCGCCTGATCGACCGAGCGCCCGGGGCGGTAGCCGAAGCTGTCGGGGCTCATCCATGTGTCGAGGTGCTCGGCGAGCACGGCCTGCGTTGCGGTCTGTACGACGCGGTCCGCGAGGCCCGGGATACGCAGCGTCCGGGTTCGCCCATCCGGGCGTGCGAGGGCGACACGCCGCAACGGGCCCGGGCGGTAGCGCCCGTGGCGCAGATCGGCGCGGAGCCGTTCGAGCCGGGCTTCAAGCCTGGCCGCGAACTGTGCCGCGGTCTCGCCGTCGCCGCCCGTCGCAGCCCCGTTGCGGCGCACGCGGCGCCAAGCGGCGTGGAGCCGGGCGTGGCTGGTGATCGTGTCGAGCATTGATCGCTCCTCTCTGCCTGCATCGCACCCGAAGTGGCGAATCGCGTATCCGCTGCGCTCGGCGCTGCCGGGTTGCGCCGAGAGCGATCCGTGCCAGAACGGATCAGCACAAGAGGACGCGCTCGCGGGATGAAAGGGACGAGCCCTTTCCGGGGGGTCGAGCGCGTCAGTTCCGGAGGTTGAACCCTGAAAGGGCCGCGGCGATTCCCTTCTCGAGGTCCCGGGCGGTTATCGCGCCGAGGGGCTTGTCGCTGCGCGAGCTTTCGATGCCGGCAAAGACCACGAAGTGCCGCGACCCACAGCTGACAGCGACGGTCGCCGAGCGCGATCTGGCACGCGCGTCGGAACTGATTTCGGTTGTTCCGGTCTTGCCCATCAGGGCTTCACAGCCCAGAGGCTGTAGCCTCTCGGAGAGACGTCGAAGGGTGCCTTGCGGGCTGAGCGGCGCGCCGAAGAGGCCAGCCGCGCTGCGCGCGGTGTCGCCGCCGTAGCCCAGCTCATCGAGGTCCACCGGCCGCGCCGGATGTCCGTCGAGCAGCATCAGGCCGTCGGTCTGCGGCGGCTGTCCGAGCTTTGCGCGCGTGAGCGCGGCGAACAGGGCCATGAACCGCTCTGGCGGAGCGCGACGGCCCACCCCGAGCGCCGCGCCGCCCGGGCCCGCAGCGTCTCCCAGAAACCCGAGCCGTGTTTCCAGCGTCTCCATTTCTGCGGCATGCCGACGGGCGACGTCGACCCAGGGCAGGTTCATCGAGACCCCGAATGCGGTGACAGTGTCGATCCAGCCATTGGACCGTTCTTGCACACATTCCTCGACCGGTGGCGGGCCGCTCGTGTTGGTGATCGGCCCGGAGAGTCGATTGCACAGCCTTTCCTCCTCGTTACGCACGGCGATGAGGCCCAGCAGCGTCTTGTGCTGGCTGCCGAGGCCGAAGGAGGGCGGGCGCGGTTTCACCGCGCCGTCCGCAGTCCGCTCAAAGGGGCCGAACAGCGCTCTGTGACGGTTCGTCAGCACGCTGCGCAGGAGCAGATCATCCTCCACGACTTCGGCGACCGCGAACAGGTAATCGGCCGGCACCTCGCATGCGCCCGACAGGCAAAGCCCGGACTCGAGCCGGGCGGAGAACCCGGGCAGCAGCCCATCGAACGCCGCCTCGGCGTCGCGCTGCGCCTCGAGGTCCAGCGTCAGGCGCGTGCTGCCCTGAAGGCTGTCTGTCCCGGAGGCGATCATGGCATCGCGCACGGCGATCCGCCTGGATCCCCGTATGACGGGCAGCATGCTGGTCGGGTTCTCGAAAGCCGCGATCACCCTCCGGGCTTCAGCCAGCTCGGACCCGTCGTCGGCGAGGCTCGTTGCGCACGCCTCCGCGCGCTTGAGCGTACGCGCATGCCGCCACTCCACCGCTTTCCCGTACACGGAGAGGTCCTGGTAGAGGTGAAACGTGGAGGCCGCAGCGAACAGACAGATCTCACCGAGATCCTGCGGCGGGCCATCGAACAAAACCTCGGCGGCTACGGCGCCGGCCAAGGGGCGACCGGTGCCGTGAAGAACGGTCATCCGCCCGGAAAGGAAATGCGCGCGGGTCAGTTTGTCATCCTGCAGCGACGACGCGATGAAGGTCATCGCCGCCCCGATGTTGGCCAGCTTCGCGACGGGGCCGTCGACCTGGCCCGCCTTCCCTGCGAGGGCCTCGAATGTCGACAGGATCGGGCCGCTGCCGCGGGGTGGCAGCCAAGTGGGGGATTCGCCTTCGAGCCATAGCTCTACCGCGTCCTGACGGGACAGCCCGCGCATCCAGCGCTCGACTTCGAATGCGCCACCCCGCACCAACCCCACGATGTCCTGCCCCAGAAGGGTCAGTGGGCTGCGCGTCCAGCGTCCTTCGAGAACGCCGATGGCCTCGGCGATGCGCAAGGCGGTATCGTCATTGAAAGAAGCGGTGAGATGTATCCCATCGCAGGACGCGGCGGGATGCAGGGCCAAGACGCCGACGGATTCCCCGGAAGTGTCACGCAAAATGGTGGCTTCGCCGCAGCGCATGGCTGCCACGGCCTGATCAGCCATGTTGCTCGGAATCTTCGCAAAAACCGGCGCGAGCAGTGGCTCGGCCAGAAGTCCGAGACAAAGCTTGCCGGCCACGAGCACCCCGAGCAGGAGCAGCGGGAAACGTCGCCGGCGCGCAGTGGTGGATTGACGGGCTTCGGCGTCGTGTACAGGTGCGACCTCCGCAGTCCGGAGCCGTGCCAGGAAAGCTCGAAATGGTATTGGCGGCAACAACCGCCGCATCACGGCCAGCCTGCGCTTGCCGGAAAGACGCTTGAGGAACGCCTCGAGATCCGGGTCGCGATGAGCCTCCCAGATCGCATCTTGGCGGCGCTCATGAGCCAGAAAGCGATCGACCAGCCGCTCCAGATCGGCCTCCGACAGGCGTCTCGTCGTCCTGCGACGAGAAGGGAAGGGCGCATTCATCGGCGACCTCCCCGGCCCGCCCGCGCGAGAGACTCGACAATAGAGACGCCGCTCTTCGCCAGCAACGCGCCCGTAAGGAATCCTTCGGAGGCGAGTTCAGACAGCCGTGCGGCGCCAGCTTCGAAAAGCGCCGTCGGCCCGTCCGGCGCGGCCAGAATGGCCCAGACGAGCCCGCCTGCGATCCCGGTCGCCAGGAGCGTGGCAACGATGCGGTTGCGCAACAGCGACGATAGCGCCAAACCCGAGAGCACACCCGCAAGCAGCTGATCGTGTTCAAACATGAAGATCGATGCGTCCGCCATAATCAGCGCCCCTTCCTGCGCGGTATCACTGTTCCCAAAAGCCGCAGGACCTTCGCCGGTCCGTGCCAGATCATGAACAGGATCGTGCCGAGCACAGCAGTTGCCAGCACGGTCCCGGCAGTCTGCTCGCCCAGCAGGAGGGTCAGAAGGCCCTGCGCCGTGCCAAGCATCACGAGCAGGACCGCGGCAGGCGCGACCCACTCCGGAAGATCCGGCAGGACACCGATCTGAACCAGGGCGTGCCCGGAGAGCATCACGATCGCGCCGATGAGCGCGAGCCGTGCCCCAGCCATGATCGCCAGACCGCCGGCCAGGAAGGCCGCCAGCATCGGCACGTCGAGCAGATGGGTATACTCGCCGGCCATGGGCTCGATGGCGGACCAGACGGTGTCGATCCACGGCGGCACATCCCTGTCAAGGAACCGACTGAAGTCATTCGTCGAAAGATCAGCCATAGCCTTCGCCTTTCTGCACGGGATGGTCCCGCGCCCCTTGCCTGTCTGAGTGCACGCCTACCATGTCGCGCTATTACCCCTCCCGGATCGCAACATTGCGGTGCGACTCGAGCCCACCCCCGAGGAACCTTGCTTCAGGCCCGGGCGCCGGGATCGCTGCTGCTGCGGCAACACGCAGGTTCCGGCCTTCTCAGTCCTGCGCGGCGACGACGGGCGCGTTCAGGTCACGCTCCGCTTCCCGGATCCGGCGCGGGCCGTCAGCGCCGAACCGATAGAGGTTGAAGACCGTGGCGTGGCCGAAGATGTCGCTGCGCGCGCCCACCCAGCCGGGCTCGAGTTCCACAAGCGGGAGGTTCACGTATTCCGGGCGCGACTGCGCGAAGTAGCGTGCCAGCTTCGTGCCTTCGGCATAGGCATCGACATCGCCGTCGACCGGCACGGCGATGAACGACGCCCGGCGACCCGTCCAGACATAGGTCCCGCAGGCCTGCACCAGCCACCGGCACTCGGCCAGCGCGCGCTCCGACAGCTTCGCCTTCGCGGCTTGCTGAAATCGCTCTGGGCGGGTTGGCACGCGTCCGTCCTGGCGATAGCGCATTGCTTCGACCAGCAGGAACACGACGATGAGCGTTTCGAGCACCGCCGCGGATAGCAGCGGGAAGTCGCTGACGCCCGCCGGGCAAGGCGCGGTTCCGAAGACGACCTCGCCCACTCGCGAGACCACGCATTCAAGGCCATCAGACATATCGACCGATTGTGCGCGCGGCGCAGTTTCCGGCAGCTCGACGCGCTCCCCGGCCGCCTCGGCGAGGGCGGCGACCCGCGCAGCAAAAGTTGGATCCTCGCACGTAAACTCTGTCTCCCGGCCAGTCTCCGGATGAATGTCCACGACCGGACCGTCCAGATCCCGCGCCACTGACTGCAGCGCACTGGCGATGCGGCGCTGGTCAGTGTTCGCCTGCAGGCGCGCGGCCTGCGCGTACAGCTCGCGCTGAGCCTCGACATCCGCGGCCGTCGACATTTCGATCGCGATGTTGCGCGCCTCGCTCTCAAGACGCGCCGCAACGGACTCGATTTCCGAGAGCTCGGCGGCGTGGCTCTGGCGCAGCCGGCAGCGCGGCCCACAGCCCCCGTCCGGGTTCGTGTCGTTTTGGCACGTGCCGCCCGAGCGGGTCTCGACCTCCGAGAGCTTGGTCGCAGCCGCCGCCAGAGATGTCATGTCGGCTCGTAGGTCGGCAAAGTCGTTTGCGAAGGCGCGCACCGGCACTGTGGTGCTGGCCACCTCCTCCTGTTGCTGAACAACAAGGAGATCGACGTGGCTTGCAAAGAGCAGGGCGCCCCCCGCCCCGCCCAGCCAGCTGACCGCGGTGACGCTGACCCCAGCGATAACGTTGAACGGGAGCAGCCCCTCGGTGCCGCCGCGCCACCAATAGGTGTGCACAAGCCCCTGCACCGTGAGGCTGACCGTCGCCGCTGCAACGGCCGCCACCATCCCGCCATAATCGGGCCCGATCAGTTCAACCGTCCAGGGCTCGAGGAAGGTAAAAAAACCCGCCCCGGTGAGGAGCGCCGAGAACAGGTTCAGAACCAGCGTGAAAATCCTGATAAGGGTCATTCCGGGCTTCTCCATCTCTTTGTTGCGATCTCTGTCGGTCACGGTGCTTCGCCCTCTCGAGCCACGACGGACTTCGGGGGATGAAGACGGGATACCGCATCCAAGCAGGCCCCGCCCGCATCGCAAGGTTGTGAAGCTCGAGGCGGATATTCGCGCCCGGCGCCCTCTAAATGTCGTGGAACGATCCAATAACTTGCCCAGAGCGTTGTCTCATCGTGGCTTCACGTTCACCTTCTGACGCGACAGTGATTGTCCTTCGATGGCCGCCGGCAGTTGAGCGTTGCGGCTCCTCGGCTGAGCTGGTGCGCGGGTGTTTGGGTGGGCGCTGCGAAGGCGAAGCACAGAATTATTGCTCTGCGCGCAGCCTGAGGAGCCTCGGCGGCAGCGGTACCCCATTCTGCAGGGAGCGCGCGATACAGGTGTGATTGGGCAGGCGCATCAGCGTCTGGGGGGCCACCTCGGGGCCGAGCCATTCCGCGAGTGTTGTCGCGTCCCTGGGTCCGACGCGGAATGCAAATAGATTGCCGCTATTGCCCAGAATCGCATGGGCGACGTCGCTATCGCGCCCATCGATCTGGCCAACGGACTGGTTGGCCAGCACGAGGCTGATCCCGTATTTGCGCACCTCGGCCATGGCGTCCGACAGGATACCGTGGGCACCGAAGGTGTGAAACTCATCGAGCATGACACGCGTGAGCGGGCGCTCCGCAGCGGGAAGGCGCGCCCGGGCCATCGCCGCGGCAAAGAGGCGTATGGTGGCACGATAGTGCGTTCCCGCGGCAAGCATGTCATCAACGATGGCAATGCTTGTGGGCGATCCCCGCCGTCTTCTTCTTTTCGAAGCCGCCCTTGGGAATGACATCGGCGCATTGGCAGTAGTCACCGCGGTTGAGCATGATGAAGATCCGGCCGGCATCGAAGCGGCCCTGGGTCTCGCGGTTCAGCACCACTACATCATGCGCGCCAACGCTTCAGCTTGCTTAATGACCAGCTTCACCGCTTCGGCCTGAAGATCAGGGGGATACCCGTATCGCCGCAGGATCCGCTTCACGGCTACACGCATTTTCGCGCGCACATCGTCGCGTTGCCACCAGTCCACTCCCGAATTTTCCCGAACGGATGTCACGAGTTCTGCCGCAATGATCTTGAGCTTTTCGTTGTCCATAACCTCGACCGCGCTCTCATTCTGGGCGAGCGCGTCGTAGAAGCTTCTCTCGGCCTCTGACATGTCGTCTGGGGGCTCGGCGCTCAGGTCTTTGGCCATGCCGATCAGTTCCTGGATGACCTGCAAGGCATCGACGCTCCGGTTGTGATATCGTGCGATCGCGTTCGTAAGGCGCTCCGAGAACTTCTGGTTTTGTACGATGTTGCCCCGTGTCCGGGCCTTGACCTCCTCGTTGAGAAGCTTTTTCAGGGCTTCCACCGCGAGATTCTTGTGCTGCATGTGCTGGATCTCAAGGAGAAATTCCTCGGATAGAACGCTGATATCGGGGCGGTCGAACCCGCATGCCTCCAGTATGTCGACGACCTCGGCGGATGCCACCGCGCGGTTCAAAAGCTGCTCGATCGCGAAGTCCGGTGAAGAGTTCTTCCCGCCTCCGCCCTTCACATCGAGCTTCTGGAGCGCAGACCTGACCGCAAGGAAGAACGCGACCTCTTCCGCGTGATCCTTGGACTCCGGCGACCCCGCCGCCAGCTTGAACGCCTTCGCAAGCGCCGCGACGGCATCCAGGAACCGCTTGCCGAAGTCCTCGTGACCTTCTCGCGCCGCGTCGCGTGCCTGTTGAAGAACGTGGTCCGCGGCTGCCGGAAGGATCTCGATGCGATCCGCTGCCGTGCCCCCGAGGACCCGAGAGTAGTCGAAGCCATGAAACAGCCCGCGCGCGACATCGAGCGCACTCAGGAACGCCGCGACGGCCTCCCGCTCGTCGATACCGGTCTGGGCCTGGTCGCCTTGCGAATAGTGCGCGAGGGCCTTCTTCAGGTCGGCGGCCAGGCCGATGTAGTCGACGACCAGACCGGCGGGTTTCCCGGCGAAGACCCGGTTCACTCTCGCAATCGCCTGCATCAGGCCATGCCCTTTCATGGGCTTGTCTACGTAGAGCGTGTGCATGCAGGGCGCGTCAAAGCCGGTCAGCCACATGTCGCGGACGATCACCAGCTTCAGGGGATCGCCCGTGTCCTTGTACCGCTTCCTGAGGGCTTCCAGCTTCGCCTTGCTGCGGATATGCGGCTGGAAATTTCGCGGATCCGTGGCGTTTCCGGTCATGACGACCTTCACCGCACCGGTCTCGTCGGTTTCTGAGTGCCATTTGGGGTGAGCCGCCACGATCCGCTCATAGACCTCCACGCAGATCCGGCGGCTCATGCATACGATCATCGCTTTGCCGTCGATGGCCTCCAGGCGAGCACCGAAATGCTCGAGGATATCGGCGACCACCACATCAAGGCGAGGGCCCGCTCCGACCAGTTTCTCGATCTGCGACCACTTTTTGGCGGCGGCCCCTGCCTCGTCCTCTGGCATTGCCTCTGTTGCTTCGTCGAATTCCTCGTCGATGCTGTCCCGAAATTCTTCGGCGATCTCCACGCGGGCCACGCGGCCCTCGTAGTAGATCGGCACCGTCGCCCCGTCTTCGACGGCTTGGGCGATATCGTAGATGTCGATGTAATCGCCGAAGACAGACCGCGTGTTCGCTCCGACCAGTTCCACCGGGGTGCCGGTGAACGCCACGTAGACAGCGTTCGGCAAGGCCGTGCGGAGATGATGGGCCAGACCATGGCGCACCTCGCCGGTCTCCCGGTCCATCCTGGCCTCGAAGCCGTATTGGGTCCTGTGCGCCTCATCGACCATCACGATGACGTTGGAGCGGTCCGTGATTTCGGGGAAGTCCTGGCCGCGTTCCGGCCGGAACTTCTGGATCGTCGAGAAGACGATGCCGCCCACTCGTCGGTTCAGCAGGGTCGTCAACTCCTCGATGCTGTCCGCCTGGACGGGTGTCTCTCCAAGAAGATCCTTGCATCGTCCGAAGGTCCCGAACAGCTGGTTGTCCAGATCATTGCGATCGGTCAGGACGAGAACCGTCGGATTTTGGAGCTCAGCCAGGTGCATCGCGCGTCCGGCCAGAAAGGTCATCAGCAGCGATTTTCCCGATCCCTGGGTGTGCCAGATGACGCCGCCCTTCCCATCGTCGCCGCGCGCCGCCAGGATCGACTCCATGGCCTTCCGTACAGCGTGGAACTGGTGGTAGCCGGCCGCCTTCTTGATCGGCCCCTTGCCATCGTCCTCGAACACCGTGAACCAGCGCAGCATGTCCAGTAATACGGACCGGTTAAGCAGCCCCTCGGTCAAGGTGTTCAGGGCAAGACCTTCGCGCTCCGAAAGGATCGTCTCGCCATCCACTGTCCGCCACCGCATGAACCGGTCGAGGTCGGCCGAGATCGTGCCATATCGCGCATTCAGCCCATCCGAGATCACCGAGAAGACCGAGGTTCGGAAAAGGTTCGGGATATCGGTCTTGTAGGTCTCGATCTGGTTGAAGGCCGCCTCGATGTCCACGCCTTCGGTGCCCTTCAACTCCACCACGACCAGAGGCAGGCCGTTCAGATAGATCACGACATCCGGGATGCGGGCGTTCCGCCCGACCATGTCGACCTGGTTGAAGGCGTGCCAGGCGTTGTCCTCGTCGTCCCAGTCCACCAGCCGCGCGCGATCATTGCGCTCCTCGCCATCGCGGAAATACGTGATCGGCACGCCCCCGGTGATCAGGCCGTGCAGGCGGCGGTTCTCGGCCATCAGGTCGCCGGCGAAAACCTCGTCGATCACGCGCACCATCACCTCCCGCACGGCTCCATCGGAGAGTTCGGGGTTGAGCCGACGCACTGCCTTCTCGAATACCTTTCGCAGGATCGCCTCGTGGAAACTCCGTCGCTCAGGATCGCGCTTCTCGGGGGAGATCTCGGCACCGGAGGCGGCGGCGTAGCCCAACCCCGCCAGCTTCTCCATCATCCAGTCTTCAAGGTCGGACTCCGAGTTCCAGGCCATATCAACTGCCCCCGCCGGGTTTCATGCGCGCCGCAAGAGCCCGCACAGGCTCGGAGAAGGCTTCATCCATCTTCTGGTAGTGATCGACGAGCCAGTCGATCATCTCGGGCCAGTTCTCCTTGCTGTAGCCTTGGACCGGGGTCTTGCAGACAACCATGCTGACCTTCTTGTCGTCGATCCGGCGCCACTCCATTTCCTCGCCGACGGTCTGCTCATAGCGCCCCTTGTTCTCGGCAAGCTGGTCGAAGACCCATTTGTTTTCATCCCGGTCGGGGCGATTCAGCTGGAACTCAACCCTAATCTCGTGGCGCAGAAAAATGAGCACAATGATGCAGCCTGACACGCCTATGCTCGACGTGATCCAATGATCCTTGGAAGGCGTGATGTTCTGCCAACGCGCCAGGCCGGCATCCCGGAGCGCCTCCAGGGCTCGCTCCCAGAACTCGAGCCGCATCTGGTGGCTCCATTTCTGGGCACCCTTGGCCGACTTCTCTTCGCTGTCCTTCTCGGCCATCCGGATCATATAATCGGCCGCCTCGGGCGTCGGGATCACCTGCTGGAGGTCGACGAAGATTTCCTCGCCGAACCGGTAGGGCACGACCTTGACGCAGCGCGCGTCAATCTGATGCTCGCGCAGCCAGAGCACCGTCGCCGTCACTTCCCGCCGGAAATTCGCGGCGATGAAGACGACGCGCTGGTTGGTGCCATCGTTCAGGACGACCTCGTCCATTGTATCCTCACGCAGGAACTGGCAGATCAACCCGGCGGCATCACCGCCACCCTGCCGATCGAGATACTGCTGGAAGATCCCGACGATCTCGGCCTTCTTCAGGCTCGAGCAATAGGCGGCGTATTTCAGGGCCTGCCAGACGACGTCACGGCCGGAATCGTCCAGCTTGTTCTCGATGACGACGAGCTGCCCGGCCCGGTCGAGCGCCAGCAGGTCGAGCCGCTCGCGGGTGCCATCGAACCCGTCGAACTCCTTCTGGATGATCAGCAGGCCATCCTCGCCCTCGCTCATCGCCTCACAGAGCGCATCTGGCATGGTGGCAAGCCATTCCTGAAGATGCTCGCGCTCCCGAAACCCGACCTCAGAGAAGCTGGTGCGTTCGAGTTTGCGCAAGCGGTTGGCGGAACGGTCAATCTGGAACATTAGGGGGATGCCTCGGTTTGTAGGCGCCAGACCTTGTCCAGAGCCTCGAAAATCACGGCAAGGCTTTCGCGAAGCGCCACGAAATCCACCCAAATCTCGGGGTCTCCAAGTGGCGCGTTGCCGAAACTGACCTTTGCGCCATCACGATAGCGAAACGCCATCGATTTCGGGTCAAGCATCGCGAATTGATGCAAAAACTTTGTAAGCGCCGCTGTGTGGTCTGTGTTGCTATATTCTTGGTCCAGTCGGACACGCAATATATCGACAAGATAGTCAATATGATGTCGCGTCGACGCCTTCTTGTCACGGAGGGTTTCCCAATGGGGCACCAGCCCTTTCAGGTATAATTCCAACGTATGGCGCGCCATATAGAGAGCAGGAAATGCTGCCTCTGGATCGTCGAGACTTTCAAGCCCGAAATCTATGCTCCGCAACGTCATTTGGCCATAGCATGCAGCCAGAGCACGAGCGTCTGCAGTTTCAGTTCGACCATGGTCTACCAGAAGAAAACCCAGGAATCTTTCCTCGGAACCGTCGTGATCCGAAAACACGCGACCAAAAGGGAGTTCATCACTCATACGACCTCCTCGACCTGCTGCTCCGCCTCGCGGATGCGAAGCTCGCCAGACATGAGGCGGGGGAGAAGGGTGTCTCGGAGGGCGGCGAGTGTTCGGGATTCCCGGCGGAAGCGTTCCTGTTGTGCGAAGGCAGGTCGCACGATCTCGTTCATCTTCTCCACGATCGCCGCCGACGGGATTGAGGTCTCCGGGATTTCGAAGGCATCGGCAGGCAGCATGTTCACCGTAGTGCCGTTCGAGAAGCCGCGGATCTCCACGCCGAGTGACGCAATCGACAGACCGAGATAAAGCCATTCCTTCGAAAGTGGGGAATTCTCCTTAACCTCCACCTTGTAGATATGCTGGCTGAAGATGCCCGATGGACCGAGCCATGATGGAACGAGAGCTGCGTGACCGATCAGCTCCAGCCCGAAGCTCTGCTCGGTATTAGCTACGATCAGGTCACCGGGGCGAATCACGTGGCGCGGCCTGAAGTCGCCATCGTAGTATTTCGCCCCTTCGTCTTTGTATCCGCCGCCTTCGTAGATCGAGTTGAGGTTATGCAGCGGCACGCCGTCGCCAGGGCCGCAGAGATGCTTTCCCTTGTAGCTAAGCCCGCGTGTCGCCGTGACATGCTTCGCGAGCGGCTGCCGCGCCCATCCCTTCGGCAGGCCGTCGGGGCCGAAGCTGTCGGGGAAGAGGGCGGCGGTGGTGGGGTCCATGTGGGCGGGGGACTGGCCGAGGGCGCGGGCGTGGACGGGGTCGAAATCCACGAACCAGGACCGATAGAGGGCCCGCGCCATCTCCTCCAATGTCGCGCTCATCCGGCGGTTCAGCTCGATCTTGTCGTCGAGGGCACCGAGGAGTGATGCAATTTTACGTCGAGAAACTGAGTCGGGAACGGGCAATTCGACAGCCTTGAGGGATGTCTGATTTATGAGTGGCTGGCCAGAACCTGCGCGCAGACTATGCAAGTTATAGTTCCCCATAGCATAGAACCAAAATCGGCTTTCTTCGGGAATTATGGCCGTTGCCTTTATCGCATTATCCGTCACCCAGCATGCACTCTTCGAAAAATGTATGCTTCCGCAATAAGATCCAACGCGACCAATAACACAGGTATTCTCAGGAGCATTCACCTTTCCGCAAAACCCGATTTGACCATTCGATCCGAAGACGGGAAATAACGCATCATCATCTCGTTCAGGTGATGACTTTCCATTCGAGAATGCCACGTGCTCGCCAAGACGTTCGAAGAGGAATGTCATTCCAAAGTCTCCAGCTGCGCCTCAATCTCCGCCTCCAGCCGCCGCCCCTCGGCAAACTGCCCCCTTAACTCTGCCGTCAGACGCTCGAATTTCTCCTCGAAGGGCTCGTCGTCTTCCTCTGCCGCACCTGCGCCAACATAGCGGCCCGGGGTCAGCACAAAGTTGTGCTTGGTGATCTCCTCCAGCGAAGCAGCCTTGCAGAAGCCAGGCTCATCTTCATAGGTGCCTGCGTCCGGCTCCCCCCGCCATGCGTGATAGGCGGCGGCGATGCGCGCGATCTCGTCCTGCGACAGTTCCTTTTGCTTGCGCGACCCAGCCACCAGCGCGCCCATCTTGCGGGCATCGATGAACAGCACCTCGCCGCGCCGGTCGCGCAGCTTGGCATCCTTTGCGATGCCATTGGATTTGTCCTTGGCCAGGATCCAGACACAGGCCGGGATTTGCGTGCCATAGAACAGCTGCCCCGGCAGGGCGACCATGGCGTCCACCGCGCCGCCCTCGACCATGGCGCGGCGAATGTCGCCCTCGCCTGACGACATCGACGACATCGAGCCGTTGGCCATGACCACGCCCGCGATGCCGGTGCTGCCCAGCTTGTCGTAGATGTGCTGCATCCATGCGAAGTTGGCGTTACCGACCGGTGGCGTGCCGAATGTCCACCGGCGGTCCTCGGCCAGGATGGCGCCGGACCAGTCGGAGATGTTGAACGGCGGATTCGCCATGGCGAAGTCGAACTTCTCGTCAGGAAAGGCATCGCGCAGGAGGGTGCCTTCGGCGTTCCACTGGATGTTCGCCACGATCCCCCGGATGGCGAGGTTCATCCGGGCGAGACCGTAGGTGGTGTGGTTCCGCTCCTGCCCGTAGACGGCCAGATCGGCACGGCGGCCGGCGTGGTTTTCGAGGAAGCGTTCGGACTGCACCATGAAGGAGCCGGACCCGCAGCACGGCTCGTAAAGGCGGCCCTTCATCGGCTCGATCATGTCGACGATCAGCTCGACCACGGGTTTCGGCGTGTGGAAGTCGCCGCCGCGCTTGCCCTCGCTGCTGGCAAATTCCGAGATGAAGTATTCGTAGATTCGGCCGATCAGGTCGAAATCCTTGGGCGTGCCGTCGAACTCGATGTTCGAGAAGAGGTCGATCAGTCCGGTGACGATGGACGGGTCGAGCGCCTCACGACCGAAGACCTTGGGCAGCGCGCCCTTGAGCTGCTCGTTGTCGGCCTCAATCGCGCGCATGGCGTTGTCGACCTTCACGCCGATGCCCTTGTCCTTTGCATTCGCGGCCAGCGTGCTCCAGCGCGCGGCCTCGGGCACCCAGAAGATGCCGTCGGCGAGGTATTCGTCGACATCTTCGGCCACCTCCTCGCCTTCGGGCAGGAGCTCGTCATACTTCCGCTGAAAGGCCACGCCGATGTAGCGCAGGAACAGCAGGCCAAGGGCCACGTGCTTGTATTCGCCCGGATCCATCGACCCACGCATCTTGTCCGCGGCCGCAAAGAGCGTCTTCTCGATCGCCATCCCTGTCTCCTGACTTGGCGTTGGTTCGCCAATCGATTGATTTACTGTAGGGTTTTATCGCCTGAATCGGCGTTTCGATCAATTCCGATATCCGAATTTTGTTCATTAGAAAAATCGTCCTGCACGCTCGCGCTCGTTTCTGCGTGGTTGTCCTTGCGGCTCTGTTTGAACTGATGCGGTGGATGCCCGAGGGGAACGAGCTGAGGGCGGGAGTTGTATTCTGTGGAACTTTACAACCGGGTGCGCCGGGCGTGCCATGTCGAGGGGATGAGCAAGAGCGGTGAGCCACGAGCACGCCACCGGTTCGAGTGCCGTGGCGAACGCGCGGGTGTTCGGGATCGACCGAAAGACGGTTGCGAAGATCCTGAAGCACTCGGTGCCACCCGGCTATCGGCGGTCGAAGCCACCGCCCCGGCCGAAGCTCGATGCTTTCATTCCGATCATCGACCGGATCCTGGAGGACGACAAAGGCTGGCTGAAGACGCAGCGCCATACGGCTAAACGGATCCATGAGCGGCTCCGGGACGAGTACGGGTTCACCGGCCGCATCACCATCGTCACCGACTATCTCGGGGCGAAGAAGCGGCGGTCGCGCGAGGTGATCGTGCCCCTGTCACATGCGCCGGGTCATGCTCAGGTCGATTTCGGCGAGCCGTTCTGCGGACCGGCCACGAAGAACCTTAACGGCTACATCCGGTGACTGGAGGTGCGGCTGGCAGGGGTGCGGCCGGCAGAGGTTGTCCGCGCATCGTAAACCTGGTGTCGCGCAGAGGTCTTGCCCGCGTACCCTTGGAGCCGAAGTCAGGTAGAGGCCGCGGTCTTCGAATGGGCGGGCGGCCCGGAGGTTTGACTGACCTCTCACCGCCTGATCATCGAGCCTTGTGGAGGACGGCAACCACCCCATCTACCCGATATTTTGTAGGAAGAACTTCAAGGTGCCTAATGGGGCCTTCAGAGAAGGCCCCAAAAAGTTCAATTCTCAGAAGCATATTTCTCAAACGCTTTGATCGCAACAGTAAGGAGATTTGCAATCATCCATAGCGCTGCTCCGTCGCGGGTTGTTCGCCAATGCATCCCGTAGGGATCCTGGGATCGCTCGATGGCCCGTATTTCCTCTCCTTTGATGTCCTCTATTACAATCCGGCGCTCTAAGACCTGAAGCATGGAGCGGCAGGATTTGAGACGCGCACCGTCGCTTGCTGCAGGGTCAAGCATATCGTGGTAGTGACATAGACTTGGTGAAAACACCGGGGCGCCCTGATGTGCCGCGAACTGTAGAAGCTGCAGCCATTGGGCGGCCATTTGCGCCATGGTCCGCGCCTGCTGGAGCAGATCGTTTTCTGGTGTAACCATCACGCGGCCCCGCGAACACAAGGGACGCCGGCGAGGCGCAAAGCCTCGATCGCGCGCAGGGAGCGCGCGAGGACTTCCGCACAAAGGCGCGCCTGATCGGCGCGTGGGTCGTCCGGACTCAAAGCTGCAAATCGTGCCGCCTCGGGCGATTCGAGATAGCTAACGAATTCAAGGTTCAGCAGCTTTCGCAATGCCGCAAGGCTGCGCCTGTATGACGAAATATCTCTTCCGCAACGGGCACTGTGGACGACGGCCTTGGCCCGCAAGGACCATGACGGCCCGCCGAGAAGATCGGCGGATGCGATCAACAAATCGCCCTCCTCACGCAACCAACGGAGGAACTCGTCGGCTGTGCGGATATGGCGGAGCAGAGCACGAATTTCGGGAGTGTACTTCACGTTATCACCTCTCTGGTGGTGCGCGTACCCACTATGGGTCGCGTCAGAAGGGCTCCGCTCTATTTTTCGAGGGGGGTTTTAGTCTCCTTCAGTCTTACAGATTCGGAGACGTGTTTACTGAACACCGTGTCTAAACTGTTTTTCACCAGGATCCTCCCAAGATCTCAATTATAGTCTCACTAAGTTTATCAATGGGCCTTGTGATGGTCTCTACTTCCGTTTTGTCTTCGTCTTGCATAATACACATTGGCTACTTTGGCATCTTGCGAAATAAAAACTTCATATATCCTCAGATTTTTCTCTTGGTGGAAGCCTTGAGTACAAAACAGTTCACTGCATAACGCCCTGGCGTGCTTTAGTCTTGGTTTGAGAAAACTTCGGTGGGTGATAGCCCTTAGTTGGAAGGGCGCCCTTCACTTGTACTTCTTTCTTAGAGAGTAAGGACCTTTCGTTGAGGGTCGTCAGAATTCGAGTCTTCACCCGTCAAGATCAGGAAAATAATCATCTACCTCTGCCTGCGTGAGGTCTGAGGTAAGGGCGTCGTAAGATTGAATGACAAGCGCATCCCGCATTGCGCGCCCTTGATAATACTTTGCAGTGGCCGGATCGCGTTGAGCGCAAAGCGCGAGTGCAATTGCGACGCCCTCCGATCCGAGCCGTCCAAGCTCTGTATGAATCCTCGCGCGGGCTATGTGCATATGGCATCCGAGATGGCGGTTCCATATATTGTTTGCGCGATTTCTTGATAAGGGGGAAGAGTCCGCCTTTGCAAATATGTGCCGTCTCGTCTGAATGGCCTCGTCTCTCGCTTTTGGCAGATAGATTTCGTCGCATCCGCACAAAAGCAGGGCGTCAAGAAAAGGAGTAAGAAAGTGGCATAGAGGCCCACAAAAATGTTCTCCTGTTTTTCCTGTTTCTACGTCGATATGGTAGCGACCTACCGAAAAAGTGATATTTTCGCCCCATCGAAGATCAGTGTCCTTTACTCGGAGGGGAAGCAGTGAGAAAAGTGCAAGAGCGACTGCTGAGCAAAGGTAGGAAATTCGCCGTTCAAGCGAACGCTGCTTGCGGCTTTTGTGTAAAAGCTCGACTGCCTTTGTAAGCGTCTTATGTATGGTTCCGACCCGGGCGAGTTTTCCATTTAGCCGCGCGACCTCGGACTTCTTATCGTTCCGAATATCTCTGAATAGCCCGCGAATTTCAGCTTGATCCTCATATTCGACCTGCAAATGATACCGAAACCGAATGATTGCAGATAACGTCACATCTCGGGTGGATGCTCGTAGACCACGTTTCTTTAGGTAGCGTGCAAACGGGATCAAGCAGCCCTTTGAGAAGTCCAGCTCAAATTCCTGATGTTTGCAAAACACAACCAGTGAATGTAACGATCTTTCAATGGTTGGCAGAAAGTCTTGCGCTGGACAGCGTTTTCCCGTTGAGCTGTGACCCATTTCAAGCTGCGCGAGGGCTTCTCGCACATGATCTGGCATAATGGACCGCCTGTCGATCTTCTTTCGAACGCGAGGCTTCCGCAGCTTGGCGCATCTCTGAGCACGCTTGCGTGTAATCGCCTTTGGAAGCTCGATTTCGATGGCATAAATCTTAGGCGTGTCGATCTTTGCGAATACTCGCTGCAGGCACACGAGAGAGTATTCAGAACTGCCTTGTTCATCTGCATACTCGAGATAGTGATGTACAGTCGGATTCTGGACTTGGTGCTGGTGCAGCCAAGCCAGCCAAGAATCGAGCCTGAATACGTCGTGCCGGTTAAGATGGTCCAAGTGGCGATGCGGTAGGAACGGCCGCCAGTAGGGTGCGCGAAGGACATCGATCAGCATCCTTTCGCCATCAAAGCGATGGATATGGTCCCTGACGGCGGCTCGCAGTTCGATCCGGATCTCGTGCCTGGGCGAGAAAAGCTTTGACATGGCCTTCTCAAGATCGACAAGCAGGCCACGGCTTCCGATTTCGGCCCCGTAAGCGATGAATACATGCCTGTCAGGCTCTGTGTCATCTGTTCGATCGAGCCATGCACGAAATCGGTCAAGGCGGTTTCGCTCTCCTCTGCTCAGGCACCAGCCATGATCATCGATCGCGGTATCAAGCTGCTGATGCATGCGGGAACTCCTCTGTCAAGAGCTCCTGGCCGCGAAGAACCAGCTGCTCATCGTTGATCCACGCGTAGAAATTTCGGCATGTACTTTCAGCGTCGCCGAGGCGAACAGAGATCAGAGTCCAGTTTCCGGGATTTTTCGCTGCGAGTATCGAGGCTTGACCGTGACGGAACATGTGCGGCGTCATCCCACCAAAGCCGGTGGTCATCATGGCAGCATCCCACCACTTTTTGAGAGTCGCATATGGCAAACGGGATTTGCCGTCTTTTACCGCAGGAAAAAAGAAGTCGTTCTCTGGTGATGCTTCGAACAAGGGTCTGATCTGCGCTTCATACCAGCGAAGTGTGGAAAGTCCGCGGAGTTTGCTCTCAGCTGCAATTGGCACACTGATTTCCTGACCATTCTTGTTGTCGGCAGCCGGGACGGTGAGGTGCCCATTTCCGTTCTGACCATGCCCGAGCTCAAGCCAAGGGTTGGCGCCTCTATGTGTCGTGCGGAGCGCCACGTTGGCGCGTATGGGGGATATGTCACTCTCTATCGCCGCGAACGCCGCACAGGCCCCGAATTGCCGCGCCTTCATCTCATGATGCTCCGTCTCCTTTCCCGAACTTTTCTTGGACATGTCGAGATGCCACTGGGCAAGTAACCGCAATCGAATATGGTGAGACTGAAACTTCAAGCGCTGCTCACGCTCTGTGACAACGCGTCGGCAGAAATCCCTATTCTTTCTGGTCATTCTGCTCCGGGTCGTTTTGTAGGCAGATAGCCAGCTGTCATTCTTTATAATTTCGCGAAGAAAATCCACAGATTCACCATTACGCTCCATCAGCGCAACTATTGAATGGAGGTAGTCATTAGCCGTTTTGGCTGAAATGGCGTTGTGATGCCCCGTCTCCGACCACCGACGCCACATCTTCACGCATGCCACAAGTCCGGCCTTATCGAAGGCGAAAGCAATCGAACGGAGATCCTTGATATCGATATGTCCGCACAGAACCTGCGTCTTCAGGACCTTGCGTGCAGCGATCAGGATGGGTTTAACTTCCTGGCCTCCAACGTAATCTTCATCGGTTTCGGACCATGCGCCGCGTGTGGCGATGTGAATCCAACACTTGAGCTCTTCTCGTAACTCGACCGGCAAATCAAAAGAGACTTCGTGAGAGGGAATACTGGGAACATGCGCCTGCGGCAGTAACCAGGTGATTTTGTCCAATGGCTCATTTTGCAGGTCACGAAGCGCCTTCAGGCCATCGCGCAGCGCGGCTTTTTGTCCCTTTGTCATCGGCAGACCCAGCAGGGCGTCGCGTCCCGCCTTGTCAATTTGGTTGACCTCGAGGTCGATCTGACGAGCGAAATCTGCAAGAACTGATAGCGCAACTCTCTTTTTTTCGTGGAATGGGAGCGATTGGCATGGATCGTCTACCGCGTCATCAAGCCCTTGGAGAAGCTGTTTCCAACTGTCGTCTCGTACGCTACGTGATGTGCGAGAAGAAATGACGCCTGCGGCACCGTTGATCGCTGCAGACAAGTTTCTTCGAAAAGCAGACTGCGCTTTGACGGATTTCCACCGGCCATTGCAGTGGTTTTGGAGGGAAAATTGCGCGAGCAAAGTTTCTCGATCTGCGAGAACCTCGGTCGTTTTTCGCCTCAGCAACTTGGCAGCGCGCCTGACTACGGCTCTGTAGATGCGTCGCGTCCTTCGGCTCAGAGGATTGTTCCCGCTTTCGAGCCATTCGACTACGCCCTGGAGGGTCATATCGTCCTTAGCTGCCTCTGAGGGCGCGACGGAGCGCGCGATTTCGTCGGGATTGAAGATTGTCATGTTCATCTTTTTGTGTGTCCTTTCAGCGTGATTATTGGCCGTTTTCCGTAAGGACGAAGCACGCGATGACAGGCACCCGTGAAGAAAAGCCGCAACTTTTTGGATGGGTGTTTGTTATCTTTTCCGTTCTTCGTCGGATGTGTCATCACGGTGTCCTATGCGTCCGAAGACCGTGTTTCGATGAAGGGATTGAAGACCCCTGTGATCTGTGGTGAACACCTTGGTTCCAGGGGTTTCGCCTCCATGTTCGGGTGCCGCCGCTGATCCGGCAGGTGCGTGTAAACGGGTACTGGCAGGCCAGCTGTCCAGGCATTCACCTGCGCTTGCCGCCACAATTTCGGCTTGTCCTGAAAGCGCAGACGCCCGGGGAAGCTCGCATCGGGCGTCCTCTGATCAACGCGCTGCGCTGAGCGTCTGGTTCCTTGCAATACTCGCGCGAGATCTTCCGTGGTCAGATGCGGCAGCTTCAGCTCTGTCCAGAGACGCGGCGCTGGCTGTGCGAGTCCTTCTACGGCCCAGATCGCATGCCAAGGATACCGCCCCTTGACGCGACGCAGGCCAAGGCGGTTCGCAAGCTCCCGGGTCGCCCTCAGAGAGGGTTTGCGCCAATAAACGCGTAGGTCTTCCAGTGTAGCGAAACCCGGGGATTGGTGTTCAGCCGTCATGATGCACCTCCTTCTCGCGAAGGAAGTCGGTGCGTGCAGGCGATATCGGAAATCGGCGTCACAGATAGGTCAGGCCGAACTCCTCTGCTGGCGCAGAGATTGGCCCACACAGCCCCAAGACGCTTTTGCCGAAAGGGGAAATGGCCAGATCTTGCCCATTTCCGGTTCCACGGCGTTCCTTTCCATGCCATTTCAAGGGTTTGGACGGGTCTGCCGCAAACCGCTAAGTGTTTGAATTTTTGCCTTGTAAATCCATCGCTTGGACGGCTATACGCGTTGGTGGAGACGTGGCCGAGCGGTCGAAGGCGCTCCCCTGCTAAGGGAGTAACGGGGAAACTCGTTCGTGGGTTCGAATCCCATCGTCTCCGCCAGTTTTCCCGGTTTTGGCCGGGTTGGGCACAGAAATGCCCCATATTTACTGGATATTGACAGGTTCTCATCAACATCTGGCCCCAAACCTCCCGCAGAAAATGTGGGGCAAAATGAGGGTTGAGATATGGACGGTTCTTCTTTCACTGAATCAGGGCGGCGGGTGAAGTCCGGACCGCACGTCGAAAAGAAGCTGAACGCCGCGTTCGTGCGGAAAGCTGGCCCCGGACGACACGCGGACGGCGGCGGCCTCTACCTGAAAGTTGATCTGTCCGGAGCGCGGCGATGGATGCTCCGAACGGTCGTTCGCGGACGCCGACGGGATTACGGACTCGGATCGGCCAATCTGGTGTCGCTGGCAGAAGCGCGGGAAAAGGCGTTCGAGCTTCGACGGATTGCGCGCGGCGGGGGCAACCCGAAGGTGCGGACGCGCGAGGATGAGGGCAAGGCAACGACCTTCGAAGAGCTTGCCAACCTCGTTCATGAGCGGAAGTTCAAGGACAACAAAAACAACGGCAAACACATCGCGCAATGGATTCGGACACTTGAAACCTACGCCTTTCCGACACTGGGCGGGCTGACTGTTTCCGAGATTCATCAAGACGACATTGAAGCCGTTATTGATCCGATCTGGACGACGAAGCCAGAGACCGCCCGCCGGGTGCTCCAACGGATTTCCATCGTCTTCGATTTCGCGTGCGGTCGTGGATATCGAGCAACAGGGAACCCTGCCACAGGGATGCTCGGTTCGATGCGCCCCCAGAGGCAAAAGACAGAGCACTTTTCGGCGATAGACTATCACGACCTGCCCGAACTGATGGCGAAGCTATCCGGGCAAACCGTGGTCGGCGCCCAGGCACTTCGTTTCACCATTCTCACCGCCCTGCGTTCCGGGTCAGTGCGGCACGCGCGCTGGGACCAGTTCGATACGGCTCTCACCGAATGGACCATTCCTGCGGAGTTGATGAAGACCCGCAACGAGTTCGTTGTCCCAATCACCAAGCACGCGCGAGATGTGCTGTTGGAGGCGCGCGAACATCGCACAATGGCCAGTCCCCTCGTTTTCCCATCGCCGAGTGCGTATTCCACGACATGTGGCCACCTGTTCCACGCGCATGTGGCCAGTCATTCCATGACATGTGGCCACACCCGTGAGGTGATCTGCGAGGCAGTTTCTTCATGACGTGATTTTCACGTCTGG
>Ga0307951_1000119_pt1 | contig 42673 bp, 39 predicted proteins | sample OrgLakmetagen374_FD_201842 | JGI IMG/M metagenome (GOLD analysis project Ga0307951, IMG submission 201842) | Saline water microbial communities from Organic Lake, Antarctica - #374 | ecosystem: Environmental > Aquatic > Non-marine Saline and Alkaline > Saline | place: Antarctica: Organic Lake... | reverse complement strand
ATGAACTCAAATTCCACTGGCTGTTCACGGGCGAATGGGAAGAGGCGCACAACGCCTGGGAAACGCTGGAAAACCAGTTTGTTGCCCAGACGCCTGTCAGCGATTTCTGGGATGCAAAGGGCGGTATCCGGATTGACACACCGGAAGGAAAAGATCGGGTCTATGGCGTTCTTGGGCTCACTGGCCTGGCTCCTCAATGGGTTGAGGTGGACACCAATCTGTATGTCAGCGATGAGGGCGACGCTTCCGTTGATTTTGAGGCGGAATATGAGCTGCTGGTCACCAACTACTGGATACTTGTCGGCCAGCTTCGAAACCCTGGCGGCGTTTTCCGAGGACCGGGAAATCGGCGTTGGCAAAGGCCTGAACTCCACCGAACTGGGGCTGCGGCTGAGCTATGACCTGATCTACCGCACCTTCTCGCCCTATATCGGCGTGGTTCATGAGCGCAAATTCGGTGACACGGCCGATCTGGCCCGTGATTCTGGCGGTAGCACGGAAGACTGGTTTGCAGTCGTTGGCGCCAGGATCATGTTCTGATTCGAATCTGAACGGGCCCAGGGATACCTCCTCGGCCCGTTTTTAGTCTATTATTTGATGTAAATGAAATCCATAAAATTGATAAGCCAATGCAACAATTGCGAATTCCCTTAGCAGGGAACGGAATAGAACGACGCATACAAGGAGCGCAGGGCAATGATGGAAACCAATATGTTTGGCAACACTATGTGGGCAGGACACTGGCTGTGGATGCTGGTGATGGCCGTCGCAGTGGTTGTTCCTGTCTGGCGAATCTGTCAGCGGACCGGGTATTCCGGTTGGATTGGCGTGCTGATACTGATTCCCATGGTTAACCTGGCTCTGCTTTACTTCCTGGCGTTTGCCAACTGGCCGGCCAACAGGGCTGTACAGGGTAATAGCTGAGCCTCACCGCGATCTAACAACGATGAAGGACCTGGCGAACCCACAGCCAAAGATCCAGTCTTTGGGAAATCGGTCGCCAGGCCGGTGCCGGCCAGTGCGCTTAGCCAACCCTGCGAAATTCGGTTTTATGGCACTTGGGGCAGGGCGGCAGTTTGCCAGCTGCGTCAAAGTGCAGCTCGGCTTCGCAGGCGCGGCATTTGAAAGCGCCCGGTACGGCCATTTCACCGGTGTGGTAGACACCCGTGTTGTCCGCCCACTCGGAGAGCCGCTCAAGAAAGCCGCTCCCGCTCTCGGCAATTTTCGCGGTCAGGTCCATAAAACCGGACTGGACCCGATTTGGCGATGAGTGGGTTTTAATCCACTCGCTCCAACGGTTGAAGTGGTTGCCCGTCTGTTCCAGGTCCCGTTGAAGGTAGGCCTTGAACTGGCGCCCTTCTTCCTGGGTCAGCTCACCGGTTTTTTCCAGCGATTCCTTGGCTTTATCCAATGCTTCATCAAGTGTCTTGACGGTTTTTTCTTTGGATTCTTCAAAGAATGCCCGTGTTTTGTCCGTGTAGCGCTCGTAAAGGTCGTACCATTTCTGGTCTTTATCACTCATAGCGTCGCACCTCCAGTGCTTGTAAAACCGCAAATTGTTGTCTGTTCCTCTATTAATATTGATTGGCTCGCGATGGCCTTTTTTCAACGGTCGTCCGGGGAGAAGTCGATCTGACGGAGATTGGCCGGTCGGTATTCCGGCTGTAAACGCCAGCGTTCTGTTACCGATGGATGTATCGTCGTCGGGGCATTGTCGGGCTTCAGGTTGCGCACCAGAGGTTTTGAAAAACGGAACACGTGGCGCCTTGAGTTATGCAGCGCGGCCGTGGGGTCGGGCTGAATTCCGGCAGGCAAATGATCTTCCAGGTCCAGCCCTGCGTTTCTGGCCTCTTGCACCATCCACTCCAGAGCGATATCGGACGCCAGCAGGCCGTGGTCATCAGGCGGGTAGCTCCCGCCGATATCGCTGTGGGAGCCGGCGAACCACACCTGCTCGAGATCCAGTCCTTCTTTGGGCTCCCAGAGCGTCGGCTCGAAATCCTCCCGGCGCTCGTCAATGGCCAGTGCGTGTCGGGCAATGCGCACGTTGCTGCCCAGTTTGGTGTCGTAAAACTCGTCCTTGCGGTCAAACAGGCCCATCAGTGAAAACGGCACACCCAGAGCCCCCACCGTATCCCAGGCGCCCACGAATTTAATCTGCCTGGAGTCATGGCTGTGGGTTTTCCGGAACTCTACCGATTTGGGGCCCGCCGGCGACCAGTCAGCGCCGGTTTTCTTGTAGTGCTCAAACGCCTGTTGAATCAGCCGGGCATCGGGGCGCTTCAGAATGCCGCAGTTGTTGATCAGCCCGCACAGGGAGCGAACGGTGTAGGCGCCCCGGCTGAAGCCGAACAGGTAGATGTCGGTACCGGGCGTGTAGTTCTGAACCAGGTAGCGGTAGGCATCCATGATGTTCTTGTGAATGCCCTGGCCGGTGACGCCACCAATAACGGCGTTATGGTAGGAACCGATGCCCCAGTCATAGAACACATGCTGTGGCAGGCCATCCGCCGCCAGAGGTCGAATGGCGCGGGCCACTCGCAGAACATTGGTCGGTACGTCTTTCTGCAGATCTTCTTCGGGGCGGTTCCAGGTGCCGTCGGCACAGATAACTAGACGCTTGACCATGGCAGACTCCTTTGCCGTTTATGGGTCAGTTATTAACCAGAGTATAGCCCGGAAAATCAGTGTGAAAATCCGAAAATTCAGTTTAGATTAAGGTTCATGTGTTTTACTTTAAATGTCGCAGTCCCAAAAACGAGTAAGGAAATCCTATGAACAGATTTTACAGTTTTCTCGCCTGTTCAATTCTGGCGGCTGCTCCGGTAATGACGCTTGCCCAGGGCTCTGGTGGGGGAATGCATCAGGGCGGGATGATGAACGGTGAAAACGGCCAGCAAATGCAGGAAAATATGTCGAGAATGCAGGGAACGATGCATGAAATGCGCAACGCCGAGTCTGCCGCCGAGCGTGAGAAGATTCGTGAAAGACATATGGAGTCCATGGAGGACTATATGAATATGATGCGTGGGGGCATGGGCATGGGCATGGAAGGCCAGGGCATGGCGATGAACCAAGGCGGCAAGCAGGCTGGTGGTAACGGCATGGACAGCGAGCAACGCCTGGAGAGAATGGAAAATCGCATGAACCAGATGCAAATGATGATGGAACAGATGCTGGAGCACCAGCGTATGAACCAGAGGTGATAGTTACCCCGGGAAAGGGCTAGTGTCCCATCCGGCTAATTCGTTAACCTACTGAGCCACTGAGGGCATTGAGGGCCAGGCGCGATGGCGAAGGTTTGGTGGTTCCAAATCGAGGCAGCGCAACGCAGCTATCAATGCCCTCAGCGGCTCCCGAAGGGCGCGACGCTGGGACTTCTGACCCGTGTTGCCTGCCCTTGATGTGGAACCACCACACCTGCGGACAGGCGCCTTGGCCAGAAGTCCCAGCGTCACGCAGTAGGTCAACGAATTAGCCGGATGGGACACTAGTCGAACAGGGAAAGCTGATCCGAGCTGGAGTCTGGCTGCACTTTCGGCCGCTTCTGAACGGGGCCCTTTCGACTGCCGTGGCGCTGTAATACCCGGTTGGTTTCCGCGTGGCTGACTTGTTGCTTGCGAAAGTCGCCAACGGCTTTCCGGGCTACCCGGGCCGCCTGCTCGTGGTCGCACACTGGCGAAATATAGGTGTTGCCGCCATAACGCTCTTTCTGGGCGGGCGTCATCAGCCAGGGGGTGTGAATCATTTCCGCGGGCACACCCGCCAGTTCCGGGATCCATTTGCGGATAAACTCGCCGTCCGGGTCCAGCTTCCGGCTCTGCATAACAGGGTTGTAGATCCGCAGGGCATTGATGCCGGTCAGGCCGGATTGCATCTGGGTCTGGGAATAGTGAATGCCGGGCTCGAAATCGGTAAACATTCGCGCCAGATGCAGCGCCGGGTCCCGCCAGTGCAGCCAGAGCTGGTAGCTGGCCACCGCGATCAGCATGGCGCGCATGCGGAAGTTGATCCACCCCGTATGGTTGAGCGCGCGCATGCAGGCGTCCACTAACGGCCAGCCGGTCTGGCCTTCCTGCCAGCGTTGCAGCCGTTCGGAATCGTTGGGGCCGGTTTTCAGGGCTTCCATTTCCCGGTGCATGGCACGGAATTCAAGTTCCGGCTCGTCTTCCAGCTTTTGAATGAAATGGCAATGCCAGTGCAGGCGTGAGCGGAAGCTGGTCAGGCTTTTCTGCTTGCGGGGCAGGGTGTTGGGGTGGTTGCCGGTTGCCTTCGCCTGCTGGTAGATGTTCCGCAGACTAACGGTGCCGAACGCAATATGAGGGCTGAGCCGGGAGCACGCATTCACCGCCGTGATCGGGCTGGAAATATTGTACTGATAGCCGATGCAGCGACGCTCCAGAAACGAGTTCAACAGGCTTACGCCTTTGCGGCTGCCGCCGGCCTGACGGTCAGGGCAGGGTGCGCCTGCGTTTACCTTGATACTGGCCGGATCAAGTGCGCCTTCCACCGGTTTTTCCGACGCGGGCAAATGCCCGGGGGCAGGTAACACCGGTTGGCGCATCAGGTCGGTCCATGCTTTGTCCCACAGATCCCGGTCTTTCAGGCGCCGGACCACGCCAAACTGGTTCCATTCCCGGAATTCCACCTGCTGCTCGCTGCACCAGCCGATCACTGCGTTATCGCGGTCAAAAGTCCATTGACCGCCGGTTTCCCGGTGGCAGAATATTCGCCGAATATCATGGCTGCATTTCAGGGTCTGCAGTACGCTGACCATGTCGCCGCGCATCACCGTCAGCCGGTTCCCGGCAACGGCAAGTTGCCGGTCCAGATCGGCCAGCGAGTCGCGGACAAAGGCCCACTGCCGGTCGCTGGTGTCGGCCAGTTGCCAGTAAGGGTCCTCCACCAGGTAAAGTGCGATCACCGGCTCGCCCAGCTCGGCCGCGACGGTCAGCGGGGCGTGGTCGTGGGCGCGAAGGTCCCGCTTGAACCACACCACAGTCGTCATGTTGCTGCGCTCCGGGACCGGCGGCAGCGTTCGCTGCAGTAACGCACCTGATCCCAGTCCTTCGCCCATTTTTTGCGCCAGACGAAGGGCTTCTCGCACACCGGGCAGATTTTTTCGGGAAGATGGGGTTTTTTGTGCATAGCGATCAAACCGGCTTTATTGATATAGATAGATCTTACGGCATAGTCGGCGGTGAGGATTGATAGTGGCTACACACAACAAAGCGTTACCAGCTCCGTCAGTGATGGTGTTCGACTGGCATGGCACCCTTGTGGACACCCACGATGCCATGTTCAGCGCCATGGAGGAGATGCTGCCGCAGCTGGAAGAGCTGGGGCTGATGGACCGGCTTCTAACTGAGGATCACTGCCGCACCGCTGACGACGCCCGCCTGGTGCGTTACATCAGAATTTTCCGGCGCCTGCATCCGCGCATTCTGGCGGAACGCCGGGTGTCGCGCACCGACATTTTCAACGCGATTTTTGGCGACGATAAAGGTGCCAAGCTTATTGCCCATGAAGCCTACAACGACTGTTACCGTAAATATTTCGGGAAAGTGAGGCCATTTCAGCAAGGCGCCTATGACTATCTCTGTGCGCTTAAACGGATGGGCATAAGGCTGGCAGTGGCCACCAACCGTAACCGGGAGTTTCTCGACAGGGAACTGGCGACGGTGGACGAGGGGCGCTGGCGGCAGCTGTTCGATGCCACGGTCTGCGCTGACGATGTGACCGAATACAAACCGGATCCGGAAGTGATCAACCGGGCGCTGGATATGCTGGGCCTGCCCGTGGATGGGCGGGTGTGGTATGTCGGCGACAGTTACGTGGACATGCTTACGGCTCATCGGGGTGGAGTGTCGGGGATTTTCTACAATGGTGCAGCATGGGAGCCGGCGCGCATCAGTAGCTGGTTCAGCCACCGGGATGCCCCGTCCGCTATTGTGGATAGTTTTGAGGAGTTGATGGATCTGCTGGCACTGCTGGAGCGCAGCAAACCCGGAGATTTCAGCGCTTCGCCCGCCGCGGTCCGGCCGCGCCCCTATCCGAAGCCCGAACGCCCCGCTCCGCGGGAAGAGCCCGACTGGCACCCTGCGGTTGTCAGGCTGATTCGCCCGGCCGTCGTGCTGTTTGACTGGCATGCCACCCTGGTGGACACGCTGGATGCGATGTATCACGCGGTGGACGACATGTTTCCGGAGTTCGCCGAGCTGGGGCTGATCGAGCGGATGCTGGCACCGGAAGACAGCAAAACCCCGGAGGACGCCAGGCTGGTGGCCTATGTCCGGGAATTCGCGAAGCTGCATCCAAAGGTGAAAGCCGACCGGAAAATTTCGCGCACGGATATCTTCGAGGTGCTGTTCGGCGATGATCAGGACGCCAAATACACGGCCCACCTGGCCTTTAACCGCCACTACCGTAACCACTACGGCACGGTAAAAGCGTTTGAACCAAGGGTCCGGGATGTTCTTGAGGGCCTGACGAGGATGGGGATTCAGGTAGGTGTGATCACCAACCGTGACCGGGAGTTCTTCGAGTACGAGCTGGCCGCTGTGGAGGGCAATGGCTGGACTCACCTGTTTACCGTGGATGTTTGCGGTGACGACGTGTCACGGCGCAAACCCCATCCGGATGCGCTGTTACTGGCCGCAGAAAAACTGCACTACCCGGCAGACCCAAGCGTCTGGTATGTCGGGGACAGCACCACCGATGTCATTGCCGCCAAACGCGCGGGCATGACCGCGGTGTTCTTCAATGGCGCCCAGTGGGATCAGCCCTGGCTGAACCAGATTTTTCCCGGCACCCATAAACACCCGGACAGGCCCGATGTGGTGGTCAATGACTTTTCTGAATTCTGGGCACTGGTGCTGGCCTGCGACCTTGGCCCGCCCTGAGTTACCGGTCCTTGACGTTGGTCAGATAGCGAATATGACCTGTCCCACCCAGCGCCTGCTCAACATCCAGCCCGATGGCCAGCACCCCCGCCGGCAGCCATTGGCCCTTGACGATCACTGGCATGCTCACGGTGACCTGAAAGCGGGCGGTGGAGGCATCGTAGCGAATGGGTGACACGTAGAGAGTGCGGGTGTCCGTGCTGATGTGGTGCTCGAATTTGGGCTCGTCGCCCTGCCAGAAATCAGAGGTCAGACCGCTCATGGCTGCCAGCGTGCCAATGCCGTTGGTGAGAATGACTTCAGTGACCAGCAACTTCCGGCCTTGCTGCCACTCACGCATGGTGATGGATGCGGGCTGGTCGGTCACACGTTGGGCCATGTCTGAAAATTGTTGGGGAGCCAGGGCCCGCCACTGGGCGTCCAGGTTAAGGATTTCCGAAAGGTTCTCGATGCCAGGCCCGCTGGCAATAGCCTCCGCCAGCGGAATGCTGGCCTCAAGCTCCCTGAAAAGATCGTAGGCGGTGGCGCGGATCTGAGCGGTCTCGGTTTCATCCAGGTCAAAATTTGCTTTGATGCAAAACGGAATATGACGGTTGAACTCATCAATGAATCCGGGGTTCTGACTTACAAAACGTCTGCCGAGGTAGACATGCAGTGGCTCGTAACGCAGAAAATGACTGGCCAGATCCCTGGTATTGTTCAGGGACTCCAGTACGCGCTGGTCAAGCAATGCCTGGTCAATTCGTCCGCGCTTCAGTAATGCGATCAACTGGGCCGCCGTGCGGACGGTGAGAAAAATGTCCTGTCCCTGCAAACGCAGCCAGGCATCTTCGTTGCTCCCGATGACCGTGCCAATTCTCGGGTTCTCCACCGTTTCCCCGTCCCCGCGGGAAACCAGGAACCACTTTTCAAGCGAGACCGGATCGGTGCGGAAAGCGACATAGTCCAGAATCGTTGAAGGGTCTACGGCAAAATAGCCATCGATCAGGTTATCCACCAGAAACTGGATGGCCCGGCTCGGAGGCGCTGCATGAATACGGCTGTTTCTGCCTGTTCTGGTGACGGCGCAGCGCACTGTGTCGACGGTCAGGCCGCGGATATAGGTTTCCGCGCCGGGGATGTCCTCAACAATCTGATAGGGCGGGGCCGGGAAGGTATAAAGGTCAATATCATCTCCGTTTGCCAGCCCGGACAGGGCGAGCATCGCGAACGACGCGGCCAGAACTCCCCTCGAATGTTCCATGTCTTTCTAGTTATCCAGATCCACTTGTTGGGCAACCTCTGTCAATACAATAGCACCATTCCTCCGCTTTAATGCTGTGCTAAATTGTATCCAGATGGTCCAGCAGGTCGTTCGCGCGGGCTAGCAGGGCCGCCCGGCGTTCCGGCTTTTGCCTGTCCCAGTTCCGGTACATCATGCCCATGCGGGGGTTGTTGGCAAAGTCGTCCCGATGGCGGTCTATAAAGTGCCAGTAAAGCGAATTGAACGGGCAGGCGTCGTCTTCGGTACTTTTGTTCACATTGTAATGGCAGTTTTTACAGTGGTCCGACTGGCGCTGAATGTATTTGCCGCTGGCGGCATAGGGTTTGGAGCCCAGGTAACCGCCATCGGCGTGCATCACCATGCCCAGAACATTGGGCAGTTCCACCCAATCGTAGGCGTCGGCGTATACCGCCAGATACCAGTCGCAGATCTCTTCCGGGCGCACCCCTGCCAGCAGTGCAAAGTTGCCGGTGACCATCAGCCGCTGGATGTGATGGGCGTAAGCGTTGCGCCGGGTCGCGTCGATGGCCTTGTGCATACAGCGCATTCTGGTGTCGCCAGTCCAGTAGAACCAGGGCAGGTCGCGGGTATTGCCCAGGCGGTTTTCCCTGGCATAGCCAGGCATGGTCATCCAGTAGATGCCGCGCACAAACTCCCGCCAACCCAGAATCTGGCGGATAAAGCCTTCAACTGCGTTGATCGGTGCCTGCCCGGCGTACCAGGCCCGGGCGGCGGCTTCGCAGACGGTTAATGGGTCCAGTAGACCGCAGTTGATGTAGGGCGACAGAATGGAGTGGAAAAGCCAGTCTTCGTCATCGGACATGGCATCCTGAAAATCGCCAAAGCAGGGCAGGGCGAAATCGATAAAGTGCGCCAGCGCCTGCCCGGCGTCTTCTGCCGTGACCGCAAAATGAAAGTCCTCTGTGGTGCCGAAATGGTCTTTGAAATGGGTGTCGACCATTTCGATGACTTCCCCTGTAATGGCGTCTGGCGCGATCCTGAAAGGCGCAGGTGCTGCTGGTTTGCCCGTCCATTTGCGGCGATTGTCGGCGTCGTAATTCCATTCCCCACCTTCCGGCTGGCCGTCAGAAGTCATCAGCAGACCGGTTTTGCGCCGCATCTCCCGGTAGAAGAACTCCATTCGCAGTTGTTTGCGGCCTTCGGCCCAGGCAGCGAACTCCTGCTTGGTCGCAAAAAAACGGCTGTCTGGCCGTATTTCCACAGGAACGCCCAGTGATTCTTGCCACTGGCTGACCTGCTCATGCAGGCGCCATTCGCCGCACTCGGTGGTAATGACCCGTTCGGATCCATGATCCTTTATCTGTTGCGCAAGCACCGCTTCCAGGGACTGCCCGGGATTTTCAGGGTGGTAACGCTGGTAATGCACCTGCCACCCATCGGTCTTCAGCTGCTGGGCAAAATGCCGCATACCGCTGAACAGCAGGACGAGTTTTTTCTTGTGGTGATTGGTATAGCTGGCCTCGTCGTGGACCTCGGCCATGACAATTCGGTCAGTTTTCGGATCAGCATCTTCTAAGGCACTGATATCCGTGGTTAACTGGTCGCCGAGAATCAGTATCAGGTTTGCCATAGCGGTTTTATCACTTGTCAGGATCACGATTCAGGCATGGTGTTCATGCCTCGGTATCGCAACAGATTACGCGAGCCGCGGATTGCCGGTTCAGGCAAACGTTAAGAAAAGTTCAGATCAAGGGAATAAAGCGATGCCCCCCATCGTTATGACTACAGGAAGGTTACATGTCAGAGGACATCAGTGAGCAGCTGGTGAGCCTGTTGCCAAGGCTGCGTCGCTTTGCGACGGGTCTGACCGGCAGTCTCAGCGAAGCGGACGATCTGGTTCAGCAGTCCTGCGAAAAAGCGCTACGCAAGCAGCACCAGTGGCAGCCCGGCACGCGTCTGGATTCCTGGATGTACAGGATCATTCAGACCACCTGGATCGACCAGACTCGCCGTCAGCGAAGCGATACGGTATCGCTGGAAGCCGAGGAAATACCTGAAGCACCGGATCGGCGCAGCGAAAACGTCGCCGAGAATAACAACATGCTTGACCGGGTATCGCAGGTGCTGGACCTGCTGCCGGAGGATCAGCGAGTGGTGATGCTGATGATTGCGGTGGAAGGCCGCAGCTACCAGGAGGTCTCGGATACGCTGGAGGTGCCCAAGGGCACGGTGATGAGCCGCCTGTATCGGGCGCGAAGCCGGGTCCAGGCCGAGCTCGGGTCTTCTGAGGGGTCTGTAGATGATGGGGAGATAGCCCGATGAAAGATCAGGATTTTGAAAAAGTCATGGCCTACTTTGACCAGGAGCTGGACCCCGGCCAGCGGGCCGACGTTGAAAAGCTGCTGGAAGCAGACGCCGAGGCCCGGTCGTTTCTGGCAAAGCTTCGCGAGTCCGATCAGTTTATCGCAGGCGGCCTGAACACTGTGCTTGATGAACCGGTGCCCCAGCATCTGATTGACGCCGCCAGGGGGCAGCCCTCCGCGGCCAATGAACCCATGTCTGAGGATGTGTCCTCAGGTGGTCAAGCTACGGACTCCATAGTGGTCGAATTTCCGAAAAAACCGGCTTTCAGCCGCTGGGCCTACGCCACCGCCGCCAGCGTTACCCTGCTGGTCGCGGCCGGCGCTTTTCTGATGTCACCAGGTGGTTCCCCAACCGGCGCTCTTGCCACGGCAGTGAGCAATGGCCTTGAGAAAACCGCCAGTGGCCAGGTTTATCACCTGCCCGACGAGGCGGTTCAGGTGATGCCAGTGGCGACTTTCAGAACCGCAGGCGCCGGTGTATGCCGCCAGTTCGCAGCGCAGGTGCAGGATCAGCAGACGGTTGGCCTTGCCTGCCGCTCGGGCGAAGGGCAGTGGCAGATTCAAACCCGTCAGACGCTGGACGGCAACGGCGCCGGGCAGACCTACGCCCCGGCTTCCGGCGGCAGCGGCCCGGTTGCCGACAAACTCCGTGAGCTGAACGGCGGTCAGCCGCTGAGCGCAGACGAAGAGCAGGCGCTGATTTCGGATCAGTGGCAGTAGGGGAGGAAGCCCCCATTTACATTTGAAAAGGAGTTGACATGCCATTATCGACATCGCCGGGCGCGACCGTCCAGTCCCCTCGTCTGGCTTTGTTGACCGGTCTTGCACTGGTCGCAAGCCCCACCGTCAGTGCCCAGGTCTCCGAAACGGAGGATAAGGCCGACGAGGCACGGCCATGGGAGTCCTTGTTGGCCCGGGGACAGTCGATTCTGGACCGGGCGCCGGATAATCTTGAGCTGTCGGTTGGCGGCGGATTGCGATTCGAAGACAACCTGGTGGTTGATTCACTGGATGTGTCCTCGCCGGAAAGCGATTTTGCCGCTGTCGGAACCCTGGACCTGACCTATGAGGATACGGTTGGCAGCAGCACCGACCTGCGAACAGGCTATGTATTCGAGCAGCGGCGTTATTTCGAAGAGCGGGATTTTGATCTTCAACTGCACTACGGCTTTGTGGATCTGAGCCGGGAGCTGTCAGGTATAACCGCAGGGATACTGGTTGATGCCACATATGCCCGTTTGGGTGGTGAATCGCTTTTGACCAAGCAGAAAGTCAGCGGTTACGTTGCCGATCTGGTTACCCCGGAGTTGTATGCCCGGGGCGGTCTGGCTCTGGAAACCACGGATTTGAAAAGCGCCGAGGGACGGGACAACAACGGCCGGCGTCTGGACGCCTCCGCCTTCTATTTTCTCGACGGCATCCGGCAGTACCTGACCTTCAAAACCCGTTTTGAACAATCCCGGGCTGATGACTCGGTGTTTGATTACAGCGCCCGGCGCATCAGTATTGGTTACGTCGAGCGGGTCACCCTGGGCAACGACCGGCCCGTTCGGGTTCGCGCTGACTGGCGCTATGAAGAGCGCCGCTACGATGAAACTGACCCCTCCCTGAACGCAAGACGTCGGGATGACCGCATGCGCTGGCGTTTGCGTCTGGATACGCCGGTGAACGATTCCGTATCTCTGGGGATGAAACTTGAACACCGGGATTATGAGTCGAACAATGCGGCGCTCGATTTCAACGATAACCGCGTTGAGCTGATGGTTGAGGTGACCTTACTCTGACAGTGGCAGCGCGTCGTTCACCCAGCGTTTACCGGGCAGGCCGTCGCCATACAGCGGGTCTCTTCCCGGCTGGCCCAGATCGATCAGATCGGCGGCGACCCGGTCGCTGAGAGTGACCAGGCTCTCATCCCTTTCTCCCCGATAGGCCAGCAACAGACCGGTGATCAGCGGCGTCGCGTAGGACGTTCCGCTGACCTCGGTGAAACCGGCACCGGAGCCCGCCTCCGCCACATGAACGGCAACGCCGGGCCCGGCATAATCTACATGGGAGCCCCGTCCCGCCCGGCTGTACAGGCGACCGGAGCGATCGACTGCGGTCACCCCAACGACCCGATTGTAAGCCGCCGGAAAGCGGGGCTCTGCAAACGGGCCGTCATTTCCCACCGCCGCGATCAACAGCACATTGGCATCTGCCAGCGTATCGACCGCTGCCGCGACCACGCGGTTGGCAGGCCCCGCCAGACTGATGTTGATGGCATCCACCTGCTGGCTGATCAGCCAGTCCATTGCCGCCACCAGGTCGTGAGACGTGGCCACCAGGCCGCGATCGCGATAGCGGGCAAACACAGACGCGGCAAACAGGTGGTGGTCCGTCGCGATGCCCCTGAAGCCATCGGCCTCGCCCACCAGCAGCGATGCCACGCCAGTGCCATGGACACGATCCGGGCTCTGGCTCCCGGACAGAAAATTGCGTCGGGTGATCCGGCTGTTGGCAAACGCGGCATGATCGATGTCCAGATCGGTGTCAATCATGCCAATGCGAAAACGCCTGCTGCTGATGTTACCTGGGACCTGGTAGACACCTCCGGTCAGGGCATTCTGGCTGACCCCGGTGGCCGTGCCGTCTGATCCCCGGGAAATCCGGTAGCCGTGGTTCAGGTCAATTCGGGCGTCTGGAAAGCGGCCCTGAAGGCGCTGGCGTAATTGTTCGGCGCGGTAGCCGTCGCCCACCCGGAATCTGGCCAGAGTGCCGGGCAGCAGCTCCAGCTGACGCCGACTGATCAGGGTCAGCGCTGACTGGCCCAGAAGCTGATCGACCCGTCGGGTTTCCGCCAGCACCAGTAATTCCTGCTGAACGATCAGGTCCCGCTCGCCGAAGTCCTCGAAAACCCGCTCGAAGTCTTCTTTACGCCGATCCTCGCGAGCTTCCAGGTCTTCCATTTCGTTTTCGGCAATCTCCTCTGCCGCAGCCTCAGCAACTTCTTCTGCCTCTTCTTCCGCCACCTCCTCGGCCTCTTCTTCTGCCGCCTCCTCTGCCGCCTCTTCGGCGGCTTCTTCCGCCAGTTCTTCCATTTCATCGTCAGCAGACACTGGCGGGACGGCGAGAAACAGGGCCGCGGCCAGAGCCAGGGCAGTCAGGTGGCATGCCCCGGGAATGAATGTGCAAAATTTCTTTAAACCTAGTGGCTGCTTCATGCATCCGCTCTCACTGATGAAGGGTGTCTGGTTCGGGGCAGGGTCAGCTCCTGATGCAGTAAACCCGGCCCCAGGTTTGCCTGCTCAGAGGCAACCACTGTCGCATCGCAGGTTTGCAGCCAGTCTGTCAGTGTCTGCCTGCCAGTCGCATCCAGCTGTGCGGCGGAACTGTCGATCAGAATCAGGCCCGGTTGTGAAAGCATGGCCCGTACCAGGGCTATTTTTACCCGCTGGCCGGAAGACAGATCACGGCCGCCCTCGGCAATGTTGCCATCGAGATCTTCCACACCCTGCAGCATGGCGTCCAGGCCTGCGCTGCGAGCAACCCTGATAATATGCGTGTCGTCAGGTCGACGATCAAGGCCCAGTGTCAGGGCTTTGCGCAGGGTTCCTTTCAGTATCGTCGGGTCGCTGCCGATCCTCACCACCTGTCGGCGCAGGCTGCCCTGGGACAATCTGGTCAGATCCTGATTGTTCAGAGTGATCCTGCCGTCCGCCACGGCGTCGAGTCCAGCCAGAGTTTTCATCATCCTGGACTTGCCCGTGCCGTTTTCGCCGCTGAGTCTGACGCGGCTGCCGGCCGCGATTTCCGCACTGAGGGCATGGATCGGCGGCATATTCGCCTGCTCGAAGCGTATCGCGACCGGCCGGTTTTTTCTCAGTCGGGTGCCGGAGGGAGATTCCCGGCGCCGCCGCCGGTTCAGGGCGGCCACACATTTGTTGTGGGCAGCGGAAAAAGCCGCGCCGTGGTTCCAGACGGTAGCCAGATCCCGCATGGGTTTCAGGGTAATGCCCAGCGCTGCCAGCGCGCCGGCAATAGTGCCGGTGTCGATATTGTCCCGGCTGCCAATCCAGATCACCGCGACGGCGGCTGCGCCTGCAATTATGTCCGGTACACTTTTTAGCAGCTCCGCATAGCGCACTCGTTCCAGAGCTGCCGCAATGAGGCGCAGTGATCGTTTGTGGATGCGCTTGGCCTCCTGTCCTCTGCGCCCCAACTGTCCGAGCTCTGGCGCAATGGGCATGCGCTCGGCCATATCCGCCGCGATGGCGGCCCGGCGCGAACGAACCCGGCGCTGCAGTGCAGGCAGTTTCAGACCGCCCAGAATGATGGCCAGCAGCGCAACCAGAAACAGCGGTGCTACGGCCCAGACAAAAGGCAGGTGCATCCAGCCCAGCACGCCCAGTGTGGTGGGGATCAGTACCAGCGCGGCCAGCAGTCGCGGCAAACCCAGCCCGAGCCAGTTGCGGAATGCGGTCAGATCCCCGACGAATCGCAGGGACATATAGCCCGCGCGGCGGGCGGACACATCGCTGACGGACATGGCGGTGCCCTGATTGAACAGCGCGTGGCGAATATCCAGGGCGTAATTCTGGCCCATGCGCTCGCCCCGGGTTCGGGCAGCGACCCGGCAAAGGGCAATCATCAGACCGGATGCGGCCAGCAGCAGCATGGGTTCCCGGGGCAGTGAATGCTCTCCATGCAGGGCATTGAACAGCATCCGGGTAGCGAAAGCCGCCGCGCCGGCTGCGGCGCCCTCTGCACAGATCAGTGCAAAGACGCCCATCAGCATGGTCCGGCGCCCCCGATCAAGCAGTCCCGGCATCATGATGTTGCGGTGCAGGCTTCAGCGTGTGACCGGGTCGCCCGGCGCAGGATGGCCATGGCCTCGCCCGGATCCGACAGCTCACCCTTGGTCATCACCCGGATACCCGTCGCGGCCTGGGCCTCTGCAACGGCCATGGGCGAGCAGCTGAGCATGCCGGTAAGGGCGTCCGGCTCGTAGCCCAGGCGACGCAGTTCGTGCACACCGCCGGCTGCGGCCACGGCGTCGCCACAGGCAAACACCATTGCGCCGATCCGCTGCCGGAATTCTTCATCGGCAAGCAGCGCGGCAGACTCCCGCTGGAACAGGCCGTCGGCCACTTCCATGACAACGACATCGCATTCGTGCCGTTCGGCATCGGCCAGCAGGCGTTCGATGCCGTTCTTGATCCGGGGCAGCGGCACCATGTAAGTCGTTGCCAGGCCCGCGTCGGTAAAATCAGCGATGTAATGTACGCCGGTGTCCTCGTATTCATTGAAGTCGCCGAAGGAGCCGGTACCGGTGGCCTTGATCGTTGCGACCTTCAACCCGGTCTGGCGTAAGCCGTAACCCAGCCGCGCGGTGGCCAGGGTTTTGCCGGAATTCATGGCGGTGCCGAATACGGCAATCACCGGGATACGGGAAGCTTCTGTGGGCGCCGGCAGCGCATAATCTGCCAGATTCACGGCCGTTCCGGCCCTGTTGGTCAGACGACCGATGGGCAGAACCCGGGTGGGTGGTTTCACCCGCTCATTTCTGGCCCGCACCTTGCCCAGGCAGCCACCGCCCGCCAGCATGTCGGCGCCGTTCGGGTCGATTTCAGCGATGCCTTCAAACTGGTCCGGGGCGTAGCGTGCGGCGCAGGGCAGCACCACCAGATCGCCGGTGAACAGTTCCGAGCGACGACCGCTGGCCAACTGGATGCCCGCATGTTTGCCGATGGTCATGACCCGTCCAAGAATCAGGTCGCCGTGGCCGGTGTTTTCAAAATCCGTCATCATTGATACCGCATCAGTGTGGTCCACCCTGCGGGTGGCGAAAGACCATTTGGCTTCCGCCAGTTGGGTGCCCGGGTCATTCAGAATGGTTTCAAAACTCATGGTTGAATCTCCTTGTTAACGCTCTGGTTTATCGGGGGGTTCTTATCAACTGGATCAGACCACCCTCAGTGCAGCACTGCCCGAAGTCGTGAACGCAATTTTCAAGCAGCTCCAGCCGGGCCGTCACTGGCAGGCCCATTTCAATCTGGCAGCGGGCAATCAGGCTGACGTACCGCTCGGCGCGCTCTACCCGGGTGTCCCCCTGAACCTGATTGAGAAGAGGGTCCCGACGCAGGGCTTCGTCCTGGGCGGTGTCGTCTGTGCCCACGTATACGCGGATAGGGCGATTCAGAAAGTGGGGCAGGCTGCCCGCCATCAAACTGTGCCAGTTACCTTTTGACGAACCCGGGCCCATGCCCAGCGGATAGGGCAGGTTCGGCAACGGCAGGGTGTACCAGCCGGCAGAACCCAGGTGGATTTCATCCACCAGCTCCGGGAACAGCATGGCGAACCGGTGGGCAAGCTGGGCACCGCCGGAGAAGCCGAAAAGATTCACGCGCTTGCTGCCGATCACCCGGTCCTGACGGAGCATATTGAGCAATGCCAGTAGCGCCAGGTCAGGGCGGTGTTTTGCGGTGATGCGCTGGAAGACCGGCCAGGTGGCTTTATCGAAGACCGGCACGATGATCACCTGGCCGTTTGCGTCGGCCTCCGGCTGGAACTGTTCGACCAGCTCTTCGGCCTTCCGGGAGATGCCGTGGATAGCGACGATCGGCGCACGGGTGGCAGGCCGTTCCGGCGTGATCACATAGGCGGAAATCGGGCCATTTTCACAGACGCCGGTCACCATAGTGACCCTGGATGTGGACGCTTTGCAGTCATTGAGCGGGTATGAAATGTTCACAGGTTTTTCCCTCTTGATTCGTTTGCAAACCGCTGATGTCTGGATAACGCAGATGACCAGAGGTTTATTCCTTCAATCGGTGAATTCCTGTTCAGAAATCCAGCCGGAACCCCACCATGGCGATCAGGATGTCCTCGAAGTTTTCGGTGTCCCGGCTCAGAGAGGCGCGCCTGAGGGTGGCGTAGGCTTCGGTGTCGATCACGTCGATGTCCTGTGCCAGTTGCACGCCGATAATGTCTGACCGGTCGTCGTTCCGGTCTTCGTTGCGGGTCTGTCCCCAGTCCACTGACAGAGCGGTGTTGCCCAGCTCAGGGAAGGGCTCGGTGCGGTAGCCGGCTTTGGTGTAGAAAAATGTCAGATCGTCGCGATTACCGTCAATGGCGGTCGCGCGGCCGGTCGCAAAAGTCAGGTTGTAGCCCCGGTCGTTTCGCACCGAGAGGGAGCCGGACATCTGGTAGTCGTAGGTGGGTGTGTCATTGATGTCGCCGAGCTCACTGGCATTGCCAATGCCAAGGGCGGCGATGACCCGGATATCCTCAATTTCGGAACTGTAAAAGGCGCTGGCATCCAGGGCGCCGTCATTGATGACGGATGTACGGAACTCCCAGTCGCCGACTTCTGGAAAGTCATACCGCAACCGCGTGTTGCGGCTGAAGCCGTCAAGGTTGTCAGCTACGTCGCCGATATCGGTATTGCTGAGCAGCCCGGTATCGTCGTCCCGGAACAGGATGCCGCCGCCGACCAGACTGGTGAACGAAAACCCGGCGTTCATGGTGCCGGAAAGATCACGCTGGCTGACGCCGTCGGTGGCAGTGTCGCCCTGGCCCAGCCAGAGGGTGCCCAGGTCATCGTGCTGGAAGTAGATTTCCGCGCGCCTTGCCTCAAACGCCTCTGTGTCGTTGTCACCACCATCTTCCTGGCTGAGGCTGGCGCTGTTATTGACTTTGAATTCCGCCTCGTAGGCGGCTCCGGCTGTCAGGGGGCCATCGTTGGTGGATTCGGCAATAAAGCGAATGCGCGACGAGCTGTTGTTGTTATCAACGTTTAGCAGGGTGATTCTGTCACCATCATCCGCCGCCAGGAGCGCACGGTTGATCTGGCCGGAAATCTCCAGGCTGAAGTTGTCGGTCTGCGAGTTGACCAGCGGGTCGTCGGCCCGGGCCGTGTTCAGGGGGGCGGTAACAGCAAGCGCAATGGCTGATGCCAGGGCGGGGCGAAAGGTCGGGTTCATATTGCGTCCTCCGTTGATTGGGTGTGTGCCCATACAACGGAAGGCGGAAGGGTATTATTCCACAGGTTCCGGACTTGCCGCCAAACCTGCCTGCCAGGCGGTATTAGCCGCCGGTCATATTCATAAACCGAAGAATCTGCACGTCACCGTCGGTTGAGAAGTGGTGTTTCTCCGGCTTCAGGTCCATGGCGTTGATGAGAGTTTCACGGAGCTTGTCGTCGTTGACAGGGTGGCCGCGCAGGACCCGGCGAAGATCGACCGAGTGCTCATTGCCCAGGCACAGCAACAGGCGGCCCTCGACGGTTACCCGGACACGGTTGCAGGTTGAACAGAAGTTGTGGGAATGGGGTGAAATAAAGCCGACCCGGATGTCGCTGTCCGGCATCCGATAATAACGGGCAGGGCCGCCGGAATCGTCGGTGGTGGGCACCAGGTCGTGGTGCTGGCTGATGATGTCGCGCACTTCATCACTGGTGCAGAGCACTTCTCCCCGGTCATGGTCAGAGATTTCACCCAGGGGCATTTCCTCGATAAAGGTGATATCCACCTTCTTCTGGCGGGCGAACTCCACCAGTTCGGGGACTTCCTCATCGTTGCCGCCTTTCATCACCACCGTGTTGAGCTTGATTCCCTCAAAGCCGGCGTCCTTGGCGGCGTCTATGCCATCCAGGACCTGGCTCAGCCGGCCGGTGCGGGTGATGCGGTGGAACTTGTCTGCGTCCAGCGAATCCAGGCTGATGTTCAGGCGCTTGAGCCCAGCCTTGCGGAGTTGTTCGGCCATGGCCGGCAGTTGGCTGCCGTTAGTAGTCATGGCAAAATCCCTCAATCCATAACCACCGATTTCCTTGACCAGTTCGAGAATGTCCCTGCGTACCAGCGGTTCGCCGCCAGTCAGCCGGATTTTTTCCGTGCCCAGCGATACAAAGGTTTTTGCCACCCGGGCAATTTCCTCAAGGGTAAGAACCTGATTACGGGGCAGGAAGGTCATTTCCTCCGCCATGCAGTAAACACAGCGGAAGTCGCAGCGGTCAGTGACGGACAGGCGCACATAGTTAACGGTGCGACCGAAACGGTCTGTCAGCTTGGCTTGAGCCATGAGCGCTTCTCCTGTTTTTTGTGTTGTGATTATCTGTGTCAAGGATAGCCAGAGTATTGCAGAAAATTCAAATCAATCCGAGCCCCCTCGGAAAGTAAGAGAACCGGTTGGATGATCCGGGCGTATTGAAATATGCGTATTACCGCTTACGCCCTTTTGTTGCGTCAACGATGTATCTGAAGCACTGGAGCCTGTGAATGCATATCACCCGTTACACTGACTACTCGCTCAGGGTCCTGATTTATCTCGCGACCCGAGAGAATGAACTGGCGACGATTCAGCAGATTGCGGACAGCTATGATATTTCCCGCAATCACCTGATGAAAGTTGTGCACCAGCTGAACAAGAAGGGATACATCGAAACGGTTCGTGGCAAAAAAGGGGGGATGAGACTGAGGATGGAGCCCACCGACATCAATATTGGCGTTCTGGTGCGCGAGACCGAGCAGGACCTCAGCGTGGTGGAATGTCTGTCGGGCAGCAACGCCTGCCGGATTGCCCCGGTCTGTGGGCTGAAGGGCATGTTCAGCGAAGCGGTCGGTGCCTTCCTGAAAACGCTGGACCAGTACACACTGGCGGATGTGATTCCTGCGGCCCATCGTGCGCAATTGCTCCGGCTGCTGCAGATAGCCTGACACCCGGAGCGCTTCAGACGCGGTCGCGAGGATTCCCCCGGGCCCTTCAGGCTTTCTGGGCAGGCATCATTCGGCTTCTCAGGCTGTCCGGTAGCGAATAGCCCGCGATCCTTTTCAGTACAGTGCCATATTGCCTGGCGAAACTGCCACTGTTGTAGTGAATGCCATATTTTGCGCACACGGCTTGCACCTGCTTTGACATCTCCGGGTATCGATGCGCTGGCAGGTCCGGGAAGACGTGGTGCTCAATCTGGTAGCTAAGGTGGCCACTGAGCAGATGGATCCAGCGGCTGCCGGTAAAATTGCTGGAACCGGTCAACTGGCGCAGGTACCAGTGGCCCTTGCTTTCACCCTCGCTTGATTCCTCGGTAAACGTTTCCGCATCCTGGGTGAAGTGCCCACAGAAAATCACCGTCGATGACCAGAGGTTGCGCATCAGATTGGCGCTGACGTTGCCTGCCAGCACAATCGGGGCGACCGGAAGAGTCAGTGCCGGGAAAAACACATAGTCCTTGAACGCCTGTCGTCCGCCTTTGCGGAAAAATGCTCTCAGAAACGGCAGCTTTTCCTTGAGGGAGACTTCCCGTTTGCGTAGCCGTTCGAACTCCAGTTCGTGCAGGCCCACACCCCACTGGAAGAACATGCTCAGCAGCACATAGTTGGCGAACTGGAACAGATGGGCTGGCCGCCACGGTTTATCATCGCTCAGACGCAGCAGGTCGTAACCGTAATCACGGTCCTTGCCGATGATGTTGGTGTATGTGTGGTGTTCGTAATTGTGGGTGCGCCGCCAGGAATCGCCGCCACAGGCGGTGTCCCACTCGTAGGTCCGGGAGTTAAGCGACGGATCGTTCATCCAGTCGTACTGGCCGTGCATCACGTTGTGGCCGATTTCCATGTTCTCGATGATTTTTGACAGCCCAAGCGTCGTGGTCGCCGCCAGGAAAACCGGCGGAATAAACCCGAAGGGCATCATAAGGCGTCCGCCGAGATCCAGGCTCCGGTGCAGGCGCACAATCCTGCGGATGTAATCAGCATCCCGTTTACCCAGGTCCGCGATCACCTGGTTGCGGATCTGGTCAAGATCCTGTTGCAGTTCGTTAAGCTGGCTTTCAGTTAACATTTTCATAAAGCCTCCTTAAAGATCGATTGAAACCGCGCCCGCAGGCACGGAAACGCAGATTTGAATGGTCTCTTCGCCGCGACCAGAAGTCTGACCGGTCAGCCGGTTAATCACTGAGCCGCTGGTTTTCCGGCAGCTGCACTGATGGCAGATACCCATGCGGCAGCCGTGTTTTGGCGAGAGTCCGGATGCTTCGGCAATGTCCAGCAGCGACGCATCGCCCGGGGAATCCACCTGCTGACCGGTTCTGGTGAACTGCACCTGACCACCCGGATTGTCGTTGTCCAGTTCGACAAACGAAGCGGAGAAGCGGGTACGCTGAATGCGTTCCCCGGAAATCCCACGCCGGTTCAGCAGGTCGCCAGCCAGATCCATCAACCCTTCGGGGCCGCACAGATAGCATCGACGGGCGTCAATGTCCGGGACCCGATCCAGATGTCTGTCGTTCAGGCGTTGGTTCTGCCCGGGTTCACTGGTGGTAAAGACCGCAAGTGTCAGCGCGGGCCAGTGTTCAGCCAGCGATGCGAGTCGCTCTGCGGCAATAATGTCCGGCCGGGAGCGAACGTAATAGAGCAGGGTCACCGGTGCCTGAAAGCCGTCGGCGGCCAGGGTCTCCAGATGGCTCAAAACAGGGGTAATGCCGCTGCCACCAACAATATAGAGAGCAGGCTCGGCGGCGGACGGCATGCAGAAATCGCCGAACGCTTCGCTGACGCTGACGGTGTCACCGACCCTGAGGCAATCGTGCATCCAGCCGGTCACCAGCCCGCCCTTGATCCGTTTAACCGTCACCGAGATTCTGCCTCTCTGCTGCCACAAGGCGGGCGGGCTGGACAGGCTGAAAGTGCGGGTGTGGCGCACGCCACCGATTTCCATTGTCAGTGCGATGTGCTGGCCTGCTCGGAAGCCAGGCCAGCGGCTGGCGGGTTCGAGCAGGAATGTTCTGGTGTCTGCGGTTTCCGGCGTGACGGAAAGCACTCGGGCGCGCATCGTCTGCCGGGCCAGAAGTGGGTTAATGCGTTCCAGCAGCGGGTCAAAAAAAGCGGCCGGGTCATCACGGTTGAATAACTGACGTCCCAGCCAGTGCAGTGCGCCTGCGGTTTCGAACTGAGCGAGCATGATCATCTCCTTTGCTCTTGTGTACAACTGTTCACATATGTGTACAACCGTACACACTTGTTGGTCCGTCGGCAATCTATATTTCGCAACGGCCTGGCATGGAGATGCTCTGGTTATTTTCTTGCTGGCTTTGTGTACACTTGTGTTTTGGTGGATAGCGCAGGCGACAGGCAGCAGATGGCGGAAAAAACCAGGCCGAAGCCGGGTGAAACCCGGGTAAAACTGATGGAAGCGGCTCTGGCGCTGGTGGGCAAGGGTCGGCATTTTGCCAGTCTGGGGATCCGCGAGGTTACTCGCCAGGCGGGCGTCGTCCCCACGTCCTTTTACCGGCATTTCCAGAATATGGACGATCTCGGGCTGCAGCTGGTCGATGAGTTGGGGCTGGTGCTGAGACGGATGATGCGGGACGCCCGCTCCAACGTTTTACAGGCAGACCAACTGATTGACGAATCGGTGGCGATTTTCATCAGCCATGTTCAGAGCAATCGCAGTTTTTTCATGTTCATGGCCCAGGGACTGGCCGGCGAAAGCAGGGCGGTGCGGGAGGGCATTCGCAGCGAGATGCGGTATTTCGCCAGCGAGCTGGCGAATGATCTCCGGCGATTGCAGGTAGTGGAGCATCTGAACGATGCCGATCTGGAAATGACCTGTGATCTGGTGGTTCGAAGCGTGGCGTTCAGCCTGACGGATATTCTGAGCATTTCATCGGATAATGCTCAACAGACGGAACAGGTCAGAAAGCGCACCGCGCGCTTTCTGCAACTGATTTTTGTGGGCGCAGCGAACTGGCAGCGCTAGCAGGATGATGTCAGGTTTTTGCGCCGGTCTTTCTCCGCGGCGCTGAAGGCTTCTTCACGGCTGCCGGTTTTTTCGCCGCAGTCTTTCTGGCGGCCGTTGCCTTTTTCGGAAGCAGCAGGCTTTCCAGCTCATCCAGTGCTTCACCGGTGTACACCGCCAGCTTCTGCATGCTGGGCAGGGTGTCCCGGCACCCCGTGTAACCAAAGTTGAGGGAGCCCGCATAGCTCAGGCAGGTGATGTTCAATGCACCGCCATGGGTAATCAGCGAGACCGGGTACATGGCTTCCAGTTTGGCGCCCTGGAAATACAGCGATTCCTCCGGCCCTGGCACATTGGAAATGGTCACGTTGAATACCGGTCGCATGCGCCCGCCCATGCCGGACATCAACTGCAGAATATAGGGCGACATCAGCAGCATGGTGTACTGGGTCAGTGCCTTTTTTGGCAGTTTCTGAAGATGTTCCTTTGCCCGTCGGGTGGACTGCTTGATGTGGGCCAGGCGCACGATCGGATCTTCCTGATCGGTGGCCAGCGAGGCGATCATGAAACTGATCTGGGTGCCCGTGCCCTGATCGTCCGCCGGGCGGATGTTGACCGGAATACCCGCGGTCAAAGGCGTGTCCGGCACGCTCGCGTTCTCCAGCAGAAAGCGGCGCAGAGCGGTACCGCAGAGGTAAAGCACGATGTCGTTCAGGGAGCCCTCGGCCGCGTGGGCCACTGTCTTGATCCGGTCCAGCTGATAGTGCTGTGTGGCAAACCGGCGCTGGGGCGACACCCGGCGATTCAGAGCGGATATCGGGCCGGCAAATGGTGCGGTCAGGCCATCCTCCGGGTGGCGCACTGAATTCGCCAGTCGGGTCATGGCTTTGACCAGCCGGGGTGCCATATCGGCCTGCAGTTTCAGCGCCTCTCTGGCCTGGGCCAGGGCTGCCGTCATGCTGGCTTCCGTGTCGGTTTTGCTCGCCCGCGTACTTTCCGGGCGAACCGCCCAGGGTGGTGGCATATCGGTGTCGGCGGGATTCTTGCTCAGCACCCGTTGCAGCAGTCGCACGCCGCTGATGCCGTCAATCAGCGAATGGTGCATCTTGGTGTAGAGCGCGAACCGGTTGTTTTCCAGCCCTTCAATAATATGGCATTCCCAGAGCGGACGGGCGAAATCCAGCGGGTTGGAATGCAGGCGGGAAACCAGAATGCCCAGTTCACGTTCGCTGCCGGGGCGTGGAAGTGCCGAGTGGCGGACGTGGTAATCAAGGTCGATCTTTTTGTCGACCTTCCAGGACGGCACCAGCAAGCGACCCAGGTAGCCGGGGAACGCCAGCTTGTAACACCAGGGTGGGGCGATCTCTCCTTCGGTCTTCATTCTGGCCAGCATGTCGCGCAGAAAGGTTTCCGGTGCGTTCTCCGGTAACGAAAATATCTGCAGGTTCCCAACATGCATCGGCGTATCTTCCGACTCCACGGCGAGCCAGGATGCGTCCAATGTTCCCAGGCGTTTCATTTGCATTCCTCTTTTTATTGTTGAGCGCGAGTATACCCAACCCGCGCTTTCAGCAAAGCGTACGGACCTGAAACCCCGCCAACTTTTCCCCGGCTTTGTGCTATGTTTCCGCTCTGGCTGTTTCCAATAATTAAAAAAATCAGCGGGGTTCCCGTGGAGTCTAGTTCACTCATCCCGGCCGGGCTAACCGGTGTTACCTTTTATCATCATGGCGGGCATCGGTGTGACGCTGACTCAGCGATAACGTGAGACCAAGGTGACACTATGGCGTTTCTGAACGGAATAACCCTGCTGCTCGCGTATCAGCTGATCGGTGAAGTGGCGGTCCGCCTGATGGACCTGCCCATTCCCGGCCCCGTGCTGGGGATGATGATGCTGTTCATCACGCTGTTGATTCGGGGGTATGCCCCGGAGTCCATCAGTGCAGCGTCCAGCGCATTGCTCAGCCATCTGTCGCTACTGTTTGTGCCGGCAGGCGTGGGCATGATGGTGCACTTCGACCGCATTGCCAGCGAGTGGCTGCCGATCACCCTGGCGCTTTTCTTCAGCACTCTGATCACCATGGTCGCCACCGCCGGCATTATGCAGCTCACCAGCCGCTGGTTCGCACCGAAATCGCTGCAGGCAGACGGTTCGCGGGATGGCGAAGATTCCGACAGAGGCAGCCGTCATGAATGAACCGGTGATCACCGATATCTGGGTTTATCTGTCGGCATCGCCCCTGCTGGGCCTGACCATCACGCTGCTAGCCTACGGCCTGGCTTACCGCCTGTATCTGCAGGCCAACTCCAGCCCCTTTGCCAACCCGGTGCTTGTGTCCGTTGCCATGCTGATCCTGTTACTGATGGTTACCGGCACCCGTTACAGCGAGTATTTTGAGGGTGCCCGGTTCGTGCATTTTCTGCTGGGCCCTGCCACAGTCGCGCTGGCGGTGCCTTTGTATGAACAGCTGGCGAGACTGAAGGCCCTGTGGCTACCGGTGACCATTTCGCTGATTTGTGGCGTGGTGATTGCGGCGGGCAGCTCTATCGGGCTGGCGTGGCTGCTGGGCGGCTCTACCGAAATCCAGATGTCCCTTGCGCCCAAATCGGCCACGGCGCCGGTGGCCATGGGTATCTCCGAGACCATCGGTGGCATACCGTCGCTGACCGCCGTGCTGGTGGTGATCACCGGTATTACGGGCGCCGTCACCGGGACCCGGCTTTTCGAATTGATGCGTATCAGCGATGACAGTGTAAAGGGCATTGCCATCGGCGTGGCGGCCCACGGTATTGGAACAGCCCGCGCTTTTCAGGTCAGCAACCAGATGGGGGCGTTTTCCGGGTTGGCCATGGCACTGTCTGCGTTCGCCACTGCACTGATCGTGCCCTGGCTGGTGGATCTCACAGGAATCTGACAAAAACAAGAGGTGATGTTTATGCAAGCAGGTGCAGGAAAGAAGACTTTATGGGCGCTGTCGGCGCTGGTGATCAGCGTTAATGTACCGTCGACGCTGGCCCAGTCCGAGGATGCCTCGGAGGAAGCCTTCATTACAGTGACCTCACCCCGTCTGGAGAGGAGCCTGTACGATACCCCTGCGGCTGTTTCGGTGACCAGTGCCCCCGATATCCGTGAGGGCCAGCAGCGGCTCCAGCTGGATGAATCACTGAATACCGTCCCCGGGCTGTTTTTCCAGAACCGTTATAACTTCGCCCAGAACCTGCGGCTGTCGACCCGTGGTTTCGGTGCCCGCGCGCCCTTTGGTATTCGCGGCATCCGTATTCAGGTGGACGGCATTCCCTATACCCTGCCCGATGGTCAGTCCCAGATAGACGCCGTGGATCTGGATTCGGCCCAGCGCATTGAGGTCATCCGCGGGCCATCCTCCGTTCAGTATGGCAACGCCTCGGGCGGCGTGATTGATATCACCACGGCGCGGGGAGACGATCTGCCACCCGGGGCGCGACTGCGTCAGGATGTGGGTAGCAATGACTATTACAAAACCACCTTTCAGGCCAACGGCACGCAGGGCGATACCAGCGGAATCGCGACTCTTTCCTGGCTCAACTACAACGGCTATCGCGAGCAGAGCGAGGCCGAAAAGGGCCTTTTCAACGGGCGCCTGTCCCATGAATGGGGCGAGGGCCAACGCCTGACGGCCACCTTCAATGCCCTGCACACACCGAAAGCGCAGGACCCGGCGGGGCTGACCGCTGATCAGGTGGAACAGGATCGCCAGCAGGCGACGGATAATGCGAAACGGCTTGACTCGGGCCAGGACGTTGACCAGCAGATCCTGGGGTTGCTTTACGAAACGTCGGAAGTCGGCGCTGGCGATCTGAATGTCAGTACTTTCTTCAGCCGCCGGGACTTCACCCAGCAGTTGCCGTTTCCCGGACCCAGCCTGATTGCCTACGACCGGCAGTTCTACGGGATCAGCTCGGATTACCAGCAGGGCATTGAAGTGGCGGGACTGCCGCTGACCTGGGTGGTGGGCGCCGACCTGCAACGGCAGGTGGATGATCGCCGACGCTATTCAGTGTCTTCTGCGGGCGATGTCACCGGTCAGACTCAGGAAGAAACCCAGAATGCGACCACGGCAGCGGTTTTTGCCCAGGGCGACCTCGCGTTGACGGACCGTTTTAACCTGTCGCTGGGGACACGGTTTGATCGCCTGCGCCTTTCGATCAATGATGATTTTCTGAGCGATGGCGACGATTCCGGCAGTCGCACCTATGACGAATTCAGTGGGTTCATGGGCGCCAGTTACCGGCTTGCCCCGCGCCAGCAATTGTACGCAACCATTGGTACGGCTTTCGAAGCCCCGACCTTTACCGAGTTTGCGAACCCCGATGGCAGTGGCGGTTTCAACCCCGATATAGAACCGCAGCAGGCACTGAACCGGGAAGTGGGCATGCGTGGGGTTCTGGGGGAAGGGCTCAGTTATGATCTGGCGCTGTTTTCGATCCGTGTCGAGGACGAAATTCTGCCTTTCGAGATTGCCGGCAACGACCGCACGTTTTATGAGAATGCGGGCCGAACCGAACGCAACGGCATTGAGCTGGGCCTGGACTGGGATATCTCCTATACCTGGCGGGTCACCAGTGCGCTGACTCTCGCCGATTACACGCTTGAGGATTTCGAGGACCGCGACGGCAATAACTTCGGCGGTAACCAGTTACCCGGGCTGCCGCGCCAACAATGGGTAACGGAATTGGAATGGCACGGTGAGGGACAGAGATTCGCGGCTGTCGAATCGCAGTATGTGGGTGAGGTTTATGCTGAAAACAGTAACCAGACCGAAGTCAGTGACTACTGGTTATTCGGGGTCCGGGCGGGGGATACCCTTCGCTTTGGCAGCCAGAGCCTGAATTTTTACGGTGGGGTTCGCAACCTGCTCGATCAGGATTATTTCAGTAACGTCCGTATCAATGCCAACAGAGATGCCTTTTACGAACCCGCGCCCGGCAGAACCTTTTACGCAGGGCTGGAATGGTCGTTCTAGACCCGGGTATCCGGGACGATTTTGATTGGCCTTTACTCGCAGACTCTGACACCATCAGAATCGCCTGAGGGAGGGGCTTCTTATAGACTAAGGAATCGAACCGGGAGTTACCAATTCATGTCACAAACGCTGAGGTTTCTGAGACGTTTTCTGGACTCGCCGCAGGCGATAGGAAGCGTCATGCCCAGCTCTCCCGCCCTGGTCAAGGCCATGCTGGCCGGTGTTGACTGGGGCCGGGTCAGTACGGTCGCAGAGCTTGGGGGCGGAACCGGTGTGATCTCGGGCCGGATTAACGCGCTCCGTTCTGCCGACTCGTGCTTTCTCTGTTTCGAGAACGACCCCGATATGCACCTTCAGCTTTCCCGTAACTTCCGTGATGTGCTGTTTGAACGGGATGCGTTCACTATCCGTCAGGCACTGGAAAAGCACCAGCTGTCCGGCCTGGATTGCGTGGTGTCGGGGCTGCCGCTGGTGAATTTCCCGCGGGTAAAACGGCACCGGCTGCTGAAGGATATTTACGCCGTGCTGAACCCCGGGGGAATGTTCGTCGCTTTTCAGTACACCCGTCAGCTACAGTCCAGTCTGGCATCCATTTACGACAGCACCGATCGCCAGTACGTCTGGGCCAACCTGCCCCCGGCCTTTGTTTTTGTCTGCCGGAAACGATTGGCCGTCGATGACGTACAGGGGGTCAATGACTCGTGTCATCTCCCGCATCCTGTGGCGGACAGTGGTATTGCTGGACCCTAGTGCCGTCATCCACGCTTTCCAGGTGGACATCGAAACCCCATAGCCGGTGTACGTGGCGCAATACTTCCTCACTCTTATCTCCCAGGGGCACCCGGTCCACGGTAACGTGCCGCAGCGTCAGTGACCGGTCGCCGCGCACGTCCACGTTCCAAACCTGAATGTTGGGCTCGCGATAGCTCAGGTTGTACTGCCGGGCAAGCTTCTCCCGCAGGGCGCGATAGCCCGGGTCGTCGTGTATGGCGGTGACCCGGTAGACCTCTTCCTCGTCATCGTTCTGGATGGCGAAGAATTTCATATCCCGCATGACTTTGGGTGACAGGAACTGCTGGATAAAACTCTCATCCTTGAAGTTCTTCATGGCGAAATGCAGAGTTTCCAGCCAGTCGGATCCGGCAATATCAGGGAACCACTCACGATCCTCATCGGTGGGGTTTTCACAGATGCGCCGCAGGTCGGTGAAAATCGAAAAACCCAGGGTGTAGGGATTGATACCGGAATACCAGCGGCTATCGAAGGGCGGCTGATACACCACGGCGGAATGGCTCTGCAGGAACTCCAGCATAAAGCCGTCGTTCACCAGGCCCTTGTCGTACATGCGATGCAGCAGCGTGTAATGCCAGAAGGTGGCCCAGCCCTCGTTCATTACCTGGGTCTGGCGCTGGGGATAGAAGTACTGCCCCAGCTTCCGGACGATGCGGATGATTTCCCGCTGCCAGGTTTCCAGCAGGGGCGCATTCTTCTCGATGAAGTACAGAATGTTTTCCTGGGGCTCTTCCGGGAAGCGCTTTTTGCGATTGACCGGGTCGTCATCTTCATCCATTTTCGGAATGGTCCGCCACAGGTCGTTCAATCTGCGTTGTTGGTATTCCTCCCGTTCTTTTCGGCGCTGTAAGTCTTCTGCTGCAGAAATCGGGGATGGTCGCTTGTATCGGTCCACCCCATAGTTCATCAGGGCATGGCAGGAGTCCAGAATTTCCTCCACCGCATCCAGGCCGTGGCGTTCCTCACATTCCGCGATGTAGTCCCGTGCAAACACCAGGTAATCGATAATGGCGCTGGCGTCGGTCCAGGTCCGGAACAGGTAGTTGCCCTTGAAGAATGAATTGTGGCCGTAGGACGCGTGGGCAATCACCAGTGCCTGCATCGGCAGGGTATTCTCTTCCATCAGGTAGGCGATGCACGGATTGGAGTTGATCACGATTTCGTAGGCCAGGCCCATCTGGCCGCGCTCATAGCCTTTCGATGTGGACAAAAACTGCTTGCCGAAAGACCAGTGATGGTAGCCCACGGGCATGCCCACAGAGCTGTAGGCGTCCATCATCTGCTCGGAACTGATCACCTCGACCTGATTGGGGTAGGTGTCCAGGCCGAATTCCGCAGCGCATTTTGCGATCTCGTCGTCGTACTGCTGAATCAGGTCAAAGGTCCACTCCGAGCTGGCGGAGATCGGCTCGCGTCGCTCAGGGCCGTTGGGGTTGTCGGTAACGGGGCGATCCATAAGGTTCGTCATGCGGCTTTCCTCTCGAACAGCTGACGGAAGACCGGGTAAATTTCGCCGGGGTCAGCAATCTGCTGCAGGGCAAAACTCTGCGGGAATTGCTCCTGAAGTTTCTCGTATTCATACCAGAGCATCTGGTGATCCTGGGGCGTGATCTCCACATAGGCGTAATACTGCACCAGCGGCAGAATGCTGTCGGCCAGCAGTTTGCCGCAGATCGGGGAATCATCGTTCCAGTTATCACCGTCCGACGCCTGGGCGGCATAAATGTTCCATTCGGCCGGGGAATAGCGGGATTCAACAATCTTCTGCATCAGTTTCAGAGCGCTGGACACGATGGTCCCGCCGGTTTCCCGGGAATAGAAAAACTCTTCCTCCTCCACTTCCTTGGCACTGGTATGGTGGCGGATAAACACCACGTCGATTTTCTTGTAGCTCTTTTTCAGGAACAGATAGAGCAAAATAAAGAAGCGCTTGGCGATGTCTTTGTGCGTCTGGGTCATCGACCCGGACACATCCATCAGGCAGAACATAACGGCGCTGGTGGCCGGTTGTGGCTGCTTCAGGTGCTGGCGGTAGCGCAGGTCGATTTCGTCGATAAAGGAAATCTTGCGGACGTTCGCCTTCATTTCCGCGATTTCCTCTTCCAGTGCCTTGATCTGATCCTCGTGGCTGAAGGCGGCATCCAGGTCCGCCGGGGCACTTTTAAGCGCCTCCAGCTCCTTTTCCATGGCACGGATTTTCTTTTTCCGGGCGCCACCGAGGCCCAGCCTTCGGGCATGAGCGCCTCGTAAGGAGCGGACCACATCCAGTTTGGCGGGCACGCCCTGGGTGGAGAACCCGGAGCGAACGTATTTGAAGGCCTCGGTGTCTTTCAGTTTCTTGCGAGCCAGATTTGGCAGTTCCAGGTCGTCGAAAAGAAACTCCAGGAATTCTTCCTGGGTGATCTGGAACGCAAACTCATCCATGCCCTCGCCGTCCGGGCTGGCTTGTCCCTGGCCCTGGCCCTGACCGCCACCACCCTCCGGCTTGGGCAGTTCATCCCCGGTCACAAACTGTTTGTTGCCCGGATGAACCATTTCCCGCTTGCCGCCATCGCCATGGTGAAAAATCGGCTCGTCAGTGTCCCGGGAGGGGATACTGACTTTCTCGCCTCGCTCGATATCGGTAATAGAGCGCCGGTGTACCGCATCCGCCACAGCCCTCTTGATATGATGGCGGTAGCGGCGAAGGAACCGCTCGCGGTTTACAGCGCTCTTGTTTTTACCGTTCAGTCGCCGGTCGACGACGTGGGTCATACCCATACTATTACTCCCGTAAAGCGCATCAGGCTTTGCTTAATGAGACTTACGAACCCGCAGGTACCATTCCGCCAGCAAGCGGACCTGTTTTTCCGTGTAGCCTCGATCGACCATGCGCTCGACGAACTGCTTGTGCTTGTTCTGATCTTCCTGGCTGGCCTTCGGATTGAAGGAGATAACCGGTAAAAGGTCCTCGGTATTGGAGAACATCTTCTTCTCGATCACGCTGCGCAGTTTTTCGTAGCTGAGCCAGGAAGGGTTGCGGCCCTGGTTGTTGGCCCGCGCCCGCAATACGAAGTTGACCACCTCGTTGCGGAAGTCCTTGGGGTTGCTGATGCCGGCGGGTTTCTCGATTTTTTCCAGCTCGTCGTTGATGGACGAACGGTCAAGGATTTCCCCGGTTTCCGGATCCCGGTATTCCTGATCCTGAATCCAGAAGTCGGCATAGGTGACGTAGCGGTCGAACAGGTTCTGGCCGTACTCGCTGTAGCTCTCCAGATACGCGGTCTGGATTTCCTTGCCGATAAATTCGACATAGTGGGGTGCGAGGAATTCCTTGATAAACCGCAGGTAGCGGTCCTGGGTCTCGGCCTGGAACTGTTCCTGCTCGATCTGCTTTTCCAGCACATACAGCAGGTGCACCGGGTTGGCGGCCACTTCCGTGGTGTCGAAGTTGAACACCTTGGACAGGATCTTGAACGCGAACCGGGTGGACAGTCCGTCCATGCCCTCGTTCACACCGGCGGAATCCCGGTATTCCTGAATCGATTTGGCCTTGGGGTCGGTATCCTTGATGTTCTGGCCGTCGTACACCCGCATCTTGGAGAAGATGCTGGAGTTTTCCGGCTCTTTGACCCTCGACAGAATCGAGAACTGCGCCAGCATGTCCAGAGTGTCCGGGGCACAGGGGGCGCCGGACAGTGAGCTGTCCCGAAGCAGTTTGCGATAGATATCAATCTCTTCGGTAACGCGCACGCAGTAAGGCACCTTGACGATATACACCCGGTCAAGAAACGCTTCGTTGTGTTTGTTGTTGCGGAAGGTCTGCCATTCGGATTCGTTGGAGTGGGCCAGAATAACGCCGTCGAAGGGCACGGAACCCATGCCCTCGGTGGTGTTGTAGTTACCTTCCTGGGTGGCAGTCAGCAGCGGATGCAGCACCTTGATGGGTGCCTTGAACATCTCCACAAATTCCATCAGGCCCTGGTTGGCCTTGCACAGGCCGCCGCTGAAGCTGTAGGCGTCCGGGTCGTCCTGGGAATAGTCTTCCAGCATGCGGATGTTGACCTTGCCCACCAGTGCCGAAATGTCCTGGTTGTTGTCGTCGCCGGGCTCGGTCTTGGATACGCCGATCTGGTCCAGCACCGACGGGTACATCTTCACCACCCTGAACTGGCTGATATCGCCGCCGTATTCGTGCAGGCGTTTGACCGCCCAGGGAGACATGATGGATCTCAGATAACGGGACGGGATGCCGTATTCTTCTTCCAGAATTGCCGCGTCCTCGGCCGGGTCAAACAGGCCCAGAGGGGATTCGTTCACCGGCGAGCCCTTGATGGCGTAGAAGGGTATTTTCTGCACCAGCTGTTTGAGTTTTTCAGCAAGCGAGGACTTGCCGCCGCCAACGGGGCCCAGCAGATAAAGGATCTGTTTCTTTTCTTCCAGGCCCTGAGCGGCATGGCGGAAGAAAGAGACGATGTTTTCCACGGCTTCTTCCATGCCGTAGAACTCGGAGAATTCGGGGTAACGCTTGATGACTTTATTGGAAAAAATGCGTGACAGCCGGGAGTCACGGGATGTGTCAATGGGTTCCGGTTCGCCAATGGCCAGTAACATCCGTTCTGCGGCAGTGGCGTATGCCGCTGGGTCCTTTTTGCAGATCTCCAGGTATTCCTCAAGGGTGTATTCTTCCTCCTGAGTCGCTTCATACCGGTCTTTGAAATGCTGCATAATGCTCATAGATGACGCCTCGCTTGCTCTCTAGCCGTGTAAGTACAACTTTTAATTCACAGAATGTCTCCGTCTGCTGTTAGCGCCGCGCTTCCAGGCGGTAGTTATTGTTATGAATGATATGATAGGGAGAGTTCGGGCGAAAAACACGGGGGTTTTTCGCGCCGGAATACACTGAGCTTAGTCCAAGCTATGGGGCTTGGACAGAGTGATCACGGTTAAGGTTCATTAAATTATGTTACCGGCGGGTCAGGCGGAAAACGCTTTCGGTTGCGTCATTCAGACCTTTGCGTTTGGCGAACGGATGATCCCTGGCCAGGGTCTGTGTGTGAATATGCTCGATGTGGTAGTCCTCGGCGTAAAGTTCATACACCTCGTCGTTGCTGACATTGAATGGCGGTGAAGTGGGCGAGCCTTCATAGTCGAGAGTGATCAGCAGGGTGTGGGTATTGTCGGGGGTTACCGCCGTCAGATGCTCCACGTATTTCCGGCGTATGTCCGGTGGCAGGGCAATCAGCGCGGCGCGATCGTAAACCAGCCTCACGTGGGACAGGTCTGCAGGGACCAGCTGGAAAAAATCGCCGTTCCAGATCTGCAGATGATCGTGCCGGAAAACGGTAAATGGCTCGCCGGGGTGCACCATGGCTTTCTCGCTGACTTCTTCAAAGAAGTCCTTGCAGGCGATGTCGCTCAGCTCCACTCCGATCACCGGGTGCCCGCGGTCGTGCAGCCACCAGAGGTCGTGGGCTTTCCCGCACAGCGGCACCAGAACCGCGCCCGTGCCTTTGCCGGCCAGTTCCGGCCAGTGCTTGTACAGATACTTGTTCACTGAACCTTCGTGGAAACCGATCTCTTTATTCGCCCAGCGGCGATGCCAGAATTCATGTTCCATCACTTTCACCTGTTGCTGATTGGCTGATACATACTGGCTAACTTACCCTTGAATGACGCCGGATTCGAGTCCGGGGCGAAGGCAAGGGCGAGTACGGTCCCCGCCCCTGCCCTCAAATATGAGTTAACCTCTCGGGTATAAGCTGAAAGTTTAAAACAGGATTCGATTAAGGACGGCAGAATGAAAGCAGTATTTCTGGATGCAGACACCCTCGGCGACGATGTGGACCTCTTCCCGATAGAAACCGTCACCGGCCCGCTGGTGAAGTATCCGCAAACCTTGCCGGAGCAGGTTCTGGAGCGTGTCCGGGGCTTTGATACGGTGCTGGTGAACAAGGTGGTTCTGGGCCGCGAGCATTTCGAGGCGTGCCCGGATCTGAAAACCATCGCAGTGGTGGCCACCGGCCTGAACAATATCGATCAGCAGGCGGCGGCGGACCACGGTATAACGGTCATGAACGTCATCAACTATGGCCGCTCAACGGTGGCGCAACACACCATGGCGCTGATTCTGGCCCTGGCCACGCGCCTGCCAGACTATGATCGGGACGTTCGCGCAGGGCGCTGGGGGCAGAGCCCGATGTTCTGTCTGATGGACCACCCGATTATGGAACTGGAGGGTCGCACCCTCGGAATTGTGGGGTATGGCGACCTGGGTCAGGGCGTTGTTGAGCGGGCCAGGGCGTTTGGCATGAACATACTGCTGGGCGCCAGGCCGGGCCAGGCCGCGGGGCATGTGGACGGCTTCCAGCGCCTGCCCATGGATGAACTGCTGCCGCAAGTGGATGTGCTGTCGCTGCATTGCCTTTTGACGGATCAGACCCGGAACATGATCGGCGCCCGCGAGCTGAAAATGATGAAAAAGGACGCGCTACTGATCAACACCAGCCGCGGTGGCCTGGTGGATGAACAGGCTCTGGCGGATGCACTGCGGGCAGGGACCATTGGTGGCGCGGGCTTTGACGTACTGACGGAGGAGCCGCCCCGCAATGGCAATCCCTTGCTGGTGGGTGACATTCCCAATCTGATTGTCACTCCCCATTCCGCCTGGGCCAGCCGCGAGGCGCGGCAGCGGATTGTGGAGATTACCGCGCGAAATCTGGCCGGCGCATAGGCGGGCGGTGTGCGAAAGCAGGACAGTCGTCCATACTGTTCGTAACTTCCGCTATCTGTCTGATCATCGGAAAAATAACTGACTGCAGGATGTTATGTGGCTTCTTTCCAAATGAAAGACCGGCTTCAGGCCGCTGAAAACTGGATACTTACTAATCCCAGCCCGCCCGAAAACTGGCCCTGGACCTGGCTGTACAAGACTGGCCGCACCGCCTATGCGCTGGGACGGGATCTGGTCAGTGGCCATCTCGCCCTGCATGCCATGAGCCTGGTTTACACCACGCTGCTGAGTATTGTGCCGCTGCTGGCGCTGAGTTTTTCCGTGCTCAAGGCACTGGGCGTGCATCAGCGAATGGAGCCCATGCTTTACCAGTTTTTCCAGCCCATGGGGCCCCAGGGGGTTCAGCTGGCGGAGCAGATTCTGGGTTTTGTGGACAATATGAAAGTGGGGGTGCTCGGGTCGGTGGGCCTCGCGCTGCTGGTGTACACCGTGATTTCCCTGGTGCAGAAAATCGAACGCTCATTCAACATGATCTGGCGGGTGCCGGATATGCGCTCCATGGCGCAGCGTTTCAGTAACTATCTCAGTGTGATCATGGTGGGGCCGCTGCTGATGGTATCCGCCATCGGGGTCAGCGCCACCATCTTCTCATCGACCATGGTGCAGGCGTTGATGGAAATTGAACCACTGGGCGCCATCGTGCTGTTCGTCAGCCGCTTTACACCTTTTCTTCTGGTGGTGGGCGCCTTCTCTTTTGTCTATGTGTTTATCCCCAACTGTCGGGTAAAGCTCAAGTACGCCTTTATTGGCGGCCTGATTGCCGGCATTTCCTGGCAGGCTGCGGGTATGCTGTTCGCGTCTTTTGTGGCCGGGTCGGCGAAGTACGCGGCGATCTACTCCAGCTTTGCCATTGGTATCATTCTGCTGATCTGGGTCTACCTGAACTGGATGATTCTGTTGCTGGGTTCCAGTATTGCTTTCTATCTTCAGAATCCCGGGTCAGTGGCCAAGCGGTATAAGGTAAGGCTGTCTCCTGAACTGCTCGAAAAAACCGGGCTGGCGCTTATGTGGCTGGTGGCACGGCCCTTCCATCGCGGTGAGCCAGCGCCACAGCAGGAGCGTGTGGAAAGCGAGTTGAGGGTGCCGGGGGAAGTCACGCGGGCACTCAGCGACAAACTGATCCGCGCCGGGGTGATTAACCTGGCGGGGCGGGGCGGAGACTGTCTGGTACCGGCCTGCTCCCTGGACAAGATCACGGTCGGTCGGGTGCTGAAGGCCATCCGGGCAGACGAGGACCGGGTGGTGCAGAGGTTGCCTGTGCACATTCCGCGGGATCTGCTGGCAAAGGATTCAAACGAAGACAGCATTACTTTTGCGCGATTGCTTGACGATGAGGCGCTGGACCAGCCGCTCAGGCCCTGACCCGGGATCCGGCTTCCAGCGAATCAAGAATGACCCGCCGGATCCGGACAAACTGATCCGGCGGTATGTGCACCAGCTTCAGAACTTCCTCTTCGGCCATGTTTCTCTGATGGGCATGGCGCAGTATTTCCCGAGTCGCAATGATGATGCCATCGTTCAGGGGCGTATGAGTCTGCCCGGGGCGGGGGCGTTCTGCCTCCAGCAGCCGCGCATGGTATTTCGGCGACAGGCTCCAGGCATTGGCGAGCACCTGCGCCGTGGCCCACTGAAACCGCGACAGCGCCTGATGGATCAGGTTGGGTGAGGGCTCCCGCGGCTGCGGGGCTGAACGACAGATACGCTGCAATTCCCGCTGGAGGGTGATGTAAGACAGCGCCGGCAAAAGCCCGGTCATGAAATAAATGCTGCCGTCCTTTTCTCTTAGCCGGCTCACCAGTTCTGCAGTGCGTGCGCATGTCAGTCCCCAGCGCCATACCCGTTGAGCAAACAGGGCCTCACGACTGTTCCGGGCCGCCATCATCGGGCGCATGACGGCGGCGGAAATCACATTGCGGATGCCGCTCATACCCAGTATGAAAACGGCCTGATCGACTGATTCAATGGCTTTATCACCGGGCCGGAACATCGGGCTGTTCGCCATGTGCAGCAGTTGGTCGGTCAGGGCCGGGTCGCTGAGGATGATTCGGGTCAGTTCTTTGCGGTCAGATTTTTCGTCCGACAAAGCCCTGGTCAGTATCGGCAGGGTTCTGGGCTGCCGGGGAAGCTCTTCCAGTGACTGCCGTTTGATTCGCTGCTGCAGAATGTCCAGAGCCGCCTGGTCGCGGCTGTCAAGCTCCCGGTCAAGGTCCGCGGGAGACGTATCAAGCAGCCAGCCAAACAGATGTTCCTCTAGCTGATGAATCAGCGCCTGGCTATCCGCGTCACCTTCCATCGGTTCTTCTTTACGGATGGTTGCAGGGTTGAGCAGCCGGGGGCTTGTCCGCGCCGGTGCGGAACCGGACGGTGAGAAAAGTGCCGAAATCCAGGAAAAAAAGCCTGGCATCCTTTGCCTCCGGGAAGTGGATAAAAATCCGGGAATGGGTGGTTGCGGTGCAAGCAGTATAGAGGCTGAAAAGCATTCTGCCACGCGGTTCAGCGAGCTTTTTCTACAATACAGATCCGCCGAAAATAAATACAAGCTGGCCAAAGCCGGCGGCGAAACCAAGGAATGCCCCAACAAGAATCAGTTTGATTTCATCTTCCTGGAAACAGGGGCGCAACAGATCCTGAAATTCCTCTGACGACAGGGCCGTCATCCGTTCCACCATGATGGATTCCACGGCGCGTGCCCGGTCGGCTTCGAACACCGGGTTGTTGAAGGAGGTGCGGGAGATGTCCAGTGCCTTCTGGCCGACCCGGTCTTTGAGGGTTGCAAAGCCGGCAGGGCCAAAAGCGACCTGGGTAAGGGCCTTGCCCATGCCAGCGGTTTCATCCACCAGAAGCTTGATGTGTTTCTTGACCATATTGCTGGCGCGCTCGCCTCTGGGGCCTTCCAGTATGGCGTTGACAATATTGGCGACCGTAAGGATTTCATGGGTGACAATGTGGCAGAAGGATTGCGCCACTTCCGGCTGACGCTTGAGAAACAGGCCCTGAAACCTCAGTGGTCCAACTTTTTTCTCATGCAGGGGGCGGAATATCACGTTCAGGGCAATCCAGTTGGTGGCATAACCCACCATCAGGCCGAAAAAAGGCAGTACCCACCAGCTCTGATAAAAATACCAGACGGTCATCTGGATCAGGCCGAAAAGAAAGCCGAAGTAGAAGCCGGAATTCACGATGAAGCGGAACTCCTTTTCGCCGCACTCCAGGAAGATTCGGTTCAGCAGGCTTTTATCTTTTGCCAGCCGCTCTATCACCATGCTTTTGATGTCCAGCAGGTCTTCGATATTGGCGGACACGTCGTCGACCAGGTTGTCGACCAGCTTCGGGGTTGATTTGCGCACCCGGTCATACACCATGTTGGGGGCGGAGGCGGGCAGGTTTTCCCAGAAGACGGGGTGTTCTTTGAGCATCAGTTCGTCGACGTACTCTTCGGTGCGGGGGTCGACGATACCGATGATGTGGGCCGCGAGTACTTTTGGATCGATCTGCTGGAAGATTTCCGGGACGGTGCCGATTTTGGAGATGGTCGCGTCCACGCTGATGGCCGCCATTTTGCGGGCCTTGGAGGGGATAATGCCCTGCCAGCCCAGCAGCGGCGGCCAGCCGACGAATTCCAGCGGATAGAAGGTCATCTTGATGGCCAGCCAGTTGGTGGTCCAGCCAATCAACGCCGCAATCACCGGTATGCTGAGGTATTGCCAGAATTCAGGGCTTTCAAGCAGGCTTGTCATCCATTACTCGCATTAAGTGGTTTTAGCTTGGGTGCATGCTGCCTTGTGGGTAGGTTTATCCAAAACACGCTCCTTACGGCCCATCCCTGGGTCGCTTGGGCTCCGCCATCCATGGCTCCGCACAGTTTTGGATAAACCTACCCACAAGGCAGCCCAAACTATGTCGATGTCTTCTACAAATTCGGGCTACTGAAGAGCAGCGATAATGTTGCCAGGCCCCGTCCCTGTCAATGACTGCCGTGCCGACCTGAAGCGGCAACACAGTCTAAGCTTGTTCAGTTCCCGAAATCACCCCACAACCACTGGCACAGCGCAATCGCAGCTACCGGGGCCGTTTCCGTTCTCAAAACCCTTGGTCCCAGTGCCACGGGCAGGAAACCGGAGGTTTCGGCTGCACTGATCTCGTCCGGGCTCAGGCCGCCTTCCGGGCCTATCATCAGGGCTACGCGGGAAGGCTTTTCCAGCGACCCCGGAGATTGTTTGGTGCGGTGGTGCAGAACCAGGCGCAGATCGCAGTCGCCAGTGTGGCTGAACCACTCAGGGAGTGCCATTACCGGGTGGATTTCCGGAACGCGGGCGCGCCCGCACTGTTCGGCGGCGCTGATGGCGATCTGGCGCCAGTGTCGCAGGCGTTTGTCTTCCCGGTCGCCTTTGAGCTTTACGTCGCAGCGTTCGGTGGACAGGGGGACGATGTCGGTCACGCCCATCTCGACGGCTTTCTGGACTGCGTAGTCCATGCGGTCACCTTTGGAGAGGGTTTGCCCCAGCACGATTTCAAGATTCGATTCGGTCAGGTTCTGCGTGGCATCCTGTACCTCAACTTCCACTCGCTTTTTGCCGGATTCGGTGATGGTGGCGGTGTAGTCCATACCGTCGCCGCTGAACAGCAGCAGCGACTGCCCGGGCTGCATGCGAAGCACGCGGCCAACGTGCTGGGCGGCGTTTTCGTCCAGTTCGCAGCGGCCGCCGGTGGTCAGGGGCGAGTCGGTGTAGATGCGGGGGATGCGCATGGTCCCCCGCTCAGTCCCGCACCGCGATATCAATGCCTTCAGTCACTACCTGTCCGAGATGGCGGATCTGCTCTTCGGTGATCACGTAAGGAGGCATGAAGTAGCTCACGTTGCCCAGCGGGCGCAGCAGGGCTTCGCGGGTCAGCCCGTGCTTGAATACCCGCATGCCCCGGCGCTCTGCAAAGGGGAAAGGTTCCTTGGTGGCTTTGTTTTTCACCATCTCTATGGCCAGTGTCATGCCTTGCTGGCGGACGTCGCCGACGTGGGGGTGGTCTGCCAGGTGGGAAACGGATTCGGCCATCACCCTGCTCAGGTGTTTGTTGTTTTCGATCACATTGTCGTCCCGGAAAATGTCCAGGGTCGCCAGTGCCACGGCGCAGCCGATGGGATTGCCGGTGTAACTGTGGGAATGCAGGAAGGCTTTCAGGGTTTCGTAATTGTCGTAGAAGGCGTCGAAGACGTCGTTGGTGGTCAGCACCACGGACAGGGGCAGGTAGCCGGCGGTCAGGCCTTTGGACAGGCACATGAAGTCCGGGGTGATGTTGGACTGCTCCGAGGCGAACATCGTGCCGGTGCGGCCAAAGCCCACGGCGATTTCATCGGCGATCAGGTGAACCCCATAGCGATCACAGGCTTCCCGCAGTTTAGTGTGATAGATCGGGTGGTGCATGCGCATGCCCCCGGCGCACTGAATCAGGGGCTCGGTGACTACGGCGCAGATTTCATCGTGCTGTTCCGCCAGGATCTTTTCCATCACCTCGAACTGGCGCAGGGCGAAGTCCTCGTCAGTTTCACCGGCTTCCTTGTTGTAGGCGTCCGGTGACGGTGCGGTGATCACTTCCATCAACAGCGGCGCGTAGGTGCTCTTGTAAAGCGGCACGTCCCCCAGTGCCAAAGCGCCCAGGGTCTCGCCGTGATAGCTGTTGCTCAGATTGACGAAGTTTTTCTTGGCGGGCTTGCCGTGGTTTTTCCAGTAGTGGTAGCTCATCTTCAAAGCGGCTTCGACGGCGGAGGAGCCGTTGTCGGCGTAAAAGCACTTGTTCAGCCCTTCCGGGGTAACCTCGATCAGGCGCTCTGACAGATTCACCACGGGTTCGTGGGTAAAACCGGCCAGGATCACGTGTTCCAGTTCGCCAATCTGTTCCTGAATCGCGGCGTTGATGCGGGGGTTGGCGTGGCCGAACAGGTTGACCCACCAGGAGCTCACCGCATCGATGAACCGGTTGCCCTCGAAATCCTCCAGCCAGACCCCCTTGCCGCGCTTGATAGGCACCGGCCCCAGGGTTTCGTAGTCTTTCATCTGGGTGCAGGGATGCCAGACGGATTTGATATCGCGTGCGACTAGATCGGCGTTGCGCATGGGAGGCCTCCTAGAAATTCAGGTTGCCAATGATACTGGTGCCGGGGTACCCGCGGCCAGTGCATCGGCAAAATGAGCACAGCATCACCGTCGTGCCGCTGTGATTTGGCAGCGGGTTGGCAACACTATAAAATAGGAGTGTTTCAAGGATGAAAACCACGCAAAGGATGCGACATGAGCAAACCTATTGTACTTATCGGCGACCTGGGCACCGACCATCAGGGCTTCCCGCCAACACCGGTCATCGCCGGTTCCCCCTCGGTTCTTGTAGACGGCAAGCCCGTTGCCCGCGTGGGCGACCCACTGGCGCCCCATTCCAAACCCAAACACCCATCCCACCCCCGTACCATTGCGGCAGGCTCGGCCACCGTCATGATTGACGGGCAGCCAGCGGCCGTCACCGGCGGTGCTATCACCTGTGGTGGAGTGACCATTGGTTCGGGAACGGTGATAGTCGGCAGCTAGACCGCTGTTAAACCGAAACTCGAGTCCCTTGTTTTAGAGCGCAATTTCCATGGTTGTCACATGACAACCATGGGGGTAGTATGAGTATAGGAAGCGGCATAAGTGACAAGAAAACGTCATAAAGACAAGGAAATTGAGGCCGCTGTCGCTTTTGCCGAAGCCAGGGGCTGGCGGATAGAACTGCGCAGTGGCCATGCCTGGGGTCGAATGTATTGTCCGGCGAATGATGCCGAGTGCCGATGCGGCGAATTTTGCGTTGCCAGTATCTGGAGTACTCCGAAAAGTGCAGGCAATCATGCTCGGCAGATTCGCCGCATCGTTGATAACTGCACC
>Ga0307951_1000102_pt1 | contig 45812 bp, 44 predicted proteins | sample OrgLakmetagen374_FD_201842 | JGI IMG/M metagenome (GOLD analysis project Ga0307951, IMG submission 201842) | Saline water microbial communities from Organic Lake, Antarctica - #374 | ecosystem: Environmental > Aquatic > Non-marine Saline and Alkaline > Saline | place: Antarctica: Organic Lake... | reverse complement strand
GGCGTTCCTCAGTCCACAGCCACGTTTGACCCTTGACCCGGACCCAGATTCCGCCAGTTTCATCTGATAGTTCAACTTCTGGATCATACAAAGTTGTCTTGGTGTTTTCCCATTCTGAGATTGGGAAACGTTCGCCCACCTTTTCAGACAGGCTCTTCACGAAGACTACGGGTTGGCCTAGAGAGCCTACTGTTGAGTTTGGCGCGGCGCATCCCGCGATCAGAAAGGCCGCCATAACGGCTATGAAAATATTCTTAGTGAAAAAAAAGCGATTTTCGGGGAAATCCATAATCGTTAGCTCGAATTGATTTGATAAAACAAATGTTACCCTAAAAAAAGCTCTCAGCCAAACAGCTTGATAGGAACAAAATCCTGGCTTCCGAAGCCGTAAAAGGCATCGGACTTCGGTCTCAATCGAGTCATTTGCTGCTCTGGTATTCCCCAGATCCGCTTTATATCCACCACCTTTTCTTTGGCAACAGGAAGCAGAAGAAGAGTCCCGATGCTGGAGCGCATTTCCTCCGTCAATTGCTTTGCATGCTGTAGCCCGCACAAGCTGCCAAGACCATATTTCCTTCCCTCAGTGAAAAACCGGTTGATAGGGTCAAGGGGGGAGTCGGCCATCGCGGTGAATAGCTTCACCTCATCGAATCCAAACATCATGTCGGGAATGCTCGGGTTTAACTGCACGCAGTTGCGCACGGCACTATGAAAAGTTTTCTCAAGAAGAAGATAGAAAACAGGCTGCTGGTCGATCTGATTTAGAGATGTAAGGTCAAGCACATTAATCGCGTGGCGTTTGGGCCGGATCTGTTCACCGTCAAAGAGGCCAGAAACAATGACACCCTCGATCATGTCGTGAATTGACTCGAGGCGGTTTAAAGCACTTGAGTTCGACGGCAGCTTTGCGTCATCGTTGATCTCGAAATCAATCAATTTTTCGAATTTTTCAATGATTGTCTGCCTGGCAGTCTGGATATCCTCGCGCAAGTCCTGCGCTTTGTTGTCGCTAACGTTTCCATCTCGTAATTGTTTGGCGCTCTTCTTGGCAGATTTTCTTAGGTCTTCGATGTCATCGTATAAAGTTGCATCAGACCTTAGCGTAGTGGACTTTATCTCATCCTCAATGGTTCGCAGGAGGTCCCTCATTGTTGGCGGCTCAAACTGCCATGTGGCGGGCTGGTCAGACCTAATGCCCTTTCGCTCATACGTGTTATTCACCAGCTTACGGAGCAGCGTCTTCTGCCGAGCTCCTACCGCTGGATTGAACAGCCGGATAGTCTCAAGGACGCCAATGATTGCGTGGTGATAGCCACCCTGCTCATCAGTTGAGTGAATGGCAAAAGGGTTAAGTCCAGCTGTGCCGGGCCCGTAACCAAATTTTATTTCGTTTACTCTGACTCCTTTCAGGTCATGGTTCTGAGCAAACTCCATTGCCGCGTAGTCACCCTGGGTATCCAGAATGAACTGCGTCACACCCTGAGAAGCGAACTCAATTGCCAGATTGCGAATTGTGAACGTTTTACCGGCTCCCGACGTCCCTATTAATGCATGATGAAAGTTTGGAGCCTTTGCCATGGAATGGCTTATGGCGTTCTGAGCGCCATCGAGGCGTCTGCCGAGGTGAAAAGAAACATCAACTGAAGGCGTCTGATTGATTTGAGTGACCTTTTTTTGTGCTGGAACGCTCATTATGGTTGCCATATAAAATAAGTTTTACATGCATTCTGCCTCAAAACGTTAGGCACAGCAAGTTGCAATAAGTAACAGCTTGCACATTTGTGAGTTTAGTTTGCATAATATTTCAAACTTGCAATGCCGAATTTCTGTAGAGGTGGTATTATTATAAAGTAGTGACGCCAAATTCAGTCTTTATCGTACCAACGGATTATGACGGTGAATGGCTGTGAGGGGTTTCCTTTATATTTGGCCCTCTAAGGAAGAGTACCCATGAAAAGTGCAAAGAAATTTGATGTTGAAGAGCCGATCATCGGGCAGCAAACAGAGCGCGGACGTCCGGCCGCTTTGTCTGAGGTCAAGCTGACACCCCGTAGTGAACTTGGCTCAGCAAGGGTAGCAACGAAGAGTCGAAAGAGCCTGAAGAAAAAAGGTGGCTTTAAAGACCTTGCATCCGCTGAGGCCTATATCGCTGAAATCGAGGGCGAAATGGCGAGAATGAACGACCAGCTGCGAGCGGCGCACGACGAAAATCGTGAACTAAGCGCTAAGCAGCGTCAGATTCTTCGTCAAGCTGAGAGTGCTTACGTCCGACTGGCAGACATTTTCGAGAACGTATAAAAAAGGCGCCTAGGGCGCCTTTTTTATTACATCGGACCATTTGCCGGGGCCATGCTTGGGCCTTCTTGCCGCATGCCGGGGAGAATACTTTTTATTGCCTCAACCAAGGCTTTGATGGATTCAAGGGTAGATTCAAGCGTTTTGGACATGCTCTCAAACGCCTTCTTCTCTCCCTTGCCAGGCTCCATGTCTTTAAACACGCTTTGAACCTTTCCTTCCAAAGACTCCAGCCTTGATCTCATGTCAGGCTTGCTGGCTTGCTTCAGTCCCTGCGGTGATTGGATGGTGTCAGTGAATTTGCTGCAAGTACGATCGAAAGCCATCATCTTCTTCGACATTCCGTCAGCGATCGCTTTGCGCTCAAAAGCATTTGAAGCGGATTTCATTTTTTGCCGATCTTGAGCAATAGCATCAACCTGAAGACTCATTGTTTTCATGCCGGCCTTCAAGTCCGAATTGAGTTTTTGTTGGCTTGCTCTTCGCTGATCCAAAAAACCTTTTGCCTTGCCAGCAATCCCCGATATAGCACCAACTGCGGCGCCAGAGCCGGCTGCCATCCCTCGCGCAAACGCCTTCCCGGCTTCAACGCCCGCAGATTTCTGTACCATTTGCGGTTGCTGATTGTCCTTATCTGCATTTGGTTTGTTATCGTTCTTCGGGCCTTGAGGATCTTTCTCCTGCTCCGCTTCGCGCTGCTGCTTTTGATCTTCACTCGGTTCGACAGTCTGCTTCGGCTGGCTCGACGGACCAGTAAGATGCGCTTTAGTTGTGGCGTATCTCAGAAGCTCCTGAACATAAACCGTGGCCGCGTCCATCGATGCCTGATCTTGCAGATATTTTGAAAGGGCCGAGTCTGGGTCAACGCCATGGGTTTCGAGAATATACTGCGCCACACTGACATCAATGTTTCCATACTGGTCGGCCAACTGTTCAAGTTCAGAAACAGCCTTTAGAGCTGGGTCTTCTGAATCACTGGTAGGGCCAATCTCGCCATCAGTTCCTTGTGGTCCGGCCTCCCCTTCTGCGCTCTGAGTTTTTTCGCCAGCCACGTCATTAGACTGTTCGGTTGTCTGTTCCGCTTGCTGTTCAGCTTCCGGTGCGCCAGGTTTTGCTTCGGCATCCACGGTAGCATTTTGTTCCTGATCCGGCGTGTTCTGCGATGCCATATCCCACTCCAAAGGTTTTAATACTGGTGGAACCCCATCCATAATCCTGTTGGTAAAGATCTCCTGGGCCCTGTGCCACATACGTTTATGGTAAATGGTGCCATCCATTTTCTCACCCACATCGCCGGTATTCGCAAACCCTCGACCCAAGAAGCGAATAGCGTTCACCTGGGTTCTATCCAGTTCCTCACTGGGCAAAGCTCTTGAGCTTTTATCGACACCGGCAAAGTGATCCAACCTGTCCTTCATCTCATCAGCTTTCAGGAACCGGTTGGGCGAATAGTAGTAGCGGCCCATACCATCGGCCGGCGTGTATCTGCGATGCTGCGTAAAGGCTTTGGCAGCGTTTCGATAATCGCCGTAGTTGTAATTAGCATCAATGGCATTAAGTTCCTCTTCAGCAGAGTAGCCATTGAGGGGGTTGGACGCTAGAAGACCAGCCCGATCCTCGCCCGGGTTTGTTTCCGGAGTGCGAAGAATGCGCTCTTTCAATGCCTCAAGCTCAGATGTGGCTGCATACTGAGGTTGTGCCGGCACGGTTGGCGCAGGCTCAGTTTCTGGGCCCGCAAGGGGCGGCTCATCGAAGCCGAAATCATACGGGTCAAAGTCCGCTTCAGCCCCTTCAATATCGTAGGCGCCAGACTGCATGCTTGCTTCGTACTGAGCAAGCTCATCAGCAATATCTGGAATCGGAGGCTCCTCTGCCGCCTGAGGGATGGGTTCCTGCTGCGGATTTTCAAAGCCTAGATCTAGCGGAATGTCACTGATATCTACATCGACATCGAGACCAGCCGCGGCCTGGTCATCCAACGTCTGCACGTCGAGGGACTGTTGCTGCTCGAGTAAGGTTGCCATGTCCGGGCTAAACGTAACGTCAAGCTGGGACGCAAGATCGCGAACCTCGTGAACGGGGATGTTTGAGGCTTGCGGCCAATTCTGGCGTATGAAATTTATATCCGACTGAGAGACTGCCATGTTTGATGCGCCCAGATGTAAAACTTATTTTATATTCTAAACACAAAATCAGCCTTGGTCAAAATTTACACTTCACTCTGAGAGAGCATTAGAACAAGCTGCATCAACATCACTTGGTTGCGTCGATAGTCCTGAAGCATAGCGGCGAGTTTTGCAGACTTAGTAAGGGCCCAACGCTGCAACATTGCCCTATCAACCATCATCGTAGGGCTGGTGCCACTCGCAATCGCGAATTGTATTTCGGATTTCGGATCGGCCGCGGCTGCAATAGCCGCCTCTAGCGGAAGAAACTTGTCCTCTGCAACCGCCGTTTGCCGGTTATCAAAATAGGCTCCCAGCGTTTTTGTGTCGCGAACGGCCATGTAAACCCCATCTTCAACCATTTCACGATTGCGAATGGTCCCATTGACCATACTGATCGGTGCGTTCAGGGATGATGGCGAACTTCCGTCACCGATCAGCATCGTGCGGATAAAATCCGTGCGCTCTTTTGTTGGCATATCAGGGACTACAGGATCAAAAAGCCGTGTAAATCCAGAAGGCTCTGAGCTTATTTCGATCAAAGCCTGATCTAAGGCGGCAAATCTCTGTGACTCATAATCTCGAACCGCTTTAGCAGCCTGCCGCCGTGCCGCTCCGGGATTATCGCCCTGATAAGATACATAGCTATCGATCGCTGCAGTAACACCCTGATTGCGATCTGAACGGGTAAAAGCGCCGATTTTTTTTGGGAGCATGTTCGTGTAGGCGTCCCTAAACCTTGATGCGGCATTACTGCGAGCGACAGAGACGCCGCCACAAGCATCCATATAGGGTGCTGTAGAGGCGTCCGATCGCTTGTTATGTATCTGAGAGACGGCATCGGTTAACCGAGTAGTGACGTTCGCAGCGTTGTTGTTGGCGGCAGACTCCTCGTCCTCCCAGATGTCAATTCCGAGCTTTTGCTCGACCTTTGCCATCATCTCACGTCGCTCTTTTGCAATCCGGCTCTTTATCTCGTCCTGAATAGCTTGCTGGACAGCCGCGCCGTCAATAATTGGAATGCCGGCGCCGTATGCGCCGGGGCCAATCAAAATCGCTGCCAGAAAAAGAATTGTCGACCGCATAAAGGTGATCATCACATGGACCAGGGAGTAACCTCATCGATCATCGCCTGAGCTGCCTGCGTAGTGAGTGCGACCTCTTGAGTCACAAGATCGTCCAGCTGGTCGAGATCGATGTCTGCATCGTGGGTAAACGTTGGCACCTGAGAATAGAGTGACCGTATAGCTGCAAGCAGCGAATCGGGCTTAATCGGCGCGTCAGTTTCGGCCAACCACTTTTTGGCCGCCTCAGGGTCAGTCAGAAGGTCATCAACATCAGAGATCAGGTTGTTCATGCACAGCCGCCAGGCCCGCTCTGTGATACCGATGAGCTGATCTGCAACGCCCAGCTTGATGCCATTGATGTCTGAGCGTGACAAATGATCAAAACGTTGAACTTCAGCCTCAGCCACCTCCGCAATAAAGCTGGCGGTCTTTTCAACAAGATCGCTCACTGCTTCGCCCATGCCCATGTCATAGACCGTTACAAAGTCACTGAAGTCGGCCAGAGCAGCGCGGACATAGGACTGATCGAAGACGATTGCAGTCGGGTTGTAATAGGTGCTGCCCAGCCTGCTCCAGGCATCAAGGGTGATATCCGTAACAATCGGAAGTGTTTTTAGGAAAACATGATAGCCATCGATTTCGGTCATGCTCTGCGTACGCGACACCGCGTAAGATTTCGACCGGTCAGTTATCAGGGTGAGCATATAGCTGACGGCGATGCCGACATCTTGGCCCAGGGGCATTTGCTCTACTGACCTTCGAACCTTCAGGGCAATCGCCAAGATCGCAGACTCGGATTCATGAATAAGGCGTTGAATTTGCTCTGACGGCTGCTCACTGCCCTCAGGCATGCTTGCCTCGTCCGAGGTGACATTCGACAACGCCTGGCTAATAGCCTGCTCCCCGTCTTCCAGAGAGCGATTCCCAGCTATAATGTCGCTCACAAAATCCGCAACAATAACTGCAACATCAAATCTGGATAATGAGCTGTCAGAGAGCTTTTCTGAGGCGATTGGCCAGAACTGATAAAACACTTCGTACGCTTTGGCAAAATCCTTTTGAAGATCTTCCTGGTCCGGACCAGTATTCTTCAGTAGCCGGCGCGAAACCTGCAGCGCGGTTGTTACATCAAGGGACTGACTCATACGTTAAACCTTTGGTCCGGACGGTTTCGGTTCAGAATGGGGAGCTGGCTGATAGTCCATGCCTTGACCCAGCGTTAAGACAAGCTCTCTGTTGTTCTCCAGCATTTGCCGAAAGCCAAACGCGCAGATCTCGGAAGCACTCTCGAATGGAATCTCATGACGCTCCGGATCGCTCATATCAATACTAAAAAAATGCCCGGGAACAGGGTTCAACTTCGCGTGACCATCACCAACCCGTACGCACATTTGTTTTACCGCATCCCGGGCAATCATTAGGGCAAGACCTACTTCAGATGTTACATCGATTTCATCGAACGCCCGGTACGTTGAAGCAGCAGCACCATCACTAAACTCCTCGACCGGCAGTACGCCTATGCCATCACCTGATGTATCAGACTTAACGTACCCACAGTTCCAAAGGCGTGAGCCGTATTGCATGACCGCAAGGCGGTCGCTGGCCATCATCAGGCTACTTAATCCGCCCTTCTCTCCGCCAACCGCGTCTATAAAATCAACGACGTTTTCTTCGTCAACTCGCATTTCACAATTATGAAAGCCCTCAAGCTCCATGGCTCGACGGAAAATCTCAGTTGCAAGGCTTACAGGAGACGCACTCATATCGACTCACGCTCATAAATTAGATAATATAACTCTACCACCAAATCAAGAGAATTGACAGAATGATAAAACATCTGGTCGAACTCGGACAAGAACAGTTGCGTGAAGAATTATCGCTTCTTGTTAGTCTAAATCGCGCCATCCTCAACTTCTCGCCAATGCACGGCAAGGAGATCCAGAAGAGGTACAGTAAGACGTTCTTTCTGGATAAGGCGTTTTGCAACAGTCTCGGCATGACAGTCACTGATGACTCAATGGTTGTCGGGCTTCCCTCGCAAAAATACGATCTTGATGTGTACGAGGCATTTAGTCGAATCCAGTCTGCTTGCGGCTTCATCGTTCATCCAATGGAATACGTTTACCTGGTAATGAGAGCCGGCACTGACGACACCCGCGATAAAAACATCGTCGCTCTGGCGCTCCCCTTTCCAAGGACCCTACATGATCGCCTGGCAGATATCGGCAGGCTCACATTCGTCAGGATGAATGAGGATAAAACGTTCTCAAGCGCGACAGCCGAAGAGACGGACTCTTTTGAGATAGAAGTCCGCAGGGATAAGAAAATGTTCTGGGAGCGATAGCAAAATCTGCTCCCATCAGCCCATTCCCCCGGGGCCCCGGCTGGGTCCTTTCGATTCCGGCGCCTTAACACCTTCATAGTTGATGTCTTCAGCCTGCTCGTAATCGACCCCATAGCCATCAAGCTTTGGCCTCGTGTCGTCGGCCATCAAACCCGGCATTCGCTCAACCATCGTTAACACTGCCTGCGGATCGGCGCTGGAACGTGTAAGAACCATGCAGTTGTTGTGAGTGGCGCTAAAGTCCATGTCCGCGAACTTGCCCTCCTTAATCAAGGCGACATCACCTTTCTGCACAAGTCTCGCCAAAAGCCCGTCCGTTGGGCCGAAGACCTTGATATTGGTAAGGCCACCAGGGGCAAGATCAACCTCAAGTTTGGTTTCAATTCCAGCGACCCCTGGGTTGCTCGTAATTGCAATCGTGTTGCTGTCTTGATTCACCGCAACTCGGTAGGGGATTTCCTCGGCTTTAGCCTCCAGATCATCTCCGTCAGTCAGCCAGTTCTTGTCATCAAAGCGAACCTTGCCCTCAAGCTTCGCATTTTGCGCCTGGCGGACTGGGTTCACATCCAGATCATCAAGATTGACCTCCATACCCAACTGCTCTTTTAACTGGTCAACAACCGCGTGCTTCACCATGTCCTGGAGCTTTGTGTCGTCAACGCCTTTTAGGCTTAGCTGACTACGGATTTTGTCAAAGTTGATGCTGATATCAGCTGGCTGGTATTTACTCATGGAGACACCTCAGAATGTATTAAAACGGCCCGCGCTTTTGGTTGTCAGAATTCTTGGTCGAAGTCTTCGCAATCTCGTGTGACTTCACCCTACCCTTTCGATCGTTTAGCTTGAGCCTCTTGCGCATCCGCGCCAGGTCAGAAACCCGCTTCTCAATGGTCGATAGAACCGACTCAAGAATGCCAATCTTTGAGAGAATCCGAAGAAACAGCTCAATGTTCATCCCGGCCTTCTCTAGCTCTTTGAGGCGCCCAAGGTCCTCAACAGGAAGCTTTTCAACGTAGCGCTTCCCACTCGCAGGGTCGGTCTTAAACACGCCATATACGGCGCGACTCCACGAGGGTTGATTGCTCCCCAACGATTCAATAAATCGAACCTTAGACTCAGGGGGCAAAGCGCTCAAAACACCAAGAGAGGATTCCGCAATACGCCACAGTGCATCGTTGACTTCTGGGGCCTCATTGACCGGCTGCGTTTTATCAACGTGCTCATTGTGAAGATCCACGCAAACGGTGGACGCGTCACCCTGCATATCCAGCCCGTGATCTACGGCCGCATAAACCGCGTCAGCAAAGAAAACCTCGCTGACCGTCTCAACGCCCTGCTTCTTGGCGATTTCGGTTGCCACCTCTACATGCTTCTTGCGCTGCAAGTCTGCACCGCTGGCATTCACTGCCACCGGAAGCATGCGAGGCTTGCCGTTTGCATCTTTGCCGACGACATAGAGTAAGTATTGAGGTGTGTCTTCAACGGACATCAGCTTTTCCAATTAATGAATCTGGAAAAATGATAATATAAAACAAGTTTTATGTAAAGAAGGGCTTGCTATGGCGACCGAGGAGTGAAAGTCGCTTCTGGATCAGGGGTTTGGGAAGGTTCTAGGTTGGAGCCAAACAGTTTCTCAGGTATTTCTGCTAAAGCCAGTGCCTTCTTGAGCTTGTCAGAGACAGGGAGCACCGGGTTTAGCAGTGTAGATTCAATTGCTAAAGAGATTTCTGACTCAAGGAGCAACGGCGACTCACGCTTGTGCTTCTGGTGGAACTCGGCGCCTCGCTCGCTTAGTGTTCCTTTCTGAGTCAGAAAGCAGGCATAACGGTTAGCGAGACTTACCCATGAGCTAGGATGGCTGACACCAAGGCGAATGAGGGTCAGCGCAATCGAAGACTCTTTGTCCAGGGTAAATGTCTGTGAGGCTGGGTATCTTCGGGGGGAGCCTGACACTATGTCGTCATCAAGAGAGAATCGGCTCATTGGGTATGAGTAAGTATCACCCCTCGCCTCGCCAATTGCAGCCTTATAGGCCTTCCCGTGTTCATAAGCTGTCAATACCGACTTGCCATCCGGGTCGGACATCGCAAAAACCGTTGCGTTGAATACGCGAGCTCTCAGGGTGTCTTGAAGACCGGTGCTTCTTCGGCCTCGAGTTGCACGATCCTTCTGACTATCCGGATACCGAGTACTGTAGATTCCCGGGTGAGCCATTGAAGCGGGGCTTGCCTTAGCACGAGACAGGTTTAGAAATCCGGATTCGAATTCGAGGCGGTCCAAAGTTTGCTGTGCAGTCTGATTGAGGGCTGTGCTTTCTGTCCTGAAATACGAAATGTCCGATTCTGCATAAAGCCTCTGAAGAACATCAAACATTTCTTTGGGGGTGCAGCCAATCTCAGGTGCAAGATGTAAGCAGTGGGCAAAGTTTGGTAGCGTTTGTGTGCTTTGTGGTTGCTCGAAATGAACCCCGCTCCCAAATCCGCTTAAATACTCTTCGTTAAAGGTTACGCCGTTCGGGTGAATCGACGCCTGCACAGTTTTTTCAACTGGTACTTGATGAGATGCGGCAGCCCCTAATAAAGCTCCGGCCGTTCGGCTTAGGAACATACCGTCATTGCTTGAGTAACCAACTAGCCTGTCGAAAAGGCGCCTTGCAAGGCTGGGGGGCTCCTGGCTAGGTATAATGGATGCAGAGTCAATCGAAGCCCTGATATGCTCTTTCGTGAATTCCTGGAACGTGGATCGAAAAGTCTTTTTGTCTTTCCTAAAAAGATCGATCGTCCAAGCAATGAAGTCCCCTTCCTCGTCTGCATCTGTGCACACAATTACTGAATCGTTCAGCAGATCTGGCTTTATCGCGTCAAAGTGTTCCGCATTAACAGGCTCCAGAGAGCTGACCTTAAAATCACGAGTAATTCCAAACGAATCAAAAGGCAAGTCAAAAAGCCGACCATTAGTTGAAACGATTTTCGCTTCAAAGCCGATTTCACGGAAAACCCGCTGCAATGGAGCAGCCTTGTAAGGAGACTCAATCAGGACAATCATCAGTCAAAAATCGACCATTCGCTGGAGTCCTGATTTGCTCCTTGCTGATTTGCGTTAATCCCTGGAGTTGTGCTTGAGGGCTGACCCATAGACTCGAAAGAATCTCGGGCTGCATTCGCTGCTCCGTCCTGTAGGTCGTTAGCAAGTGCGTCTCGACCCTCTTCAGTCGCCAAACCTCCGATCGTCTCCGTCACGTTTTGATTAAGGCCGAAATCGGCGACGTTTACGCCGTCACGCATGACATCCGCAGCACCACCTAAGTCGACACCAGCGGCTGCGCCCAGCTGCTCGAGCTCATCGGGTGAAACTACGTCACCGACAGCTCCAAGTGCACCTTGTAACTCTTCATTAAGTCGGCCCTCAAGATTTCCAACAACCCCCTGAATTTGACCGCACGCATCATTACCGCCAGTACTGTACCCACCACTGCTCTTTGAGGGCAGACCGTCCATTTTGAGGGATATACCGCACGCTTCATTGGGATTGGTGTAGTGATAAGGACTTCCTTCTCTTTTAATCGAGAAGTCCAAGTCCTCACAGTCCTGCGCAACTGCTGTTCGCGCCTCTTGAGCGAAAGTCATGCTGGCGGACGAAAGAAGCATCACAGCAAAAAACGATGGTACTGCGAAACGCTTATGCATAGCTTGCAACCTCTTCTGCAGAACTTCGAAATGAACTCAGTTGAAATCCAATTTTAACAAGGAACTGGACACGATCACGCACTATCTTGGCGCTCGATACATCACCTTCTCTGGAGAGGCACATCCGGTTTGCAACCATAAAAGTGGCCGTTCCGATACCTACCTCGGCTTGATCAAGGCTGTCCGCAAGAGACTCCCTCTCCAAGTACGCAAGTGCAGCAATGCACTCGCAAAAAGGAACCGATGCAAGGCATGTAATAAGGTCGTGTAGAACCTGTGTCTGTTGCGGCGATGGAGGGATTGCTATGACACCCGGCAAAGAGCTTTCTATGGTGTCGAAAAGTTCTGGCAAGTCATCTCGCTGGTAAGCCCAAGTCTCACGATCCTCTGCGGCCGCCAAAACTTCCTGAATCTGAGGGCTAAACTCATTCCAAAACCGCGAAATGTCTGACTGTGAGAGGTTTTTAGACGCCACCGGTCCACCTTGTCTGGTCATCAAATTTAAAATATGATAACTTGCAAACTGTTATCAAACAAGCGGCGGAGCATGAATGGCTTTCGGAAAAAGTCTTGGTGAGATCTTATTTGATGAAGGTTGGTCGTTGGGGCCTATCTCGAGTTACATCGGCCCCCTTACTGAGGCACGGCTCGTTCAGCATACCGGATATGACGACTATCAAAAACGTAGTGAGCTTTGCCTGGACGCTCTAAAAGGCGGCGACGTAATTTCGAATCCCGAGTACGTCGAGGCGCTAATGAAAAATATGGTACCTGGTGAAGAGAATGCCCTAAGGTCCAATCCCGCAGCGCCTAGAATCGAAGCGGTTCTGCCAAATGGAAAGAAAGTTGAGCTAGGAGAAAAAGACAGTGGCCCGAAATTCTCTTAAATTCGCATTGATTTGTTCGTTTTTGGCTGTATCACCAACTCCGGCTTACTCTGCTGGTATACCAGTAATAGATGGCACCTCGGTTACTCTTGCACTTCGCAAGCTGGTAACGGACGTTAAGTCCTGGGCAAGAGATGAGGCCCTGCAGAGAACTGGAATGAAGGGTGCGATTGATATCGCAGAGAACCGCGAAGCGAACGATACAAATATTGCAGCGAACACGATCGTCCGGATCACAGATGCGCTCGAAGAAACGCACAATCAAGCCATGGACGCGCAAATCACCCCTTCTTTCATGGCATGTAATAACGTTAGTGTTAGTCGCGCTCGTGAGACGGCAAGTGAGTCAGCGCGAGACGAATCAGCAAGGTCAATGGCCGGTTATTGGAATGAAGAGCTGTCTCCCACTGGTAGGAGTTCAAGTGCCTACCAGAAAGAACGTAATGAACAGCTGGCCGACAAAATGACACAGATCAACAGCGCCCTCCAAGGTACCGGTAAAGAGCAGGGGTTCTCTCGAGCGGATGTTTTCGCTCGTACTGGTGCCTATTCAAACGACCTGGTGTATTCAGAGCCAGAAATCGAGGCCAGTGAGCTGTTTATTGAGTTGCTTGTGGGCCCCTACAGCGAGAGGGCCAGATTGCTGATGGGGCAAGATGGATTCGAAGAGCTCACAGAATCACAAAGAATTGAGCTTTCAAGAGCCACCATTAGGAAGGGCGCCCTCCGGTCTGTGCTTGAGCAGATAAGAGCAGACTACATTCCTGATGAAAATGGAAATAGCCTGGCTCTTGCGCGAGAAGATTTTATCGTTAGCAGCCGCTTTTCTAACGATGAATGGCACAAAAAGATAACGTGCACCAGTTACGTTGCAGATCCAAGTAATTGCGCCAATGACTCAGTGGTATTAAAAGAAATAGCGGTGATGATGGGCCAAGAGTTAGATCTGTCAAATGAAATGCTCAAGCAAAAGAAAAGCACGAATCTGCTACTCAGCTTAATAGCGGCGAAAGGCTCCGAATAAATTATGCCTAAGCCGACGCTTCACATACTCGCAGTTATTTTATCGATCGCACTGATAGAGCCAGCATTTGCTCAGCAGATTGATCCGGAATTAGGTGCTGAACACGCTCTAAAACAGGTGGGCGGCCTAGCGGCTCTTCTTTTCTCGGCGACGGTTATTGGCGGCACGATGATGGTGATTGGGTCCATCAAACGCTGGATGAACGCTGAGTCAAACGAACGGGAGACAATGGGTGCAGGCAAGCTTCTTATTGGTGTAACTATCGGTACCGCGGCCGTAATATTGCCGTTCATTATCGTCCTCGGTGGCGCTACAATGTTCGGCGAATTATCGAATCCAGTAGCGCCCGCCGAGTTCCAAGCTATGGCTCTTGATGGCGATTTGGCTCAAGCAAGCACTCTAAGCGTTCAAAATGGACCAGGGAAGTATGTGCCTGCAGGTGCCCTTATAGCGTTCTATGGGATACTGATAGCTATAGGTATAATATCGCTTTATATGGGACTGAGAGATGCCTACCTGGCTATTATGTTCGGTAATGACATGTACGGAACCTCAATGCCTTTCAAAACAGGAAAAGTGCTCGCGCACATGATCTTTGGTTTTGGCTTGATCTTCCTCAATCAGACGCAGTGCTTGATGGTACTGACGTTTGGCGGAACAGAGTCTATGTGCTGGTAGCTAAGACCGACCTTAAAAATCGAAATCTAGGGCGAAAGGTAATTTTCCAAGTGTTTCAAATTAGCTACCTACCAAAGACCTCATATCCTTGTAATCCGCTTTGTCTGTGCCTTATATGAACCGGTGAACCTCCTTGCAAGACATTTGAGATGTAATCTCATTCGTACGCCCATACCATTCCATAGGCCAACCTGACGTACTGCGGAGTATCGCTTTGTTTTGACTGCGGCGCTATAGGTTCCGGATTCTGTAATACCCCTCCTTATTGCCAGCGATCGCTATTAATAGTGGTTCTGTAAATCGTTTACGGTAAAGCCATGTGAGATATTTGAGCGGTGCCAAGTTAATTAATGCATCCGATGCAAGCATTTCCGCTGGCACGAAAAACTGCAAAGACATCCCTAGTGAGGGCAGGGAGCGCAATGTAGATGCTTAGGTAAAACAGAACCAGACCTGGTGCAGGTTTATAAAGAAGAGTTTCTGTCGCCGTGCGAAAACGGAGAAGGTGCCGGCCATACCGGTATCGCTTTGCGCCAGAATTAACTGAGACGAATTTCTTGAGTAATGCGAGGTTTTGGGTCGAGCAAAGTTGAATTAAAAAAGGGGCCCGAAGGCCCCTTATTTAAAGAAGGGTTATTGATCACCCAACATTTTTCTGTGTGCAAGTGACTTTTGCACCAGCTAGGGCCCCGTACGCGTTGGATACGTATCTGGTATCACGACCCGTGTAAAAATAATTCCCAAAGGCGTCTCGCGCGCCACGTCTGAGTTCAGCGTATCGTCCAACGCCAGAAACCTTGGAGCATCGAAAGGTCTTGTAGTTTTCAGTGTAACTGCAACGCCCCTTGAGGCAATCTTTGACGCCCATTTGAAGGACAACAGTGACCGTTTTCGTTGATGGTGTTATTCCACCGCCGCCATCATTCAGGGCTTCCATGGCTTTACTGAATGCTGCATCAGCTCGAGTTTGCGCGGTGTTGGCCAAAGTAATCGTGCTATTGATGCGGCTGGACTGCGAGCTGAGTGTGTTAACGTTACCTCGGATACCGCTTTCGTTGGTACCGACGCGCCGAGCCAGAGAATCCATGGTAGTGATGCCAGAGTCAATCTGACCCTGAAGGTTGCTCTCCATGGAGCTCATAGTGTTGGTGTTCGTGTTGACCATTCCCTGGACATTGCTAAGCTGGCCATTGAAGTTGGACTCAGCAGCACTCAAATCGCCAGAAAGCTGCGATTGAACGGTATTGATCTGCCCGTTCATGCTACTTTCTAGGTTATTGATAGTGGAATTAAAGTCATTTTGAACGTTTGTAATCCTGTCCTCAATGGCAGACAAGTCAATCGTTGGCGCGGTCAGCGTAGCCAGCTCATCAAAGCGACGACTAGAGTAGCCACTCAAATTGCCATCAGTGTTGCCGCCTGTAGCGTCTACACCGCCCGAACGGTTCATGCTGAAGCGTGATTCAGCGCGATCCTGAGAGATGCCAATCAAAGGCGCCGAAAGGATGGCTCCTGTCAAAATTGCTATAGTTAATTTATTCACATTACGCTCCTGGTTTGATCTAACCTTCTCATTATTTTCGCAAATTTCAAGCAAACTGCCCAAGAAAGCCGTCGTATTTTGTGTAACAACAAGTTAACGCAAAGATTGAAACAACCTTCATTACGAGCATTTTGTGACGGCCATCACAGATGCGAGGTTATCTGGCGGCGTAATCACCCCTTCATCCTGAACGATGCCCTCTAGCGAGATCCGCCATGTAGATCCATTGTCGATCGCCAGGGCCTGAAAGGCTGCGATGTTATTAAGGTTGCTTGGACTCGTTCTATCAACACCTGCGAAGCGTGACACTGCCGTGTAAATGGTTGGATTAAGACCAGTTCCGTCACAGTTTGGCTTGGGTATGAGCTGGTCATGGTTTGCCATGAAAACATCAGTAACAGTCTGATTAAGGCTTCTGTTTAGCTGCTTGCTATAGAAGTCGTCAGCGGCTATTTGTCCGTTGCCACCACCGCCAATGAGGTCAATTACCGGGCTATCCACTGCCACACCGTCAGAAGCCTCCAGCAGCAATTCGCCATCTGCTTGATTTGCAATTTTTACGTCAAAGCCAGTATCAGATCCATCACGGATGAAAATAATTTCAGAACCTGGACCACCTCGCCCATTTAGCCTGATTCCAGTGCTACTGCCGTTGATATTGCCGACCAGCGCAGACTGGGTACCGTTCGCATCTTCGGCTGCTGTTGAAGTGCCACCCCAAAAGACGTTGTTTGCATCCACAACGTCGTAGGTGCCGTCACCAACATCGAGGTCGGCCTGCATCTCATTCTGCCCCGTAATCGATAGAAACGGATCGGAGCCGTCAGAGGCATTGTCAACGACGATATTCATTGCGCCCGTCGTTGGGTCGTATTGGTAATCGATGTAAAGATCGAGCGTGGTATCGCTAATATCTTTGGTCGACTGATTGGCATATCGCCCGCGAGCAATACGCATTGCAGTACCTGAAAGGTCCAGACGATCCACACCGTCGTAGTTGACCGGCGCCCCCGTGATAGAGATATCAGCGACGACAAGATTGTTTGAGGCTGGATCTCTCGTCACGACCGTCTGATATCCAAGACCATACCTTGGTGCTAAGTCTGCCGTGAAGTTGCAAGACAGATACCCTTCACCTGGTGCCGTTGTTGCAGGCCCACCGCAAGTGCTATCGCGCAACCAGTCCACCCCTGCATAAGTCGTCGGCCCAACGGGTATCGCTGGACCTAAGTCAAACACGTAAGAAGTGGTAGCGTTAGCAACAATAGCAATCTCGCCGGCGAGGTCAGACATATCGTCTTTTTCACGGTATGTCTCGAACACCGAAGCAACAATGGTGAGTATGGTCCCGAGCACTGCGAGAACAATTAGCAGCTCAAGGATAGAAAAACCACTTTGTTTTACAGTCGATTGCTTCATGACCATACCCACAGCTTTATTAATTGGCGACGATGTTCAGATCGACGGGATCACTTGCGTTACAAGCAGACTGCACTGCAACAGGATCAAACTCATCATTAGGATCTGCCTTGATGTTGGTATTTGAGGCATTTGTACCCATTGACACTGATTCGCGAGCGATAATCCGTACAATCTGCTGGCATGCTTCTGATGTAATATCTTCTGATGTCAGCAGTAGCTGCCTGTCGCCAGCACCAGTCGGACCAATGTCAACCACGCCATTAAATGAGTTGCGCAGCTCTGTACCAGCAACCCACTCAGGCGGCACACGACCAGATCCAATTAGCCATTCAACATCCGCATCTGCATAACTGGACGCCAGTGAAAATCCTTCCTGGGTTGCGCCAAGAAACTGCAAGTAAGTCGTTGCTTCTTTCTGTGAATCAACGGAGCCAAACAGCTGTTCTTTAGCAAAGTAAAGACCTGCTGAAAGAACGCCAATAACGGCCAGCACGATGATCAGTTCGATAAGGGAGAAACCCTTCGCATTCTTCATTGATTTAAGTTCGTTCATTGCTACTACCCTTCCGGTTTGAAAGAGGGAGTCAAACTCCCAGATTAGTGTTCTGAATCATTGGCAAGATCACCCCGCCAATTGCAAAGACAATCCATATTACTATGCCGGCAATCACAAGCTTCATCGCCACGTTGGCTGAATCCACGATTGTGTCGACTCGTTTCATTGATGCTTCAATCGAGCGTTGAGCTATCTTTTGCATCGTTTCCTCGAGCTGCCCTGCTCTTCCGAGAGTCCGAAGCTTTCTTGCACTTTCTTTGTCAAAAAGCTCAGTCGCAATGGCGCGGGCGTCCGACGCGCCCTGAGCCAATGATCGCTCCATGATGTCAATGTGAAATGAAAGGTACGGCCCAGAGAACTGTTTGACGATGCCCAGAGCAACGTTTGGTCGCATGCCCGACTCCATCATTGTTCCCAACGTTAGCAAGAACGAATTGGAAACAAACATCTGGTAGAAATTCCACGGAGGGAGGTATCTGTTCAGAAATCTGTCCCGAAGTGGATGGCTAAGCGTTGAAAGAAAGGCCGTTGAGACTATGAAATATCCAACGATACCGGCAAGAATAGGAAGCGTATAAATCTCCAGCCAATCGCCCATTGCCATCAAGCTTGTTGTCGCTGCACCTCGTTGTTCTTCAGTAACCATCGTCGCAAAGTCAGGAAGTACGGAGCTCGAAAATCCATACAAAATGCCGAGAGCTGCAACTGCCATCGCCAAAGGCTTGAACAGGGAGAACATCTTTGCTCTCAGCTCGTCTTTTTTCTGGGTAAAGTAAATGAGCCGCTTAAAACCCTGGGCGAGACGGCCGCTAGATTCTGCAGCTTCAATTACATACAGGTCTTCTTGTGGCACCAGTCCTGTGAGTGCGCGAGAAAGCTTGTCACCCTCACGCAGACGAATGGTGAGGTAACGGTAGAATTTTGCGCGAGGGTCGCCTTTCTCCCGAGCATATTCAACAGCAAGCATTTCGGCTATTTGAAATGGGGTGAAACCATCTTCGATGAAGGAAGCCATCTGTTCGTAAACCTCGAACTTGAACTTTCCGCTCATCTTTCGTGGTTTCTTCTTAGCTCCAGATTTCTTAGCCTTTGCAAGGCTTGGTAGTAATGTTTCGAGCATGTTGAGCCTATGCGTAAAATTCAGCGTTGTGATCAAGCCGCTTAAACTGAGCCTCAATTTCGTTGGCGCAGATGTGCCCCTCCTTCATTCGGCGCACGGCTGCTTCCTGAATCGTTGTGCCACCGGTCTTGCGCCAAGCTTGGTAGGCTGCAAGATCATCCCCGCTGCGAAACGCATTCAAAATTTCGAGATTCGGTAACACCATCTCAGGAACAGACATCCGACCTTTAAATCCGGCATTGACGTCGACAGCTTCCGGAACGCCTTCGATATCGGCACTGGATGCGCAATTTGAACAGCCGGCAGGGTTTGCAACAAAGACACCCTCTATATGACCATCAGTGGCCTTCACAACCCGGTCATATCTATCCCGGGGAATAATCTGTTTTTGCAATGCGTCTTTGATGTGAATCTTGCACTTACCGCACAACTTTCTAGCCAACGCCAAATGAAGCATTCCGGCAATAAATTCAGGCGCCGCCAGGGTTAAGCGAGAAATACCTATATCCTCAAGTCGCGCTACTTGAGCAAGTGCGTTCGATGCGTGGAGCGTCGACCAGACAAAGTGACCAGTTTGAGTGGCCTCAATTGTCACCTTTGCGCTTTGCTTATCTCGAATTTCGCCGATCAAGATGCAATCCGGATCTCGGCGCATCGCGGATACCAAATGGGCTCCCATTTTTTCGGCTGAAGAGACTGATGTTTGCTTGGCATTAAAAATGCGATACTCGACCGGGTTTTCGACAGTAATGATGTTCTTGCCTTGGTTTTCGTGAGCATACGAGCCAATCATGTTTTTAAGCATCGTGGACTTACCAGAACCGGTCGTGCCCGAAACGCAAAGAAAACCGTATGGTGCGGCCTGCATGCGCTCAATGACCTCTACCTCATCATCGTAAAGTCCAAGTTTGGTCAGCGGTACAAAGTGAGGGCCACCTTCATCTTCGCTGTCACTAAGATCGTCCAGTACACGCAAAACAACGTGAAAACCGTCACCCTCAACATTATCGTGCGCATATCGAAGCTGATATTTCTTACCATCAATTGTGTGAACGATCGATGCATCCTGAGGAATACGTGAATTAAAGCTGTCTTCTGTTGCCTGAGTGATCGTGTTATAGACCGCCCGAACGAAGTTGGTGGTCTGCTCAACTGAAATAGCCCATTCCCCGCCCTTGACTCGAACGTTACGAGAGTCAATCCGGTACTCAACGATCACAGAGCCTCTAGCCACTGTAATATGGATGTCGGAAACGCCGCGTTCAGAGGCGTCAATAACAAGCGCTTCAAACTGCTCCTGCTGCTGGCTTGGTCCACCGGATACTCGCCGTTTGTGCAGCTCGATAGCCTGGTCAAGGAACTCAAGGAAGATAATGTCAGGACAAGTCGCTATCTGGTACGACTCGGCCTCACGCTTCACACGCGCTTCTGTCGATGCAAACGACTCGTACTCATCGCGAGTGAGATCATCCGACTTTAAGATCCAGGTTGCCCCCGTCGCGGCCCTGAAAACGATGACTTTTCGAGCTACAAAATCCTGAAGCAAATAAGGCCTTTCGTTATCTGGGTCTTCATCCTTGCTTCGCCGCGAGAGGAGACGTTCAGAGGTCGGTATTTCGCCAGCCGAATAAATCTTCTTCGTTCGTCGATTCTTTGGCAGCTTAGCCGGACGATCTTCGGGAGCAGGAGTGATCTTAGGCTCGACCAGAGAGAGACGCGGCTCAATAGAGCTGTCTTTGATCGCTGGCTTGGCCGGACCCTTCTTGCTCCGGATAACCAATTTTCTCTTGTCAGTAGGCTTGCTACCCATAGATATGACCTTGGCCGCCATGGCTCTTACCTAACCCCGTCGCTGCCGTAGGTGAAGTCGCGGCCGTCTTTCGAAACACGAATTGTATTCTGATTGATGCGTTCCACGCGCCAGCCTTGAATACTTCCGTCTTCTTTGACCTGAAACTCACCCTGAGGAGATCCATCCTGAGCCATAACCATTACTCGGGCGCGAGTTGTAATTCCCTCGCCTTTCAGAATATTTACAACACGCATGTCCAGCGGCGGCTCTGTTGTTTTCTGAGTCTGTTGCCTATCTTGGGCTTGGTTATTGGCTCCGCTAAGCATCCGCTGATAACGCTGATTTTCCTGACGTAGCCGTTCAATTTCAGACAAAGAAGTGTTTAGCTGAGACTCCAGCTCCCTCGCGTCAATCATCATCCTTCGCACTTCGTTTTCGGCTGCCAGGCGCTCAGACTCTGTTGTAGCCAATTGCGACTTTAGAGCTGAAGTGTTGATCCTCCGAGCGGTGTTTACGCGATCAGCGACACTTTCTGATTGCGCTGAAACAACGCCTGGAGCCTGGGTCTGGCTCCCTGCTTGTTGTTGAGCGTCGACTGTGCCGCTAACGGCAAGAGCAAAAACGGCTGCACTCAACGTCTTTTTACTCAAACGCATAATGTCCTCGCATAGAAAATTCTTTCAGGTTGATAATAATCTCGGTGATAACAATGCCATTTATGTCGAGCTCATTAGCGGCAATATCCATCAAGCCCAAAGGACCTGAGACTGAGATACCGCCTTTTTTGTATTCGGCTGAAAAGCTGGTGCTGGAAAGAAACGATCCGTTATCGATCGCAACATCCTCTGGGGCTGAGATATCCACAGTTAATTCCAGTGCCGGGCTTCGTAAAAAGGCAGCTGCGTCAAGCAAGGGCTTTCGCACAGACTCCGACGATGGAACGCGGAAATTTCGTCCAACTTCTTTTTTGAAGTCAACCTGCTTCCTGTAAAGCGCTTCACGCCCCGTCAGATTAATCTCAAGGGGCTGACTAAATGCGTTTTCTATAACACTGGGAGTTCCGTAGCCCGGAGACTCAAATTTATATAGGCACTCTGACATTTCGGCTCTGCAAGAAACTCCGATGAAGCTCCATGTCTCAACGGATGTAGGCACGCTCTGTGCGTTGCCAAGCACTACCTCGTATGCCTGTTTAGCAGACTTGTAGCCAAAGTCCTCCTGCATAGCAGCTTGATAAGAGTTCATTGCCTTCATACGCTGCTCTTCAGGCGTAGGGCCGACCCGCATCCTCTGTTCTTCTTCTGCGAAGAAAACGTTGTAGATAAAGAAACCAATGCCACCAAGTAGCACAGCAACAATAAGCAGTTGAAAAGCTGTAGCAGCACCACCGCCACGGCCCTTAACCATAACTCCAGCAGACCGGGAGGGCTTTGCATCCAAAAGTTCACTTGCACTGATGTCGACAATCTCAGCATCATCGATAAGAGATTCGGACTCTTCGATTAAGCTGGCGACCGTTGTGCGTAACGCATCACCCTTTCCAATCCAGTCAGAATCTTCAAACGGTGCTGGCCTGGATTGGCGAACAGCACCTATCCAAAACTCACCGTTTTCGAGATCAAGCCTGAAAACGCCATTTACTTTTCCGTCTTCATCGACACCAATACCGTGACGCTCTAGCGACTCAATCACCCAAAGACAAAGCGAGGGCTTCTTGAGGATGTCGCTCTGCTCAAGAGCGTCCGAGCTTTCGAGCATTTTTTCGCTGCCCGCGTAACCAGCGGCAAGATACTTTACTGGAGGGCGCTTCTTGGTAGATTTAGGATCGGGTCCGCGGAGATAGGCTACCGCGTCAAAGTCGATAGCCCTTTCTCGTGCGTCAATGCCCTTAATCGTTGATCCGGCAAGACTGTCCCAGCTCAGACCAGCAACCGTTGCATGCCCGTTGATGTCGAGCAATCGGATCATGAACGGGGCTCCCCTACCGAGTTACCCAGCAGTACCGGCGTGATCATGATTACCGCCATTTCACGGTTTGCGTTATCGCGGCGGCTTCCGCCAAAGAGCTTGAAATCTGGCCAAAAGGCTCCGGAATCTTTGTATTCGTCGCTCTTTACATGAAGACCGGTGAGCACAAGCGTTGATCCACTACGCATAATGGCCTGGTTGATTACCTTTCTCCGCGTAATATCCGGCTGTTGGACAGACGCATCGTTGATTTGACGCTCGAAAAGCGAAACCAAATCGGTGATGTTGATGCTGTAGTGCACCAAAATCCGGTCATCGCGAAGGATCTTCGGTGTTACCTGCATGTTTAAACCGGTGACAACTTCATCTTGCTCAATTTCAGTATCAACACCGCCAGACAAGTCAGACCGGCTTGTTGTAACGCCGCTGATGTAGTTTGTGATCCGCGCCGTCTCAATTGGAACGGTGCGGTTATTGGTAGTGATGTTGGTAGAGCGAGTAACGATCGAAACGTTTTCTCTCAGGGCTACGTTGTCATAGTTCACGTTGGAGCCGGCCCAGTCGCCCAGCAGATAAGCGCCATTAAAGTTAATCCCGCTGACATCACCGATCGGGTCAGAGAGTTTCTGGATTTGATTGCGCGTCTCCATGCCGGTAAAGAGAAGGTCGAGCGAGAACTCAAACTCTTCATTATCCACGTCACTTATGCTGTAAATGCGAACGTTTAAGGCTACCTGGCGAGTCAGGTCTTCGTTAAGGCGCTCGACTTCGCGAGTTATAGAGTCAACAACATCCTTTGTGTCAGTTACAGCAAACGAACTCGTGGAAGGCGAGCGAGTCATCACACCAGCATCAGACATGAGGCCAGCCATGAGAGACATTGTATCTTCATAGACGTTACGGAAGATTTCGCTGTTCACAGTCTCTGATCCGCCGACGCCTCCGCTTGTCTCTCCTGAAGCAGATGCACTCTGAAGTCGCTCGTTTATAATGTTCAACTGAAAAGAACGGGTGACATAGCGATGAAAGATGACAACACCATCATCCACGCGCCAGCTTATATTCAGCCGACTGGCAACAAGATTAAGAAGGTCTGAAACCGTCCCATCCACATCAAAGGTGATGCGCTCACGCCCCGTGCCCATAAGCTCTACGTCTTCACTGAAACCGGAGCCCATAACAGGAAATCCCTGTTGATTCTGGGTAGCCTGTCGGGCGCTTGATGGCAGCTCACCGATAACATCTTCCGCTACGCGGGCTTGAAGCCCGGTTATCTCAGTGACCAGTTTGGCTATTTCCTGGACATTAACCGGCCGGTAGGTTGAGTAGGTAAGATTGCGAGTCAGCTGCTCCGGCAACGGGTCTTTTAGGTAAACTTCATTGGGAGAGCCCATCCAGTAGCTATCCACTTCCCTGAAGGCCTTGCGATGACGGTGAACTTCGGATTGGTCAATCGCAACCTCAGCTTCGGCAATAGCTCGGCCAGCCCCATCCGCGGCGGACGTCTTCTCGGGAAATTCACCGATGACGGCGCAGCCAGACATAACGACCGCGATGATAAGTAGTGCAAAAAGGCGATACATTATTTGATACCTCGAATCCTGAGAACTCGGTTTTTCGTTCGTACTTCGGCGCCAATGGGATAGCCGGCATCAGAGAGGGAATACATCAGCTCTCGGGCGGCCTCTTTGAAGGTTCCGACAAACTGAGCAGGAGCTGCCATCGTGTAATCGGCCGGATAGTCCCAATCGAGGTACCAATCTGCCCGATCGGTCCAAGCCTGAAGATTTTCCCGCACCGTCTTGTCTTTGGCGATGTACCAAACTTTGTCGCCCGCTTTCATTTGGCCAATATTTCGATCGGCTGCTGGTACACCTGCCTGTCGCGCCTCACGGATACCATCGATATCGGCGTCTGCAGCTGAAAGAAGCCGTGCGTAACCGGGATCTCTTGAGATACCAACCACTTTGTCTTCTTCATTGACCGCAATAGAAACATCATTTCTCTTGGAGATATCTCGAAGAATATCTGCCCAGTTACCGTCAGCAGCCCACACTGCGGGCTCACGAGGGCTAACAGAACCATCAAAATTCACAGCCCAATCATCGTCTGGCAAAACAGCCTGAACCGCCTGGCGCATAGGCACCCCTGCGCCCCGGCTCATACCGCCCTCACCCGCTGCAGATTTAACGCTCATGCGATCGCTGCCGGTCATTGGAATGTTTTTGTCTTGACTCTCTGACTGGGACTTCGGGAGAAAAGTCTGCACTCTCTTAGAGTCAACCTCGATGTACATAGGGTCCTCTGAGAACTCAGTAGAGCCGTCGTCATCAAGCGGCGCGATATAAACGCCAGCGTGGGCTGTGCTGAGCGTTGAAAGCGCCAAAAAGGAAAGGCAGCGAACGGTCTTATTCATTTGTCTCACCAGAAAAATTGATATCACAAAGGAAATGTTACTTTTACTTGCGCTAATAGTCAACGCTAATGTTACCGCGAGGGCGAGCTGTATAACCACCCGCCCAACGCCTGATTTTGCGACGATAATAGCCAAAGAAAGAATAACCTTTGGAATCTGTGTATTTAAGAAAACCCACCCAGACAAGCATGGCCAGGACGCCCCACAGACCTACAATGAAGACCAATGGGATTATCAAAAAGATGGGAAGGCCGGCGATTGCCGGCAGGTTGAAGAAAATTCTTTTCTTGCGGGAGTGTGCAACGTAACTTTCATCCATAAGGCGCCCCAGTGATAACAAACAATTACAGGAACGCTTTGTATGGGCGAGCTACGCGCTCATACTGCTGCTCTGTGATAAGACCTTCCTCGAGTCGCTTTCGAGCCGAAGCCTCAAACGTAACGCCCTCTTCATTCAAAACACGCATCATTTCCGAAGAAATATTCTTGGCGCCAATCAATCGCTCACGAATTTCCGATGTCATGCTGATGTGCTCACGGATAGCGCATCGCTTACCGTCAACCGTTGGCAGCAGGTCCTGGGCAACGAAAAGCTGACCCAGCTCAAACAGGTCGCCCTGAATGACGGGCTTTTGAGAGTCATCGAAGGGTGCAATAACTCGTCTTGCGGCAGAGGCCACGTTGTTCGCGTGAATAGTTGTGACAACGCCCTGCCCCGTGTTGGCGGCCATAAGAGCAAGCTCGATCTCGTCCCGCGTCCGGATCTCACCTACCAACGAATGGGTTGGTGTTTGGCGCAGACTATCCATCAGACCCTGAGTAAAAGACGAACACTCGCGTCCAATCTCACGCTGGAGACAAAGGCTTGATGGGTAGGCAAGCTTGTAAACAAACTCAATGGGGTTTTCCCACGTCAACATGTTCATGTTTGCATCAGGCTGTAGCAGCTTATGCTCAAGCAATGCGGCGAGCGTGGTTGTTTTACCGGTACCTGTTGCCCCGATCAAAATGATCAGGCCCTTCCTGAAAGCTTCAAACTCCTTGATAATTTCGGGCTCAATGCCCAGGTCAGCCGCTGCAGGGATTTTGCCGGGGATAGTTCGGAGCGTTATTCGGTAACCAATCGTGTCGTTGGTACGGGCGGGCACCGCACTTCCACGGAATCGTACGTTTTTGCCGCGGGAGACCGGCACAACGTAAGAGAACTCTTTTTTCTGCCCCCCGAGAAGAACGGAGTCAGACCCCTGCCCCGCAATCTCGGTCAAAATGGTGTCCATTTCGTGCTGGGAAAGGGTTCGAGGGAAAATAACTCGCTTCCGGCCGTTATAGTCCATCATGGGCTCGACACCTGATGTAAAGAAGATGTCGCTTGAGCCCATGTTCATGGCATGAATAAGTATTGCCTGGACGTGCTCCTGAGTCACAACATTCGGAATATCTTCCTGGAGATAGAGCTCAGGATCAAAGCGCGGTTCATCATCTATTGGAATCACGGTAAACCTCATAGTCCAGTTCATCGATTGGGATCTCGCGGAAACTTTCCCGTGGATCCAATACGTCTAATCTCCAGCGCTCATGGTCGGTATTGAATTCAGCGCCGGATGTTATTTGATATGTGGTTTTGTCGATTGCCAGCCGGTCGCCGCCACCGGAAACCATCTGATTTTGCACAGCAACAAAGTCAGGATCGATAAGGCGCTGCTCAAGCAATCTCAAATAGCGGACCATGCCAACGAAGTCCCGACGAAAGCGTGACACCCGAAGATTGATTTCCTGATCTGCCTGGTTCAGGCCGCGCTGCCAACCCCGCGTGATATGAGTGCTCCAAATCTCCCGCTCTCGTTCATTGTCTGCTGAGGGAAGGACCTGGCGTGCGGGATTGTTTGCCTTGAGATCTGTCGTTGTCAGAAGATAATCGCGCCATGTCGGAGGAACGGTAGTCAGCCGTGTGTTCTTGAGGATGCGATAGTGAGTGCCTGTCGCCGTAAGAAAGCGGTCATCACCTTCGATGTGATTGTTCGCCTCCTGAATTACTGCAGGCAGTCTATAAAGCCGAACTTCATTGTCGTACTGGCCAGGCACAAGCTCCATTAGCTGACGAAAATCGAAAACTTCGTCGTACCTGTCTTCTTGCCTTACAAGCATGTTGTGATATTCAGCCATCCGTGCGGTATAACCTTTCTGTACGCCAACAGCTTCTGCTGCCTGGCGCATTGCACGGAGTCTTATTCCCGCGGCACCGTCTTCAGATTCTTCGTCATCCATAAAATCACTCGTCATGTTCACGAGGTCATTCAGGCCGGATGGCGGCTCTACACGCTCAAGGTTGCTCGCATGGGCGCCCTGAGCAATGATGCAAAGTGCGCCCGCTGCTATTAGCCAAAGTCGCATCACCCATTAATCTCCCGGTTGTAGACACAGCGAACAAGCTTGCTTAACGGATAGATTTCCATTGTGAAAGCGCTTCCCGTTTGCCGGCCAAGATCCATGACCGCTGAATAGATGGGCTCATCTCGGATGTTCACACGTACCCAAATGGGACGCCGAGGAATGGGCCCTTCCACTGTCGATTCGTACTCAACGGATTCGGCAATCAGGGTGCAAACTTCATGCGCATCCTTTGGCGGAACGCTCATGGATGCGTGTTGCTTAAATTCAGGTGGAATGCGCTCGTCTTGAGCTTGGAGAATGCGTTGCTGCTTCTCCTCCTCAGTCATCCTGTTCTTGCGCTCTTCATCACGAAGCTTCGCAAGAAGTCGTAGCTCGTCAACAATTTCAACCTCGACACGCTCCATGCTTTCCTGAAGGTTAGAGCTGGCGATATTGGCCTGCGCCACCGGCTTATTCGAGCTGCATCCGGAGAGCACTGATACCGCGCCAATCAAGACTAAAGGTATAAACCGACTGATCATTCATCATCCTCCACGATCGATAGCCGCCAAGTGTCAGGCTCCGATAAGATTTTTTTAGCCAATATTTCAGCCCAGCGTTTCGCCGCGTCTGTATCGTCAAACGTACGCTGAACAAATTTCGTGAATGTTGAGTGAAACTCTCCGATAGAGCCTCCCGGAAAATTCCTGCCCAGCACCTTGCATGCTTCCCAGAATCCGATCCGACTTTCCATCGCATCCCGTAGATCCAAATCTTCGTTCGTGGATGAAAACGCCCACAACTCAAGAGGACCTTTTACGTCCCTGCACACCTGCCAAGTGACGGAATCCTTCTTTATGGCCTGATGCAACATCGTTCCTGGTCCGACTTGCTCGCGCAGAGACTGCTCTTTAATGTCGTTAGAGAACTTGTAGCGGCCCTGCCTGCCATCCATGATCTTTCGATCGCCCGCGGCCATGAAGAAAGTATTGGTAGCTGTATCACGCTGAATTTCTGAAACCTGGTCGTCGTACTGGGTTGCCAGGGAGATGATCAGATTGTTTTTACGACCAATAAGGCGACCTTTTACAATGCGATCATCAAGCGCCGGAATTTTGTTAAACTGGTGATACTCGTCCAGTATCAGGTGGCGCTTGGTGGAAAAATTCCCTTTAATGCGCTCTTTGTGGAATGACTTTACGAATGGGTCGTCACTGAAATTTGGTGACTCCACAACCTCTGGGCGCTGAAAATAATCTCTGGCGCCCGCCACCATTGCCAGTAGGTAGTAAACCGCAGAGTTTTTACGCTCGACGGCGCTGGCGGAAGAGAGAACATCGCCAAGGTTTATTACAAGAAGATCCAACTCGGAAAGATCAATGTTTGTAGGTGCGTTGAGCATTTTTATCGTGCTCAAAGTCGACTCTGTGAAGAGGCGAATGTAATCCAGGATCTTCTGCGACCCGATGGTAATGTCAGAAAAGCGCCGCTTGATATCATCATCGGCCGCGATGATCGTACTTATATCCCTGAGCAGAGGAACTGCCAGTCGCGTCGCCCGATTTGCGAGGCGATGCTCGCCGGCGTAAAGGAGTGCGTCAGCAACCTCCCACCAAAGAGGCTCTTCAGGAAGATCAATATCCCCCTGCCTCAACCTGTCATCAATCTCCTGATCGCGGCGTGGCAAGTACGGATTTGGGTCGCCTTTGCCTCCGGACTTGTCTGACTTGAGCTCATAGACCTTGGTGATAAGATCCGGAATAAGCACTTCAAGGTACTTGCCCTCCCCTCCATCTGATTCCGCGGCATAGATTGTCGACAGGATGCTCAGCAAATCCTGCTTCTCTTGCTCAGTCGGATACCGAACGCAAGTCATGGTGTCGAACGGATTAATATAGGTGTTGCCGTCGTTTCGCATTGTGAAGTAGTGGGATCTGTGGGCTCGCTCCGGGCCCAAAATCGCCTTAAAGAGCTTCACAAGGCCGACACCAGCGTGACCTACGTCGAGATAGGTCTGCTTGGGTATCTGTCTATTTTCCTGATTCAAAAGCAGAGCGAGGCAAGAGCCAAACATGCCAACAGATTTACCCGACCCTGGGGGTGCGAACCAGTTGTTGTTCCATGTTGCTTGAAACTCTGCCCCCATCTTGAATGGCATCGGCTTATAGTCGACAGAGAAAAGCGGCATCGGTCCTTCCTTGAAAAAGGTCGCCGGCCGATCGATTGGCAAGTATGTGATTGCGTCTTTGATCTCTATCGCCGAAGGCACGCTTACCGGCTTTCTCGATAGAGCTGGAATCGTCTCGAGCCATAGCTTAACGGGATCATCCAGGTACTCAACTGGGCGCAAGCCGCACCATGAACTAGCGAGTGCCGAGAGCTCTTCTTTACGTGCCAGACACTCGTCTTTTGATTTAGCCCAGGTCGCCATACTCAAGTGCCCCTTGAGGGCATTAGCACCATTGGCGGAGAGGTATGTCTGAAGAACTTTTGATGCTGATGCCTGTTCCGAGTTCGCTTTATTAAAAATCTCAGCGATTTTCGCCAAGCGCCAGTTCTTGCCCAGAAACGCAGCGACCTGTTCCTTGCCCGTCTGGAAAGTAAAACTGATTGAAAATGGAAACTTTCGACCGACCTGAGCCACCAGCTGCTCAAACTTCTGAGGCTTGTCAGACCAAGTTTCAATTTGGATTGGCGCGACATGTCGGTTATGACATTTAACCAGTGACGGCTCTTCCTCTAACTCTTGCGGCCGCTCAGTCCAGAACTGGTGTGCAATTGGCGGCTGCATTGCCGGGCTAGGATCGCCAGGTCGATCACCTACTTCCTGGAGTCGAGGCGGAACCGCACGTTTGCTCTGCGCGAGCCGCAGTCGAAACGTCTGATCATAGCGGCCAGTAATATAGGTGTTAATAGCCTTTCCAGCATCTCCAACTGCGAGCTCTTCGCAGACGCAAACCGCGCTGAGTGCTTTTTGCAAGCTGCTGGCAAACGACTGATGCTTTGAAAGAAGCTTCCGGTATCCCTTGCTGGGATCCTGTGCAAACGCGACATAGGGAAGGGGAGAGCGCTCCTTGCCTGCCCGCTCTTGCTCCGATCGCGACAGGCTCGCTAACGAGGTTTTCACAACAATGTAAGCCGCTTCAAATGGAACACTCTTACTTTTCCAGATAGAACGCCGCTCTTCGATTAACGGCTCGATGTTCAGGCTGAATTTATCTGCAACATCGTGAAGCTGCTTCAGTGTTTGACTGGCAACAAAGTCACTTCCACCTTCCGGATCTTGAATAAACGAGAACTGCACCTGGAAGCCGGGTTGCTGGAACAAAGAATTCAGTCGGGATGCAAGCAAGCTTACCGCTTCTGGGTGACCATCTTCGCCGAGGTAACTACGAGAACCTTCAAGGAGAAACAAGGAGCAGTAATAGCCATCAGCCGTTACAAACGTCTTATCGTTCTCCACTGCCTGTAGATCACAGAGATCGTAGGCAGTCAGGGACAGAGTTTTCGCAAAAAAGCTTTTCAGTCGAGACATTAGAACGTCAGGCCATCATCGCTTTCGTCATCGTTTTCAGAGTTTGTTACCGGATCTGGAATGCCCTGGAGGTGCTTCTCGGCTAAAGCTTCAAACGAAGCCAGACGTCTTTCTTCCGGGAGGTCTAGCAGCTGGTCAAGCTCTAACTGAGTGTCTTTTGGACTCTCTCCCTTCAGGGCTGCTGCAACCACAAACATTCGATGCCAGTCCGACTCTAAGCGATCAACGAAATTTGTTAATCCAATTAGTTGGTCAATCTGGTCATCACGATAATATAACTTGGCATCAAAGGCAACCGAATCAGAATCAAATGGCTTGTTTAGATAGGAGTAGGGCGGCAGAAGCCCCAACTTGAGCGCAAGCTCCGAAGCCTTCTGATGCTCGGCAGAGCGGAGGAACACATTCACCCTTCCCGTTCCATAGCTGCCCACGACAAACCCTTTCTTAGTGAAGCAGTCCGCTGCTCTACCGAGGATTATTCGCTCTACCGATCGCAAGTACGCAGCCCAAGGGCTAGGCGTGCTTTTGCTTTTATTGGAGGCAACAGCTAACCAATAGATCTCGTTGGCCAAGGCTCTGGATATGCTGAACTCATCAGGCATATCCGGATGAGCCAAAGGCGATTCGCTACGGTCACAACAGTACCCCCCTCGCACATCAACGACCGCATAGCTGGACAGCTCCGCCACCTCCTCTGCAGTCGCATAATGCCGACTGGTCCTGTCACCGACACCAAACGACTTGTGGTCCGCCATGCGACGATCAGTTTCTCGGACATCAATATCCAACACAAAGAATTTCGAGTCAGCCATATCAAGCAAACGCTGCCAAGCGTCTTCGGACTGAGAATCACCGACAGTTCTTCCATTTGCTCTACCGAGTCTAAGAACACCGGACTTGAAAGTGACGGGTGCCCACTTGCCAGGGGAGGGCAGTGGAAGACTTAATAGATGGGAGGCGAGCACAGACCGGGGAACTATAAAGGAGCAGATCTTTGACCCAGCAGGCACTCTCGATTGCCCCGTTCTTCCCTGGTTGTACTGAATGGACTGAAAAACGGCATCGCTCAATTGCGCGTTATCCAGCAGGCTCTCTGAGATATTCTCAGGAACAATGATTTCGGTAAGCGACTGACGAAGCCCGGTTCGGCTATCACTCGGGCTAACCGGGTTTCGGTCAAGAATAACGCTAAGGGAGCGATTAAAGACTTCTCGAAGATAGGTTGCAGCCTCAGAAAGATCGCCTTCCAGCCCCCATTCTCGAATCAAATAGCCAATGTCCGTACGGAAAAAATTGGAAGACCGCAAGTGCCTCAGCTGGCCGAACCCACCCTGAATGAAGTCGTACGGCCGGATATTCGTTATCCACAACGTGTCGGTTGAAAGCTCGTGCGTCCCACCAATCTCTCTAACGCCATCCTGGTCGCAGGCATAGCCATCTCCAGGCCGCTTACCATCAACAAAAAGCGCAACTCCAATCGCTTCCATAAGTTCCCCAAAAAGTGCAATAAAACCATGTTTTTAGTCGCTGTTACTTTGCGCGACTAAAGCTGAGTTTACCCCAGAAAAAGAACGCTATTTTCCAACTTTTCTGCGATGAATTTATTCGAGCCTGACTCCAGCGAGATGAAAAATGCTACCTGACCTAATAATTTTTATAAATAATTATATTTATTTATAAATATTATATAATTTATACACCGTGCCAAACGCATAACGCCAGTTTAACGGTGAAAACCAACAACGTCAAGCTGAAACGGAATGGGAAAATATAGGTCATCAATGGGGTCATTTTTAACGGTTAAAATTGCAGGTATCCAAGGCAAGAATCAGAAATGGTTATCGGGGAGTTGCTGCAATGACAGATTGCTATTGCTACCTGTCTAAATTTGTGGAGAATACTAAAACTATCTTTCAGGACAGACAAGCAGAAAAGCGATAGGAGAGTCACATGAAAGCGCAACCTAAGATTTTAATGGTTGGCAACAAGAAGGGAGGCGTCGGTAAAACTACGATCTCAATACACATGGCCGGCCTTCTGCACAGGTACGGGAACAAAGTCCTTGTGATTGATCAGGATACCCAGCAGTCTTCAGAAGATGCTCATCGACTGCGGAAGTCGAAGGGAAACGAGCCATCCTTTGATTACACCTTTTGGCCATACCCGCTCAATCGAGATGAAATCTACGTTAAGGCGGAAGGGTACGATTTCGTAATTATTGATACACCACCTGGAACGGCCAAAGCAGAAAACTCTGAGGTTTCCATTCGTCCCGAGACACTTTCTTCGTTCACTGCTTGTGACCTGTTGTTGATCCCCACTCGGATGGACCGCACAGATTTTACAAGCGTGCGTCAGTACATGCAGGTTGCGACGTATCATTTCGCAACTCGCAGGAAGCATGGAGATACGCACGTCAGAAAAGCCATAGTGTTGCCAAACTGCTTGAACCCTTTATGGAGCTACAAATTCGAGCACACCGTTATGAAGAAAATGGTAGAGCAGATTGATGGTGGCCAAGAAATACTATCCGTCGCATCAACGCCAGTGCTGCAGTATCGAGTTTATTCCAAGATGCAGTGGGTAGGAAAAACGGCCGCAGATCTTGGCAAATCCAATGAAAGGTATCTGCTTGAGAAAACATTGTTTGAGGATGTTCTGTCAAAGCTGGACTATGAAGATTCACGGCCTAAGCATGAGAAAATGAAAGCTGATGAATCTTACAGGCAGATTATTGTCGACAAAGTACTAGGAAGTGAGGTGCAACATGTGGGGTAAAAATCAAGATCCCGACGAAGTGATCGCTGGCATGTCCAGTGGAGCAGTAGATGAGCAGACAGCCGAGTTCTCTCAGCTGTCCGATGTGATAGCTATGCGTGACCAGTTCCTAGAAGATCAACGACTCTTCAAGTTGCTGCCCGAAGACATCCATCCCGATCCCAATCAGCCACGGAAGCATTTTGATCCTGATGAAGTGAAAGCGCTTGCCTCATCAATGGATGAACTTAAACAACACACTCCGATCAAGATTTATTTTAGTGAATCCCAGCAACGTCTCCAGATCTGGTTCGGTGAAACAAGGTGGAGGGCCAAGAAGGACTATTGCGAAGATCGTGAAATTCTTTGTGTGCTTGTTAAGGAGCCTGACGAAAAGACAAAGTTCGACAACCAGGTTGATGAGAACGTTCAAAGATCGTCATTTACGATCGCAGAGCTGTTGGACATCACTTCCGAGTATTTTGATCGTTACGAGGCAGAGGGTCACTCGGACGTAACGGCCCGAGTTGCTGAACGGCTCAAGCGCCCTGCATCTGAGATTAGCAGGCGAGCCACAGTAATATCTGCCATGAAAGTAGCTGACCCGGTGATTGGGGGTGCTTTTAAGCAAGTGATTGATGAGTTGAAGCTAGAGAATCTTTCAGCTCTTTACTTCCTTGCAGGTGCCTTGATGGCTAGCTGCACCGATCGGCGAAAATCACCCGCTCGCGACCTTGTACTGCAGGCTATGAGCGAGCCGGGATCGGTTACAAAAGCTGCTGCCGAAACGGCCTACAAGCAGGCCATTGGAAAGTCGAAGCTTTCGTATTCGTGGAAGCCAAAATACCTGGAGTTGACTGAACCAAAGCAAGAGCAGAAAAAGGCTGACGACACAGACGCTGAGAAGGGTGCTACTTCTAAAGCAGAGCCAGAGCAAGCAGAAGCTGAAGAAAAGAAAGAAAGCGCTCCTAAGGCCCCTGGTAGGGTTCTGAAGCGCTTGTCAGTTGATGTGCTCGAAGACTCTCAATATCTAAAGTTGACCGCGAACACTGGATACATAACGAAAGAACAAGCGCTTCAGCTTGCAGATAACTTGAAAACCGCCGCAGAATCAATGTAGACAGAGCATTTCCAGTGGTGGGCGCCTACGGGCGCCTTTTTTTCGCCATTCTTATGAAAACAAGATATAATTACGATCAAGTCAAGTTGATTCCACTCAATAGTTGAAGTATCTGAAAATGGAAGAAGAAAGCTGGATCGACACAGCCACAACTATGTTTCAACCCGCACCGCAGAGCGTTGCGGAAACCTTGCTCGCAAAGGTGTTTGGTAACTGGGTAATTGATGAGTCGTCCGGCCGTGGTACAGGTGCTGGTCCTCTCATTTACGATAATTTCATGGGGCTCGATGAGGTTACGCTTCTTTCCACTTTGCTTGGTTATAGCGGTACCCTGGCTGCCGCGTTTGGCCTGATCATCACTTCATATACCTTCATCATGCAAATGGTGAAAAATTCGTGGCAAGGCACATTTTCTGCCGAAGGGATTAACTCAATTTTTTGGCCAGCCCGCACTGTCGCGGCGCTTGCTCTAATCGTCCCAATAGTGACGATTGGTACGGGCGACAGAACCACGTCCATAGCTGCTTCTCAAGTTCTAATGATGGATATTGCAAAAGCCGGGTCAGGCTTTGCCGATTCAGTGACCGCATCCTATGTGACCAATGCATTTGCTTTTCCAGTAAACAATGCTCGGCCCCCGGATCGGCCAGATGCTGTGTTTGAAATGCTGAAGATTGCGTCATGCTCTTTATTTGGCGCTTACTATGAGGGCGAATCACAAGCACCACATGCTCAGGTCATACAAGCGGTGACTCGCGACGGGACAGTTACCGCTTATCTGCCAACCAAATATCTCGGCAATGACTCCTATCAGGATTTTCAGGCGGCAATTTCTAATGCAAGCAACGGAAAAAAGACATTGGCTAGAGCGTCAACAATAGACGCCGCCATTGAGAGTGCGTTCAATACATCGAATCTTCGAAAGATTATTTTTGGTAACAACGGACAGTGTGGATCTATTAGCTTCGTAGGCTCAGGGGTTACCGATATCGATCAAAGGGTTTCTGGTGGTCGAGGGTTTACCACTTCAAATACCGGTCGAGATGACGCCACAAAAAGTCTTATGTCCGTCGTCCAGAATAGGGTTGGTAACGCGTACCGACCAGCACTGAAGACCCTGACTAAATCCGTGTTTGGTTTTGTTGAGCGGTCGATTGATTCAGAGCGTTACGAAGTGATAACTGAAGAGTTCGACACAATAGATGCTGCAACGAGCACAGAAGCGAGGGTCTTCTTCCAGATGATCCTTAATTTCAACACTGATCTTTATACCAAGATTGCAAACAGTATCAACCAAGTATCCGATGAGTTAGGTGGGACGATGTTCGCTCCCATCATTAATGGAGGGTGGGCAGCACTGGGCGCTGTGTATAGTGTAATCCCAAGGATATCCAGTCTCGCTGTTTCCAATACAGCTACGGCTCACGGCCAGGTCAGTGCTGGAAATCAGGACTTTGAGTGCTCAACGAGTGAATCTTCATGGACAGACTCAATGTCTGCTTACTTTTTCGGCTGTGAAGCAAGCGAAAACATGGTTGCTTATGCCTCTGGGGTAGAACGATTAACAAGAAAGTATCGAGCCTCATATTCCGACTCAGGGAAACCACAGATCAGCGTTCTCGATTACTGCACAATCGATGAGTGCAATGTGAGAGCCGCTGAATCAAGTGCAGCTATGACCATATCGAAAGTTCTGCTAGACGGACTTCAAGGGGCTGGTGACTACTTAAACAATGATGCCGGCATGGGTACCGGTGAAAGCAACACCCAGGTACGAGGCAATGAAGCTGGAAATCTCGGGGATAGAACCTGGCAGAATACTCGCGCCCCTAACCCTATTACTACCCTGTCGGCCATGGGTTCTTCTATGCAGGCCCTTGGGATGGCTTATCAGGCTCTTGGCTTTACCGTAGAAGTGGCAAAGGGCAGCATGGAGGAAGCACAGGACGGCCAAGAGGGCGGCGTGATTAAGGTGGCTTCTGGCGTTATCACTGGGGCCATAGCACAGGCTCTCGCAGCTCTTGCTGAATTTCTGAGTACGCTTTCGCTTCTTTTGATTGCTACTGGGTTTTATCTGACCTACATACTGCCAATGATTCCTTTCATCATTTTCGTGATGCAAGTCGTCGGCTGGCTAGCAACAACCATTGAAGGTATGTTCGCTTCCACTTTCGCGATCGCCCTATTGACGAATAGCGATGGTGACGGCGCAATTAATACCGGCTTCCTGAAAGCAATATCGTTAACAGCGGCAATTTTCTTACGCCCATTTTTTATTGTGATTGGTGTTGCAGTCTCACACGCGATTGCTGCGCCGTCGTTTGGTTTCTTTAATGAGCAGTTTTGGCGGGCCTGGGAAGTTGATAATGCTTTAGGCGGAGATGTAAGCAACGTTATTTTCGAAGTTTCCGCACAGATAATGCTGTACGTGATATCAGCCACGATACTCGTGCGATTCATCTATTCGGTTCAGCACATTATTCCTGACTCCATGAACAACTGGGTTGCTGGCGGAATTGTTAACCCGTTCGGTGTCGGAGATGCTGGTGATAAAGTGGTTAGTGGCGTGACGGGTCGAGCTGAAAACATCACAAACAGAACCATCGGAGCGGCGAACGCTGCGAAATCAAAGCAATGAGAACTGGAATGAATTTGCAGACAGTAAAAAACAATGCCGGTGCATATTATGTCTGAGAAAAAATTCGCGAAAACCCGAAGGTTTTTTTCCGTAACGCTTGGCCCTGTAGAAATGGTAAAGCAGTCCTTCGGCAGTAATGTTGGAAGTACTGCCAAGGACAGCTTTAAGATCCTCCAGGAAACTAACAAGCTGGACGTGGAATCAATAAAAAAGACGCACGAAAAGTACAGCTTGGAAGCGAAGTGTGCCGCAAACAAAGTAAGCGAAAAGCAAGTGCGGGCTGCGTACAGAAATACCCTGGTAGTTCAGAGCTGTCTGCTTGGGGCGTTGGTGATTATGATAGGTTTCATTACTCTGAAGGATCTTTCAGTCGGAGGATGGCTTCTTTCTGTGCTCGGGGCATCCATGGCTTTTATCTTGTTTCTCTCATGTGGACACCATCAGTTGGCAATAAGAGAGAAGGTTTTCTTGATGCCGAAAGATATCCTTGAGGTGATGCTGTTCGCTCCACAGAAGTTGTTGCCTCAGTCATTGCCGAGAGGGTGGCGCCTTTTTGAAGCCAAAAAGGCAACAGCGAAGCCAGAAGCAAAGGGTAAAATTGTTGTTAGGAAGCGAGAGAGAGATGATAAAGAATAAACTGGTGAGAAATGCTGAACGTATTGCCGCTAGCTTCAGGCTATAAACCGCTGGTCCCTGAGGATCAGCGGTAATCTGCGAGGTAACCCGTCACGAGTGAGACAAAGAAAAGATACTTCAAGTAGAAGAAGATAATTTCTAGGGGCAAGAATATAAAAACGTAAGCTGCCGAGCTGTCACTTCCGATCCGAAAATCAAGAACCCACTCGTAAAACCACATCAGAATGCCATCCCACCAGGTGAACGGAGGCAATTCGATTAGCCACATGGCATAAACAAGGCCAAATATAATCAGGCCGGTCAGCCAGAAACTTCCTGAGTTTGAATGTGAATGCTGCATCACTATCTCCAAACCCTCTTCACGCCATTAAATGATAAAACTATTAGCAGTCAAAGTCAACCTTCAGCTGCAAACGCTTCGGCAATTTTTGACCAGCGAGCCACAGGGTATCCAGAGTAGATATCCGAAACAGCCTTTATGTGGTCTGAGAAATTCTCTCGATTGTAGATGATCTTGATATCTTTTAAGAAACTAATTCGGCGCTTGTATTCATCGTCAGACGCCCGCAGAAGACGGTCGCCAAGAAGCTTCGGGTCAGTATAGCCCAACAAAGCTTCAGCGCCCTGAGCGGACAGGAGGAGGGTTCTGAGGAGGCTGGAGCACTGGTCTTTAACGGTGATTAATTTTGACTCTTCACCGATCCACAGCGTGCGAAGGAGGTGGTTCAGTTCCGCTTGCTGGATACCTGGCAAACGGACCAATATTCCCGCCTTCTCTACGCCAACAAAGCCAATATGATGAGCAAGATGGCACAACCTACATGCAGTGATGAGGTTGTTTGGATCATTGTGACCGTGATCACCATCCATGTGATGAACCTCAACGTTTCCCGGAATTCTGATATCACAGAACTGGCAGGTATGGTCATCGCGCTCGAGAATTTTAGGTCGCACCTGCTGATACGCCCGGTCCTTTTCATGGGACCGGGGATCATCACGCCGATGCTGAGTTCGCTTAACTGAGAGAACAATCGGCTTCATGGATTACTGGCTAAAATTGTTCAGCTGATCATTAGCAGAGTTAACGGCATCGCCGTCACCGCCCAGGGTAAGCGCAAAGATACCGATGAATACCGGAACAACGGTAAGTGCAGAACCGCCAAGAATCCATTTCAAAGCCTTACCACCAGCGTCTTGTTCCTGCGGGTTATCTGACTTTTTCATGTAGTACCAGATTCCGTAACTTACGCTTCCAACACCAGCCAAGAAAGCCGCTGCAAGGACAAGAATACCAACAGCAGTCAACTGATCGACCCAGCCGCCGTCGCCCGTGATTCGCTCATCCAGAGCTTCCTGAGCATTAGCAGAGACGCTAAAGGCTGCCATTGAGAGAGTGACATTGATTTTGAGCATTAAGTCTCTCAAAGGATTTTTCATAAGTTTTCTCCAGGGATTACAGGTTGCTTAGGGGGATGAAAAACTGGCCAGCAAGCACTCGATCGTTTTTGACCGAATGAACCTTGCCAAGACCAGCGATCTCAGTACCGGGGGTAATCGTGATGGAATTACCCTCAGGCGTCATAATCACCGCTCTACGCGGTGGAATTAATGCGGTTGCTTCCCAGCCATCCGGGGCCTTTCTGATAGACGGAAACCGCTCATCAGCTTGGCTTGCCTGGGAGATAGTTTTAGATCCCTTTCCAATCATGGCCGGATTTGGGGAGTCTGAGCGCGAAGCCGTTCTAGTCTTTGGTAGACTTTGCTCATCGGAATCATTTGCTTGATTCTTTACAAGGCGCTGCTCCCGAAGCGACTCCGGCACACGAACATTATCGATGAACCATCCATCAGTAAAGATAACGGCCTCACCGTCCCCAACTATCTCTTTAACTGTCAGGTTGCTACCGGCCGCAAGGATGTTGCGCTCACCCTCTTCAAGGGTGATAACTTGGTTGGTAGGGCTCAGCGCAACGACACGGTTATCAACTCCTGCGTTTGCAAGAATCGAAAACTCGCCCAGCCTCGTTAGGCCTTGCAAGCTTGAGCTGATCCGGTTGGCTTGTTTGTTTTTCTCTGACCGAGCTTCTTTTATCTGTGACTCAATGTCATCAATCTTCGAAAGCTTCGATGAAAGCTCCTGCAAGGTTGAACGAATATCAGCCATCTCGCTCGAAACTTGCGAGGATACCGTTCCTTTGATGTCTTCAATCCGGTCTTCCAGGTCGTCACGAATTTCGTTCATTTCTTCCATAGAAATGGTTGATTGTTCGTTGCTGCTAGCACTCTGGAAGGGTGGGGCAGAAACGTTATTCTGCGCCGTGTTGGTCTGCACGGTTCGCTGAGCCTGACTGTTCTCTGACCCGCTTCCACCCATGGGAGTGATGTTTACCACCCGATTTTCAGAGCTTGTTATTTGTTGCTGTTCGCCGGCCAAAGGCTGGCTTTGGCTTGTACCTGCGTTGGTAGTAGGAGTCTGAACAGTTTGCTCATTGGAAGAGCCGGGCTGAGACGACTCATTCACCGGCGCCTTTGGCTTGGCTTTTAAGATGGGCTTCACATCATTGGTTTGGGCTACGGGTGCGCTACCACCAGAGAGAAGGTTGTAGAAAACAAAGCCGCCGCCACCGAGCATTACAATCAAAAACGATAGAGCTCCAGCAACAATAAGGCCCTTCTTGCTTTTTTTAGCCGGCTTCGAGGCTGAAACCTCACTATCCGGCTCTTCTTCAATTTCTGGGTCCGAAAAACCGGAAGAGTCATCGTTCTCTTCGCTCACTTGACTGGTTTCGTCCGCATAACCTTGATCGTCCGACTCACGCTCGGCGCTTTCTTCATGCCCCTCATCATCCTCTTCGCTGGAGTCCATAGCCTGCTCTAGCACGACAATGTAGCGTTCGAAATCATTGCCCACGTAGTCACCGAACTGGTGGGTCAATTCATCGCTAGTAGCGCCTGACTCAATCTGGATGAGCATGTCGTTAAGTGCCTCGACGTCATATACCAGCGTCTGGCCCGACTCCTCATCGTCAACCTCCCAATCGGCGCTCATTTGTATTGCGCGATTGATAACATCAATCCAGTTTTCAGAGCTCATCGCTTCACCTCAAGTTCACTTAAAATCCAAATACCTACTTGCTCACCGTTATAAACAGAGACAGTTACCGGGCGATCTATTTGTTGCTGAAGAATCGGAACCATGCGCCCGAGGCCGGTGCCAACAGTAAATTTGAGCTGGTCATCTGCGCTGGGTATCGATCCAGTTTCATTAACAGTTGCACCCTCAGGGCTGGTTGTGGTGGTGCTGCCACGCAGAGTTTCTGCATAAGCGCCACCGAAAGTACCTAGAAGGTAAGGCACCCAACGGCTCAAGTAATGATTGTCCACATCGCTTGCAAGGCCAGGCTCGTAGGTCTCGGCGTTCACAGCCAGAGCCTGAACGCTATAAGTCTCGCCCCGGTAGATCATGCGTGTTATCCGAGGAGCGACCTTCTCTCCCTGGACAGGTGCTTCTTCAGCCAGGAATACAGCTCCGTCTAGCGGTGGGGTTACAGACTCAAAGGAGAGAGGCCCGCCAACATCAGAATTGTGACCAACCGTGGTTACCGCAAGCAGTCGTGTATCAGGTGGGACTCGGAATGTTCGTGGCGATTCACCAGAGGGGTTCTGATCAAACGAAAGTGATTCGCCAAAACCTCCAGAAACAAATGGAACGTCACTGCCAAAGTCACCATCATCTCCACCCCCGTTGCTAGAACCTGATGTCTCATCCACTTGAACTGATTGATAACCCTCGTAGGTGCCATAGTTGGCCTGCGCCTCAGCTACACGCCGCAAATCCTTAACAACTTGATCGGAATAACCTTGTGCCTCGTCAATCTCATCCTGCAGCGTCCACCCTTTAGGAGACTTTTCAGAAGCGGCGCGTGATTGGCGTGTCTGGCCCGGAGGGGTGACCGGCGACTCAACTCTTTTGGTCTGACGCTCAAAATTCTCCATTACCAAATCACCGGTATCGGGCTTCGTATCCACTGACTCTTCAGCAGCTTTTTCCTCTTGCCGTTCTTCATTCTGCAGGACGATGCCTTCGATATAAGTGTCGCCTTGCTGTCGGGCCTGTTCCCGCTGCTGAACCCTTGCTTCTTGCTGGCGCTGGGCGATTGGGCTGTCCTCAGACAACTCATTCTCTTCTACATTGCCTTGCCCACCGCGATTGGTAACGGTCGCCGAGTTGTTTTGTGTTTCCGTTTCGCCGCCAGACGTGAAGTACGCATAGGCACCATAAGCGGCAACTACAGCAATAATAACGAGGAAGCCACGACCGCCCTTGCGAAGATTCGCTTTGAAGGCAGCCCGCCGACGCTTACGGTCGACGCGATCGAGCTCCGCGCCACCCTCATCATAAAAAGAGTCAGCTTCAGTATTCTCAGTTTCGTAGTTAGTATCTTCAGCCATTTTAGGATCCGATCGTTATGCGAACTGACTCGCCATCTGGAGTGCGCAAATAAGCCGTTGCCTGACTCGGGTCTTCAATCCGATAAACGTAGACCCCACTTACGTCTTGAATTTGAGCCCTGGGCGGGCTCTCCATCCAGTGCCGACTACGAACATACAGGCGACCATTGACTACCCAAGCGCGGCCTGCGTCTTTCAGTCCGTTAAGCTCAACTTCCTCAGCGCCATTTGGAATGTCATTGATGGCAAGTCGAAACATCACATCATCTTCACCGCCGCCATACCCAGCATCCGACAACATGGTTGGATTGGTGTTGGCGTTAGGGCCTGGCATGCTAAGGCGAACGTTAAGGACGCAGACGTTTTGCTCTTCATCTCCTACAAAGCGAACCACGATGGGTTGTGGGTACCCTTCGAGAAGGATGTTGTTTGTAGCTGTCGAATAGGGCTCTTTAACAGAAACCTCGTAAATATGATTTTGATCTTCGAGGATTTTGCTCGCGAATGCTGAGTTATCGCCCTGCGTATGACCGCTAAGGGGCCAAACCTGACCAGTAGAATCCTGGAAGATCAGATGTGCAGGAGAGCGAGTAGCAACCGGCAAGCGAATAGCCTCAGGGTTGGAGCCGCTGTAATTGACAGTTGTAATTTTGCACTCTGATTCTTTTAACGGCTGATTTTGCGCACGGATTTGCTCGTCCTGTGTAATCCGCTGCTTCACGATGATCTTTGGAGGAATACCGAGGCGTTGCTCGTACTCTCTCTGGTAAGCCTTTTCACGCTCCAGCTCGCGAAGCTCTTCCCTGATCGGTTCAAGCCCTTCTTCCTGCCAGATGTAGCGCTTCATCGCTTCGCGCCGATCGCCCAATGTTTTCTCGTCACTTTCACTGGGTGTAAACATGAGCACGTCATCACCAGACGACTGAGCCGCGCATGTGCCAGCGACCAAAACCCCTAAAAGGGCGAAGGTAGAGCGCTTTGAAGCAATGGTCATGTGCGCTCCTTCAAGTAAAAATTAGTGAAACGGAAGCCCGAAAAATAAAGCGAATCGGGCGTATCAAACGTCATTGTCAGATCCAGCAGCCACCTCTGGGTTGAGGTCTGATTATTGGCAAACAAGGTTGTCATAATCTCTGTCTGGTAACGCCAAACAGGGCGTCCGTTGCTGTTGCCCTCGAAAATCAAATAGGGCCCCTCTCTGTTGATCGCCTGGACTTCAGCGGCCGCGGAAGGATTTGCCTCCATATACTGAGCAAAAGAGGTCCGCGGGATAGCCTTTGAGTAGGCATTCTGGGAATTGACGTCAAAATAGAGCAGGGCACACTGGTCAATTCGCTCATCCATCTCTGTAGAAATGAAGGAAAGACACTCCCGAAGTGTGTCGGTAATCCACTGCTCTCTGGCAATTGGGCCAATGTTAGGGATGCTAAGGAACGGCGCCGACTTAGCAGGACCGTTCTCTGGAGTTATGTCGATCCGTGGCTGGAACGGGAACATAAGCCTGATGAAGACGGCCACAAGCAAGAGAGCTGACAGGACATACAGTGGCTTGATGCTCTTGTTCGCGAACTCTCCGAATGTCACTGGGAGCCTCCGTAAACAACTGCATCTACTGCCATCCCGCTACTCTTACGAAGCTGGCTCACCCGAACTATAAAAACGCTTAGATCAAGATCTGCGTACTGGCGCTCACCACGTTCGATGTTGTGCCACCACCAACGAATGGGAACACGATAAACCCAAGTGAAACGGCCGTTGGTAAGGCGATAATCTTCGATTATCGGAACCGCTCTCAGCTCCGCCAGCGTAGCGATTCGTCCACTGGTAAGAGGATCAATATCGCCGTTCTGAGATAACGCTCCAAGAAGGCCAGAACGACCGTTCGCAGTGAAGTACGCATCAAACGCCTGGTTCATACCCTTTTTGGGGTTCAGGTGACTGAGAGAAAGAGTGTCAGTAAGAGCTGCCCCTGCGAAATCACGCGCATCGTTATCTGTAATGTTGCCTTGCTCGCTCAGCGGCTTTAGCTCGATCAGGCGATAATCATCGGTCGCCGGGATGTTGTAATGATCTGGAGTCCAGAAGAAAACTCCGACAAACAGCACGAAACACCCGAAAGAAAGGCCTACAGCCCACCAAAAGTTGCCAAGATTGCTGTCTACAAAGAGGAGTTTTGCGGCGTTTTGCGAAAATGTTTTTGGCCCCACAGTTGGCTGAGGCGTTGACTTGGGACGTGGAGCGGTATTTGTCCGCGGCGCAGGCTTTTTGCTTACAGGCCGGGATGTTCCGCCAGCAGCCGCATTAGGCTTGGCAACTTTGCGCTTTATGTTCTTCTTGGCAATCTCACTCATCTTTTACAAACATCTCTACAGCGCGAACGTATCCGTCCTGGGTCGATACTTTCAGAACGTGATGGGTCTTTGAAAACCAAAGAACGCAGGAAGCGATTACAAACACGACCGACAAGGAGATAAGAATTCTTGTCCATCGCTTAATACGGATTGAAGCAAGGCCAATTGATGCCGGAGGCAGCTCGGCCGAGGAGAAACGAAGACCAGGATCATCACCCGACCCTTCTTCCCAAAGCTTCTTTTCCAATGACTTGAAATCGATTTTGTGTGACAAACCAATACCTCTCACAATTCTAGTGAGAAGATAAAATAAAAAAGAAGCTCAGTCAAGGCTGTTGTCGGTATCCGAAAGGCGGTCAATGGCCTCATTGAAAAAGTAGATGTCTGAGCCGTAACGCTTTACAAGACGGGCTCTTAGGTTAGGCGTAAAGGGCTGCTTTACACGCTGAAATACGTGGGCAGGGTCGCTTGCAAAACGAAACAAAGTGTCGCGCTCACACTCTTTGGCAAGCCACTGAATATTACTGAAGCAGGCAATCATGCTACCAACGAATAAATCAGCAGTAGGGAACCGGACAAGGCGCAGGAAAGCAGCAAAATCGTCTTTAGCTGACTCGTCTATCCATTCCCAGTTAAGGGCTTCAAACGCGCCTGGGCTGGAGTCAACTTTCGCTACTTCACGACCGTTCCAATAGAGGGAGCAGTGAAAGTCGAGCTGCCCGTCCATATCAACGGTGACGATATCGCCGATGGTAAAGGGGCTGGCTGACCTGTCTGGAAAGTGAGAAGGCACGGTTTCTTTTATCGCTTCTAAGCTCAATTGAAACTCCAAGTGTAGCTACAGCTACGATGTTGCGCTCCCTTTCAGTGCACACGAATCGCGGAGCGAGTATGTCGGCCGCACCTGTTGAAGCCGATCACATTCGCCCAGAGCTTGCCTGGTTGGGCGAATTATAATATCAGCAGGTGCAACCCCGGACAAGGCGACCA